>ENA-OQHA01000054-OQHA01000054.1-human-gut-metagenome-genome-assembly--contig:-NODE-54-length-55062-cov-4.706835_pt1 | contig 55062 bp, 72 predicted proteins | sample MGYA00242558_ERZ504707 | MGnify/ENA primary metagenome ERZ504707 (study PRJEB26092, sample SAMD00036197) | human gut metagenome | host: Homo sapiens | study: EMG produced TPA metagenomics assembly of... | reverse complement strand
GAAATGAAAGCGTAGATGTAGATGAGCCTGTAGTAAACCGCGAGATGCTGGGAGCGGAAGTGATCCTCTATTTGATGAGCAGGCAAAACCTGGCAGTCCGCTTAAGTCCGGAAAATCAGACACAGGTAGGGAGAAGGTTTCTTTGTATTTTGATATGGAGAAGGCCCATGTGTTTGATCCGGAGACAGAAGAAAATATTTTTGTGTCATGAATTTATGTCACGGAAGAGCTTGAGTACAGGCAGATCAGCCTGTAGATAGAATCTGATTATGCAAGGAGGAGAAATAGTTATGGAAAATAACAGCAAAAGCAAGATCACACCGTACTTATATCTGGTGCCTTGTATGCTTATTTTTGGAATTTTTCTGTTTTATCCGTTTGTGAAAACAATTTATTTAAGTCTTTACAAGACCAACAAGATGGGACAGGCAAAGCTGTACGTTGGTCTGGGCAATTATAAAGAGCTGCTTCAGTCAGCATCCTTTATCAACAGTCTGAAGGTGACGCTGATCTTTGTGCTGATCGTTGTGGTCGGCGGCATGCTTCTTGGTCTGATCGCAGCAGTGCTTTGTAACAAGGCGTTTCCGGGAATCCGGGTGTTCAGCACATCCTATGCTCTGCCAATGGCTATTGCATCCAGTTCTGCGGCAATGATCTTCCAGATCATGCTCCACCCGGCAGTAGGTATTGTGAATAAGCTTACCGGCCTGGATATCAACTGGCTGAACGATCCGAACACGGCTCTGATCTGCGTAGCCATTCTTACTGCGTGGCTGAACAGCGGGATCAATTTTCTGTATTTTTCCGCAGGCTCGGAATATTGATGAGACCATTTATGAGAGAGCTTCTGTGGATGGAGCCAGCAGTGTGCAGCAGTTTTTCAGCCTGACGCTTCCGGGACTTTCCCCGATCATGTTTTATACACTGGTGGTAAATATCATACAGGCATTTCAGTCCTTTGGACAGATTAAGATCCTGACAGAGGGCGGTCCTAATGAGTCTACCAATGTTATTGTTTATTCCATTTACAGGGATGCGTTTTTTAACTACCGCTTCGGAAGTGCGGCAGCCCAGTCTGTTATCCTGTTTGTGATCATCATGATCATCACACTGATCATGTTCCGTATTGAGAAGAAGGGAGTGAATTACTGATGAGCCAGATGGAAATATGGCAGTCCCGGCAGTGGGAAATATGTCAAAAGAGGAGCTTCTGGAGCTGAAAAAAGCTATGAATGCAAAAGCTCTTGCAAAGAGAAGGACAAGAACAGCACTCCGTGTTACGGCAAATGTGGTGTTTGCAGTCTGATCCTGCTTCCATTGCTTTATGCCATCAGTATTGCACTGATGCCTTCCAGTGAACTGTTTACTACAGAGTTGAATCTCTTTCCCAAGAATCCGACCTTTTCCAACTTTATCAATGCATTCCGCACCGTTCCACTTCTCCGATTCATATTGAATTCCTTTATCATGGCGGGATGCATTACCATCGGACAGATCATTACCTGTTCTCTTGCTGCTTTTGCGTTTTCTTTCCTGGAATTCAAAGGAAAGGTATTCTCTTCATGGTTGTGATGGCAACATGATGGTTCCGGGAGAGGCAACGATCATTTCCAACTACCTGACTGTATCAAGCTGGGGAATGCTGGATACTTATCAGGTACTGATCGTGCCTTACCTTACATCCGCAATGGGAATTTTCCTGTTCCGCCAGTTTTACATGACTTTCCCGATCTCACTGTATGAATCGGCAAAGCTTGATGGCTGCAGCAATCTGAAATTTATCGTAAGGATCCTGCTTCCGCTGACAAAATCCGCTATTGGCGCTATGGCAGTGTATACCTTTATCAACGCATGGAATATGTACATGTGGCCGCTGCTTGTAACAGGCTCCAACAATATGCGGACCGTTCAGATCGGTATCAGTATGCTGGATAGTGTGGATTCACAGTCCATCACCCTGATGATCGCAGGTGTTGTTATGATCATCATTCCGTCCATTTCCATCTTTATCGTTGGACAGAAACAGCTGATCAGAGGAATGTTCTCGGGTGCAGTTAAGGGCTGATATCGGAGCAGGCAGCAACCCTGCAGCATCCTGCTGTAAGGGGAAAAATAATGCAAAAAGATACTGCAAAGTCGTAAGACGGGCAGTTCATCTTATATAAAAAAATGAAAAAAGAGAAAATTTTTCAAGAGGAGAAAAAAGTTATGAAGAAAAAAATCATCGCAGCTTTCCTTACCACAGCAATGACTATCGGTTCTCTTTCCGGAGTAACTGTATTCGCCGCAGATGCCGGCACAGATGAAAAAGTGGAAATGGCAGATGCTTCCGATGTAGACGGAACTACCATTACCTTCTGGCATTCCATGGGTGGTGTCAATGGTGAGGCGATCGATACACTGGTAAAAAAATTCAATGATGAGAATGAATACGGAATTACGGTAGATGCTCAGTATCAGGGGGAATATGATGATTCCCTGAACAAGCTGAAAAGTGCACAGATCGGAAACATGGGTGCGGATCTTGTACAGGTATATGAGATCGGAACAAGATTCATGATCGATTCCGGATGGATCGTGCCTATGCAGCAGATGATCGACGCAGACAGCTACGATGTATCTGAGATCGAGCCGAACCTGGCTGCATACTACACCATCGACAATGAGCTGTACTCCATGCCGTTCAACTCTTCCACACCGATCATGTATTACAACAAGGACATGTTTGATAAAGCAGGCATCACAGAAATTCCGGACAGCCTGGAGGGCATCGGTGAGATCGGACAGGATCTTCTGGACAAAGGCGGCGCAGGCGAGGTAATGTCTCTTGGAATCTACGGATGGTTCTTCGAGCAGTTTATCGGAAAGCAGGGCCTTGAGTATGCAAACAACGGAAACGGACGTAAAGAGGCTGCTACAGCTGTTGCTTTTGACGAGAATGATGCTGCAAAGAATATCCTTACAGCATGGAAGGATCTTAACGACAAGGGCTTCGCACCGGTCGTAGGAAAAGGCGGCGATGCTGGTCTGGCAGATTTCTCAGCAGGAAAATCTGCGATCACTCTTGGCTCCACAGCTTCCCTGAAACAGATCCTTCAGGATGTAAACGGAAAATTTGAGGTTGGTACTGCATACTTCCCGAAGATCAAATCCAGTGACGAGGGCGGTGTTTCCATCGGTGGTGCATCTCTTTGGGCACTGAACAACAATGATCCGAAAAAGCTTCGTGCAACATGGGAGTTCGTAAAATTCCTGATCTCTCCGGAGTCTCAGGCTTACTGGAACGCACAGACCGGATATTTCCCTGTAACTGTAAAGTCTCAGGAAGAGCAGGTATTTAAGGATAATGTTGCAAAATATCCGCAGTTCCAGACAGCGATCGACCAGCTTCATGATTCTTCCGCCGACTATGTAGGCGCTCTGTTAAGTGTATTCCCGGAGGCAAGAGCTACCGTGGAATCCGAGATTGAGAGCATGCTCAACGGAAAAGAGGATGTGGATACGGCTGTGAAAAACATGGCAGATTCCATCAACAAATCCATCGAAGAGTATAACCTGGTGAATGAATAATTCGAAAAGGCGTGGAAACTGAAAAAGAAAAATAAATATATACAGCCAAAAATCCCCGGGTAAGCTCCTGGGGATTTTTGCTATAGTCACGGAAAAAAACATCCTGACAGGAAAATATCAGGAGAAAAATCAGAGGAATCTCTGGACGTAAGAGTATATATTGGCTATAATGATGAAGTTAATATCTACTCCTCAGGAAGGAAGAAAAATCTGTGAATAGAAGTAAAAGAGAAGATTATAAGAGATTTGTGGTATTTTGTCTGGCAAGTCTGATCGTAATCGCACAGGCAGCGATCTTTGCTTATGTATGGTATGATTTTTACAGTGACCTGATCCTGAAGCCATTCTGGAGAAAAGGTAACTGGGTAATGATCCTGATCTATGCGCTGATCTATCTGATGTTTGCCAAGCTTTACGGAGGTCTGAAGGTAGGCTATCTGAAGCGTATCGATGTATTTTATTCATTGACGCTGGCAACGATCTGTACCAATGTTGTGACGTATTTTCAGATCACACTGATCAACAGATGGTTTATGTCGGCCAGACCGGTGATCGAAATGACCGGAGTCCAGCTTGTTGTGACGGTACTGTGGATCTGGGGCTCCAGGTATATTTACTCCAGACTGTACGGAGCCAGAAGGCTGCTGGTGATCTACGGAGACCGTGATCCCGGTGATGTGATCCACAAGATGAACACCCGAAAGGATAAATACGATATCAGCGGTAAGGTTCATATCCGTGAGGGCGAAGAGAAGATCCATGCATGATGGAAGATTATGAAGGCGTGATCATCTGGGATCTTCCGTCCCAGATCCGAAACAGGTATCTGAAATACTGTTTTTCTCATTCCATCCGTTGCTATATGAGCCCGAAGATTTCCGATATCATCCTGCTTGGAACAGACAGGATCCATCTGTTTGATACGCCGCTTCTGATGTGCAGGAATCAGGGACTTTCCATGGAGCAGCGTGCAGCCAAGAGAGTTCTGGATATCATTGTTTCCGGACTTGGGATCATCGTATCCTCACCCATCATGCTGATCATTGCCATTGCGGTGAAGGCTTATGACGGCGGTCCGGTATTTTATCTCCAGGATCGTCTTACCTATCAGGGAAAGGAATTCCGCATCCGGAAATTCCGAAGCATGTGTGTGGATTCCGAGAAGAACGGGGCGCGTCTTGCATCCAAGCACGATTCCCGTATCACACCGGTAGGACATGTTCTGCGTAACCTGCATCTGGATGAGCTTCCCCAGCTGTTTAACGTGTTTATGGGTGATATGTCTCTGGTAGGTCCACGTCCGGAACGAGATGTGATCATGCAGGAATATGAGCAGGAAATCCCGGAATTCCACTATCGTCTTAAGGTAAAAGCCGGACTGACCGGTTATGCTCAGGTATATGGCAAATATAACACCACACCGTATGATAAGCTGAAGCTGGATCTGTTTTATATTGAAAATTATTCATTCCTTCTGGATATCAAGCTTCTGTTTATGACTGTAAAGATCTTTTCCAGAAAGAAGTTTCCGAGGGCGTGGATGATAATCAGAAGAACGCTCTTAAGGATTCCGAAGACAAAAAATAAGTAACGAAACGAAATGCGTGTCAGGCTGCGGCAGATCATCCTGACGCGCATTTTGTGGATAGAGAGGACGGAGGTTGTTTTTATGGAAAAGCCGTTGGTTTCCGTAGTGATGCCCGTATATAACGGGGAAAGATATATTGGAAAAGCGATCGAATCAGCACTGGGACAGGAGGTTCCGGTAGAAGTGCTGGTCATTGATGACTGTTCTGCAGACGGCACAGAACTTGCTGTAATGAAATATATGGACAGCGGAAAGATCCGTTATATCAGAAATGAACAGAATATGGGGGCTGCCCGTTCCAGAAACCGGGGCGTAAAGGAAGCCCGGGGAAAATATATCGCATTTCTGGATGCGGATGACTGGTGGGAAAAGGGCAAGCTGAAATCCCAGACAGAGGTTATGGAACAGACCGGCTGTGCGATCTGCTCCACCGGAAGAGAGCTGATGACGCCGGATGGGCGCACTACCGGCAAATATATTCCGGTAAAGGAACGGATCACATACAGGGAGCTTCTGAAGCATAACAGCATCAACTGTTCTTCCGTATTGCTGCGCAGAGAAGATGCACTTGCGTTTCCAATGGAGCATGATGACAGCCATGAAGATTACATTACCTGGCTCCGGATCCTGAGAAAGGGAGGATTTGCAGCAGGGATCAACAGACCTTACCTGAAATACCGGCTCAGTGAAGGGGGAAATCCAGAAATAAGCTGAAGTCTGCGGCAATGACTTATCAGGTGTATCGGTATGTGGGATATGGTCCGCTGAAGAGTCTGTTTTTCTTTGTTTCCTATGCGCTCCACGGGATATGGAAATACCGTTGAAAAATTCTGGAAGAGGTGAATAATTCTGACATATATTAATTCTTTATTTCCAAATTCATAAATATATGTTATTATTTATTCATACTTTTATCAAATATTACAAGGTGGAAACAAATGAAACAGAGAACGGATAGCCAGGGAGTTCCGTATTCTTACCTGGTCGATAACATTAAAGTAGTACTGATCTTTCTTGTCGTATTTAATCATCTGATCGCATTTCAGCTGGTCAAGGTGGACATGGTGGTGCGTTATGTATGGTATGGGATCACCATTTTTCACATGCCTGCTTTTATTTTTATATCCGGATATCTTTCCAAGAAGCCACAGGATGTACTGAAGAATGTGAAGAATCTGCTGATCCCTTATATTCTTGGATACAGTCTGACCTGGTATGCTTATATCTGGACCGGCAGAAGCATGGATTATGAGCTGCTCCGTCCGTCCGGAACAGTTATGTGGTATGTGTTGGCACTGTTTATCTACAGGCTGACTATCGAAGCACTTGGCAAGATACGTTTTATCGTGCCTCTGAGCATTATTTTTGCATTGTGGGCAGGAACAAGACCGGAATTTACGACTTATCTTTCAAGCTCCAGGATTGTTGTATTTTTTCCGTTTTTTGTGGCAGGCTATCTGTGGAAGAGTGATTACACAGACGTGGTCCGTAAATTCAAGGGTAAATGGATCCTGCTCCTGGTTTCAGCCCTGCTTTTGTATGCAGTTCCGAATTTTATGATCGCCAATGAGATCCCGGTAGATATTTTCCGTGGGAATCATACGTATCAGTTATCGGGAATGGATGATATCACAGGAATGCTGATTCGCCTTCTGATGTATCTGGTATCTTTTGTGCTGGTGCTGACGTTTCTGGCATTGATCCCGGATGTGAAGCTGCCGGTTACCTTTGTTGGAAGAAATACCATGGGGATTTATTTTTTCCATTATCCGATCATGATCGTACTCAACGGCCTGCTTCTTCTCAGCATCCCGCAGATGCTGAATGTCTGGGTGCTTTTCGGAGTATCCTGGGTGCTTGTGCTGATCCTTGGAAGCAAGCCGGTATCTTTCCTCTACGGAGGGGTACTAAACCTGCTTACATTTATTCTGTTCAAACGTGAGAGGCAGGTGCAGGATGAAGGACTTGAGGATGAATATGATGAAGATGACCGTTATGAGATCATACTGAAAAGAAAGAAAGCCATTGAGGAGCTTGCGGCAACTCTGGACGAGGAGGATGCACGTAAGGTGAAGGACGATGTGGCGGCTGTACTGGAACATGAGACAGAAGAGACGGAAGAAATCCGTGGCGAGGATTTCTTTGTAGATGAGGATCTTGAGATGGAGGAAGGCATGGATGATGCCGGAGCTCCACAGGAATTTGAGCAGCTCCAGGACCTGATGATATATTAAAGATCACAGAACCGCAGGGGGAAATGGAAGTGCTTTTGAAAAATAAAGAAGAGAAAGCGCAGGATTAAATTAATAATGAAAAAAGTCATTACTTACGGTACCTTTGATCTGTTCCACCAGGGACATTACAATATTCTGAAAAGAGCCAGGGAGCTGGGGGATTATCTTGTTGTGGGTGTCACCAGTGAAAGCTATGATATCGAACGCGGCAAGCTGAATGTACAGGACAGCCTTCTGAAGCGTATCGAAAATGTCCGCAAGACTGGTTTTGCGGATGAGATCATTGTAGAGGAATATCAGGGGCAGAAGCTAAATGACATTACAAAATACAATATCGACCTTCTGGTAGTCGGTTCGGACTGGCGTGGCAAATTTGATTATCTGAAGAATTACTGTGAGGTCGTTTATCTGGAACGTACCAAAAATATTTCCAGTACCAAGCTCAGAAGTGAGGGTATGATCTACAGCATGGGCATTGTTACGGATGATACAGAGGACAACGAAATGGTGATGGAGTCCAAGTATGTCAGCGGACTGCATGTAGAAAGTGTGTATTCCGAGGACGTTTTTGTTGCGAGAGAATTCTGTGACAGATACGAACTTGACTCTTATGGTACAGATTACGGGCAGTTTCTGGAAGGATTGGATATCATTTATATCCGATCCGGTCTGAAAAACAGGGCAGATTATATCCGAAAGGCACTGGAATGTGATAAATATGTGATCAGTGACACGCCTATGGCACTGGAACCGGAAGAGATAAGAGAGCTGTTTGCACTGGCAAAGGCACATCAGGTTGTTCTGGTAGAGAAGCTTACCATGGTCTATCTGCGCGCTTTTACGCAGCTCGTCTGGCTGACACATGGAGCGCTTGTGGGAGATGTGGTAGCTGTAAAATGCGCGATTTCACAGGATGATTTTGAGGGCGGAAAAAATTTCAGCGAAACAGTCAGCCAGGCGCTGTGTGCATGCATCAAGCTTCTCGGTAAGGATTACCTGGAGGTGAAGAGCAATGCGGTGAAAGCAGTGACGGCTGCTTTATTTATGATATGATCACGATGAAGTATCTCCGGGCACTGGCGACCATTGAGATTGGAACAACGGTGGATGTGGAAAACGAGCTTGCGATCATCGGAACCAGGGGGCGTATCACCGTACCCGGTGACTGGTGGAATACCGGATATTTTGAAGCCAAAATAGAAGGTCAGGAATTCCTGAAACGCTACAGCTTTAATTTTGAGGGAAATGGTCTTCGCTATCTGCTTCAGGAGCTGGTCATCATGATTCGTGACAGACGGACAGAATGTACGAGATTTTTTTATGAAGAATCAGAAACTCTGGCTGAGCTTTTGAAAATAATTAATCAAAGAGGTTGACAGATGACAGAAAAACAGAAGCTTCTTTTGCAGCTCTTCCGGGAGGTTGACGCGATCTGCAAAAAGCATGATCTTAGATATGTAATGGCCGGAGGTACTCTGATCGGTGTTCTTCGAAATGAAGGCTTTATCCCATGGGACGATGATGTGGACATTTACATGCCCAAAAGTGACTGGGATAATTTGTAGAAATATGTCAGAACGAGATGCCGCCGAACCGGGCGGTTTATTGTGCAGAAGTGGATCGTAATTATACCAACGGTTTCCGCGCTACGGAAGTACGGATACCTGTGCGATCCACAAGCATCAGATCATAGGGGACGACAAGGCTGGTGAGATCATTGACGTACTGACTCTGGATCCCATTCCGGATGATGACCGTGAGTATGAGAAATACCGGGACCATATGATGATCTATACGGAACTTCTGAATATCAGCATGGTCGTGGGAGTCAGATGGGAAATTTCTCCCTGGCGGTATCTGTACTGGCTTTTCCGCTATACCTTCTGCGGAAAGGACAGAACCTTAAAGAAATTGGAGAAGATCATGTTTTCTTATAAAGAAGAGGAGTGCAGCCGCTATGCCATGCGATGGGGAGGCTGCCCGTTTCTTTTTGACAAGGATATGATGTTCCCTGTAAAATATATGGACTTCGAGGGCGAAAAGGTTATGATCCCTCACAGGACCAGTGATTATCTGATCTGGCATTACGGGATGAATGGTCCTATATACCGCCTCATGGGGAAAGAGAATCTCATGAGTCTGTTGATGTTCCGGGCGCCAGCTATCAGGAGGTGCGGGATGAATATACGCCAAGGATCGACAAAAAACGTATCCGTAGACAGATGCTTTTCCGCAAATTCTACTGCCTTCTTATGGCAAAGGGAGACCATAAACAGGATGACAGACGAAGAAGGATCAAAGCCGGTGTTGTAGCCCGGGATGTGTCTGCCCGGCTGATGAGATCCGAAAAAACAGCGGAGACCCTGCTGAAAGAGAGAAGATATGATGTGCTTGGTGAGATCTTTGAGGAGTATTACCGTGTACAGCTCAGCATGGAGTTTATCGGGCGTGAGGATTTAGGGGGATCCGTCCGTTCTATCATCCGGTCCTGATCCCGCTGGAGGATGAGGCTTTTCAGGCGGCCATGCTGACACTGATCTATCAGGAGCGTGTTTCCAAGGCATACCGTATGTACGAGGTACGCAAGAAAATGGATCATCTTACTCCGAAAATGGAGCAGACAGTGGAGGATATCCGCCGTTTCCGAAAAGCAGCCAGCCACTATGAATTTAAAGAAATGCAGGAAGCAGAGGCGATCGTGGATGATCTTCTCAGAAAATATCCGGATGCTCCGGGATTCCTGAAATTTAAATGCCGGTTTGTGATGGAGCGCCTGGAAGGACCGCAGAATGCTTCGGAAGCGGAGAAATTTCTGTCTTACTGCCTGAGAGTATTTCCCCAGGATGGATATTTTATGAAATATAAGGGGGATCTTCTCTGGAAAAAGGGCCTCCGGAACGAAGCAATGGCAGAGTATCTGAAAGCCAGAGAATGCACCAATAACGGCATTGTGCAGCTGGAACTGGATAAATTCCTGAAAAACAGAAGTCCCAGGCGATCCGAGACTGTCGGGATCTGCTTGTAAGCCAGAGAAGATCAGAAGCACTCTCTCTGATGGAATTTTGGAGCAGACTGATGCCGGAGGATGAGGAGATCAGAGGCGCTCTTTATCTTGCGAAGGTATATTCCGTCCGTACAAAAGGGGAGCTGGAAGAGCTGGTGAGAGAGCTTTGCAAAGAACTGGGGATCACCGGTAATTCTTCAAGGGAGGGAACCCTTGAGGAGCCAGTGTACAAAGAGGCACTTACCTGTGCATGGCAGAGATTCGGCTATCCCAAAGCACTGGCAGAGGGCCGTACCAGGATCCTGTGCAGTGAGGAAGAGGGCGAGATGGAATATCTGGCAGAGGAGATCCGCAGCTTTCTGGTCCATAAGGAATGGCAGGGAGAGGTATACAAGCTTCTGGGAGATATCCGGAAGAAACAGGGGCGTACCCGGGAAGCCTTCGAAAATTATTTCCTGGCATTGGATCATGAGCCGCATCCCTATATAAAAAATGAGCTTTCCAGGATCTTCCTGGAGGATCTTTACGATGGAAGCCGGCGTACCGGATTTTTCGCAAAGAAGGCAGACGTGACAGAATTTCTGAACAGCTGGCTGGATAAGTATAAAAGTCAGGAGGAGCTTCAGGAGCTTCTGAAGCGGATCCTGTAATGACAGATCAACAGAAACGAGGCAGAGTGTATTGAACAGAGAACAGCAGAAAGTACTGGAACTTCTAAAAGAAATAGATACCATATGCAGAAAAAATAAGATCACATATTATCTTTCTCCGTATCTTACCCTCTGTGCGGTAACGGAGCGCCCTTTTCCCATGAATCCGGCAAGCAATGATATTTATATGAAGACCGGTGATATGGCCCGGTTTAAAAATATCTTTGATGAAGAACCAGAGCTGCGCAGAACTCTGGAATCTATGGAGAATAACAGCCGTTTCCCCGGATTTTTTCTGCGTTATACAGATAAAGATACATTGTTTTATAAGCTGGACGAGTATGGAAAATACAAACATCCGGGACTGGGGATCAATATCCTTCCGCTGCAGTGTGAATATGGCCCAAAGGGAAAATATCTCTGGAACCGTATGCGCGAAGAGGGATGGAAAAGAATCTACGGAAAAAAGGCGAGTGGCGGAACCGGCGTGAGCTGGGATGTATCTGGATGGTGCGAGTCCTTTCTCTTTGCGGACGAGGCTGGCTGGCAAAGAGCATATTCCGGGATCTGCTCCGGCAGCCGCAGGATGGCGCAAAAACATATGTACTCCGATATTTTGACCAGAATCTTTATTTTCCTGCGCATATTTTTGAAAATCCCGGGGAGGCAATGCTTGGAGGAGAATCCTTTATGGTCCCGGGAAACACAGACAGCTATCTCACCCGGCCTACGGCAAAAATTATCGAAATAAGTCAATGGAAAACTATGTTCCCGGCTCGCTGGTGGTGTGCAGCACACTGATCCCATGCGAGGAATTTCTGCAGCAGTCAAAGGAACTGAAGAAATTTGCTTCTGTCAGGAAGAAAAGGGAAAAGCGCAGGCAGTTTGGAATGAATTACCGGGAATATCTTGCACAGTGCGTGGGATTATGCAAAATTCTGCGGGGAAAAATATACCTGTGCACTGGCTTATCGCAAAAGCTCAGCTATATCCGGAATCTCTTCAAAAATGAAAGGATTATGTGGAACTGGAAAAAGCATTTGCAGGATATACCAGGATGAATGATCGCTGCCTGAAATATGAAGAAGCATTTGAAACAGATCCGGAGGTTTTTGACCTGTATCTTAAGTATCTGGAAAAACAGGAAGGATCTCGTATATGGAGAAGGTAAAAAATATGTCTAAGGTCAAGCTTACAGATTATGTTGTGGAATTTTTGCAGAAAAAAGGGATCCATGATTTCTTTGGATACCAGGGAACCATGATCGCACATCTGGTAGATTCCATTGAGAAGAATCCCCATGTAAGAAGTCATTCCAGCTATCATGAGCAGGGAGCTGCTTTTGCCGCCTGCGGTTATGCTCAGGCAAAGAATGCCTGCGGCTGTGCCTATGCCACCAGTGTCCGGGAGCTGCCAATCTGCTTTCTGGTGTGGCAGATGCGTATTTCGATTCTCTTCCGGTGATCTTTATCACCGGACAGCTGAATACCTATGAATATTCCGGTATTACAGGCCTTCGTCAGCAGGGCTTTCAGGAAATCGATATGGTTTCCATGGCAAAGCCGGTAACCAAGTACGCGGTGCAGGTCCGTGATCCGAAAAATATCGTTCGTGAACTGAATCTTGCATGGCAGATCGCCAATACAGGACGGAAAGGGCCGGTTCTTATCGATCTTCCTATGAACGTGCAGAGAGGCGAGGTGGAAGATCCGGTTTATGATATGGAATTTTCCGAGGAAGAGATTGAGACAGCTGTATATGGAAAAAATGATCCGGAAAACGGGGCAGCCTTTTACAGGGATGCAGTTGCAAAGGCGGATTCTTCTGATGGAGCAGAGGCGGCAGAATATATTCTGGATAAGATCAGGACTGCAAAACGGCCGGTATTTATGATCGGTCACGGAGCTTCCGGAGAAGCGGAAAAAATGCTCACAGATCTGGCGCGTGCCCATCACATTCCGGTGATCACAAGCGTACTTGCACGTTCCGCACTGAGCTTTGATGATCCTTTGAACTTCGGGTGCATCGGAGGTGCTTACGGACACCGGTATGCAAATATGATCGCCAATGCAAAAAGCGACCTTCTGCTCTGCTTTGGAATTTCCCTGTGTACCCGTCAGATTGGTACTAAGGTTCATGAGTTTGCGAAGAATGCCGAAATCATCCGTGTGGATATTGATCCTTATAATCTTCAAAGAGAGATCCATGAGGGAAGAGAAGGTGAGAAATGCTTTTGCGTCAGCGCAGAGACTGTGGTGCGTAAGCTGACAGAGCAGCAGGCACAGATCGGTTCCTATGAGGAATGGCTTGCTGTCTGCCAGAAGATCCGTAAAGAACTCTGGAAAGTGGACGATGAGACACCGCAGCGTTATCCGAACCGCATGATCGCATACTTGAGTGATCAGCTTTCCGATACCGGAGCGGTTGCTGTGGATGTGGGACAGCATATGGTCTGGAGCTATCAGTCCTTCCACAATCAGCAGGGGCAGAAGACACTTTTTTCCGGCGGACATGGTGCTATGGGATATGCACTTCCGGCGGCTATCGGAGCTTATTATGCTACCGGCAAGCCGGTGGCATGTATCTGCGGAGACGGAGCCTTCCAGATGAATATCCAGGAGCTGCAGTGGGTGAAGCGTGAGAATATCCCGGTGAAGATGATCGTAATGAATAATGAGGCGCTGGGAATGATCCGTCATCTTCAGAGAGATTATTTTGACTGTGTATATGCGGATACCTCCGATGGCAGCGGATTCTCGTCCTGCGATTTTACAGATGTGGCGCAGGCTTACGGAATTCCTGCAAAGCGCATCCAGGGAGAAGACGTGGAAAAATATGCCGGTGGATTCCTGGAGCAGAACGGGCCGGAGCTTCTGGAGATCATGCTGGAGCATGGAACCTACGCATACCCGAAGACCTGTCTGGGCGAGCCGATCCACAATCAGCAGCCTTATATACCGAAACCGATATTTGATGAACTGATGGAGCTGTAAAATGGGAAAAATAACTGTGATCACAGGCGGTACCTCCGGAATCGGAAGAGGGATCGCCGAAAAGATCCTGGCAGAGTCGGCAAAAGCTGACAGGATCTTCGTAACATATGGACATGATGAGAAGAAGGCACTGTCGTTTCATGAGAGCCTTCCTGAGGAAAAAAGATCTCAGGTGACTTTGATAAAGGCAGATATGTCTTCCTATGAAGAGATGATGGTTTTTGTGGAGGAGCTGAAAAAGCAGACAGACCATATTGACTGGCTTGTAAGCAATGCCGGCATCAGTACCTACGCAAAATATGAAGACTACAGCTTTGAGGAGTGGACACGGATCGTAAACACCAATCTTTCCGTACCTGTATTTATGGTAAAAGAGCTGAGATCCATGATGGTAGAGGGCGGCAGTGTGCTCTTTACCGGTTCCTATGCAGGACAGCAGGCGTATTCTTCCTCCCTTGTATATGGAGTCACCAAGGCAGCCATCCATTTCCTGACAAGATCCCTGGTAAAGGAATTTGAGCCAAAGGGCATCACAGTCAACGCTATTGCACCTGGCTTCATCGAAACTCCGTGGCACAGCGCCCGCACCCAGGAGAGCTACGACCGTATCAACCGGAAGATCGCACTCCACAGGTTTGGAACTGTGGAGGAAGTGGCGGATATGGCTTATGCAGTGCTGTCTAACGGATATATGAACGGCAGTGTAGTGGATATCCACGGTGGTTATGACTACTTTTAGTACCAGTCGAAATGGCGCAGAAAGACAGAAGAAGACACGATGTGCCTGGGCTTCTTATGGCTTTTTGTACAGGGGCGATGCCCGAAAATGAGATGCAGTGTAGCGGAATCGAATTTGTGCACTTGAAGCATCCGTGAGGAATAGTGAAATTCTTTATATTTAAGCGAAAAAGGCTTGACTTGTACCTATGCTCTGTGATAAAATTGACGAGCGACATGGAAGTTAGGTCTTTTTTTTATGCCCGAAAATGACGACGGATATACGTTCCGGGCGGCGCAAAAGACCATGCAAATGAAAACACTGGAGGTGGAAGTTGTGCGCGTTAAGATTACATTAGCATGCACCGAGTGCAAGCAGCGTAACTACAATATGACGAAGGAGAAAAAGAACCATCCTGAGAGAATGGAGACCAAGAAATATTGTAAGTTCTGTCATACACACACTCTGCACAAGGAAACAAAGTAATCACAGAGATTTGTGAGGTTATGCTATGGAAAAACAGAAATCTGAGGATAAGCCGCAGAAGAAAAGTTGGTTTCAGGGACTTCAGTCAGAATTTGAGAAGATTGTCTGGACAGACCGTCCCACACTGGCAAAGCAGACTGTTGTGGTCGTGATCATCACGATCATCCTGCAGTGGTTATCAGTGTAATGGATTCCGGAATTCTGGAATGCATTAATTTCTTAATGAAGTAAGGACAAGGTGATTATATGTCAGAAGCAGCAAAATGGTACGTTGTCCATACCTATTCCGGGTATGAGAACAAGGTAAAAGCCAACATTGAAAAGACGATCGAGAACAGACACCTGGAAGACCAGATCCTGGAGGTACGTGTCCCGTTGCAGGATGTAGTGGAGATGAAGAACGGAACCTCAAGACAGGTTCAGAAAAAGATGTTTCCAGGCTATGTGCTTCTCAATATGGTGATGAATGACGATACCTGGTATGTTGTCCGTAATACCCGCGGTGTTACAGGATTCGTAGGACCGGGATCAAAGCCTGTGCCTCTTACAGAAGAGGAAATGATGCCGCTTGGTATCCAGAAACCGGATATCGAAGTGGACTTCGCAGAGGGCGACATGGTAGTCGTTACCGGTGGTGCATGGAAAGATACCGCAGGTGTGATCACAGGTATCAACATGCAGAAACAGACGGTAACGATCAATGTTGAGCTTTTCGGTCGTGAAACACCGGTAGAAATAAGTTTCACAGAAATCAAAAAAGCTGAGTAATTCAAAAACAAGGTAACAGCAAGTGGGAGGGACACACCCCCGCCAATACCACATAGGAGGTGCCGAAAATGGCAAAGAAAGTAACAGGATATATCAAATTACAGATTCCGGCTGGTAAAGCAACTCCAGCACCACCTGTAGGTCCGGCTCTTGGACAGCACGGTGTAAACATCGTACAGTTTACTAAGGAGTTCAACGCAAGAACAGCTGATCAGGGAGATCTTATCATCCCGGTTGTTATCACTGTTTACGCTGACAGAAGTTTCAGCTTCATAACCAAGACTCCGCCGGCAGCAGTTCTTCTTAAGAAAGCTGCAAACATCAAATCTGGTTCCGGTGTACCGAACAAGACCAAAGTAGCTAAAGTTACTAAGGCACAGATTCAGGAGATCGCTGAGCTGAAGATGAAAGACCTCAATGCAGCATCCATCGAGGCTGCTATGAGCATGATCGCCGGTACAGCAAGAAGTATGGGAATCGAAGTCGTAGACTAATAAATACCGAAGCTTAAGTTCGGGGTTCCCGTAGAAAAAGTGAAATTTTCAAGTGGGAGGGCTTTTCCCCGCAAATACCACAGGAGGTTATAGAAATGAAACGAGGAAAGAAATATGTGGAAGCTGCGAAAGCAGTAGACCGCGCAACATTATATGATGCACCAGAGGCTATCAGCCTTGTTAAAAAAGCAGCTGTAGCTAAGTTCGACGAGACCATCGAAGTTCACATCCGTACAGGCTGCGATGGACGTCACGCAGATCAGCAGATTCGTGGAGCAGTTGTTCTGCCACACGGAACAGGTAAAAAAGTTCGTGTACTTGTATTTGCTAAAGATGCTAAGGCAGAAGAGGCAAAGGCAGCAGGAGCAGACTTCGTAGGAGCTGAGGACCTCATTCCGAAGATCCAGAACGAGGGATGGCTTGACTTTGACGTTGTAGTTGCAACACCGGATATGATGGGCGTTGTAGGTCGTCTTGGTCGTGTACTTGGACCAAAAGGTTTAATGCCAAACCCGAAAGCTGGTACTGTAACAATGGACGTAACAAAAGCTGTTAACGACATTAAAGCAGGTAAGATCGAGTATCGTCTTGACAAATCCAACATCATCCATGTTCCGATCGGAAAGGCTTCCTTTACCGAGGAGCAGTTAAGCGACAACTTCCAGACGCTTATGGGAGCTATCACAAAGGCTAGACCTAGCACACTGAAAGGTCAGTATCTGAAGAGCGTTACAATCGCTCCGACAATGGGACCTGGTGTTAAGCTTAACCCGATTAAATTAGCTCAGTAATAAATTTTAAATACCTGTACAGAGGAAACTTTGTATGGGGTATTTTTTTATACATTTATACACCTTGATTTTTGGGGGCAAAAATCCTACAATAAGGCACAAACAGAGTTGTAACAGACCGAAAGCTCATCAGAGCTTTTTCATATAGATTTTACAGAAGAAAATAATAATCATGTTAATATAAAAAAGATGGGGAAAACGTTTCTGTAAGTAAAACTTACAGATGAATTTGTCGGAACAGGGAGTATAAATTGAGATCAAAAAAGCGTAAAGCGAAGAAAATAAAAAAACAGGTAAACAAAATAAAAATGATACTCTGCCTGGTGGTAGAGGCTATCGTGATCCTGACACTTATAGTGATCATCGGCTGGAATAAAGGGGTAGGTGACTGGATGGAGTCTCTGCAGAGACCGGTTGTCCGTAAGCTTGAGATGAGCGGTATCAACAGTCCCTACGCAGTGCTGATGCAGGTAAAAGGCGGAAAGATCATCGGAAATATGAAGGGCGATGAGAAGATCTATCCGGCTTCCATGACGAAGATCATGACGGTGATCGTGGCTATTGAGAACCTGGATGATCTGGATCAGGAGATCACTCTGACCCAGGAAATGTTCCAGGGGCTTTATGAGCAGGATGCCACCCAGGCAGGCTTTCAGCCCGGTGAGACCGTGCGGGCCATCGACCTTCTTTATGGTGCCATGCTGCCATCCGGTGCGGAGTGCTGTATCGCACTGGCGGATACCGTAGGCGGTTCTAGGGATGGATTTGTGGAGCTGATGAATAAGAAGGCACAGAGGATTGGAATGAATGGTACACATTTCTGTGATACGACAGGGCTTCATGATCCGGATCATTACAGTACAGTGAGAGATATTGCGGTGCTGCTCAGGTATGCGCTTCGGAACGATACGTTCAGAGAAATAATTGAGAGTCCGCGGCATTCCACAGGAGTGACGAATATCCATCCCAGCGGGATCACATATTACAGTACCATGTTCAAAAATCTTTCTGACCCTTCCGTTACCGGCGGCAAGATCCTGGGCGGCAAGACAGGATATACCAGCGAGGCGGGTCTGTGTCTTGCAAGCTTTGCAGAGGTCTACGACAGGGAATACATATTGGTAACGGCAGGCGCATCGGGAAATACCGGAAGCCACTCCATGTGGAGGATGCGGTGACGATCTATAACCGCCTTGGAAAGGCCATTGAGGCACAGATGACAGGCAGTGATGGATCGGAGTCTTGAAAAGATAAAGGGTAAATTTTGTGTATCGCGAAGCGTGTTACGGAGAGCGGAGTGAACAGTAATATTTTTGGATAAATAAACACTGGCACAGAGGTGTATGCTGCTGTATTGGCAGCATAACGCTTCTGTGCCGTTTTTTGATTCTTCAAAATGAAATCGTATAGCGGGAACCTGCAATGTATTCACGGCTGATGTAAAGCGGTTTTCCATCAGGAGCTTCCATATAGGAATCCAGGATCAGCACGGGATCGCCGGAAGACAGACGCAAAGTTTTTGCCATATCCGGGGAGGCTGCAGTAACAGAAATGGTGCTGCGGCTGGATTCTGCGATCGTACAGCGGTAGGTGTTTTTGATATATTCAAAAAAGAACCGTTTTCTACAGCGTTCGGATCAAAATCCGGGAAAAGCCGTGTGGGGAGCCAGGTGTGAACATCAATAACCGGAATACTGTCAGCCAGAAGAAGACGTTCCAGGAAAAAAACTTCCTCATCCGAAGTAAGCTGCAGAAAATCAGAGGTTACGCTGTTCGCAGTTTTTTTGCAGAAGGACAGTACGTGAGATTCCGGAATCCGGTCATTCTGACGGCAGGATTCGGAAAAACTCATATTTTTCTGGGATTCAAATTTCCGGAAGATCATGGGGGATTTTACAAAGGTTCCTTTTCCCTGATGCTTGATAAGATAGCCCTGTGTGCAAAGCTCCTCCACGGTACGTCGGACAGTGATCCGGCTGACATGGTAAAGATCGGCAAGCTCCGGCTCAGGAGGGATTTTTTCTCCGGGCTTATAAGTACCGTTTTTGATCTGCTGGGTGATGATATCCATAAGCTGCTTGTAAAGCGGCTGGATTGAATTTTTATTTAACATGAAAATATCCTTTCTGAGGTTGTTCATAAAAGATATTTTACTATAGTGCAGATGTATTTGTCCAGTAAGGGACAAACCTCTGCAGTGCGTCAGAAGGTATATTGGATGAATAATTAATCATAAATCATGAATATACTCTTTACTATAACGTTATAATATGTTATATTCTTCAAAAAGGTAAAATGCAAAAGTACAAGAAGGAGAAATTCATCTGAAAATCCGAAAAAAACCTGTATTTTCAATGGATTCAGAGGATTCTCAGACGAATTTCCACGAAAACCGGAGGATGAAAATGGACGCAGTAAAAATCGTAAATAAGATCAACAAAGAGCATGGAACAATCAAAAATGTGTATTTTCTTGCATGCGGAGGATCTCTTGTGGATCTGTATCCGGGATATTATTTTGTCCGTGCGGAATCCGCAGTGATGGATGCACAGTGGATCCCTGCAAGAGAGTTTGCACTGACACCGCCGAAGAAGCTGGGAAAAGACAGTCTTCTGATCATCTGCTCCCACAGTGGCAAGACAAAGGAGTGTCTGGAGGCAGCAAAAACAGGAATGGATGCAGGTGCGGCTGTTGTTACAATGACACATGCGCCAGGTTCCCCATGTGATACAGATAAATGGATCTCTGTTGTATACGACTGGGCACCGGGGGTAAAGGAAGCAGAGAAGCCTCAGGGAATCGTACTTCGTATTCTTAATGAGCTGATGAAGGTACAGGAGCCGGGATATAAGCTTTACGATAAGATCGTGGAAGGCTTTGAAAAGATCGATAATGTTATTGCAGCTGCAGTGAAGGATCAGCAGAATGCAGCATGGCTTTTTGCAGAAAAATATTCAGAGGAACCGAACCTCTATATCATGGCATCGGGAGCCTCCTATTCTCAGGCATATGGCTTTGCGATCTGCTCACTTCAGGAAATGCAGTGGATGGACTGCGGTTATCTGAACAGTGCGGAATATTTCCACGGACCGTTTGAGGTAACGGATGAGGATCATCTTTATATCCTTATGATGAGCCGGGGCAGAAACCGTATGATGGATGAGCGTGTGCTGACTTTCCTTGAAAAATACGGAAAGAAATACGAAGTGATCGATGCAGATAAGCTTGGTATGGAAGCAATTGATGACAGCTGTGTGGAATATTTTACTCCGATGCTGTTCTACACCATGACGACCGTTTACCGTACCGCTCTCCAGGATAAACGCCGCCATCCGCTGGATATGAGAAGATATATGGGCGTTGTAGAGTACTAAAGGTGCTGCTGTGCCTGTGCACAGAGAAAGGGAAAATATGAGTAAATACAGTACAAGGCTTCTTGGCTTCGGAGACAATGTAGTGGATATCTATGATCATCTGAAAACCATGTATCCAGGCGGAAACTGCGTAAACGTCAGTGTTTACGGAAAGATGGCCGGATGTGAAAAAACAGCGTATATGGGATATTTCGGAGATGACGACAGAGCAGAGCTGATCATGGATACACTGGAAAAAATCGGCGTGGAAACCGTAAAGTGCAGACAGCTGCACGGCGAGAACGGTTATTCCAGGATCACATTAAAAGACGGAGACCGTGAGTTCCTAGATTTTAATGATGGTGGTATCCGTGGAAAAACACCGTATATCCTTGATCGTTTTGATCTGGAATATATGAAAGGCTTTGACGTGGTACATAGCGGAAATTACTCTTTTACGGAGGAAGAGCTGCATAAGATCAAAGAGGCGGGAATTCCGGTTTCTTTTGACTTTTCTGATGATTCCACAGAGGAATATTATGAAAAACAGCACCGGAGGTTACTTACGCATTTTGCTCCTTTGACGGAACCGACCAGGAGGCAGAAGAGCATCTGAAAAAGATCATCTCCATGGGGCCGAAGCTTGCCATGGCCTCCAGAGGAGCCAAGGGCTGCATTCTTTATGACGGAAGGAATTTTTACCGACAGCCGGCAGCGCCGCTTACGGAAGTAAAAGATACTCTTGCGCCGGGGATTCACTGATCGCATCTTTCCTTACCGGGTATATCGGAAGAATGAAAAACGGCATGGCGGAGGAAACCGCGATCTGTGAAAGTCTTGAAGAGGCAGCTGCTTTTGCAGCGGGCATTTGTGGCATGGAAGGTGCTTTTGGCTACGGAAAAAAATATGAATAGCAGGAGGGGAAAATAATGGGACGCAATGGAAAAAGCAGAGCTCTTATCTGTTTTGTACTGTGTATGATCATGGCTTTGCCGGTATATTTCAGCAGTGCAGTGGCAGTAAAAGCGGCAGAACAGCAGACCATCATCATAGGAACGAACGCAGAGTATTCACCATTTGAATACCTAGATGATAATGGAAATATTACAGGTTTTGATTACGATCTTCTGGAGCGATCGCCAAGGAAGAAAACGTAAAGCTGGTATGGAAGGATATGCCTTTGATTCCCTGATGGGTTCCATGGAGCTGGTGATGTACAGGTGATCGCAGCCGGGATCGGACCTACGGAGGACCGTAAAAAAAGCGTTGATTTTTCCGATGTTTATTACACCGGTACACAGTGCATCATCAGCCGTAAGGATAATCCGATCAAGGATTTTGAGGAGATGTCCGGAAAAACCGTTGCAGTTCTGGAGGGTGCACAGAGTGATATGATTGCATCCGGCGAGACTACTGATTACGGTGAAGTTAAGGATGCCAAAGTAAAAAGATTTAAAAATGCTTCCAGTGCAGTCATGGAGCTGAAAAACGGTGGAGCAGATGCAGTTCTGATCGACAATATCATGGCTGAGATCTACTGCAAACAGAACTCAGACCTGCAGTATGAGTCCGTGCCAAGTACAGCAGAGGATACGGTTTTCTGCATTGAAAAAGGAAACACAGAGCTTGTCCAGATCATCAATGACGGGCTTGCAAAAGTAAAAAAATCCAGGGAATATGATGATCTTTATCAGAAGTATTTTGTGGACACACTTGAAAACAGCGAGGATGTGACAGATGTAGCAGCAACCGATGGTTTTCTGGGACTTTTAAGCTTTATTTTCCTTCAGGATAATCGTTGGAAGTTTTATATTAACGGTCTTGGGATTACGCTGATCGTTTCCCTTTTGTCAGTGATCGTAGGTATCCTGATCGGTCTTGTAGTGGCATTGGTACGTCTTGGAGCTGCGAAAAAAGGCAGAAGAACCATTCTTTCCACGATCGCGGATATTTATGTTGATGTGATCCGTGGAACACCGTCAGTCCTTCAGCTGATGATTATCTATTTTGCAGTGTTCCACAGCAGGCTGGGATATGTGGCAGCAGTGGTCAGCTTCGGTATCAACAGCGGTGCATATGTTTCCGAGGTTATCCGCGGAGGTATTTTATCTGTAGACAAGGGCCAGAGCGAGGCTGGTCGTTCTCTGGGTCTTGGGTATAAAGATACCATGCGTTTCATTATCATTCCGCAGGCTGTAAAAACCATCCTTCCGGCAATGGGTAATGAGTTTATCCAGCTGATCAAAGAAACATCTATTTTAGGTTATGTAGGTATCATGGATCTGACAAAAGCGGCAAGCTATGTTTCTTCCCGTACTTATCAGATGTTTATTCCGCTGATCGTTGCAGGTATCATGTATTATCTGATCGTGAAGTGCCTGAGCCTTCTGCTGAAGAGATTTGAAAGGAGACTGAGAGAAAGTGATTGATGTTAAAAATCTGAAAAAGTCCTTCGGGGACGTACACGTATTAAAGGGAATCACAACTCACGTAAACAAAGGTGAGTGTATCTGCATCATCGGTCCGTCCGGCTCCGGAAAATCTACATTTCTGCGCTGCCTGAATCTTCTGGAAAAACCGGAGGAAGGCGAGATCACCGTAAACGGACAGCAGCTTCTGGATCCGAAGCTGGATGTAGATAAATTCAGGGAAAATGTGGGAATGGTTTTTCAGCATTTTAATCTGTTTCCAAATATGACAGTATTGAAAAATATCACCCTTGCGCCGGTGCGCCTTGGCAAATGGAATGCAGCGGAAGCTGATCAGAAGGCGAGGGCTCTTTTGAAAAGAGTCGGACTTGAAGAAAAATCCGATGTCTATCCAGGAAAGCTTTCAGGCGGACAGAAGCAGAGGGTTGCCATTGCCAGAGCCCTTGCAATGAATCCCCAGGTGCTTCTGTTCGACGAGCCGACATCGGCTCTTGATCCGGAGATGGTCGGAGAGGTTCTTGAGGTTATGAAGGAGCTTGCAAAAGAAGGCATGACCATGCTGGTGGTTACCCATGAGATGGGCTTTGCAAGGGAGGTCAGCGACAGAGTGCTCTTTATGGATGATGGGGTGATTCTTGAGGATAGAAATCCGAAAGAACTGTTTGGGGATCCTCGAGAGGAAAGAACGAAGGAGTTTCTTTCCAAAGTATTGTAGGGTTTTTCGTGGAAAAGTTTTGCTTTGAAAAAGCGGGGAAATTCGTGGGGAGAGGCACTCGGAGTTGCGAAGCCCGTTTCCCCTCCCCACACCCCACCCCTCCGGGCACGCCGCTGTGCTACGCCTTGGAGTGTGTTATTATCGCTAGTCTCCTATCCCTGTGTGCTTGGCAGTCTCAGGCTGAGCCGATTTTTGTTTCGTCGGACGGGAAAGCGGCCCGCGCAGCGGGCCTGTTCCCTGTTGTTAATGGGAGCGGGTTTATGCCAGTGATGCGACAATAGACGGAAGCAGGTGAGCGTCTGCAATACAACAACAGACAGAAGTAGGTCTATGCCAGTGATGCGACAACAGACGGGAGCAAGTGAGCGCCGGCAATACAGCAACAGGCAGAAGTAGGTCTATGCCAGTGATGCGACAACAGACGGGAGCAAGTGAGCGCCGGAAATACAGTGACAGGCAGGAGCAGGTCAGCACCAGAAATACAACAGGCAGGAGCAGATTAGCGCCAGCAATAGAACAACAGGCAGGAGCAGATTAGCGCCAGCAATACAACAACTATCAGGAACAGGTCTGCTGCGCAGACCGCCTTCCGTCCGGCGGAACAAAAAAATCGGCTCAGCCTGACGCTACCAATACAGCAGCATGCAGGCATTTACCAATACACTACCCCATACCACAGCGCAGAACAGCGACGTGCCCGGAAAGGGGGAGCGCGAGGGGGAAAAGCGGGCTTCGTAACTCCGAGCGCCTTTCCACCTCGCAAACCTGCCCACGCCAAAGTGTCCCTCCGAAAGGGAAAGAGCTCCACTGCCCAAAGTGTCCCCCCCCTGGAAAGAAACTATCCGTCAGAAGACACAGGCTCTCCGCCCAGGAGCGTCCGTCAGACGCCCGACATTGTACAATATCTGGTACAATTTTCTCATTATTTTTATCAATAATACAATTACATGTATATTATAAAGAACATACTTCCAAGCTGTTGACTTTAAATTCGGAATCTGTTATCTTATGGTCGTCATGAGAAATGTTATATATTACTAACTGCGCGGACAGTGAACGAAATATTGAGACAACAGGAAAGGATGTGTAACAAATTGGCAAAAGTTGATTTTGAACAGTGGAATGGTTTTAAGGGTGATCGTTGGAAAGAGAAGATCGATGTTCGTAATTTCATCAGTATGAACTATACACCATATGATGGAGATGCTTCCTTCCTGGAAGCACCAACAGAGGCAACAGATAAACTCTGGGGCAAGCTTCAGGAGCTTCAGAAAGAAGAGCGTGCTAAAGGCGGCGTTCTTGATATGGAGACAGAGGTAGTAACAGGAATTACAGCATACGGTCCTGGATATATCGATGAGGAACTCAAAGACCTGGAGCAGGTTGTAGGTCTTCAGACAGACAAACCTCTGAAACGTGCTTTCATGCCATACGGCGGAATCAAAATGGCAGAGCAGGCATGTGAGACTTATGGATACCATGTAAGCGACAAAATCAAAGATGTTTTCAACAACTATGAGTTCAAAACACACAACCAGGGTGTATTCGATATCTACACACCGGAGATGAAGAGAGCACGTCACAACAAGATCCTTACAGGACTTCCGGATACTTACGGACGTGGACGTATCGTAGGTGATTACAGACGAGTTGCTCTTTACGGAATCGATCATCTGATCGCAGGTAAAGAGAAAGATTTCGCAGCATGCGACCGTCAGGGTATGAGACGTTATGACTTCCAGCTTCGTGAGGAGATCGCAGATCAGATCCGTGCTCTGAAGAAGATGAAAGAAATGGCTCAGATCTATGGCTTTGATATTTCCCAGCCGGCTAAGAATGCAAAGGAAGCATTCCAGTGGCTGTACTTTGGATATCTTGCAGCGATCAAAACTCAGAACGGAGCTGCAATGAGTGTTGGACGTATCTCCACATTCCTTGATATCTATATTGAGAGAGACCTTGAGAACGGAACTCTTACAGAGAAAGAGGCACAGGAGCTTGTTGACCATATCGTAATGAAATTCCGTATGGTTAAATTCGCTCGTATCCCGTCTTACAACCAGCTCTTCTCCGGTGACCCGGTATGGGCAACTCTGGAAGTAGCAGGTATGGGACAGGACGGACGTTCCATGGTAACAAAGAACGACTATCGTTTCCTTCATACACTTGAGGATATGGGACCGCTCCGGAGCCGAATCTTACAGTTCTCTACTCTTCAAGACTGCCTGAGAACTTCAAGAAATATGCAGCAGACATCTCTGTTACAACAAGTTCCATCCAGTATGAGAACGATGATGTTATGCGTCCGGTATGGGGCGATGACTACAGCATCTGCTGCTGTGTATCTGCTACAGAGACAGGTAAAGAGATGCAGTTCTTCGGTGCTCGTGCAAACCTTGCAAAATGCCTTCTTTACGCGATCAACGGCGGTGTTGATGAGAAGACAAAACAGCAGGTAGGACCTCAGTATCAGCCGATCACTTCCGAGTACCTTGACTATGACGAAGTAATCGCAAAATATGATCAGATGATGGACTGGCTTGCACATCTGTATGTTGGAACACTGAACATGATCCACTACATGCATGATAAATACTACTATGAGGCAGCTGAGATGGCACTTATCGATACAAAGGTTGACCGTTCCTTCGCAACAGGTATCGCCGGATTCTCACACGTAGTAGATTCCCTTTCCGCTATCAAATATGCAAAAGTAAAAGCAATCCGTGACGAGGACGGAATCACAACAGACTTCCAGGTTGAGGGTGACTTCCCACGTTATGGTAACGATGATGACAGAGCAGACGAGATCGCAACAACTCTGCTTTCCACATTCCTTGAGAAGCTGAAACACATCCATACCTATCGTGATTCCAAGCCAACCACATCCATCCTTACCATCACATCCAACGTTGTTTATGGTAAAGCTACAGGATCTCTTCCGGACGGAAGAAAAGCTGGCGAGCCTCTGGCACCGGGAGCAAACCCGTCTTACGGCGCAGAGCAGAACGGACTTCTTGCTTCCCTGAACTCTGTTGCAAAGCTTGACTATGAGGATGCCCTTGACGGAATCTCCAATACTCAGACGATCAACCCGGATGCACTTGGCCATTCTGAGGAAGAGCGTACAGAGAATCTTGTAAATGTACTTGACGGATACTTTGACCGTGGTGCACATCACCTCAATGTAAACGTATTCGGTAAAGAGAAACTTATCGATGCTATGGAGCATCCGGAAAAAGAGGAGTATGCAAACTTCACGATCCGTGTTTCCGGATACGCTGTTAAGTTCATCGACCTTACAAGAGAGCAGCAGCTTGACGTTATCGCAAGAACCTGCCACGAAAGGATGTAATAAAAAATATGGACGACCAGAAAAAAATCACTGGCTACGTCCACTCACTGGAGAGCTTCGGCTCTGTTGACGGACCAGGAGTCCGGTATGTGATCTTTTTGAGCGGCTGCGCCATGCGCTGTCAGTTCTGTCACAATCCGGACACCTGGCAAATGAAAACAGGGACGGAGTACACAGCAGATGAGCTGCTTGAAAAAGCCTGTCGATACCGCTCTTACTGGGGAAGTAAGGGCGGTATTACTGTGAGTGGAGGCGAGCCACTGTTACAGATCGATTTCCTCACTGAGCTGTTCAGAAAAGCAAAAAAACTTGGGATCCACACAACACTTGATACCAGCGGCAACCCTTACACAGAAGAGGGTCCGTGGTATGAAAAATGGGAAGAGCTGATGAAGTACACAGATCTTGTCATGCTGGATATCAAGCACATTGATGAGGAACAGCATAAGATCCTCACAGGATGTACCAATAAAAATATCCTTGCTATGGCCCGGAAGCTTTCCGATATGGGCGTATCCATGTGGATCCGTCACGTACTGGTTCCGGAACGCAATGACCGGGATGACTATCTCCACCGGCTGGCTGACTTTATCGCAACACTGAAGACAGTTGAGAGAGTGGAGGTTCTTCCATATCACACACTCGGAACCTTTAAATGGGAAAATCTGCATATTGATTATCCGCTGAAGGGAATCAATCCGCCAACGAAAGAACGCATCGAAAATGCGGAAAAAATCCTGGGAGCAGGTACACAGTAATAAAAAACCATATCTTATGTCGAAAAACAGACATAGATATGGTTTTTTTGATGTTCACACCAGTTCTTTGTTTTTGATCAGCATTTCTTTGATGATATCCTGTGTATAGGAACCTAAGCGGCGCTGAGTATCCCGGTCAAGCTCTGAAGGAATGATAGGCTTGCCATATTCGATCACTACGTGTGTAGGTGTCATCTTCGGGAAATTGGCCTCCCAGATATTGGCAGAGTTGCTGATCGCAATAGGAATGATCGGGCTTTTGGCTCTGGCTGCGATCTTGAAGCTGCCGTCATGGAAAGGCAGCATTTCTGTTTCATCAGCATTCTTATTTCTGGTTCCTTCCGGGAAGATACATACGGAAATGCCGGATTTCACATAGTCTGCGGCCTGAAGGATCGTTTTCAGACCCTGCTTGATATCCTCTCTGTCGAGAAAGAGACAGTAGAGATTGCGCATCCAGTTGGAGAGCAGCGGATAATGCTCCATTTCCTTCTTGCAACATAGCCGGTGCGGATCGGACAGCGGCTGTAGGTGAGCAGGATGTCGAAATAGCTCCGGTGGTTTGCTACATAGAGAACAGCCTGATCCTTTGGAACGTTTTCTTCGCCGATGACGGTGACTTTGGCGCCTGTGATCCACAGGATGAATTTGAATATGGCCTGTACCATGCGCAGAGAGCTGATATCCTTAGTCATGGGAGAAAATTTCCCGATGATCCATTCTACAAGGAGAACCGGAATGGTCAGCACCAGATAGGCGATCACCACGATACAGACAAGTATGAATCGAATCATGTCTTTTGTCCTTTCTGTTATAGATACTTGCGGAGAGTTCCGCAGTAAGATGGTATTTTATATTATACGAAGAAAATCCGATAGTTGCAATAAATCTTTCCCTGCTCACATAGAATAAATACTGAATAATGGTTACTGTTTACTGGTGATCTTTCGCAAAGCGTGTTACTGAGAACGGAGTGAACAGTAACGAATCATGCAGGTGGCTTATATTATGAAAAAAGCAGTATTTCTGCGGATCGTGCTGACAGCTGCCGTGCTGGCACTGCTGCTTTCCGGGTGTCGATTTGTCCGGGTGGAGGAAGAAGAACGAAAACCGGTAGATTACATCGTTGTGGAACGCCGGGATATCCCGGAGGAGCTTTCCAGGCTTATGGAAGAAAAAAAGGAAAAGGAATTTCAGCTGAGTTATGAAACCGGAGAGGATCTTTACCTGGCCAAAGGGTACGGGCGGCAGATGAGTGGCGGATACAGCATCCAGGTAGAGGAGCTTGGAGAATCCTCGAATGGAATATTTTTTGTTACAAAACTTCTTGGACCGGAGGATCTTAAGGAGGCAGGAGTTCCGTCCTATCCCTGCATTGTGATAAAAACCCGGAAACAGGAAAAGCCGGTAACGTTCCGGGAAAGCAGCAGTCCGGTGAAAAAAGAGTCGGAGAAAGGGGAATAGACTGTGGAATTAAAAAAAGAAAGCATGCAGATATTAAAGGAAAAAAGTAGGGCAAAAAGTCAGATCACTTTTGATGAAGATTTTAATGTACCGGATGCAAAACCGGATGCAGGAAGACTGATCCAGAATAAGGGCAGGATCATTATGGATGATGTCCGTCTTACTGACGGGAAAGGTATTCTTACGGGAAATCTGCAGGTAGATATCCTTTATGTGGGGGAAGAAAGAGGGATCGTCAGCAGTCTTACTGCAAAACTTCCATTTGAGGAAACCTTGAACCTGAAGAATATCATAAACGGGGATAAAATGTGTCTGAAGTGGGAAATTGAAGATCTTACGATCCGCCTGATCCATTCCAGAAAGCTTAATATCAAAGCTTTGGTAACTTTTTGTGCGACTGTGGATGAAACGGAACAGATCCGCCTGCCGGTGGCGCTGGATGCAGAAGAGGTATCCGTCAGAAAAAAACAGTCCGTTTTCTGGGACTTACCGTACATAAAAAAGATACACTCCGGATCAAGGATGAGTATACCATTGCCTCTAATCGTCCGGATATCGCCAGCCTGATCTGGTATACTATGGATGTACGGGGGCTGGATCTGAAGCCGGAGGAAAATGTGGTAAAGGCAAGGGGAGAGCTGTCCGTTTTTGTGCTGTACGGAGCTGAAGATACAGAAGCCCCGGTGCAGTGGCTGGAATATTCGCTGCCTTTTTCCGGAGAAGTGGAATGTCCGGACTGCACGGAGGAACTGATCCCGCTGATCGAAGCTTCGGTGATGCATCAGAGTCTGGAGGCCAAACCGGATGTCGATGGGGAAGAACGGATCCTTGTTTCGGATGTTGTGCTGGAGCTGGATATGAAATTTTTCAGGGAAGAGGAATATGATCTTATTACCGATGTGTATACACCGATCCGTGAATGTGTTCCGGAAGGAAAGAATGAGGTACTGGAACGGCTTCTGGTACGTAATTTTTCCAGATGCAGGATCAGTGACAGGATCCAGGTAAAGGAGACTCAGGGAAAAGTCCTCCAGCTGTGTCACAGTCAGGGAAAAGTGAAGATCGATAAGACCAGGATCGTAGAGAACGGTGTGCAGGCAGATGGCGTGGTCATGCTGAAGATCCTGTACATTATTGGAAATGATGATATGCCGTTTTATTCCATGGAGGCAATGATACCGTTTTCCCATATGGTTGAGGCAAGAGGGATCCGACAGGACAGCTGTTATCAGTTAAAAGCAAAGCTGGAGCAGCTTTCCGCAGCCATGGCAGATGGAAATGAGATCGAGATCCGGGCAACTGTAGGACTGGAGCTTCTGGCAGTTGCCAGAGAACCGGTATTTATTATTGAGAAAGTAGAGGAAAAACCACTGGATATGAAAAAACTCCAGCCATGCCGGGAATCCTGGTTTATATGGTAAAACCGGGAGATGAATTGTGGGATATCGCAAGGAAATATCACACATCTGTACAGGAGATCCGGACGATCAATGCTCTCAAGGAAAATCAGGAACCATCTCCGGGAACTCCGCTTCTTGTTGTGAAAAAAGTGGAGGGTCAGATCAAATAAAAAGTGGAATATTTTGCTGTTGAAAAGAATGTAAAAATCATATAAAATACATGTATAAATACTGTATACAAAGTACAAATGGAGGGGCTTATGCGTTTAAAAGCAATGGCAAAGATCAATCTCGGACTTGATGTTCTGGGAAAGAGAGAGGACGGTTATCATGAGGTACGCATGATCATGCAGACCATCCGTATGTATGATATCCTGGATATCAGAAAGACCAGACGGCCGGGGATCGTACTGACGACCAATCTTCCGTTTATCCCCACAGATCAGAGAAATCTTGTATATAAAGCAGCACAGATGCTGATGGAGGAGTTCGATGTTGAAGAGGGACTTTCCATCAAGCTTCGTAAATTTATCCCGGTGGCGGCAGGCATGGCAGGAGGCAGCTCCGATGCAGCGGCTGCATTTGTGGGTGTGAACCGGATGTTCCATTTAGGGCTTACAGAAGAACAGCTGATGGAACGTGCAGTAAAGGTCGGAGCAGATGTTCCGTATTGTATCATGCGGGGAACAGCTCTTGCGGAGGGAATCGGAGAGAAGCTGACCAGACTTCCGGAAGTTCCGAAATGTTATGTTCTGATAGGAAAACCGGGGATCAATGTTTCCACAAAAACAGCTTATGAGAATCTGAATCTGGAAGGGATCGGCAAACATCCGGACATCGATGGACTCATCGGAGCTATCAGAAATAATGATCTGTATGCCATGGCATCCAGAATGGAGAATGTATTTGAACCGGGGATCATCCGACAGTATCCGGTGATCGGCAATATCAAGAACCTTATGGAAGAAAAAGGTGCGCTGAAAGCCGTGATGAGCGGGAGCGGTCCTACTGTGTTTGGAATCTTTGATAACAGGGATAAGATGGCCGCGGCAGCCAGAAGCCTCAGAAAGAGCGGGCTTGCAAAGACTGTATTTGCCACGGATATTTACAATAGAGATGGAGGAGTTACAAATGACAAGTGATTTTTCTGTGGATATGAATGAATATCTGCCGCTTCGGGATGTTGTTTTTAACACCTTGCGGCAGGCGATCCTGAAGGGAGAGCTGAAGCCGGGCGAAAGACTTCTGGAGATCGCCCTTGCAGAGCGACTTGGTGTGAGCAGAACACCGGTGCGTGAGGCTATGCGTAAGCTGGAGCAGGAAGGTCTTGTAGTGATGATCCCACGCAGAGGTGCACAGGTAGCCAGCATCACAGAGAAGGATCTGAACGATGTTCTGGAGGTGCGTATCGCCCTCGAAAATGTTGCCATAGAAAAAGCGTGCAAGCTGATCACAGAGGAGGAGCTGGGAAGCTCTGGGTGGCAGCCAAGGAATTTGAAAAAACAAAAGCAGAGGGAAATCTGGTCCGTCTGGCGGAAACTGATGTGGCTTTCCACGAGATCATATACCAGGCTTCTGATAATAAGCGTCTGAACCAGGTCCTGAATAATCTCCGTGAGCAGATGTATCGCTATCGTGTAGAGTATCTGAAGGAGGAGCAGACAAGAAATCTTCTGGTCAGTGAGCATGAAGAACTGGTAAAAGCCATCCGTGAAGGAGATGTGCAAAAGGCGCAGGATATTTCTTTCCATCATCTGGAGAATCAACGAAAAGCGATCATCCGTACTATCGCGCGGAGAATGAGCCAAAGAGGCCGAGAAAAAAGAATAAGAACCGGATATGCGGGAATATTAAGAGAGATGTCATTGTGGCATCTCTTTTTTTAACCGAATCAGGTAATTTCCCTGTTTCAATTGCGAAAAGCAATAAGCAGTGGGGGAACTTGCTATAAAGGATGGTGGCTTTATGGAAACAAGGAAGATATCGATATCGCTTCATGAAAATGAAGCGTATATCCGGAAACAGTGTGAAAACTGCGATGATATCCTGATCAGGCCCATGCGCCTTGGTGAGGGACATAAGGCGGACTGTCTGATGGTCTATATTGAGGTGGCGGTTTCCAACATGATGCTGGATGATTCTGCTATCGGAAAAATGATCAATCATTTCTGGGAGATCCCTGAGGAAAAGATCCGGGAATTTATCCGCCGGAACAGCCTTGGAATTGCAGATGTGCAGGAGCTGTCTTCCATGGAGGAGGTATTTGGTGCCGTTCTTTCGGGAAATGCAGTTTTCTTTCTGGATGGATACGACAAAGCAATGAAAATTTCCAGTAAAGGATATCCGGGGCTGCCTGTATCAGAGGTGAAAACGGAAAGGTCCTCAGAGGCTCCAAGGAAGGGTTCTGTGACAGTGTAAAATCAATGCGGCCCTTGTGAGAAAGCGGATCCGGGATACCAGGCTGAAGGTGGAGCAGAGCAGCATCGGTGTACGCTCCAATACGGTGGTACAGCTTCTTTATGTGGAGGATCTGGTCCATGAGGAGCTTCTGACTGCTGTGAAAGAGCGCATGGAATCTTTTGCAGTGGACGGGATCCTGGACAGCGGGATGCTGGAACAGCTGACAGAAGAAGCCTGGTATTCTCCCTTTCCTCAGTTTCAGACAACGGAGCGGCCGGATCGGGCTGCCCAGGAGCTGCTGAATGGAAAAGCAGTTCTGCTCTGTGACAATTCGCCGGTGGCACTGGTGGTTCCCGGAGCATTCAACAGTTTTATGGAAAGCAGTGAAGACTGGTACAACCGTTTTGAGATGGCATCCTTCCTGCGGGTACTCCGGTATCTGCCATGGCTGTGGCAACGCTGCTCCCCGGACTTTATCTGGCTGTGATCCGGTTTCATACACAGATCCTTCCGGCGAATCTGATCCTTTCCTTTGCACAGGCAAGAGAGGGCGTTCCATTTTCCAGTGTAGTGGAGCTGGTGTTCCTGGAACTGTCTTTTGAGTTGATACGGGAGGCTGGTGTGCGGATCCCGGGAGCTCTTGGAAATGCCATTGGGATCGTAGGAGGACTGATCATCGGACAGGCTGCGGTGGAGGCCAATCTTGTCAGCCCGGTGGTAGTGATCATCGTGGCACTGACAGCACTGGGATCACTGGCTATACCTAATGAGGAATTTGCTTCTGCATTCCGGCTTCTGAAGTACGCTTTTCTGTTTCTGGGAGGATTTCTAGGTATATTCGGAATCGTGTTGGGACTGTATCTCACCATGGCGCATCTGGCAGGCCTTTTAAGCTTCGGTGTCCCATATCTGGTACCTTTTGTAGAGAAGAACAGTGAGGCGGAAACCGGTGGAAGGATTTTGCGACAGCCCTTCCGGAAGCGGAAATTCCGGCCGCTGTATGCCAGAAATGCCCAGAAACGCAGGCTTCGGACAAGGCCATGGAGCCGGAAAGGATAAAGGTTATGAGATTTGCGGAGAATAACAGGATTTCCCACAGACAGCTTTTTCGGCAGATCATACTGGTGTTTCCGGCGCCGTTTCTGCTGTGCCTGTTTAAGAATGGAGCGATGTTGGGCATCAGTGCCATGGCAGGGACAGCTGCTGCGGCCGTAGTGCTCTCTTTTTATGTAATCTGGCTGATACGTCTGACACCTGCATATGGGGAGCTTTCCAAAAGGCCAGGAAGTTTTACTGTACGATTTATTGGCCTGTTCTTTTTGGTATATGTGATCGCAAGTTCGGCATTTCTTTCGGGCCTTCTGGGGGAGGTGATCCCGGAAAGTCTGATCAGCGGGATTCCGGAAAATGGCTGTCTCTTCTTGCAGTTGCAGCCTGTAGTCTGGGAACGCATCGCGGAATGCAGAGAAGAGGGCGGATCGCTGAGGTGTCCGGAAGGATTTTTCTGGCAGGGATCCTTCTTCTGATGCTTTTATGTGCAGGGCAAGGAAAAACAGAGTACTTTATGGAAGTGATGAAAGATCCGGAAACAGGATTTACAGGAGAGCGATGGCTCCATGATCTGTATACACTTTTGTGTGCTTTTCAGGAGCAGGACTTCTTCCCTTCGGGTTGGAGTATGCAAAAAACAGGGAAGTGCCAGAAAACCTGTGATCCTGGCTTTTCTTACAGTTTGCGGGATCATTTTTGGAATGCAGCTCCTTCTTCCGGCAGTCTTTGGTAGTGCACGCCTTAAAAACGAGATCTGTCCGGTACTGCCTCTTCTGGAGGGTGCAGATCTTCCGGGAAACGTACTGGCGAGATTTGATGTGATATGGATGGGGTTTCTGGTATTCGGACTTTTGTTTTCTCTGGGAAGTTTGTTTCATTACGGAAATCAGATCGCGGAAAAAACCGGATTCGGGACTGGTCGGTACTGGATCCCGGCAGCAGGCTGGCTGCTTTCCCTGTATGAGAGAAACGGGATGGGGATCCGGGAGTATTATGGCTGGTATCTGGGGTACATCTTTGTGCCGTTTCTGATTGTGATACAGCTTTTTCTCAGTACGGAAAACCGGGGAAGACGGAAGAAAAAAGTAACTGTGGCAGGACTTGTCCTGGTCATCACTTTGACGGGATCAGGCTGTGCGGCAGTAGAACCGGAAAAAAGAGCTTATCCGCTGGCACTGGGGGCCGGTGTTTCAGAGAATGGCTTTGTGCTGAAATATGCAATGCCGGATATGAGTACAGCTACCGGACAGGAAAAACCGGACGAAGATCCGATTTCTGTGCTGACTCTTTCCGGCCGGGACTTTCAGGAGATCGAGGCAGTTTACAACCGGTCTCAGGAAAAATTTCTGGATCTGGGTCATCTTGAAGTGCTGATCCTGGATGAACAGATTCTGGAAGAGGGATCCCGGGAAGCACTGATCGGATATCTGAAGCAGGAAGAGCATATCGGAGAGGATGTCTACGTGTTCCGGACGGATATGCTGGGAGATGTTTTTCACTGGAAGGGAGCCCGGGAAAGCTCCATAGGGGAATACCTTCAGGGAATCCAGGAGAACCGCACATCCGGGCAGCAGAAGAAGGGTGTGACTCTGCGGGAGGTATATCATCAGTTCTGTCAGGATGGAACGCTGCCCTGGCTTCCGGAGATATGGGTGGAAGGTGAGCTTCTGGAAGTGGATTACGGCAGTAATGAATAGATGGGAGCCGGACTGTTAATAATACAGATGATGATCAGTACGATAAATCGTACAGTATATCTCTGGATAAGATCATCAGAAGATTTTTGACAGGAGGGCTTGCTCATGGAGCATATAAAAATGAAGAAGCATGTATTAAAAAAAGCAGGAGGGTTCCTTTTGCTCACGGCAGTGATCCTTGCAGGGAGTACCTGGGAGAGAAGAACTGCAGGTGATCGGCAGCCACAGTTTTATGCCTGGTGGGGAACGATCTACCCGGAATTCTGCTTTGAAAAAGCAGAGGATAACGGGGAAAATAAGCCGGTGAAGATATCCTTCTGGCTTGCGCAAGCCTGGATTGGTGATACAATATTTCAACGGACCAATCACGTTCGATTAATTATTTCAGGAGATAAGATCAATGAATATAGACAGAAACGCACCGGTGGGTGTGTTTGATTCCGGTATCGGAGGACTGACAGTAGCCCGGGAGATCATGCGCAATCTCCCATCGGAAAAAATCGTATATTTCGGAGACACAGCCAGAGTTCCCTATGGAAGCAAATCCAGAGAAACGGTGATCCGTTATTCCCGCCAGATCATTCATTTTCTGCAGGAACAGAAGGTGAAGGCCATTGTGGTGGCCTGTAATACAGCCAGTGCATTTGCTCTGGATGCGGTGAAGGATGAACTGGATATCCCGATCCTTGGAGTGATCGAGGCCGGTGCCAAAGTTGCTGCCCAGGAAACCAGAAATAAACGGGTGGGCATTATCGGAACGGTGGGCACGGTAGGAAGCGGTATCCATGCCTCTTATTTGAAGGAACTGGATCCGGAGATCACCGTGATCGGAAAAGCGTGCCCGCTGTTTGTTCCGCTGGTAGAAGAGGGCTGGTATCATGATCCGGTCACCGAGGAGGTTGCGAGAAGATATCTGAAGGAGTTGCAGGAGCAGGAGATCGATACACTGATCCTCGGATGTACGCACTATCCTCTTTTAAGATCTACCATCCGCAAGATCATGGGTGAGGAGGTCTGCCTTGTGAATCCTGCATATGAGACGGCGCTAGAGCTTAAAAAGTTACTCTCCAGACTGGATCTTGCCAGCAATGAGGTAGCACAGGAGGAATTCCCGTATCGCTTTTATGTAAGTGATCTTGCAGAGAAGTTTAAGGATTTTGCCAATTCCATCCTGCCGTATAACGTAGAAAAAACACAGAAGATCGATATCGAAAAATATTAAACAGATCTGTACATAAATGATAGGAGAAAAGAATGCAGAAAGAAGTTTTGATCCATGTAAGAGGGCTTCAGATGATGGATGCACAGGGGGATCAGGAACCTATAGAGATCATTGTTCCGGGACAGTACTATTTCCGCAATGGTTCTCATTATCTCAGATATGAGGAACTGCTGGATGAAACAGCAGAACCCACCATCAATTACATAAAAGTATCCGGAAAGGGTCTGGAAGTCAGCAAGAAGGGACTGGTCAATGTACACATGGTATTTGAACAGGGCAAAAAAAACATGACCTATTATACTACCCCTTACGGAACACTTCAGATGGGAATCTCAGCTACGAATCTGGAGCTGACGGAAAGCGAAGAGAACCTTCAGATCAAAGCAGATTATGCGCTGGATATGAATGAAGAACATGTGGCAGACTGCTATCTGGCGATCCAGGTACAGCCAAGAGACTGCAAGGATTTTGTTTTATAGATCCTGCAGAAAATAAAAGATATATAATTACACTACATAAGAACAGCCGCCATACATCAGGGGAATTCCTGAAAGCATGGCGGCTGTTTTGGATTCTGATCATTTACGGAATCTTGCGAGGAAGCCTTTTTTCTTCTTCTGTGGTGCTTCGAGAGAACCACGGATTCCTTTTACGCCAACGATGTAAAGGCCGCTGACTTCAGCTTTGATCTCTTTTTTGACCGGAATCAGATCAAAAACTTTTTCATCTGCAATAAGGATGTTGATCTTCGGACCGACTTTGGCTTTTACGATCGGAAGCTTGGACCGACGCATAAGCTTAGGTGTCTGGTCGATGACCATCTGTGGAAGTCCGGAATCTTTCAGCGGCATCCGTTTTTTATCGATGACCAGCATGGAAACTGTCTGCTTGTTAGCCTGGATCTGAGCCTGCTGTTCGTCCTGTTTTTTCTGAGCTTTTTTTCCGAAGAAATAGAGTGCGATCACTGCTGCGATCAGAATAACGAGGATGACCAGAAGAACGATGGTAACTGTACTCATTTGAGAATCCCCCTGTATATATATTTGTTTCGCAATCGGTTACATTACGCAAACAACATTTTAGCATTGTTTCATCAAAAAGGCAATTAAAAAAGTGAAAAAGACAGGTGGAACGGTGGAAATTTCAGCAGTTACCAGTTATAATGATTACGATGCAGTTCATCTGTGTATGCTGCAGAGAATACAGGACATAACTATCTTTGAGCTAACATATGTAATGGATAAACCAGAGATGGAGGAAATATTATATGAAAGAGAAAAAGCCCGGGGGAACCCGACCGGAAATGGGAACTCCTGAGTACGAAGAATGGCGGAAAGAGGTATTGAAACGCCGCAGAAAGCGCCAGCTGAAGGAACGCAGAAAACGTCTGGCCATCATAACAGCGGCAATGATCGTCGCAGTCGGGGCATCCGTAGGGTCGGTGCGCTGAAGGGCAGAAGTGAGAAGGCTTCAAAAGAGAAGACGGTTTCTTCTGACAAACAGAAAGAACAGACTGTTTCCGGAGAAAAAGCTTTAGAAGCAGGTACTAAAAATACAGAGACCGCTTCCAAAGATACTCTCGCAGAGGCAGAGCTTCTGGCCAGTCAGTATAACTATGACAAAGCTATCGATCTTCTGAAAAAGGCTCCGTCCTATGATTCGGATAAGAAGATGCAGGCAGCTGCAAAAAAATACGAAGACATAAAAGCAACCTGTACGGCATGGCCCCTTGAAAAGGTGACACATGTCTTTTATCATATTCTGATCAAGGATCCATCCAAAGCGTTTGACGGAGACTACAAAGAAGCAGATTATAATCAGGTCATGACAACCATTGATGAGTTTAACAAGATCACGCAGACCATGTATGACAAGGGCTATGTGATGGTAAGCATCAAGGACATGGCAAAGGCAGACGACAACGGGAATATCACAGAGGGAGAGATCCTTCTTCCGCCTGGGAAAACGCCGTTTGTCCTCTCACAGGATGATGTATGCTATTATCATTACATGGACGGTGACGGCTATGCCACGAAGCTGATCGTGGATGATAAAGGAAAGATCCGCAATGAATATGTGGAAGATGACGGAAGTGTCTCCGTGGGAGATTATGACATGGTTCCGCTGATCGACCGTTTTGTGGAAAAGCATCCGGATTTCTCATACCGCGGTGCAAAAGGAATCCTGGCACTTACCGGATACAACGGGATCCTGGGATATCGGACCGACGAAAGCTATGAGACCCGTCCGGCAGATCTGGATGAAAATAAAGTACAGTGGCTGGATGCACATCCGGATTTCAGCCTGGAAAAAGAACGGGCAGCCGCAAAAAAGGTTGCCGATGCCATGAAGGCAGAAGGCTGGGAATTTGCGAGCCATACCTGGGGACATCAGAATGTGGGACAGGTCACACTGGAGAAGCTTCAGGCAGATACCGAACGTTTCAAGAAAAATGTAGATCCGCTGATCGGGGGAACGGATGTTATCATTTTTGCTTTTGGAACCGACATTACCAATGACCAGGAGTATTCCGGGGATAAATTCGAATATCTGAAGGGGCAGGGATATAATTATTACTGCAACGTGGATTCCAGCCAGTATTATGTACAGATCCGGGATCGGTACTTCCGTCAGGGAAGACGGAATCTGGATGGATACCGTATGTATTATAACCCGGAACTGTTATCCGATCTTTTTGACGTAAAAGATGTTTTTGATCCGGCAAGACCGACACCGGTACCGCCGATGTAACGGTCATATCCGGAGATACGAGGGGACTTTTAGAAAGGGGCATATATATTATTATGAAGAAAAAAATTGCAGGTGTACTGACAACAGTGCTTGCGGCGTCACTTCTTGTGGGCGGAAACCATCCGGTCACTGTTCAGGTGGACAATATGATCTCCGGGACACAGGATGACGAGGATACACAGTCTGATGAAGCGGAAGCAGAAGCCGAAGAAGAACAGTCCGAAGAAGCCAAAGTAGCAGCGGACCCGGAGGACCAGCCGGCAGCTACCGAGACACCGAAGGAAGAAAAAAAGGCAGAAAAAGAAACACAGAAAAGGGAAGCTGCCGAGAACAGCTCCGACAGTACTTCCTCAGACGAAAAAACACTTCTCAAAAAAGCCAAAAAACTGGCACAGCAGTATGATTACACCGGCGCGATCTCCGTGTTGAAAACAACTGGAAATTTGCCACTAGTGACAAGATGCAGGAAGCAGCAGCAGCTACATGAAAAAAAGAGATGCCTGTGTGGAATATCCACTTGAGAATATCACCCATGTATTTTTTCATTCCCTGATCGTGAATACCTCACTGGCCTTTGACGGAGATTCCGATGAGGCCGGATATAATCAGATGATGACCACAGTCAGTGAGTTCAAAAAAATGCTCCAGATCATGTATGATAAGGGTTACGTACTGGTGAGTCCTCATGATATGGCTGTGATCAATGATGACGGAACCATGAGCAGGGGAAAGATCATGCTGCCGGAAGGCAAGATTCCTTTTGTTCTTTCAGAGGATGACGTCAGCTACTATCATTATATGGACGGAGACGGATTTGCCACAAAGCTGGTGATCGACGACAACGGAGATATCAAATGCGAGTATAAGAAGGCAGACGGTACAGTTGTGACCGGAGATTACGATGTGGTGCCAATCCTGGATTCCTTTATCAAAGAACATCCGGATTTTTCCTATCATGGAAGAAAGGGTATTCTGGCAATGACCGGTTATAATGGTGTTCTGGGCTACCGTACAGATGGGGCATATAAGACCAAGAAGAATCTTCAGGATGACCAGAAGGCTTTTCTCAAGGCCAATCCGGATTTTGACTATGATAAAGAAGTAAAAGCAGCCAAAAAAGTGGCGAAGGCCATGAAAAAGGACGGGTGGGAATTTGCAAGCCATACCTGGGGTCACAGAAACGCTACAAGCTCCACAGCAGCGGAGTTGAAGACCGATAATAAAAAATGGGAAAAATATGTGGCACCCATCCTCGGAAAAACCGATATGATCATTTTTGCCTTTGGTGCGGATATCGGCGATTGGGAAGGATACACCTCGGATAATGAGAAGTATGAGTATTACAAAAGCCGTGGCTACCGCTATTTCTGCAATGTAGATTCCAGTCAGTATTTTGTGCAGATCACAAGTGAATATTTCCGTCAGGGAAGACGGAATCTGGATGGATACAGAATGTATTACAATCCGGATATGCTCAGTGACCTGTTTGATGTATCGGAGGTGTGGGATTCTTCCAGACCGACACCGGTACCGGAAATGTAAGACAGCAAACACACTTTACAAATCTGTATAAAAAAAGATTATAATCGAACCGACAGTACTTGATGAAGGGAGTAGGTTATGAAGAAAAAAGCATATCTCATGGTTCTTGCACTGTGTGCGGCACTGGCGATCACTGCATGTGGCACATCAACAGACCAGAAAGATGACAAAAAACCTGCAGCAGAAGTGCAGGATACAACAGATAAAGAAGATTCCGGATCTGCAGATTCCAAAGAGTCAGAAGAAACGGATTCCAATAAAGACAGCGAAGAGGCAGCCTCCGGAGACACAAGGCTTGTTTCCGTGGATGATGTGAGCAAATATGTGACCATCGGAGAATATAAGGGGCTGACTCTTGATAACACAGTAGAAGCCGTAACCGATGATATGGTTGACGGAAGGATCAAGGAAGAGCTTCAGAACAAGGCTGAGGAAGTAACGGAAGGCAGTGTTCAGAACGGAGATGTGGTTACCATTAATTATGTGGGAACCAAGGACGGAGTGGCTTTTGACGGCGGTACTGCAAATAATTATGAGCTGACCATAGGCTCCGGAACATTTATCGACGGATTTGAGGACGGGATCATCGGAATGAAAAAAGGTGAGACCAAGGATCTCGATCTGACTTTCCCGAAGGAATACTCTTCGGAAGAGCTGGCCGGACAGGAAGTGGTATTTAAGGTCACTCTGCAGAGCTTTAAGCGTGCACCTGAGCTTACCGATATCTGGGTAGCCAAGAATACAGACTGCAAGAGTGTGGATGATTACAAGAAGGAAATCCGTACCACACTGGAGGATGAAGCGAAGACAAGTGCACAGAACACATTGCGTGAAACTGCATGGAACACAGTGCTCTCAGCATCTGAAGTGAAGGAATATCCACAGGAGGATCTGGATACAGCCAAGACAGAGTTTCGCAGTCTGTATGAGAATTATGCAAAACAGGGTGATATGACGCTGGAGGATTTTGTAAAAGCTCAGGGAATCTCCATGGATGATTTTGAGGAGCAGAGCGGTCAGTATGCGGAGTTTAAAGTAAAGCAGAACCTGATCGTACAGGGAATCATGGATGCGGAGAATATGACACTTGAAGATAAAAAATCTCTCAGTATCCAGGATGAACTGATCAAAGCATACAGTGTGAAGGATCTGGCTGCGCTGGTAGATAAATACGGACAGGCAGCCGTGGATGAATCCATCGGACTTCTCAGAGTGGAAGATTTTATCCTGGACAATGCAACAGTTGAGGAGAAGGTTTCTGCCGGTGATACCCAGGGAGTAAACGGAGATGATCCTTCCTCGGACGGAAGCAGTGCGGAAGGTACGTGATGAAGAGCTGGAAGCGGCAGAGGCTACAGATATGGTGCCGGAAGACGGCGAGGCGGATCAGGATGCAGCGGGTCAGGAGTGATCTGACAGTATCAGCAGCTAAAAAAGTGTGGTGCCCGGAATGTGTTTCGGGTACCATTTTTTTTACATGTGCATCGCGAAGTGTATTACTGAGAACGGAGTGAACAGTAACAAATTAAGAGATTCTTTCGGGAATTTCCATTGTATTTAAGCGTTAAATGCGGTATGATTAAAGACAGACATTAAATATCAAAGAAAGATATGAGTATATAAACGGGGATGTAAAAAATGGACAAAAGAGTTTTGCGTGAGAGGATGCGCAGAAAACAGCAGCAGTTAAGACGGCGGCGGATGATGAAGCGGATAACCTGTGTAGTTGCGGCGATTCTTCTGCTCGTTTTTGTTGTTCGAGGGGTAATTCTTCCCATCGTCAACCATGCAGGCGGCGGAAGCAATAAGGATGCGGAGACAGTAAATGTCCAGGCAAATACCGCCGGAGCTTCCACAGGCAGCAGTACGAAGGACGGTACGGCATCGACGGATACGGCTGCTTCGGATACAGACAGCGCGGATTCCGGTACGGATGCAACGGTGATGCCGGTAAAGGGCAGTGCAGCAGGCGAAAGGCTTTCTGTTATGACTCCGGGATGGCATGAGGATTCTACAGGAAAGTGGTATCAGAATCCAGATGGTACATATTATGTAAATGGTTTTGCGGATATTGACGGAACAACATACAGCTTTGATAAAAAGGGATACATGCAGACCGGATGGGTGGAGAAAGGTGTGAAGGACTATTATTTTAATGAGGATGGCTCTTATGATCCTTCCAAGAAGCGCCCGATGATCGCTCTGACTTTTGATGATGGTCCCGGAGAGTATACAGAGACACTTCTTGATACTGTTGAGAAATATAATATCCATGTTACGTTCTTTATGCTGGGACAGAATGTGGAGGGCCGTGAATCTACCATACAGCGAATGGTAAAGCTTGGCTGCGAGATCGGTAACCATACTTGGGATCATCCGGAACAGACGCTGCCGAATATGGATCTGGATTCTGTTATGCAGGAGTTCCAGAAGACGGATGATGCACTGGTAAAAGCCTGTGGGCAGGCATCAACGGTATGTCGTGCACCGTATGGCGCGATCACAGATGAGCAGATGAGTGCAGTTGGCAAGCCTTTCTTCATGTGGTCTACGGATTCTCTGGACTGGAAGCTGATGGATGCGGATGCAGATTATAACCAGATCATGAATGATTCCTCACTGGGAGACGGTTCTATCATCCTGATGCATGATATTCATGAACCATCTGTGAAGTGTGCCACAGAGAAGCTGATCCCGGCACTGATCGACCAGGGATATAAGCTTGTAACAGTCAGCGAGCTTGCAGAAGCGAAGGATGTTACATTACAGAGTGCTTCCTATTCTGACTTCTGGGACAGCTCTCTTCAGGCTGGTCGTGTTGCAGGATATGCAGGAAATTCCAGCGATTCAGAGGATTCCTCTGAGGATGGCTCCGATGGAAGCGATTCTTCTGACGGATCTGATGTCAGTGACGGATCTTCCGATGAAGGGGACTATTCCGATGGTTCTGACGAAAGTGATTATTCGGATGGATCTTCCGATGATGGAAGCTATGATGATGGTTCCTACGACGAATCTTATGACGATGGAAGCGAAGAATACTAAAAAATGACAGGAGAGACCTGAATGACAAAATGTGCGTCATTCAGGTCTCTTTTTTGACTTTATCTGACACTGTCGGATAATAGACACATATTAGCCGGAGAGGGTTTTTTCTTGACTGAAAATATGGGGATTGGTATAATTATAGAATAAAAAACTCCACTTAAAATTGGGGAATGGACGGTGGCAGAACTATAAAGGGAGGTACCTGAAAATGGGAAAGAAATTACAATTTACGGAGCTTGACCAGTATCTGTTTGGTCAGGGCACGAATTATGATATTTACAGGAAGCTGGGAGCACATCCAGATACGCAGAACCGGAAAAAAGGGGTTTATTTTGCAGTGTGGGCACCTAATGCACAGGCGGTTTCTGTTATAGGTGAATTCAACGAATGGGATACGGAGAAGAATCCCATGAAAAAAGTTGGACCCATTGGCGTTTATGAGACATTTGTACCGGGAGCGAAGATCGGACAGCTGTATAAATTTTACATTACAGGTGCACATGGTGAGGAGCTTTACAAGGCAGATCCATATGCCAATGCCGCTGAAATGCGTCCCGGAACAGCCTCTCGTATTACAGATATCACCAACTATAAATGGAAAGATGATACCTGGATGAAAAATCGCGAGAACTTTGATCCGGACACAAGTGCCATGTCTATCTATGAGGTGCATCCGGGTTCCTGGATGAAGCATCCGCAGACAGCAGAGGATGAGGATGGTTTCTATTCTTACAGAGAACTGGCGCCGAAGCTTGCACAGTATGTCAAAAAAATGGGATACACCCATGTGGAACTTATGGGTATCGCAGAGCATCCTTTTGACGGTTCCTGGGGCTATCAGGTAACCGGCTATTACGCACCGACTTCCCGCTACGGAACACCGCAGGATTTCAAATATCTGGTGGATTATCTTCACCGTCAGAAAATCGGTATCATTCTTGACTGGGTACCGGCACATTTTCCGAAGGATGCACACGGACTAGTTAACTTTGACGGAACTGCTGTATATGAGCATGCAGATCCGAGACAGGGTGAGCATCCGGATTGGGGAACCAAGATCTACAATTACGGACGTCCGGAGGTGAAGAATTTCCTGATCGCAAACGCTCTTTACTGGGTAGAGGAATGCCACGTTGATGGTCTTCGTGTAGATGCGGTTGCATCCATGCTCTACCTGGATTACGGTAAGAAAGACGGTGAGTGGATCGCTAATAAATACGGCGGAAACAAGAATCTGGAGGCTATTGAATTTTTTAAGCATCTGAATACCGTTGTTCTCGGAAGAAATCATGGAACTGTCATGATCGCAGAGGAATCTACCGCATGGCCGATGGTAACAGGTAAGGCAGAAGACGACGGGCTTGGATTCTCTCTGAAGTGGAATATGGGCTGGATGAACGACTTCCTGGAATACATGAAGCTGGATCCATATTTCCGTAAATTTAATCATAATAAGATGACATTTTCTATGACTTATGCATACAGTGAGAAATATGTTCTGGTTCTGTCTCATGATGAGGTAGTACATCTGAAGTGTTCTATGCTGGAGAAGATGCCAGGAGAGCTGGATGATAAATTCAAGAACCTGAAGGCCGGATATACTTTTATGTTCGGGCATCCGGGTAAGAAGCTTCTGTTTATGGGACAGGATTTCGGACAGCTGCGTGAGTGGAGTGAGGCCAGAGAGCTTGACTGGTATCTTCTTGGCGAAGAAAATCATCAGAAGCTGCAGCAGTATGTCAGTGATCTTCTGCATATCTACCGCAAATATCCGGCACTTTACGGTGCAGATAATGATCCATCTGCATTTGAGTGGATCAATGCCAACGATGGAGACAGAAGTATCTTCAGCTTTGTGAGAAAATCTCCTACAAGACGTAATAATATCCTGATAGTATGCAACTTTACACCGGTAGCACGTCCGGATTACCGTGTAGGCGTTCCGAAGAAAAAACAGTACAAGCTGATCATGGATGAGCAGGGGCTTCTTCCGAAGGGCAAGGTATTTAAAGCCGAAAAGAAAAATTGTGATAACCGGGAATTTTCTTTTGCATATCCGTTGGAAGCTTATGGAGTTGGTATATTTACATACTGATATTCTGTATAGTGAAATCTTTGAAAGAAAATATAAAAGATAAAATAAAAATACCGGAGATCTGTGTGCCTTTGAAGTGTTCACTTCAGAGGTGCCGGATCTCCGGTATTTTATGAATCAGGGTATAGACTGGTCACGAAAGGTTATCACTATTCTTCGCTATCATCGTAAGAACCATCATCGTAAGAACCATCATCGTAGGAACCGTCATCGTAGGAACCGTCATCGTAGGAACCATCGTCGTAGGAACCATCATCGTAGGAACCGTCATCATAGGAACCATCATCGTAGGAACTGTCATCCGAGGAGTCGTCTGTGCTGCCTGAGTTATTATCAGCAGAGTTAAAGTCTTCGGAAGTGATGTCAATGCCTTTATCTGCGTAATATTTTTCTGCTGTGATGGAGTCGGTATCTTCTACGATATTTCCGGATGCATCGATCATGTTCAGGTCTGTGTCAATGGTCACATCCAGGAGGTTGGTTCCTGTGGATGGAGTGACATTCATGGACATGATCTCGTTGAACTTCTTTTTCAGGTTGTCAAGAGTGAATACACCGGAACCAATGTATGACTGTACACCGTTCTGAGATGCAAGTTCTTCTGTGTAATCGGAAAGCATATATGGTCCGAATTCACCGGCATCGCTGTTGTAATGCATGACCAGAGGTTCCACTGTAGGAGTCAGGATCTCAATTGAGGTCTTGCCGTTCTGTACGGTTTTCTGAATGGTGAATTTTGCCATTCCGCCGAGAAGTTCTTCCAGCTTCTGTTGGGTGGATACGAAATTTCCCAGAGAGTAGAAGACTACAGTTTCATTGCCTTTGTCATCAGTAAGACGGCCATATGGTTGGAGTACATGTGGATGTCCGCCGATTATGACATTTACGCCTTGCTCCATAAGGTAGGCTGCCCATTGTTTTTCATATTCGTTTGGCATGGTTTCGCTTCGGTACCCCAGTGTGCTACAAAGATGATACAGTCGGCCTGCTTTTTTGCTTTCTGGATCATGGCTGTGATCTTGTCTTTGCGGATCATGTCGATCATGTAGTCTTTTCCTTCAATGCCGCCTACGTTTGTACCGTAGGTGTAATCCAGAAATGCGATCTTGATACCGTTTATTTCGCGGATCTTTACGGTATCGGCATCTTCCTGGGAATCGTGGATTCCCAGAAGTGTGACATCCGGATATTTGGTTTTCCAGAAGTTCAGTGTGTCTGTGAGGAAGCCCTCTCCGAAGTCATCAATGTGGTTGTTGGCGGATTCTACTACGTTGAATCGGCTTTTATAATGGCGTCTCCTACTTCTGTGGGTGTTGCAAAGGATGGGTAGGAGCTTACGCTGTCATGGTCGGTTGTGAAGACGGTTTCCTGATCGATCATTTTGATGTCTGCGTCCTTGATGGCGTCCTGGATGTGGGTGTAGATCTTGTCGTAGTTCCAGTTGCCGTCAGAGGATGCGCCTGCGTCGATGAGACTCTGGTGATAGAGGTTGTCGCCTACTGCGATGACTGAGGCAGTGGTAGTTTCGGCAGTTGTGTCGGCTGCTTCCTGATCGGCTTTGGCTTTGGCTGCCGCGGCCTTTTTCTGGGCGTCTATGGCTGGTTTGCGGATGAGGCGGTAGTCCAGCTGATTGAAGAAGAGGACCAGGATCGTAAGGACGATGACGGATGCCATAAGACTTACGCGGGCATTGCTGCGTTCGCGGAAGTTCAGGGGGATGTTGTCCTTGGGGTTGCGCCGGGGTTCTCTGAGGGGATCCGGGGCGGAGCTTTTTTTGAAGACTCCTTTGAGGGAGTCGGGGATTTTGATGTTGGGTGGAAATTTCATTTATGTTTTACCTTGTCTTTCTTTGGATTTTGAATGCGATTGATTGGTGATTGTTCGCTTTGTTATTTTTGATTTTTGTTGTGTGGTTGTATTATAGCAGATTTTTATTTTTGTGGGAAGAGGGTGGTGGGGGTGAACGTACGCCCGAGTCGGGGATGCTGTCTGGTCTGCGGCTTCGTCGGGGGCTGGCTTCTAGCTGCCGGGAATCTGCTAAAAGCGTCCAAAAGTCCGAACTCGCGTCTTGCAGCCGCTCAGACAGCGGACTTTGAAAAACAACGCAGATTTCCGCCAGCCAAGAATCAGCTCCCCTCCTGCAGAGGCAGACCAGACAGCATCCCCGGCTCGGGCTGTGAGGTTCAGGGCGGTAGGGTTAGGGTGGCTGCTCGGGAGTTTGATTTAAAGTGTGAGGTTGAGTGGGTTCACGGGAATTGGATGAGCCGTCAGCGCTGCGCTGGACGGCGTGGAGGAAAGGCTGAGTTTCTTTGTGGTTTGATGGGAAGGGGGGGGCGAGGCGCTTCGCTGTCGGCTGGGAGTGTGTCGAATTGTGGTGGAATTTTTGGATGGGTTTTGTGTGATTTTTTCTCTGGTGCATGGTATGGTTGGTATATCTTATAAGATCTTTTGTCTGTATGGACATTCTTGGAGCTTCGGGTTCTGAAGCGTTTTCCGTTTTTTGTTACTGTGAAGGTTATGAAAATCCGTTTTATGTGGTTTTTATGTTTTCTTTGTATGGTATAATTTATATATCAGTAGGAGTGTTAATGACCAATAATACTATATTTGATGATGTTTTCGGACGATGATGGAGTAGATGAAGTTATGGGTGGAAAGGTTTTACAGTTGGAATCGGAACGCTTGCTTGAGCTGGGAGAAGCACGTGGAGAATAATAGACAGTGCGGAGGCGTGCAGGGAGTTGTATAAAGAGTATGGTTTGTGAGAAATAAAGAAGATATTTTGTTACTGGTGGCAAATGTCAGATTTTTACAGAAGAGAGGATACAGACATGGGTGTTTACAGGCGTAAGGCACAGTATCATGAGACGGATCAGATGGGGATTATCCATCATTCCAATTATGTGAAATGGATGGAAGAGGCCCGGATCGATTTCATGAAGGAGTTGGGCTTTGGTTATGGTGAGGTGGAGAAGCGGGGAATTGTTTCTCCGGTTGCAGGGGTTTCGGTTTCTTATAAGAAGCCGGTGCTTTTTGATGATGTAGTGGAGATTTCAGTTTCGGTGAAGAAGTACAGTGGTGTGGTTCTGGAGCTGGCTTATGAGTTTTTTAATGTGACCAGAAGTGAGGTTTGTACAGAGGCTTCCTCGAAGCATTGTTTTACCAGGAATGGGGAGCTGGTTTCTCTGAAAAAGGAGATTCCGGAACTGGATGTGCTGTTCAGAAGCTGTGTGAAGGGGGATTGAGTTCAATGGAAGTTGTGGAGATGCTTGATAATCTGAAGGAAAAGGCCCGCAGACCCGGCACTTCGGGAGATGTTGCTTGCTACCCGCAGGAGAAAGAGCCGCTGGCTGCTTTCTGTAAGAAGTGCCGGGAGCTTGGGGTTCCGGTTTATGAGATGGATCTGATCGCAGCTGGTGAGGAATTTTATGCAGCGATGAAGAGGAGTACCAATGGTGGTGGAGAGAATTCTCCGATGCTTGAGGGTGAGGATGATTTTTATGAATTGTTTTTTGCCGGGTTGGAATAAAAAATGGAATTCAATTCCGCATCAATATACTTCTCCAGCACAGGGAACTGTACACCACCAATCTTCAGTACCTGGCTGTGGAAAGCTTTCAGATCAAAGTCCTGGCCAAGGCGGTTCTGTTCGGAAGTGCGTAAGTCCAGAAGGCTTAAGTAGCCCCAGTAGTATTTCAGATAATTTCCCGGGGTTTCCAGGATATACTGGTAGATCTCGGAGACAACGGCGCTGTCTTCGATACCAAAGGCTTTCAGAAAGCTGGCAGCTTCGGCCTGAGTCCAGCCGTTGTAATGAATCTCAATGTCCAGAAGGGAGTACATGCATAAATTGATGCTTCGGTTCAGCCAGGAGATCCTGGCAAGCTCTGTGGCAGAAGGATCCTGAATATAATCGGCGGCGTACTGGTAGGCATAGGGTTCAATGTAGGTGGCCCATCCTCCGCAAAGCCGGAGGTGCAGAGAAGATTTCGGATGTTGGAGGATTTTTGGCGCTGGAAGGTGACAGTCTGGTAAAGATGTCCCGGGAATCCTTCATGTGCCAGTGTGGTAAAAAGCTCCAGACCCTGGTAACTGGCAGCCGGATTTATGTAGATCACATTGGGGGTTCCGGTATCCATAGGTGGAGTGAGATAAAAGGCGGGGCTTAGATATTCTTTCATGGAATCGTGGACTGTGCGGAGCTCAAAGGTGACATCTGTGAGAGGTGGGAAGTCTGTTTGGATCTTCTGCTGCAAGGCATTCAGCATCCGGGCAGGCTTCATTTTTCTGAAAGTGATTCCCCGGCTGAGAGTAGTCAGAAGCTCCGGGTTTTGTCGAAGCATGGTTCCTGCGATGCCGATCTCGTCGGAAAGCTGTCTGGAGAGTCGTTTTTCCATTTGCTTTACAGGAACGTAAGAGCCGGTCTGACTCTGAAGAAGATAGAGATAGTAGGCTTTTCCTCCCTTGAAATAAGTCAGGCCACGAGTGTTTTTTCCTGTGCCGCGTAAAGCTTCCAGACCGGTCATAAGTTCCTGATAGGCTGGGATGACTTCTGTTTTCATAAGATTTTGGTGAGTCAGGATCAGAGCGTTCTGCTCTGACACGGAAAGCTTTCCGTATTCGGAGAGTTTTTTCTGAAAGATATTCAGCATATAGCTGTTGTCGGGATTTCGGATAAAAGAACTGCATTGTGCCAGGATCCGGTCCAGTGTGGTATCACTCATAAAAAAACCAGCTTCGGATTTCTTTTTCTCAAATTCCAGGATACTCCGAAAGTATGGGCGGATGGTGGTGAGAAGAGTGAGATAGTCGGTGATATCACGTTCTTCATAAAAGGCATATTCCGCCAGAAGCACCGGAAGCTGAGCCTGAATACCAAGACTTGGACCAAGGGGTTCCTGAAGCAGATAATTGTCACCCAGTGATTTTTCTGTGTGGTAATAGAGGAGCATGGAGTCCAGTGTCAGTCGATTTTCCGTGGAAAGGCGGCTGTAGCGGAAGGATTTCAGTTTTTTTTCGTACTGGCTGCAGATCTGGTATGTGTTTTTCATATCTGTGGGGATAGTGCCAAGAGAAGCTTTTTTTCGCCGGATGCCTGTTTTTCCGGATGTGCCAGGGTATAATGGAGAGTAAGGGTGCTGCCGGAAACTTCATTTTGAAAAACTTTTCCGGAAAAGCTTCGAATTTTCCGTTTTCTGTGATCCCGTGAACGGAAAAATAACCGGCAGTAAGGCCGGTGAGAAGTGCCAGGATAAGAAGCAGAGTGATGAAAATAGGAGATTTATTTTTCCTGATTTTAAGAGACATACGACAGTCTTTCGTTACTGTTTACAGACATATGCCATGTGGAGAGTGCTGATGGTCTCGAAGCAAACAGTAACGTCCTTTCAGAGTGGCGCTTTGTTCTATCATATTGGAAAATTACGGAATCTATGATATTATGTGAGCGGAAATATACAAAAATGGAGAAATAACATGAGTGATATTTATGATCTTGCAATTTTAGGCGGAGGTCCGGCAGGGATCACGGCGGCGATCTATGCGTCCAGGGCCAGGTTAAATACCATATGGATCGATAAAAACTTTGCACCGGGCGGCCAGGTCACAGCTACCTATGAGGTGGATAATTATCCGGGAATGCCGGGGATATCGGGCATGGATCTCGGAGAAGCCTTCGGTGAGCATGCCCGGAAGCTGGGATTGGAACCGCAGCGAGAGAAGATCCTTTCCCTGGAAAATATTTCCGGGGAGATCAAGACGATTCGCACAAAAAAGCATGAATATCAGGCGAAAGCTCTGATCCTTGCATTTGGGGCAGAGCACCGGAAGCTGGATATCCCGGGAGAGGATGATCTGAGCGGCCTTGGTGTTTCCTACTGCGCTACCTGTGACGGAGCTTTTTATAAGGATCGGACCGCAGTGGTAGTGGGAGGAGGAAACGTGGCAGCAGAGGATGCAGTTTTTCTTTCCGGCCTCTGTGAAAGGGTATATCTTGTTCATCGCCGTGATGCGCTTCGAGCAGATAAGGCACTTCAGGAGAAGGTCTTTGCCTGTGAGAATATAGAAATGGTGTGGGACAGTGTTCCCCTTGAGATCCTGGGACAGGACGAAGTGACCGGTCTTAAGATCCGTAATATAAAAACAAATGAAGAGAGGGAACTGACCGCAGATGGTGTTTTCATTGCTGTGGGGATCGTTCCTAATACGACACTTGTAAAGGACCAGCTCAAGCTGGATGAAAATGGATATATCTGTGCAGGAGAAGAGGGTGTTACCAGCGCACCTGGGGTTTTTGCAGCGGGGGATATTCGTACCAAGGCACTTCGCCAGATAGTAACTGCTGTTTCAGACGGAGCCAATGCAGTGGCTTCCGCACAGAAATATCTCTGGAGGAAAGATAATGGCAACGATTAAGGAAATCGCGCAAAGAGCAGGCGTGAGTACAACAACTGTTTCCAACGTCATACATGGAAAAACAAAAAAAGTATCTCCTGCCAATATTCAGAAGATCGAGAATCTTATCCGAGAGATGGGGTATGTCCAGAAAATGGGACTGAGAGTTCTGAATAAAGAAAAATCCCAGCTGATCGCAGTTGTGATCAATTATAATAAAGACTTCAAGGATTCTATCATCGGAGATCCTTTTTATGGAAAGATCATCGGTTTTATCGAGAAATACGTGCAGGAACTGGGATATTATCTGATGCTGTATTCCGCAAAGGATACAGATAAGATATTCCAGATGGTCATGGGCTGGGATGTAGATGGTGTTATTGCCATTTCCTTCAGCAAAAGCAACTGCGAAAAAATCTATCAGCTGATCAACAAACCGATCGTTTCTATTGATGCATATGGTGAGCTTGATGCAGGCCAGGAAAACCATGTCCTGAATATCGGACTGGACGACGAAAGTGGCGGCTATCTTATGACAAAATATCTTCTGGAATGCGGCTATGAGCATATCCAGGTTTGTGCAGGCCGTGATAATGGTGTGGATCATCTTCGTTACATGGGCGCTCAGCGGGCGGCGAAGGATTTTGCAAAGAAAAAGCAGAAGGTGCAGTTTACTGCTCTTGGAATGAACTACGCCAAACGAAAAGAAAGCTATGCGTGGCTGCTCCAGCGGAAAAAACCAAAGGCCGCACTGTTTTTCCTGTCGGACCTCTATGCATTGGAGGCTATCAGCTTTTTCAGCAGTCGTGGAGTAAAGATTCCGGAGGAGATCGGAATTGCAGGATACGATAACATCAGCTATGCGGAATTTTCCGTGCCTCGTCTGACTACTATCAGTCAGAATGTGGAGCAGAAGGCGTCTCTTGCAGTGGGAATTCTAATGGAACGGATCAATGGAGTGGAAAAAGAGCGTGAAAATGAGATCATGCTTCCGGTCACGCTGATCCCCAGGAGATCTGTACAGCCGCAGCATGAGGAAAAGTAAGTCTGCAGAGAATGTACCTGATCTGATCAGGGGTAGATACGAGAAGTCACTGCAGAACTGTGAAAAATAGAAAATCGGGACTTTCAATATAGTAAGAGTACAGAGAATCTGAGATATAAAGATATCAAAAGCCGAAATATACGGGAACTGTCAGTGTCTGACAGTCAGAGTATTTTCGGCTTTTTGTAAATTTACCTGAAATCGTAAAAGAGTTATCCTGTGTAGGTTTGTGCTGAAGATGTGGATAATAAGCATTTGCTGTTCTATGTGAAACCTGCACAAAACCATGATTTTGAACTTGTTACAATGATAGGTTATGTACATAACCTATTTACACAGTCTAACTTTGATGCTATAGTGTGAACATAAAGGTTAGGTACATAACCAAAGGGAAAGAGTACAGAAGGAGTGAATACCAGATGAAACAGATTCTGATCGCCACACATGGAAAAATGGCCTCCGGCATTCGTTATACAGCAGAGCTGATCGTTGGAAAAATGGCTGAGATCACAACCATTGATGCTTATGTGACACCGGAAGACAATGTGGAGAAAAAGTTTGAAGAATATTTCGCACAGCATGAAAACGACAGGATTTTCGTTTTCACAGACTGATGGGAGGAAGCGTAAATCAGAAGCTTCTGGGATACAGCCAGAAAGAAAATGTTACGCTGATCACAGGAACCAACCTTCCGGTCCTGATGCAGGTCATGATGGCAGATGACGATGTGACAGAGGATGAGATCCGGGAATTTATCGATGATGCCAGAGAAGAGCTTCAGGTGGTGGACCTTGGCGGTGAAAAGAAATCCACAGTTGAAAAAATGCTGAAGAAGATACTGCGCAGATTTCAGAAGGTGCTGCATCGTATGCAAAAAATCCGCACCGAAAAAGCTCCGGCTCCCCAGTCCTATGACAATTCCACGGCAAAGATCACCGCACTTCGTGTAGATGACCCGTCTGATCCACCGGACAGGTTGCCATGACCTGGACCAAACAGCTGGCTGTGACAGGGAATCGTGGTAGCTAACGACGAGGCAGCTAACGATA
>ENA-OQHA01000053-OQHA01000053.1-human-gut-metagenome-genome-assembly--contig:-NODE-53-length-56248-cov-3.758967_pt1 | contig 56248 bp, 107 predicted proteins | sample MGYA00242558_ERZ504707 | MGnify/ENA primary metagenome ERZ504707 (study PRJEB26092, sample SAMD00036197) | human gut metagenome | host: Homo sapiens | study: EMG produced TPA metagenomics assembly of... | reverse complement strand
ACCACGACTTCCGGAATGCCGCCAGTGGCGGATGCGACGACCGGCAGACCGCAGGCCATGGCCTCAAGGTTCACGATGCCCAGCGGCTCGTAGATGCTCGGGCAGATGAAGCATCACAGCCGTGTTCCAAAGCATTCAGCTCAGGCTTCGGCAGCATTTCTTCAATCCAGACGATGTTGCCGCGTTCCTCATCCAGCTTGGCGAACGCGATCTTGACCTCTTCGGCGATTTCCGGGGTGTCAGGAGCACCGGCGCACAGCACCACCTGAATGTCCTTGGAAATCAGGTGCAGTGCCTTGAGCAGGTATGGCAGGCCCTTCTGGCGGGTGATACGGCCCACGAACAGCAGGGTGGGCTTCGAACGGTCGATGTGGTAACGCTCGAACACCTTCCAACCCGGATCGTCTGGTGCCGGGGTAGCGAAGTCGGCCATGGTGATGCCGTTGTACACCACAACCACCTTGTTCGGATCGAGGTTCGGGTAAGCAGTCAGAATATCCTTGCGCATGCCACCGGAAACGGCGATCACACGATCGGCATGCTCGTAAGCATCCTTCTCAGCCCAGGAGCTCAGATTGTAGCCGCCGCCGAGCTGCTCACGCTTCCACGGGCGGAACGGCTCCAGAGAGTGCGCGGTAATAACCAATGGAGTGCCGTGCAGCATCTTGGCCATGTAGCCCGCCAAGCAGGCATACCAGGTGTGCGCGTGGATGATGTCGGCGTCCACATCATTGGCGATCTGCAAATCAACGCCGAAGGTCTTCAATGCGGGGTTGGCATCAGCCAGCTCAGAAGGCGTGTCATAGCCGACGACCTTCAAGCTGCCCTTAGCATCGGCAGCATTCGGGATAGCAGGAATGTCCGCCTCGGTGCGCTTGCCATCAAACGCACGAACGGTCACGTCGATGCGCTCGGCAAGCACCTTGGACAGTTCCTCGGCGTGTACACCGGCCCCACCATAGACATGCGGCGGGTATTCGCGGGTTAGAATATCAACTTCATCGGACTGCCTCTCCTTCGTGCGTCAGAAAGAAACTCAAGTACTTCTTACTTTAGGGCACCGCATACAAGAAAACGCACAACTTCCGTCGTGCGTTTTGCTTTTCAAGCCGGATTCACCGGGCAAAAGATCAGACTGCCGTGCCGTTCTGATCCAAATTCGGATTGTGCTTGGAATCGCCAGCCGTAAAGAACAGGCTCAGCACACCCACAATGAACACCGCGGAAACGGTGATGATCAGCACATCGGATGGCTTGGCAGCCACATAACCACGAAGAACGCGATAATCGCGATGGCGATCAGCGTCCAGCTGCCCACACGGAACCACTGACGCAGCGAATGCGGTGCCTTGAACATCTTCGGATTCGTGTAGTTCGGGTTAGTGGTCAGCAGGGTTTCGGTGTCCGCGATCGTACCGCCGCTGGGCTTCCATTCGGTGCCGTCGGTGCCGTCCTGCAGACGCTGGGACTTCTGCTGCAGCTGGTATTCGTCAATCATTCCCGAGCGACCGCGGCCTTGGGTCTGGTCGTACTGCGACGGCACTCCCCTACGATTGGCCTTGGCCTGTGCACGACGTTCTGCACGATTCGCCATCTCACTCACTCCTTTATCCGCAAAAAAGAATCCTGCGGTAGATATTACCGCAGGATTCATCTAAACAGCGCGTTTTCAGCGAGGCAGCATCATCGGACGCTGGCTGGCCTTGATCGGAGCCGGCAGCTCACTGGTCTGCTCGCTGGAGAGGTACTCGTCCACGGCTGCGGCGCAGGAGCGGCCTTCGGCGATGGCCCAGACCACGAGGCTCTGGCCACGGCCGGCATCGCCGCACACGAACACGCCATCCTGGGAGGTGGCGAACTTGTCATTGCGAGCGATGTTGCCACGCTTGTCGAGTTCGACGGGCAGCTGGTCGAGGATGGTCTCGGTGTCCGGATGCAGGAAGCCCACGGAGATGAGGACCAGATCGGCGGGCAGCACGCGCTCGGTGCCAGGCTGGCGAGTGAACGGACCATTTTCGCCGGGAGCCACGGAGACGACCTTCAAGCCGGTGACATGACCACGCTCATCGGCCACGAAGCCTTCGGCGGTGGTCGAGTTATCAATGGTGACCTTGGCCTTCTCCTCTTCGGTGCCCTCGAAGTTCACGGAGTCGGTGGAGTAGATGTACTCGCCGCCCTCTTCCATGGAGGAGGTCTTCTGGTAGGTGCGGGCGAAGGTCGGCCACGGGCTGTTGTCCGGACGGCTTGACGGCTCTTTCGGCATGATCTGTAGCACGGTGACGTCCTTCGCACCCTGACGGATCGAGGTGCCGAGCAGTCGGAACCGGTGTCGCCACCGCCGATGACGATGACGTGCTTGTCCTTGGCGGTGATGTCGTGCACCGGCTTGACGCCGAAGATACGGCGCGTGGCGTCGGGCAGGAAGTCGAGGGCGAAGTGGATGCCGTCAAGCTCGCGGCCCGGAATCTTCATATCGCGCGGCACGCGGGAGCCGATGGCCACCACGACGCGTCGTAACGGTCACGCAGGTCATCCCACGTGATGTCCTTGCCGATTTCCACGTTGGTGCGGAAGCGGGTGCCTTCGGCCTCCATCTGCTTGACACGGCGGTCAAGCAGACCTTCTCAAGCTTGAAGTTCGGGATGCCGTAACGCATCAGACCACCGATGGCGTCGTCCTTCTCGTAGACGACGACGGTGTGGCCGGCGCGGGTGAGCTGCTGAGCAGCGGCAAGGCCTGCAGGGCCGGAGCGACGACGGCGACCGTCTGGTCGGTCAGACGCTGCGGCGGCAAAGGCTTGACGATGTCAAGATCCCAGGCCTGATCGATAATCGTGCATTCGTCGTTGCGAATCATGGTCGGCGCTGGTGGATGCCGAGCACGCAGGCCTGCTCGCACAGAGCCGGCAGATACGACCGGTGACTTCAGGGAAGTTGTTGGTCATGGACAGACGGTTGTACGCGTCCTCCCACTTGCCCTGACGGACCAGATCGTTCCACTCAGGAATCAGGTTGCCCAGCGGACATCCGGTCATACAGAACGGGGTGCCGCAATCCATGCAGCGGGCCGCCTGCGCTTGGGTCCACGGTTGCAGGCCGGTTTCGGCGTGAACGTCGAACCAGTCCTTGATACGTTCCTCAACGGGGCGTTCAGCCAGCTCTCGGCGGGTACGGACCTTCAGAAATCCTCTCGGGTCGCCCATGTCAGCGCGCTCCTTCCATAACCTGCTCGTACACCTTTTCCCAGGCGCCGGGCGCATTGAAATCTACATTGTTGGCCTTGGCCTCTTCCATGGCCTTCGTCATGGCCACGAACTGCTTCGGCACCACGTGAGTGAACCGCTTGACGGTCTCGTTCCAGTCCTCCAGCAAAGCCGCAGCGAACTGCGAACCGGTCTCTTCAGCATGCTGCTTGACCAGTGCGTACACCAGCTTGGAGGTTTCGGCATCAAGCGACTTGAAGAGCAGTGCACCGGACTTGATGCACCCGGGTTGACCTTCTTCATATCGAGGTCAAGCACATAAGTGTTACCACCGGAGAAGCCTGCACCGAAATTGCGTCCGGTGGGGCCGAGCACCACAACAGTGCCGCCGGTCATGTACTCGCAGCCGTGGTCGCCCACGCCTTCGACCACAAACGTGGCACCGCCGTTACGAACGCCGAAACGTTCGCCGGCGCGTCCGGCCACGAACATCTTGGCCGGAAGTGGCGCCGAAACCGGTGACGTTGCCGGCGATGACGTTGCTGTGTCTTGTCGAAGGTGACGTTATCTTCCGGGCGCACGATCATGCGACCGCCGGACAGGCCCTTGCCGGCGTAGTCGTTGACTTCGCCGTAGATGCGCATGGTCTCGCCGCGCGGGATGAACGCACCGATGGACTGGCCTCCGGAACCGTGCAGGGTCATGTCGATGGTGTCGTCCGGCAGACCTTCCTCGCCGTAACGGCGGGTGATCTCGTAGCCGACCATGGTGCCGACCGTACGGTTGACGTTGCGAATCGGCATTTCGATGCGCACGGGTTCCTTGTGTTCGAGGGCCGGCTGGGCAAGTTCGATGAGCTTGTTGTCCAGCGCCTTCTCCAGCTCGTGGTTCTGCTCGATGGTCTGGTGCAGGATCGTGCCGGGTACCGGACCAGCCTGCTTGAGCACGTTGGACAGGTCGATACCGCTGGACTTCCAGCGCTTGATGGCCTCGTCCTGATCCAAGCACTCAACGTGGCCGATGGCCTCCTCAAGAGTCCTGAAGCCGAGCTGGGCGAGGATCTCGCGCACCTCCTCAGCGATGAACATGAAGAAGTTGACCACGTACTCGGGCTTGCCCTTAAAGCGGGCGCGCAGCTCAGGATCCTGGGTGGCAATGCCCTGCGGGCAGGTGTTCTTCTGGCAGGCGCGCATCATGACGCAGCCTTCCACGATCAGGCTGCGGTAGCGAAGCCGAATTCCTCGGCACCAAGCAGGGCGGCGATGACCACGTCACGACCGGTCTTGAGCTCGCCGTCGCACTGGACGACGATGCGGGAGCGCAGGCCGTTCAGGATCAGCGTCTGCTGGGTTTCGGACAGGCCTATCTCCCACGGGGTGCCGGCGTGCTTGATGGCGTTGAGCGGGGCTGCACCCGTACCGCGTCATAGCCGGAGATAAGCACCACGTCGGCATGGCACTTGGCCACACCTGCGGCGATGGTGCCGACGCCGAACTCGGAAACGAGCTTGACGTGGATACGTGCCTTCGGGTTGGCCATCTTCGCATCGTTGATCAGCTGCTTCAGATCCTCGATGGAGTAGATGTCGTGGTGCGGCGGCGGGGAGATAAGCTCCACGCCCGGGGTGGCGTGACGGACCTTGGCGATCCACGGCGGGACCTTGGCACCGGGCAAATGGCCACCCTCACCAGGCTTGGCCCCCTGGGCGAGCTTGATCTGCAGGTCGGTGGCGTGCACGAGGTAATCGGAGGTCACGCCGAAGCGGGCGGACGCAATCTGCTTGATGCGGCTGTAGCGCTGCGGATCATTGATACGGTCGTCGGATTCGCCGCCCTCACCGGAGTTGGAGCGTGCGCCAATCGAGTTCATGGCGATGGCGAGCGTCTCGTGTGCTTCCTGCGAGATGGAGCCGTAGCTCATGGCACCGGTGGAGAAGCGCTTGACGATCTCGGAGGCCGGCTCGACTTCGGCGATGTCGATGGGCTTGCGGTTGGTGTTGAACTTCATCAGGCCACGCAGGTCATGAGTCGGTTCGACGTGTCGTTGATGTGGTGCGAATACTTCTTGAACATCTGGTAGTCGCCACGCTGGGTGGACTGCTGAAGCAGGAAGATGGCCTCGGGATCGTTGAGGTGGTCCTCGCCGGTGCGACGCCACTTGTAGTCGCCGCCGGTGCGCAGGTTGCGGTGCGGGGACGCGCTCCACTGGTTCGGGTAGGCCACGCGGTGGCGGATGGCCACTTCTTCGGCGATTTCTTCAAGGCCCACGCCGCCCACACGGGAGGTGGTGCCGGTGAAGTATTCGTCGATGACTTCTTGGCTCAGGCCCACAGCCTCGAACAGCTGCGCGCCACGGTAGCTCATGATGGTGGAGACGCCCATCTTGGACATGATCTTGAGCACGCCGGTGGAGAGGGCCTTGGTGAGGTTCTTCACAGCGGTGTCCGCGTCGACCTTGAGGTAGCCGTTACGGGCCAGATCTTCCACGGATTCGAATGCCAAGTACGGGTTCACGCAGGCGGCGCCATAGGCGATGAGGAGCGCGACATGGTGAATCTCGCGCACGTCACCGGCCTCGACGGCCATGGAAATCTGTGTACGGGTGTGGCGGCGCAGCAGGTGGTGCTGCACGGCGGAAGTCAGCAGCAGGGACGGGATCGGACCCCACGTATGGTTGGACTCACGGTCGGAGAGCACGATGAAGTTCTTGCCGTTGGCGATGGCCTCGTCGATTTCGGCGAAGATCTCGTCAAGTCGCTCTTCGAGGGCCTTGCCGCCGCCGGCGACCTGGTAGAGGCCCTTGACCACGTACGGGCGGTAGTAGCCGCCGAGGATGCGGGCCTTGTCAAGGCGCTTGAGCTGGGCCATCTCATCAGAGTTGACCACGGGCAGCGGGATGAGGATCTTCTTGGCGTGCAGCTCGGAATCGGCCAGCAGGTTCGGCTCGGGGCCGATGGCGGATTCGAGCGAGGTGACGATCTCCTCACGCTCCCAGTCCAGCGGCGGGTTGGTGACCTGCGCGAACTTCTGGGTGAAGTAGTCGAACAGCATGCGGCTGCGGCTGGAAAGCGCAGGCATAGGCGCATCGTTACCCATGGAACCGAGCGGTTCCTTGCCGGTGTTGGCCATCGGCGTGAGCAGGAGCTTCAGATCCTCTTCGGTGTAGCCGAAGGCGCGCTGACGGCGCTGGACGGACTGGCCGGAGTGGCTGACGTGCTCGCGGCGGGGCAGGTCGCTCATTTCAACGGAGTTGCCTTCCACCCACTTGCGGTACGGGTGCTGGGCAGCGAGGTTCCTCTTGACCTCTTCATCGGGAATGATGCGCCTTCGGCGGTGTCGACCAGGAACATCTCGCCGGGCTCAAGACGGCCCTTGGACACGATGTGTTCCTGCGCAATCTCCGGCAGAACGCCGGCCTCGGAGCCAGAACGATGTAGCCGTCATCGGTGAGCTGCCAGCGGCCGGGACGGAAGCCGTTGCGGTCGAGCAGGGCGCCGACCTGGGTGCCGTCGGTGAAGACGATGTCGGCCGGGCCATCCCACGGCTCGATAAGCGTGTTGTTGTACTCGTAGAAGGCGCGCACGTCCGGATCGAGATCCGGGTTCTTCTCCCAAGCCGGCGGCAGCATCATGCAGATGGCGTGCGGCAGGGAGCGGCCGGCGAGGTGCAGCAGTTCGAGGCACTCGTCGAAGGTGCCGGAATCGGAGTAGCCCGGGGTGGTGATCGGCAGCAGCGGCTCGAATTCACCGAGCAGTTCGCTGCTCAGGCGGCCTTCACGGGCGGAGAGCCAGTTGCGGTTGCCTGGATGGTGTTGATCTCGCCATTGTGGGCCAGCAGACGGAACGGCTGGGCCAGCGGCCAGCTCGGGAAGGTGTTGGTGGAGAAGCGGGAGTGGACGATGGCGATGGTGGCCTTCATGCGCTCGTCGTTCAGATCCTCGAAGAAGTGGGTGAGCTGCATGGTGGTGAGCATGCCCTTGTACGTGATGGTACGGGCGGACAGGGATGCGAAGTAGACGCCCACCTCATGCTCGACGCGCTTGCGGATGCGGAAGGTCTTGCGATCCAAGTCCACGCCGGCCAGAGCACCGTCCGGAGAGGCGACCACGAGAGTCTTGAATCCTGGCATGGCGGCAAGGGCCTGCAGGCCAAGGCCGTCCGGGTTGGTGGGCACCACGCGCCATGCGAGGACTTCGAGTCCCTCCTCGCGCACGATCTTGGCAATGGCCTGTTCCTGCTGACCGGAGGTTTCGATGTCGCGGTCAAGGAAGGCGATGCCTGCCGCATAGTGACCGGCTTCCGGCAGTTCGGCGGGCACGGTGGCACGCATGAACTCATCCGGCATGCTCATCAGAATGCCGGCGCCGTCACCTGTGTTCTCCTCGGCACCCACGGCACCACGGTGATCAAGGTTGACCAGCACCTCAATGGCGTCGGTGACGATCTTGCGCTCAGGACGCTTGTTCAAAGTGGTGACCATACCCACACCACAGGCGTCATGCTCGTTGGCGGGATCATACATACCGTCCGGAGCGTGGACCGTGAGATCGAGCGGGGCTTTGAATGTCACCGAAATCACCTCAATTGGTTGTGGGCACGTAAGAAAATCATGCCTCTTCGTTCATTGCTGTTGACACAGTACCGTTGCTCCATGTCATTTACGTTTCATGTGTCCATATACCGAGTCGCCATAAAAGTCAATAGTGATTCTCAAGCAATTTTTTTTATGGCCAGTTATGGGGGTATTTCGAACTTTTTCGCTCGAAATGTCTATTTGACCACACGAAAATACGATACGGAAACGTCCGTATCGTGAAATGCTGCGTTGGGTGATGTTACGGATTGGCGGCTGTGGACCACCCTCAGTCATGCTTCGCATGACAGCTCCCGCCAGCGGGAGCATGAGAACTGTGCATGTCTGACACCATAGCGATCGGCGCGCTCCGCGAACTCACCGAACATGGCATCCACGTGCCCGACGACGTACGGCTCATGGGATTCGACGGTATCCCCTTCTCCGCCTGCACCAACCCACCCATCAGCACTGTGGCGATGGACGTCCCCGCAATGGCTCGTACGGTTATCGATCGCATGGTGACGCTGAACGAGTCGAACCTACGGCATGAACGGCCCGATGACATCACCCATGACCATATCCAGTTCCAGGTGATGCCACGCACGTCGACTCTGGCCGCCTGATACCGGCCGGCACCCTTATGAGTGCCGGCCTTCATCCTTGAAAATATGAAGCTATGCCACGTACAGCGCGGCGGGATACGTAAGATACGAAATCTCATCGAGCTGATCGACCGTCACATATCCGGCTGGCGCGTTGAGCACGTCCGGAATGCGGTTGACGATTGTGGCGCACGTATGTTCGACGGTCGCCGGCTTGACCACGTGGAACTCCACGTCCGGTTCACCCTCGATCTTCCAATCGCACATATCGCCATCATCCGGCCCGTACACCTTGCCGATACAGGCAGTTTCCAACGTGATGCCCTGATTAGTTTCGGTGGTTACCACGCGGACATGCCGATGCATTTGCCGACCGGAATCATCTCGCCCATCGTTTCGGAATACACGTCGACATCGCTGAAATACGGCACACTGGCCTGGGTCTGCGATGCGATGGTAAGCCCAAGCTTCTGGGCCAGCGCTTCATTGGAATTCCATACATACGAGGCACCACGGTTTCGGGATGCGCAAGCTCGGCCTCGAACTCCTCGGCGGTCAGACCGCAACCGTGCGCTTTGGCCAAAGCCAGGCCGTATTCCTCGACGTTGTAGCTCACCGCACCGGTGATCTTCTTGATGCTGTGGCATCCGGCGGCGACGGTGGAGACCATGTTCACCCAGTAGATGTCCTGCATGCCGGAGCCGACCATGGTGGCACCGGCTTCCTTGGCGATGATGTCGAGACGGTTCGTGGTGGCCGGATCGGTGGTCCACGGGTAGATGCATTCCTCGCAGGTGGTGATCACGCTGATGCCGCGGGCCAAGCACTGCTCGCACATGGTGGCGATTTCGTTCTCGAAGCTGAATAGCGTGACTACCGCGATATCCGCGTCGCACTCGTTGAGTACAGCCTCGGCATCGGCGCGAATCGGCACATTGATGGGCCGATGCCTGCAAACACACCGGCATCCATGCCCACGACTTCCGGGTTCACGTCGATGGCACCGACGATTTGAATGCCTTTCTCGTGCATATAGCGAATCGTGTACTTCGCCATTTTGCCGCAGCCGTATTGAATGGCTTTGATTGGTTGCATACCGCATGCTCCTTTGCAACAGTGCATATTGGCCATTGGAGAAGTCTCGCCGTCGAGACCAAGCCAATAGCCTTTACTCTACCGACATCAGGCTGGGCATTCACTGATATCGGCGGCACTGGAGTGTCGGGGAGAGTCGGTGTAGCGGTACCACTACCGAACAGAAGGCTGGGGCCATCACGAGGTCTCCCGCCGAATCACGGCATCTCGCTGATTTTCTGCCCGCCGGGCAGGGGCCCATGCCCATCGGCGTATGCGCCGCTGATCTGGCCGAATCCAACGACCCGAGAGAACGACGCGCAGGGGCTCGAAACCCTTACAGAACTCATCACGGCATACAACAAGGAAATGAGCAATGATTTCCCGCATTGCAATCCCCAGCGGCGCTCATCCGTGGAATATCGTATACATGGTGGCCGAGCGCATTGCCGAATCATGACTGCTCACCGGCGGTCTCATGGTGCAGTTGCACGCCATCATGGGCGGTCTCGACGTGCGTCCCGCTACCGACGCGGATCTGCTTGGCGCGTTGATTCTTAAGAGCGCCGCATACCAAGCAGACCATGCCGGATATGGAGATAGACATCTGTACGATGCCGCAATGCTCGCATCCCTCATCACCGACCCTGATGCCGAAACTCGGCGACTACATAGCCACACGGATCGCAGACGTATCAAGCTCCCGTACGACATGCTCACCGATGAATCACCTTACTGGAACAACCTTGACGAACAACATCGCAGAACAGGATTCGATGCCATAGAGACACTGGCCGATTGGTAGCCGCTCTACCGAACCCGGCTGTGGCGGATACCAGTCAGACCAATCCCGCCTACAACCTACTTCCGGTTACGTAGGGCGTGGAGCATGGCGACGAACACGATAACAATGACCACGGCCATGATCGTACAGATGAGTTTGCCGGGGATGCGTTCGTCGCGGGCCGATTGCATCACGGCGTCTGCCGCTGAGATAGTGCCCGAGGTCTGGCTGAGTCTTCAGAGTTGCCGATTGTTCAAAAGTCATACTCTAACGATAATGCTACAGAAAGCGGTTACCATAAAGCGTGCTCACAGTCGCCCGTCATGCGGACTTTTCGAAAACTGTTGATAAATAGCCATTTTCCGCAAAAGCCCTTGCAAAACACTATGATTTAGAATATCTATTAGTATGACGTAAACCATATTACAAACTACTTAAGGTAAGCGCTTACAGTTCGGCATGAGAGACTCCTCACCACGATATGGATGCGCTACAGTCACTATGATTGATACGCACGCCCCATCGACTACGCGATTTCACCGTCGCCGTACGCGCGTTCGGAGGCTCGCAGACACGGCTTGCCTTGCACCACCTCGACCTGCGAGGGCGGCGCGTCATCGCCGGCGCGCTTGGCCTGGATCTGTTCGAACAGCATTCGGAAGGACCGCTCCCCCATGTCCAGGAAGTTCTGGGTGTAACTGGTCAGCGCCGGATTCCACATGGCACCGAAGTTGCGGTCGTCAAAGCCTACGACGCTCACGTCAGCAGGCACGCGGCGACCAACCTCCCTTAGACCCCGGATCACAGCGATGGCAGTCTCGTCGTTGCCGGCGAAAATCGCAGTCACATCACCACGACGGCCCAAGGTGCGTCCAGCCTTGACCGACTCCTCCAATCATCGTCGGGCACGATGATTGGGTCAGGTGCCGTGACGCCGCGCTCCTTGAGCGCGTCACGCCACCCATTGGTGCGGGTGTTATCGGTCGGACCTTCCGGACGCCCCACATGGAACACGGTGCGATGGCCGAGATCCAGCAGATGCATGGTCATCCAACGGCCGCCATCCCTTTCGGCGTTGATGACCTGGTATTCACCGTCGCCGAAGCTGCCACCCACCACGACCATCGGCATATCTTTGGGAATGTATTCCAGTGCGGCGATGCCGGCCCGGTCGTACTCGTAGACGATCACGCCCGCCGGCCTGATCGACAAACCCATGCGCACGCGAGCCTTGACGGAGTCCATGTCGGACTCGTCCAAAGAAACAATATTGAGCAGGAACCGACGTTTACGGGCGGCGGCCTCCACCCCATGGTTCGTTTCGGACGTGGAGAAGGCGGAAGGATTGGCCGCGAACACCACCACGGAGTCCATCTCCCGGTTCGACAGAGCGCGCGCCACAATGCTCGGCTCGTAGCCCAGCTCCTTGATGGCCTTGGCGATGCGTTCACGCTTGTCTTCGGTGACGTTGACGGTGCCGTTGAGATACCGGGAGACGGTCGGTGCCGAGACTCCGGCCAGTTTGGCCACGTCCTTGATCACCGGCCGGGTGCGGCCCGCACTTCTCGCCATCCTTGTCTCCCCTGTTGTTGTCAGTTGTTGTTATTGCGTATGTTAGAGAACCGGCATCACTATGACAGCCATCCAGTCACACCCATATCCGTTCAGCCGCGTTCCGACTTCGGTTCTCCGTTTTTCGCCGCGATTCATTGTAGTTCATGACGGGGAACCTATACCCAAATCGATAACTTCGTGAAAACCGTACGCTGAGTTGCGGTGAGTGTACGGTTTCCGCGAAATCATCCTAATTTCGTGAAGAACGTACACTGAATCGTCGTCAACGTACGGTTTTCACGAAATGGGGCCTCATCTCGTGAAGAACGTACACTGAGTCATTCTGAGCGTACGGTTTTCACGAAATGGCAGCTGATTTCGTGAAGAACGTACGCTGAAGATGCCCCCGGTGTCACTGATGACTGTTTTCGGTATGGAAGGCGGCGCAGCAAGGTGTCCTAGGCTAATATCGCCTCCGACAAGACCGTCGGCAAAGCCGTCGACGTCGATTCAAGTTATCCACAGCAACAATTCGCGTGACATAGTATCCACATTTGCCGGTTGAGCTTGTGCAACGATCAAAATCACCCTTAGCGTCGAGATATGAAAGAACACAAGGAAGTTTCTGCACTGCTGCAGCAGGCGAAGCAGGAGCGTCGCTGCTGCTATGGCACCAGTGATGCGCAACGGCGCGCCCTGAAACGTCGTCTGCATGCCGGGGAGCTGGTGTCACCGTATAAGAACCTGTACGCCGACCGAATACTTTGGAACACCATGACCAGAGAGCAACAGTCATTGCAGGTCATACGTGCGCTGTCCGCAATCCACCCTCAGTGGGTATTTGCGGGGTTGAGTGCGGCGTGCGTATACGGACTGCAGCACAACTATTCCCTGCACGACGGCACAGTGCACATCGCCTCGAAGTCCGGCATCGGCGGCGGAGACGAGGCGCGTCTCAACCGCATCTATATCAATCGGATTCCGACGCGGAAGCATAACGGCATTCTCTTGACGACTCCGGCGCGAACGCTGCTCGACTGCGCGGTATTCCCATTCCCACAGGCGCTGCCCATATACGATTCGGCTCTGAGAAAGTCCCTGACGACCATCGAAGAGGTGCAGTCGCTGATGATTCAAAGCGTCTGCGACGAGGTCTCCGTGACCAAGCTGCTGAAGTACGCGGATCCCCTGAGCGAAAACGGCGGCGAATCATTGATGCGTGGCCAGATCACCGAATTGTCTTTCGGCATCCCCCTGCTGCAGGTGCAGTTCATGAATCCCGACAATCCCGCAATGTCATATCGCGTCGATTTCTGTTGGAAGCTCGCAGACGGCCGCATCATCGTGCAGAATACGACGGCATGGCCAAATACGCCGACATCAGCAACAAGAATCGCGCAAGCCTCCAGGCGAAAATGGAGTACGACCGCAGACGTGATCGGCATCTCCGGGAACAGGGCGTCACCGAAATCGTCCATGTGTTCTATGAGGATCTGCTACGCCCCATCAATCTTGAGACCAAGCTGCTCAAGGCCGGTGTGCCCAAAATCCGGTGAAGATAGGCCCCATTTCGTGAAAACCGTACGCTTACGACGACTCAGCGTACGATTTCCGCGACATGAGGCCATACCTCGTGAAAACCGTACGCTCAGAACAAGGCCGTCAGAAGGTCGACTAGACAACCTCTTAACTACCGAATGGTATCTAAAGAACGGCGATATTCCGCCAGAAACGCCGAGAGCGGAATAGTCCCTTGCGTTTGTCATCGGACTGCGTTATTCTGAAACCGGTTTCAGAAAGAAGCCGATAAACAAAACTCAAAGCCCCAAGGTTTTGACCAACGAAAGGAAACATGATGTCTCTCAAGGATTCCATGATTCGCGGTCTGGCTGTGTACGGCCTGAGCTCCATGAGCCAGTGCGGTCGCGCCAACAGCAGCACGCTCGTCGACCTGATCAACAAAGCCAACAAGAACGCTCGCTGAGCCATCGGCTCCGGTCCGGCAATCCAATCAGATTAGCCACGGACCCCATAACAACAAAGCTTAAACAACAATCGCAAAGCCGCTCACGGCGATGCGCAAACGAAAGGTAATGATTATGTCTCTCAAGGATTCCATGATTCGCGGTCTCGCCCTCTCCGGTATGGATGCCATCGCCCGCGCCGCTACGCCGACTCCAAGATGTTCGCCGACATCATCAACGCCGCCAACAAGGACGCTCGCTGAATCTAGCGAACAATCCCGTTCATGAGATTGCATGACACATACGAAGGCAATCCCCCTCAGCCGCAATCGGCCGGCACACCACAATAATTGAATAACGCAATAATTCAACACAGTAAAACTGAACAATAACCGGGACAACGGGGTCCATATATTCTTTCTTTTCCCATCGTGCGTACGCCGCGCCAGCACAGGTTCACATACGATGCACACGGCCGCCAATACACGATGCGTCATCATCAACGCCCTCACCGCATCATGAGATACTCCCCCGCCCGTTGTCCACACTGTTGCCTCTACAATGCCTGTGATGCACGCCGAACGGCATCCTGCACAGTGACTGAAGAACGAAACACCAAGGGACGGAAATGGATAACGAACTCTTCGAAAAGGCGCCGATTCCGGAGGCGTATTTCTCGCTGGCGATGCCCGTGGTGCTCAGCATGCTGGTCACCTTGGTGTACAACATGGTCGACACCTATTTCATCGCGCATACGGGAAACACCGATATGGTGGCGGGCGTCTCCCTCACCGCGCCAGTGTTCACCGTGATGATCGCCCTCGGCGACATCTTCGGCCTCGGCGGCAGTTCGGTCATCTCGCGCTTGTTCGGCCAACACCGGTTCGCCGACGGCAAGCGACTCAGCGCGTTCTGCTTCTATGCCGCCATCGCCACCGGCCTGCTGATTCTGGTGCTGGGCCTGGCGTTCCGCGACCCGATGCTCGCGCTGCTCGGCGCCACTGACGACACTTGGCAGTATGCCTCCGACTTCTACACACTGATCATCGTCGGCTCGCCGTTCATCATCGTGTCGATGACGCCGTCCAACCTGCTGCGCACCGAAGGCCACGCCGTGCAGTCCATGATCGGTTCGGTGGCCGGCACGGCGGTCAACATCGTGCTCAATCCCCTGTTCATCCACGGATTCGGCTGGGGTGCTGCGGGTTCGGCCGGTGCCACCGTGATCGCAACATCTGCACCGACGCCTATTTCGTCTGGTTCACGCTGCGTCACAGCAGCAACCTGTCCATCGACCCGCGGACCGTCATCGACCGCGCGCGCCGGCGTCTGGCGGTCACGGCCCGGGAGGTCGGGAGCATCCTCGCCATCGGCATCCCCTCGGCGATCACGAACCTCACGCAGAGCGTCGGCATCGTCATGATCAACCTGTTCCTGCTCCCCTACGGTACCGACGCGGTAGCCGCGATGGGCATCGCGCTGAAAGTCATCATGATCGCGGTGCTGGTTTTCGTGGGATTCGCGTTCGGCGCGCAGCCGCTGATCGGCTACAACTACGGCGCCCGCAATATGCCTCGACTGCGCGGCATTCTGCGTTTTTCCTACCTGTTCCTGTCCCTGTTCGCCCTGGTGATGACCGTGGTGCTCAACCTGTCCGACCGTCTGCTGATGGGATTCTTCATCGAGGACGCCACCATCATCACGCTGGGCGCCGGCATGCTGCGGGTTCAGCTGCTGAGCCTGGTGTGCGTAGCCGTCGTGATGGTCACGACCTGCACCTTCCAGTCCGCAGGCAAGGCGGTCGGCGCCTTTGTGCTGTCGATCAGCAGGCAGGGTGTGATGCTGGCGATTACCCTGTTCGTCGGCTCCCGGCTGGCCGGCTATCAGGGTGTAATCGCCGCGCAGGCCATCGCCGATCTGCTGACCGCGATTGTGGCGGTCATCCTGTTCGTCGTGATGTTGCCTGAGCTGCGCAGTCGGAAAGCTCGCTGATAGAGCAACACGAGGTTTAGCAGACACGCATTCGGAGAGCCAATACGCTGCGTAATATTGCGCGCGATATTGCGCAATGGGAGGCGGTGCCGTTTTGTTGGACTCATCGTTGATTCCATCACCACCAATCATGTCACAAGACCGAGCTCGCGTCGACGATCCATGATACCAGTTCCACGATGCCGGTGTCGCTGTCTTTGCGATACACGGCGGTCAGTTCGCCGCAGCTCACGGTTTCCAGTGTGGCGCGCACGTCTTCCTTTCCGGTACTCGCTCCCGCTGCGGGAGCTGTCTCGCATAGCGAGACTGAGGGTGGTTCTCAGCGCTGGACCCCCCAGTCGGGCGAAGCCCGCCAGCCCCCGCCAGCGGGAGCCTGCTCACAGTTGTAGGGTTCGTACGATTTGTTCGGTGGTGCGGGTCACGTTGGCGGCCGCATCGGCCAACAGCTCACTAAGGCTGGCGGCTCCGGGCGCGATGCCGAATACCGCGTCGATGCCGACCTCATGCAGCTCATCGATGCCGGTGCCAATATGCCCGGCTACTGCGATGACCGGCTTGCCGTGGCGCTTGGCGGTTTCGGCCACGCCGGCCGGGGTTTTGCCGAACTTGGTCTGGAAGTCGATGGAGCCTTCGCCGGTGAACACCACGTCAGCCCATTGCGCGGCCGCATCGAGTCCGGATTGTTCGATGACGATGGCGATGCCCGGGCGGAATTCGGCGTTTAGGAAGCCTTCAGCGCTGCACCGATGCCACCGGCCGCGCCGGCACCCGGCACGTCGTTCACGGCAACGCCGAGCTGGCTGTCGATTACCTGCGCAAAATGCGCGAGGGCGGCGTCCAATGTGGCGACATCATCTTTGGACGCACCTTTCTGCGGGCCGAACACGGCGCTGGCGCCGGTGGGGCCGGTCAGCGGGTTGGTCACGTCGCAGGCGGCGGTGATGGCGACGTTCTTGAGAGCCGGTCCATCGTGCTGATATCGATGGTGGTCAGATTGGCGAGGGCCGCTCCCCCGTGTGCCAAGTCGTTACCGTTCTTGTCCAGAAGACGAACGCCGAGGGCCTGCAGAAGTCCGGCACCGGCGTCGTTGGTGGCGCTGCCGCCGAGCCCGACGATGATGCGCTTGGCTCCGGAACGGACGGCGGCGAGCATGAGTTCGCCGGTGCCGTAGGAGGAGGCGATCAACGGGTTGCGTTCTTTGGCTTCAAGCAGTGCCAGTCCGCTGGCTTCGGCTGTCTCGACCACGGCGGTCGTGCCGTCGGCGAGCAGACCGAAGTGGCCTTCGACAGGCCGGCCGAGCGGGTCGTGGACCGGCACGCGTGCATCGATCCGCCAGTGGCGTCGACAAGCGCGCGTGCGGTGCCTTCACCGCCGTCGGCCATGGGAAGGCAACGGACCTCGGCATCGCTGGTCGGCATTCTCAATCCCCTGAGCCATCGCCCGGGCCGCCTCCATGGCGGTCAGGCTCTCTTTGAAGGAGTCAGGGGCGCATAAGTATCGCGTCATGCTTCGAGCATACCGCACGACACGACGAAACGGTAAACGTTTTCCGTAATTCGCTTGATTATTTTTTTGTTCAGAATTCAGGCTTTCCAATCCACAATGCTACTATTGCAAGCAAAAATGCGATATCGTTTCGGTAAACGTTTAGACACGTTTTCCGTTTCAGGGAAGAAAAGGATCGATTCGATCGTGGCTGTACAGAACGATAAGGCGCAATCGCCAGCGACATTGATGGATGTCGCCAAAGAAGCCCAAGTCTCCATCGCCACCGCATCCCGCGTGCTCAACGGCAGCACCCGCAAGGTACGCAACCAATCGTATGTCAAGGTGATGGAAGCAGCCACCAAGCTCAACTATCGTCCCAACGCCTATGCTCAGGCAGTGGCCAAAGGCACCGCACCGAACATCGTGCTGCTGGTCTCCGATATCTCCGATCCCTACTTCGCATCCGTATCGCAAGGCGTGGTCAAGGCGGCGGCCGAACGCGGCATTTCCGTGACCATCGGCGTGGCAGCCACCCCGCACGAAGAGTTGGAGGCGGTGCGTAAGTCCGTATCCACCAGCCGCGCGGCATCATCATCTCCGAAAGTGAATACACCGACGCGCCGGAACGCCAGGCGTTGCAGACGGAACTCACCCAGTACGAAGCATCCGGCGGACGTGCCGTGTTCGTGCTCAACCGCAACCTGCCCTTCCCGGCCGTGGACGTGGCGAACGATGTCGCGCGCGCGCCATCGCAAAGCTGATCGTCGATTCCGGGTATACGCGCCCTGCGATTCTCAAGGGCGATGACGCACATCGCTCCTCCAAAGAACGACTGGCCGGCGTGATGGAAGTGTTGGACGAGGCAGGCATCACCGTGATCCGAAAGCCGTGGCGAATGGTAAGTTCAGCCGTACCGACGGCTATGCGGCCGTCATGCAAATGGCCCGATCCGGACTGCTGAAGCCGGGCGAAGGCGCACTGTACGACGGCAAAGGCATCGATTCAATCATCGCGCTCAACGACGTGATGGCCATCGGTGCGATGACCGCGTTGCGCGCCAACGGCATCGAGCCGGGTCGGGAAATCGGCGTCACCGGTTTCGGCGACATCCCCTACTCCGCCGACGTGTTTCCGCCACTGACCACCGTGCATCTGCCGCTGGCCGAAATGGGCCAGGCCGCCGTGGACAGCATCCTGTCCAACCGCGATGACGGGGAGGCCACCGGCGGCACTGCCAACCGCCTGATCTACGTGCAAAGCGCCCCGGACGTAGTCCTACGCGGTTCCCTCCCCCGCCGGTAAAACAAAAATAGCTCCCTCTGACGGTGTAACCACAACTAGCGAACAGGTAATGGCGACTGCCGCGCACCATACCACCGACTCATACACCGACGAAATCGAAGAACTGTTCGATTACCGAGTCATTGAGCAACCGGCCACGACGAGTGGGCACCACTCGATGATTATCGGATACGGTAATCAGGCCTTCGCTGACCATTGGGGCGAGTTGGTCAAGGGAAACATTACGGAGAGTCTGGGGCGTGCTGCTCATACCCGCATCGTTGATGGCGCGTTGATGCGGTCGAGGTCAAGGCCCTCGTGCAGGCGCAGCCCGAGCATGATGAGCTCTTCGAGGTTTTCCTCGGGAGTGATCGTCTCGCTATCGGCCCACGGCACACGGTTCTCGTTGATGGCCGTGCCCCACAAACGCGGGTGCGCGATGTCCCAGCTGCGCAGACCGTGTGAGACCAGAAACCACCCCCAGTCCGGCATCCGCCGGACAACCCCCGCCAGCGGGGGCATGAATTTCTTGGGAGTTGTTCCCATGCGCGTTGATCATACCTAGTTCGGCGTTGGCCTGTCCATCAGCTGAGGCAGAGGCAATGGCTTCGGACTTGCCCCCGCCAGCGGGGGCTGTCAGCGAAGCTGACTGGGGGTGGTCAGCCTCGGTCACCGCGTTGTAGTGGGAGTGGGCACCTGGCCCTAGACCGGCCCAATCGACGTTGCGCCAGTAGCCGAGGTTGTGCTGGCTTTCGTATCCGGGGCGGGCCCAGTTGGAGACCTCATACCATTCGAGGCCGGCGGCGGCGAACAGGTCGTCAGCGATCTCGTATTTAGCGGCCTCGTCATCGTCATTGGGCTTGGGCAGAGTGCCGGCCGCGATTTGACGGCCCATTTTCGTGGTGGGTTCCACGGTCAATGCGTAGGCGGAGATGTGGTTTACGCCAAGATCGATGGCGGTCGTGACCGAGGTGCGCCAATCGTCAAGGCTCTCCCCCGGAGCGCCGTAAATCAGATCCACGCTGGAGCGCAGCCCAGCCTTGTTCGCCGCATTGACGCCTACGGCCACGTTGGCCGGCGTATGCGTGCGGTCGAGGGTTTTGAGCACATGTGGTACGGCGGACTGCATACCGAAGGAAACACGGGTGAAGCCGCCGGCTGCGAGCTCATTGATGTAATACTCGTTGACCGTGTCCGGGTTGGCTTCGGTGGTGATTTCGGCGTCGGGCGCGATGCCCCAGATCTTGCGGATGGCATCGAGCATGGCGACCAGATCGCGGGCGGCGAGAATTGTGGGGGTGCCGCCGCCGAAGAACACGGTGGAAACCGGCGGCTCCTCGATGCCGTGGTCGAGCTGCCACTGCTTGGTCAATTTCATTTCCCGAATGACCATATTGGCATAGTTGCCGCGCGAGGCCCCCGCACCAAGATCCGTAGCCGTGTAGGTGTTGAAGTCGCAGTAACCGCAGCGCCGCAAGCAGAACGGGACGTGGATGTAGACCTCGAACACTAGCCCTCGGTCTTCTGAGCGGCACGAATCTTGTCTTTGGTGTCGCGGTCGTTGGAGTCCTCGCCGGTGGACAGGGCTGCGATGAACGCCTCCTGCGGCACCTCCACATGGCCGAGCATCTTCATGCGCTTCTTGCCGGCCTTCTGCTTTTCGAGCAACTTGCGCTTACGGGTGATGTCGCCGCCATAGCATTTGGCGAGCACGTCCTTGCGTAACGCACGAATGTTCTCACGTGCGATGATGCGCGAACCAATCGCAGCCTGAATCGGAATCTCGAACTGCTGACGCGGAATCAGACTACGCAGTTTCTTGGTCATCATCACACCGTACGAATACGCCTTATCGCGGTGAACGATGGCACTGAACGCATCGACCTTCTCGCCCTGAATAAGGATGTCCACCTTGACCAAATCGGCGGACTGCTCGCCATCCTCATGGTAATCAAGGGAAGCGTAGCCTTGGTGCGGGACTTGAGCTGGTCGAAGAAGTCGAACACGATTTCCGCCAGCGGAATGCGGTAGTGCATCTCGACACGATCGGTGGAGATGTACTCCATCGTGCCCATAATGCACGGTGGTCCTGGCACAGATCCATCACCGCACCGATGAATTCCTTGGGCGTGATGATGTCGGCGGCAACCATCGGCTCGACAATCTTCTTGATCTTGCCGTCCGGGAATTCGCTCGGGTTGGTCACATGATGCTGGCTGCCGTCCTCGGCGGTCACGTCGTAGGTGACGTTCGGGGCGGTCTGGATCAGGTCGAGGCCGAACTCGCGGGAGAGTCGCTCGTTGACGATTTCCATGTGCAGCAGACCCAGGAAGCCGCAGCGGAAGCCGAAGCCCAGAGCCACGGAGGTTTCCGGCGTGTAGATCAGGGCGGCGTCGTTGAGCTTGAGCTTGTCGAGTGCATCACGCAGTTCGGGGAATTGCGCGTTGTCGATCGGGAACAAACCGGCGTAGACCATCGGCTTGGGGTCGCGGTAGCCAGGCAACGGCTCGGTAGCCGGGCGGACGGCCGAGGTCAGGGTGTCGCCCACCTTGGACTGACTCACATCTTTCGCACCGGTGATGATGTAGCCGACCTCGCCGGCACCGAGTGCCTTGGTGCGAGTCATGTCCGGACTGATCACACCGATCTCGATGGGATCATGGGTCATGCCGATACCATCATGTGCACTTTTCGCGGTCGTGCAGTTCGCCGTCCTCCATACGGATGTAGGTGACGATGCCGCGGTAGGAGTCGTAGACGGAGTCGAAGATCAGCGCGCGGGCGGGGGCATCGGGGTCGCCGGTGCGGGGCGGGCACGGTCCATGACGATCTGGTCGAGCAGGTCAGCCACGCCTTCGCCGGTTTTGCCGGAGACGCGCAGCACGTCGCTCGGCTCGCAGCCGATCAGACCTGCGATCTCCTCGGCATGCTTGTCCGGTTCTGCGGACGGCAGGTCGATTTTGTTGAGCACGGGAATGATGGCCAGATCATGGTCGATGGCCATGTACAGGTTAGACAGGGTCTGCGCCTCGATGCCCTGGGTAGCGTCGACGAGCAGCACCGCGCCTTCGCAGGCGGCCAGTGCGCGGGACACCTCATAGGTGAAGTCCACGTGTCCGGGGGTGTCGATCATACCGAGCGTGTATTCGGTACCGTCAAAGGTCCACGGCACGCGCACGGCCTGGGATTTGATGGTGATGCCACGCTCCTGCTCGATATCCATACGGTCGAGGAAGCGATCGCGCATCTCTCGCTCTGGCACAATGCCGCTCAACTGCAGGATGCGGTCGGCCACGGTCGACTTGCGTGGTCGATGTGTGCGATGATACAGAAGTTGCGAATCACGACTGATCCGTGGAACCCGGCTGATTGTGTTGGACGACCAACGCATTCCTCCTCTTGGCATATACTCAAACTTCACCTAGTGTAGCCGAGGGACTGTATTCGGCGTGGCATTGCGCGGGTTTTTCCGGGGCTCATGCTATCCTCTAACTTTTGTATGTCCTTATAACACACATCGTTTGGAGTAAACGTGGCAAACATTAAGTCGCAGAAGAAGCGCGTGCTCACCAATGAGAAGGCGCACCTTCGCAACGTGGCTGTGAAGTCCGGCCTGAAGACCGCCATCCGCGCCACCCGCGAAGCCATCGCCGCCGGTGACAAGGCTGCCGCCGAGGCCGCCTACAAGGTTGCCGCCCAGAAGCTCGACAAGGCTGCTGGCGCTGGCGTGATCCACAAGAACCAGGCCGCCAACCGCAAGTCCGGCCTCGCTGTTGCGATCAACGCTCTGTGAGCATAAGCCTCTTAAGGTTTTAGAAAGTCCCGCAAGTCATCTGGCTTGCGGGACTTTTTGTATCTCCGTTCAAAGAGGTACATTGGCGGTCTTGCGAAATGACATCTCCGTTCAGAGAGGTACCGAATACGGGAAAACCCAACTATAAACGCCGTCATTGCAACACTTATACTCAACGTTTCGTGCTTCAGGTACCTCTTTGAAAGCAGTTGTCATTCTGCAGAAGGCCAGATGTACCTCTTTGAAGGCAGTTAGCCCTGAGGCGGCCTTGAACCATCCTGAGGCTTGTCTTCTTCGTCCTTGGTATTGGGGGTATCGCCGGTATCGGCGTACGGATGAATGACCGGGCGCTTGAGATATCGGCTTCGCTGGCAGGTAGACGCGATGACGTTCGACGGCTCCGGGCAGAGTGACGCTGAAGCCTACCGAGAGCAGTCGCAGCGCCACCACGATGATGACGATCAGCACGTCGAGCAGCATTTCCGAGCGCATGTCGAACCAGCCGTAGCTTACGCCGCGCCATACCAGCACGGTCAGGATGCAGCCGATGAACGAAGGCACAGCATAGAGGTGTTTGTCTCGAATAATCATTGGCACGTCGCCAATGAAGATGTCACGAATGAGCCGCCGGCCAGTGCTGTGAACATGCCAAGGAATACGGCTGTCATGCCTGAGGAACCGTAGGCCAGAGCTTTTGCGGTGCCGCTGACTGCGAATAGTCCGAGGCCCAGAGCATCGATGACAGTCATCGTCCATTTGAGTTTGGTGATCTCCGGATGGGCCACCACCACGATAATGCCGGAAAACAGCGTGGTGAGCACATAGCCTTTGTCGGTGATGCCGACCGGCGGCAGGGCACCGAGCATCACGTCGCGCACAAGACCGCCGCCGAGTGCGGTAAGCCATCCGCACAGCATGATGGTGAAGATGTCGTAGCCCTTGCGAATGGCGGCAAGTCCGCCCGACAATCCCCAACACAGGATTGCTAAATACTCGATGACCACAAAAACGATGTTGTTCTCCAACACCACCTGCATGAGCCGCTCCCCTCTGGTACCGCTTCGGTTCGTCTCAGTCCGTCTTCGTTCTGTTCCCGTTCATCCTTATTCGGCGCTACAGCCCGTCGTACCCGAGCCTACAACAGGCCTTGCCTGACGCAATTGGACTAGAGAACAAACCGAATAAATGCTATTGCCGGTTCGACTCCACACTTTTTTCTTACAGCGTCGCCAGCGCGCCAAACTTTGAGCAGCCACCGACGTTAGTCCTTCTCATTTGTCGGAGGTCGGACAAAGTTTGGCACGGCACCGACGATCACGCGCTCCAGTGTCGTTGCCGTGCCAACTTATGTACAGCTAACGACGCTAAGCCCCTTTTTACCGTCGTTTGATCGCCAGAACTTGATCCGTTAACGACGCTAAGGTGTCTCAGCGACGTCAGCAGTCCAAACCTTGAACCATTACTGACATTGAACATCCCCCAGCGTCGCCAGAAGCTCATGTCTTGTCTCACCACCGACGCAACGCCGTCGCTGCCTCTGCCACCGGCTTCAGTTTCGAGCAATGCTCGAAGCCTGACGGCAAACGGTAGGCTGAAGCATGGTATTCCGTCATGTCACTCATCTTGCTCATAGGTTTGCTCCTGTTCTCATCTGGATGAACCATAACCAACCCCCGCAACGTGCAGAAGACCTAAATCATATTATTTGTTGCGAAATGTTGCTAAATCCATCTGTACCTCTCTAGCCAAGAACATTTCCAATACGCCAAGACCCCTTGGAATTGTTGACATTCTAAGGGGTCTTAGTCGGAAACAAAAGGTGCTAGTTCAGCATACCTTCCACATCCAGTAACGTATAATGAAATCAACGGCCCCCACGGAAAGAACGGCGGAATTCCAACGATTTGATACGATTGGTATACCATTGGAATACCATTCGCCACGGATTGTTTGTTGGAGAATGTTGGAGAATGAAGGATGCTGAATGCCTAGGATAAGGAAAACCGGAGCGGTCTACCCCATCCGCCACGAGCAGCGGAAAACACTCAAGGACGGCACGGTAAAGACATACGTGAACTGGCAGGCCAAGGTGGACGGCCGATGGGTGTCCGCCAAGACCTACAAGGAATGCGACAGGAAAATAGCCGAAGCCCTCAAGGAGAAAACCGAATGGGGCATGGGCGTAGACCGCGCCACCCGGCTCGGCGAGTACGCGGAACGCTGGTTCGAGCTGAAACGACGCGACCTGAAACCCAAGTCCATCAACAACTACGCGAGCCTCATAAGCGTGCACCTGTGCAAGTACGCGAACGAGAAGCTGGGCGAAGTGACCGCCTCGGCGGTGCAGCGCATGATAGCCAACATGCGCAACCTCGACGGCACCCCATGCTCGTACAACCGGCAGCTTGGCTTCTACAACATCCTTAACCAGATATTCAAGGCGGCGGTGGCCGACCGGCTGATACCCACCAGTCCGGTCACCAGCGCGGCAAGGCCGAAACGCAGGGACATGGGATTGGCCGGGGACCGGCGCACCATCAACGGGCCCGTGGCCGTGTCGGCGGACAGGCGCAGCGGCACGCAGGACCGCAAGGCGTTCACCGTGGAGCAGATGCAGGACATGCTCGAAGCGTCCTCCGACGACCTGTTTCTGGGGGCACGCCAATGGTGGCGTCTGCTCACCGGCATGAGGCAGGGGGAGATACTGGGAGCCACGTTGGACGATCTCGACCTGTGGCGGGACAAGACGTTGGAAACCCCGGACAGCGGCGAGATATGGATAGGCACCTACACGGTGAACTGGAAACTGGAAAGCCTCGACAAGGAGCATGGGTGCGGGGAGCCCGGCAGGGACGGAAGATACCCGTGCGGCTTCAAACGGCCTTCGAGCTGCCCCCGATACCGGTGGAGGGTGCCGGACGGATACGACATGATACACCTGTGCAAGGGGTACGCTTTGACGCCGCCGAAGTCCGCGAGAGGCAAGGTCGTGCCCATCATCCCCCAGTTGGCACCGTCGTGCACCGGTATCTGGAGGCCACGGAGAATATCATCCCGAACCCGTACAACCTGATATTCAGGACGCGCGAGGGTATGCCGTTGGCCGCGTTGGATGACAGGGCCTCGTTTCGCGACCTCATGCGCAGGGCGGGCATACCCGACTACGAGAACCGGTACGGGCATGAATGCCGCAACTCCGTCGTATCGCTCCTGTTCCACATGAAGGTTGATCCCGGCATCATCCAACGCATCGTCGGCCATTCGAGCATAGCCATGAGCGAGCATTACCGCACTGTGCCCGTGGAGGATTTGATGCGAGGCATGGAGACGATAAGCGACGGGCTCGGTCTGAAACAGATCGAATGGAAGGCGTGAACTGGCGCGCCGAAACTTGCCGGCCATACAATGGAAGAGTAAGTTAATCACCTTGAATGTCCAGCGGAAGGAACGTTACGGAGCGCACCATGACAAGCATATTCGACGTGGCCGCTTACGTGCTGGACAAGCTCGGCGTCATGACCACCATGAAGCTGGAAAAGCTCTGCTACTATTCACAGGCATGGTCCTCGTATGGGATGAACGGCGTCTGTTCCCCGAGCGATTCGAGCATGGGCCAACGGCCCGGTGTGCCCCGACCTATACCATGCGCACAAGGGCATGTTCAAGATCACGCGCGGCGATATTCACGGCGACCCGTCGAACATAGACGAAGACGGCACCAGCACCATAGACGCGGTGTTGAATGCCTACGGGAAAATGGGAGCCTACCAGCTCAGCGAGCTTACCCACAGCGAACGCCCGTGGAGGGATGCGCGAGGCGATCTCCCGCAGGGAGCCATCTGCAACACCGAGATAACTGAAGCGGCCATGGCCGAATACTATGGGAGCCTTACCGACTAGTGGGCCACCGCAGCAAAACCAAGAGCATCAAGGCTAAAACCCCGAGCTCTTCAAAACGTGTGCCCGCGCATCACGTGGCGAAAAGCTATCATGTCCCCGAATCCGCCACGGAGATTCCCAAGGATTCCGTGAACCGTCGCATCGTATTCCGTTTCGACTGCGTTGACCTTGAGGCCGACTGCCCATGGTCGCTCGCGCACATGAGCGACGAGGAGCATCGGCTGCTGCTGTTGAAGATGCGTGACTTCGAAAAGGCCACGGTGGGCGAGATCATTAGCCCCTCATATCAGGCGTTCACCTGCTACCCTGATTTCACCCAATGCCCCAACCAGACGCCACAGGACCGGCTGGCGAAATACTATGAACGCGAAGGCGATGCGTTGGCCCGGTTCCGATTGGGTGGAACCGAACGCCTGTACGGTTTCCTTGTAGGCAACGAGTTTCACATTCTCTGGTGGGACCCGAACCATGAGGTATGGCCCTCCACTAGGAAACACACCTGACCATCATATTGTAGTGGTATACAAAATGGTCCCGTCCTCCAATACGGGAGGAAAGGTCGGGGAACAGCCTGGCCCCGGTCGGAACCGAGGTTGACACCATGCGTGCCGCTAAGCATAATTGAAGTGTCTCATGAAACGTTAATAGCCAACCGAAATAAGCAAAACATACTTGGATGGTGAGCGTCTGGTATGCGTCAAGTGCCGTGGCCCCAGCAGGGTCACGGCACTTTTCATACGAACAGCAATGGTCCCGTCCTCCAATACAGGAAGACGGGACCATTCATGTTCCTAGCGGCTTGTTCATTGGGCAAGTTGCATGATTCTAGCGGATACACTCGGAATCGTTATGTTGCCGCCCATCGTGGACTCATAGGTTATCGTCCATCAGTGGTGCCCCACAAATCAACTATGTCATCCTCCAGAAGTCGATTATCGTTGCCGGTGCGCATGTATGAGACGAATATGACCTTGTTGGAATCCCAGATTCCATAATCGCCCTGCTCCACGCTGACTCGATATTGAGTGTCAATATCACCTTCAATGACCTGTACGATTTTCCCATGGAAATGGACGCGCTTGCCCTTGTTCGCATCAGGGTTTCGAGCCAGATCATCGAAAGGTATATCCTGCGCGGACGCCTTGAACTGGTCATCTGATTCATCGGCCGTGACGGAGAAGGTCGCCTCGAACCCCTTGAACTCCACGGTGAACTCCTGCGTCTGACCCGCTTGAAGCTTACCGGGGTTCTTGACGGTGAAGCCCGATATTCCGTCCCTTGTGGAGCCATCGTCATACGTGGCCGTCACGTCTATGCCTTCGGTCGAATTATTTATCTCGGTGCCATCGGCCGTCGAACCCGAATACTCGGCTGTGATTCCAGTCAACGATTTAGGTTTCGGGGTTTCCTTGGTCTTGGAACTCTGGGAGGGTCGGAGGTCGCAGGCGCGGTTGCGTCGTTCTTGGCTGCTTCGATACCGGACGCGGCCAAGCCGACAATCAATATGAAGACAATGATGCCAGCAATCGCGGCACCTGCGAGGCTGAGGACGAATTGCCATATCTTCATGGTGATTGTTTTGCGGCGGGCTTCAATCCGCGCGGCTGCCCCGAGGGAAAGTACGGGTCAAGCGGATGTGGGGCCACATATTGCCCGGCCTGCGGTTGTTGCGACTGTGGCGCGTATGCACCGTATGTGGGAGTCGGTTGTGGCGTGGGCTTATCGGCGGACTGCCGCGACGATGGTTGACCGCCCGATTCGACCGGCTGCTGTAATACGGGTGGTTGTTCTGGTTCACTCATTTTTTGTCTCTTCTCTCCATTGGGGTTGGTGAGCTAATTGTATCCACGAACGTGTTCCCTGATTGCAAGAAACACGGATAAGGTACATAATCATGCGGCCCGTGCGGCAAGATTGTCATGCAGCCATCGCCGGTAGTCCAACAGGACGCCGACGGTGATGCCCAGTTCCTGCGCCATCGCGTAGGGTTCTCCCCCGTACAGGTCTTCCGTGCGCATGTATTCGATGGGATTAATCAGAGAGAACGCGGTCTCCTTGCGGGTGAGGCGTTCTTCTTTCTCCCGGCTCAGTAATCCGAGCCCGTCATCGAAGTGTTTTGCGTGGATAAGCTCATGCTGCAACGTGCATACCCGTTGTTCCATGCTCATGGTGGGGTCGATGTACGCGGTGCGGGTATCGGGATCGTATTCCCCGCACTGCGTCCCGTCGAACTCCTTATCCTCTATGAGGACTCCCATGTGTCGGGCCTCAATGGTGAGGTCAGTCCATGTTTTCACGCCCGGACTCCGCCTGCTTGTTCTCATCCCGATAAGCGGCCTTCTCCACCTGTATCTTCTTGCCTATGACCTTTTCGAGCTGGGACGCCACCGAGGCTGTCTCGGATACCGGCTGGCGCAATGTTTCCTTGGTGAGGCGAGCCAGTTCGATCATCAGCGAACGGCCGGTGGTGCCCGACAATGCGGCAAGAGCATCTACGTCGTTGGTGTCGATGGCCCTTTTGCCGTTGACCCTTTCGCTGACATACGCTTCGGTGAAACCGAGGTATTCAGCAATCTGACGCTGCCTTACCTTGTGCGCCTTCATGTACTTTTTATACTCCGTCGCAAATGCCAAGGCGAACGCAGACATTTCGCGGAAATCATTTGGATTAGCCATACTTAAATCTTAGCATATGCGATACGGCGTGTCTAGTCTTGACAGAAACTTGGCATATGCTAAGTTAATAGACATGAGCAGCACACAGAAACTAACAACAGCCGGTATTCGATACCAACTCTTCATCGCACAGAAAAGCCTCCGATGGCTTGCAGCGAAACTCGGATGGGATGTAAGCAAACTATCCCGCCGACTCGCCGGCCAGCCGGCCTTCAAAGTCGATGAATTGGACATGATCTGCGAAGCGCTCGGAGTCAGTTTCGAGGAACTGCTCACCATCCAGTGGACATGCATGAGAAGTTCTTCGGCACTGGGACGCCTGACTTGGAGGTAACAGCATGAGTACAGAAAACATGGAAGCCCCTGAGATTTACAGCGGAAAGGTAGGAGTGGAGATCGTACCGGATATGCGCAAGCTCAGGAGCTTCGCCAAGGACTTCATCGCCCTCGTGGACAGTTACTGGCCGGAGAACCCCGGTGGAGTAGACGAACGCGAGCAAGCCTCGCAAGCATCATGGAAAGACGCCTTGCCGCAACGTTCGTCTGATGATGGACCGATACGAATCGAAGAATCATGTACAAGACTAAGTCCAAGACCAATGAGCATGGGGAACATGTCTATGACTCCCCTGCTATCGGCAAGGTGATGTACGACCCGTTGGAGGCGGATGTCACGAAGACCTTTGAGGCCCACATTTTCAAAGGTGAGGCGCATCCGGGATACGTAAAGGTGACGGCACCGCTTTCCGTATGCGAAAAACTGACCCCGGAACAGGCCCGCGAGATAGCGAAAGCACTCAATGATCTGGCGGATAAGGCCGAATCCTTTCCGAAGGAACTTAACCCGATAGGCAGGTGGCGATATGAGTGACGGCAACTATTCGTATGTCTCGGATTCGTCGGAGCGTGTTGCCAACGAGCTGAACATTCTCAACACGTGGATGGCTCAGATCGTGGAAACCGGGCTTCCCCAAATCTCCGCGCAGTTGGCGGAAATCTGGGGAGAACAAGCCAAGCGTCGTGAGTCAGACTCCGAGTTTGTCCAGACGGTCGGAAAGCTCGCGCTGGTTGGCGGTGATAACGTCAATGGCCTTGGCTGTGGAGTCCATCGACGTTTTGATGTGTCTCAGCCAGGTCTCGGCGTTGTTGGAGGCGTTCAGGAAGCTCATGTCTCCCCTGATCTCCCGAGCCGCTTTTTGAAGCGCGTCGATGTCGGTCATTTTTCATTCTTCCTTTCGGGTTTGGCATGTGGTTTGGCGATTACAAGCCTAATCCGAAAGGGCCTTTAAACGATATTCACAAGAAAGAGAAAACAATGGTCAGCCAAAATCGTAACCTTTCCCAGAAGCTCGTGGTCGAGGAACGTCACACCCGTGAATACTTCACCGGCAACGTCACTGCCGAAGGTCTTATCAACGCGGAAATCGACACCGATTACGGTGCCCGCCCCCTCACTCCAAGTCAGGCGCATTTCGCCGCCAAGGCCCTTGAAGACCTGGCCGACTGCGCCGACGAGAAGAACGAGGAATAACAAGTCCTGCCGCAGTGGGTCGTTTTTTATCCACCTATCGACTACAGGCAAATAAATACCATACTGCGATCTACTGCGGCAACCATCGGCCGGAACCCTTCGGGGTGTCTGGACACGCACCGCCACCACCGGGAAAAACCAGAGGACTCGTCATCTCCATCTCTCACAGTTGGTCAACATTGCAGCACAGTGGCGGCAAGGGCGTTCTCGGTCCGAATCCGAGTCCGGCCACGAGGAAAGGACTGTCATGAACAGGAAAACGTATGGGGCGCACTGCTCCGGCTGGCAGCATTCCATGGACGAACGCCGCCACATGGTTGAGAATCTTATGCTGCTTGCCGTCATGACGGTGACGGTATGCGGGTTTCTTGTCCTCGCGTTCCAACCGTATGCGGGACCGTGGAGCATTCTGGCGGGCTTCTGCTGCTGTGCCCCACTGACGTTCGCCTACATCCTACGCGAGTAGCCATAATGCTTCCGGCCGGGGGTCTTTTTATTCCTTACTTTCCTCCCTGGCCGGTGGGGCCAAGCGCACGGTGGCCGTGGTCGTGAAGCGTTCCGATGTCATGGACTTCACGATCACACCCGGGTTCGACCCCCGGCTTGGCGCTCAGAAAAATTTAACCCCTTCGCGTCCTTGCGTCGAAAACCAGCAAAACAAGGGTTTCGGACGTGTCAGCACCGGCGTAGAAGGACAACCAAATAATCAAGCCCAGTGGAGGGAAACAATCATGGAACTCACCCCATTCGACCGTATGAGACTACTCAACGAGGCGCGTGGACTATTGCCGCAGGACGAGCTTGAACGTCGGGCGCGCGTGATTCTCGACGATCCAGCCGCTCCTTCTGAGACGTCGAAGAAACCTGACTCGCCTCGTCTCATCATCAGCGACTTCCTGCGCTCGAAAGGATTCGAGCCGATGAAGAAAAGCGCCCTGCATTTCGGCTCCCGTCTTGCCGAGAACTACAAGATGAAGTTCGGCGCCTACCCGCCGAAGCACGGGAAGACCTACATCTACTACGAGATCGACCGGCCTCTCATGGAGGAGACGTGGGCTCAGATTCAGACGGAGGACGCCGACTGATGGCATCTGATTTCAACTCCATCGCCAAAGCAATCCGTTATCTCGGTGATTGCGTCCGTTATCTCGCGGACAAGTATGTGGCCGTGAACGATCGCGTGTACTCGGATTGGAACGAGGCCTCGAAGGTCGTGGGAGACGTTGGCCGTGACCATGTGGCCGATTATGCGGAGGCCTCTCACAAGCAGGGCAAGTCGCGTACTTGGCGTCACAGTCACCTGATGGAACGTGAAGAACAACTGTCCATGCAGTCAAGGGGTTCTCATGTTGACCCCGAATGATGTCCGGCATAGAAAGTTCCGCACGTATCGTTCCCTGCTTTACGGAGAGTCTACGACGCGGAGGACGTTGACGATTTTCTCGACTCGGTGGCCGACACCATCAAGGTTTTAGGCAAGGAAGTACTCAAAGCAAGAAAGGAGTGGCAATGACCGTCGAGCAGATGGCCGATGACGATTACTTCGCGTTTGACGCGGTGGACCAGACCGCGTTGAAGAAGTATCTGGTCAGCCCGTTGGCGTATTCGCAGTATCTGACCGGCGAGCATTCGTCCTCCCCCCAGTTCGAGTTCGGGAAGGCGGCTCACAGTCTCATATTGGGCAGTGGCCCCGAGGTGCTGGTGAAACCGAACCTACGCACCAAGGAAGGCAAAGCCAGGTATGCGGAGACATTGAAACTGCATGAGGGCGAGGATATCGTATGGCTTTCCCCCGATGATGTGGAGAAGGTCGAGGCCATGCGAGATATGGTTGGAGATTTCTTCACGAAGCTGGATGGCCAGCCGGAGGTGGCGATGATCGCCGCCGACCCTGATACCGGATTGTTGATTAAGGGCAAGGCGGACTGGTTGCCGTCCACTCCCGACCCGGATGGTGTGCTGCGTATCCGTGATTACAAGACCACGGTGAAGTCGCCGGACGAGTTCGAGCGTTCCTGCTGGCAGTACGGGTATCACATTCAGGCCGCGTTCTACATGCGTCTCTACCGGTTGACGATGCCCGAATATAAGGGGCCGTTGGGTTTCGAGTTCGTCGTGCAGGAGAAGAACCCGCCGTTCGACTGGATGCGCTACGAGATTCAGGAGGATTCGCCCATCATCACCGAACTGGCGGAACCGAAGATAAACCACGCCTTGCAGGGCATCAGATGGTTCCGTGACAACACGGAGGACCCGTTGGAGGCCATGAGGGCCTACGGGTTGCCTAAATACCCGAAGGATGTCGTGTTCCCCGACTGGAAGCTGTTGGAGGAAGAGGAGGAGATTGAATCATGGCGGTAATTAAGAAGGACGCTCGGGGCGGTCGTGGCACGTATGCGACCCTGGCTCAGGTCGTGAACTATGTGGACGAGCAGGGGTTCGACCTGCAATGGCCGACCCAGTTGGTTGACGGACGCCTGTATGTGGATACGGCCGTCAGGAAGAAGGGCACGGACAAGTGGATTGCCAGTAATTGTCTTATCCCGGTCGAGGTGGGTGATTCGCGTGGCATGAGCGTCATGCAGGCCCTCGGTTCCGCATTGACGTATGCGCGACGCTACAGCACTTGCGGCGCGTTCGGACTGGCGACCACGGATGATGACGGTGAGACCAGCGGCTACAAGAAGCGTTCCACCAAGGGCATGACCGACGAGCAGCAGCAGACGATTGACCGGATTCTCCAAACCATGCGTATTCCCGATGGTCAGGAGAACGGTTTCATCAGCAGCGTGCTGCAACGCAACGTGGTCTACGGGAAACTGTCTGAATCGGACGCGGCCACATTCATCGAATCGTACAACCGCAACAAGGAGAAGGAGCCTGCCCTCCAGTGAGCTTCACACCGAAACCTGGCTGCAAGTGCACCAGATGCCTGTGGGCTCACGGGGACAAGATCACGCTCCCCCAATGCCCCACATGCGGTGCCGTTGATTGCGCCGGAGCCCAATCACACATGCTGGTCTGCAACAGGCGGGCCATGGAGAAACACAAGACGAACAATTACAGGAGGAATGCGTAATGGCCGGAGAACCAAGCATCGAGTTTACCGGATATGCGGGAGAGATCAAGGATTTTCAGGATTCCAGTATTCTCAACGTCAGCGTCCATCCGGGTTACACGGATAAGAACACGAACCAGTGGGTTGACAAGGAGCCTCAGTTCTATGGTGTGCGTCCCTTGTCGAATCAGGCGAAGGATGCTTTGAATCAGGTTCGCCAGTTGAAGTCCCAGCCGAACATGAGCGTGAAGGTTCTTGTGAACGGCAGCTTGTCCAAAAGAGTGTCGGAAAAGGATGGGAAACGGTATGAGAATTGGGATGTCGCGGCCCGCACCATTGCGGTGTTGAGCGCGAAACCCAAGGCCCAGCAGTCTGGTTTCCAACAGTCGCAGCAGCAGTATCAGCAAGGATTCCAGCAGCCGCAACAGGGATTCCAGCAACCGCAACAGCAGTATCAGCAGCCTACGGACCCGTGGAGCCAACCCCAGGACGAATACGGAAATGGCAGATCTAACCCGTCCCAACACGTCAAGGATTTGGTGGACGCACGCGACCAATACCGGTGCGTCCGCTGCGGCAAACCATTCCATTGGAGCGGTTTCAGCCGGCATCATCGCAGACTCCGGTCACACAAGTGGCCGGGACTGCATGAGGCGTCGAACCTCATCTTGGCGTGTGGGAGTGGCGATACGGGATGTCATGGGTGGATTCACGCCCATCCGCGTGAGGCCATGAGCTTGGGGTACATCGTGAGCGGTTTCAACGATCACCCCGAACTGGTGCCGATTCTCACCGCCCAACATGGTTGGGTGCTTCTGGACGATAAGGGAGGTTGGACGCGATGCGAACCGCCGAAGCAGTAAGCCTGTTGTTCATCCTGTTCTGCCGTGACCCGCAGTTTCGGCGGGCGTTGTACAAGCTCGACCCTGTGTTGTTCCGCAGGTTCACTAATGGGGAGGTGTGGCTGTGAACGTTGATGACATGACCGATGAGGAGTTCATCGACTATTGCCGGAACGGCGGCGAACTGTCCGGCCTGATAACTGAACGTCATCCGAAATGCGATTGGTGCGGTGGCATGTGCCGGGTCGGCAAGGATGGCATGTGCCGGAACTGTCGTGTCAGGGAACGGCGTCGAACCGACCCCGAGTATGCGCAGCATCTGCGTGATCTGGCGAATCGGCGGAACGCTCGTAATCGTGAGAAACGTAATGAGTATGCACGCCGGTACCGGTCGGAGCATTTGGCTCAGGCTCGGGCTTCGGCTCGTAAGTATGCCGCCGCCCATCAGCGTGAGATGGCTGAATACCATCGCCGTTGGAGGTCGGAGCATCCCGAGAAATACGCCCAGTATGAGGCGAAGCGGAAACGTAAACGACAACTAGCCAAGGAGGCTGTCAATGAGTGAGAAACCATTCTGGGCAGGTAAGACCCTTATGGAGATTCAGAATCTCGATAAGCGAGTCAAGGTGACAATGGAGAACGGAGACGTATTCATAGGGAAGCTCGTGCGGCGTTCCAGAGACACGGACGGTATATGTAGCCTTTCGATGCAACTCGACGCGCATCGAACATATTTACACGTGTTCTCGGCTGAATCATCTGATACGCAGCCCATCATTCCCAGTTACGTCGATACCGTCGAATTGTTGGATGACCCCAACTACGAGCGTATCGAGGAGGCTGATGACCTCCAAGAGAAAGATATTGCCGTTATGCTCGACGGCAACCGCTACAAGGTCACAGATGTGGAAAAAGGCCGTAACCGATTCTGGGGTCGGGTATACGGCGCTGTCAGGCCGGAATGTATCGTCCTTGGCTTCAACGCCTTCACCTACGGACTCCGTCCGAAGCCCCGGCTTCCTGACAAGCCTGGACTGTGGTTGGACAAGGACGATAACACATGGGTGATGGGCGAGAATGCCTTTCCACTCACGTGTATTGATGCCGGTAATTGGAGTATCACGCGCCCGCAGTTCTCAACGGATAGCGTTCAGGTTCTAAATGCTGCACCGTTCCGATTGGCTAAGGCGGTGGAAGCATGAGCAATCGTATTGTGAAATTGCCCTCGGTCGAATCTTTCGGCCGTCTCACGCCCGACAAGTGGCTGGCCTTGAAGAATCTGGAAGAGAGCGCCGAACTGGTCGAAGCCTGCAAACAATACCTGAAAGCCAGCGACCCGACAGACCCGAGCGGCATTGGCCGGGAGTTCGATGATCATGCGAACTGCCTCGCCTGCTTCGGGGTGAACGTGGGCGCGAGCTCGGCGATGACCGGGACAAGGCGAAAGCCGGATGGATAGGTTACGTGCGCGACCAGCGCCGCCAAGCCATGCTCGGCGAGCTCGCCGACGTGTTGCAGACGGTCGGCAACCTGATCACCGCGTTCGACATCACCGACGAGGAACTTGCTCAGTCTATGGATGATTGCCTTGTTCGCAATCAGGAACGAGGTCGACTGTGAGCATCATCAGCAGTGAGGCGAAGTGGGCTGTCCTCCAACGAGTTGTCCGTCTATCCCTCGAGGAAATACGTGGCACGACCAAGGGCAAGGAATACGAGGCCGGTTTATCGCCGGAGCCACGCGCCAGCCCACGAACGAGGAAATCGAAGCCGGGGCGAAAGCGTTCTACGAGGCGTTGAAGCCCGACTCTTACCCTCAATGGGATTCTGACTGCGCGTTGAGGGCCGAATACTACGACGCCATGCGACTCGCAGTCAAGGCAATGCAAGGAAAGGCAGCGGAAGAATGAATCTTTTAGATGAAACCAAGGATGCGATATCACAAAGCGGGCATTCGACCGATGACGTTCGATTCGTCGGCTCCCGCGACGGGAAGCTGGGAATTCCGTGGAGTCAGGCCGAAAAGGTGCTCGACATCGATTACGACGACGGATACGGCGGTCAGGAGATAGCCGCCGATCTGGTCGTGGTGTTCACCGATGGCGGGTTCCTGCGCCGCGAAGAATACGACGGCAGCGAATGGTGGGAATATGAGCCACCGTTCAGAGGCCCGGAGACGCAGAAACCGTTCAGGCTCGTGAAGCTGACCTATTCCGCGGACTCGCTTGAAGACATCAATTACCCGATGGAGGCAACGGAGGAATGAGCGACATGAGGAGCTTCATCAAGGTTGAGCACAGTCGTTTTACTTTGATTTTGCGCAAGGGGATGCTCCCGTTCCACTGGATTGCGGAATCCCACGTCTACCCGGACAAGGGTTATGTCACATCGGTGCGGGAGCGCGCCAACTACGGCGCAGTATGGGCGTTGAGCAGTATGGGCGCTCTCGATCAGGTCATGCCCTCGATCTGGGAGGACATCAAATGGTTGGACGAAAGGATGGACTGATGCGTTTTCACAAAATTAGCCCGTGTCCCAAATGCGGGGGCAAGGTCAAGGCGAAATGGGAGGAGCAGCATTATCTGTCCGCTTTGGTCTTCCGGTGCGGCGGATGCAGGTATAAGCCGTATGCTCTCGCGTTGAAGTCGAAGCCCGCAGTGGAGTGGGAGTGGCCGAAAGACATGATGCTCGCCGCCGCTATCCGTCGTTGGAATGCGATGTGCAACGGAGACCGGAAATACAAGCTGATTCGCGAGAGTCTGGGAGGCAGACGATGAGCACTCTGGATATTTTGGGCAACACGAGCGAGCAGGCGGATTCGATACGTCTGATGCTCAAAGTGCGGGGCATGAAGAACGGTCGTTTCATCGACGCCGACCCGCTCATTATCCTCAAGGCCGACAATCATCAAGGCTCCGACAGGTGGGACGTGTATGTCAGCAAGACGGTGTATCCGACCGCCGAATCGTATGGCACGCTCGCCGGCGTGCTGAGGATGCTCGCCGACGACGTGGAGATCATGGCGCGAGAGAAGGAAATGGGAGGCGGACAATGAGTTGGCTTGATGACTTCTACCGGATAGTCGGCAAAGGCGACGTGCGGGACTCCGATTTCATTCGCAACGGCGAAAGCTTCTACTGCCCCCAATGTGGCAGACACCTAAAGGCCGCTACAGGAACCGTGAAAGGCTCCGAGGAGAAACGCTATCGGTTCAAATGCGTTGACCGAATGCATTACCGCACCAAATGGCATGAGTCGTATCAGGCCGCGTTGATGGAAATGATCGAGACGTTCGAGAAAGGGGAAAACGCATGAACAAGATTCAGCTTACGGACCATTTGACCGCGCGAATCAGCGCGGAAGGCACCCGCGGCCGTTATCGAGCCAAAATCTACGAGGACGGCGACTTCAGAGAGTCCCTGTACGCCATGAGCCTCAAACGTCTCAAGCGCAAATGCGAGAAGTATGCGAAGCGTGAACGCAAGGCCATCGCATATGTCGCCACGCTCAAGGAGGAATCATGAGCGTAAGTAGTCTCAAAACGCGAAGAAGGAATTGAATTGAGCGGCTGGCGTGACAAGGCCGCGTGCCGTGACATGGACCTGACCTGTTCTTCCCAACCACGTCCAGCGAGGAACGATTGGCGCTCAAGGCCTGCGCCCAATGTCCGGCGATATGCGAATGCGCACGGTACGCGGCGCAACACGACAGAATCAGCGGCTACCCATTGCAAGGCGTATGGGGTGGCGTGAACAGGAGCAGAAGAAGGAATCGAAATGAGTGACAAGGATATGGTCACGGTTTACGAACGACGTGACGGCAGCAAACCCGGATTATGGTCCGTGTACTGGTATTTGGGGTGGGACGTGTTTTTCTCGTTCTCCCTCGCGGTGGGCATCACGTCAAAGAATACGATGATGGTCATTGTTCAAGCGTTTTGTCTGCTGGTTTTTCTTGGACTCACCGTCTGGCAGTTGAACCATCTGACTTGGAGCATCACCGATTATCGGGTGCGTATCAGCTCTAATTTGGAGAAGGGGGCTCATGTTGAGCAAAGCGAAAAGTAAAGCATGGCAACTGCTCATTGAAGACTCGAACCGTCCGGCAGAGGAGATTCGCTTGGCTACCGGATTTCGGGTCGATGTGATCGAGCAGATGCGCGTGGACGTGCAAAAACGACTACGAGACAACCCGGAGTTCTGATTATGAGACCGAGTTATCTGCCCGTCCAGTATGAGCATTGCCCGTACTGCGGAGGAATCTTGAACGTATTCGGGGACTGCGTGGACTGCCAGTTTCACGATGACCCGACTGAATGGTGGATGGACGAATGAGCCGACAGAAAGCCAAAGGCACACTGCTTGAATCCAAGGTGGTCAACTATTTGCGCGCCCGGTTGGGTGACAGCGAGCAGACGATACACCGTGAAGTGTTGCATGGGACGAAAGACCAGGGCGATATCACCGGTCTGCGTATCCACGGCCAGCCGGTCGTATTGGAGTGTAAAAACTACAGCACCTATACGGGGAGACTCAAGGAGTGGATGCAGGAGGGCCGTACCGAGGCGGGTAACGCTGACGCACCTTACTGGTTCGTCTGTTCAAGCAGAAGGGTCTCGGCTTGAACACGTTGTCAAGCATGGACAACCAGCCCGTGCTTACCGACTTGAAGACCCTCGCATTGATAGCAGGACATGGAATCATCGAAGGAGACGAAGAATGAGCTACGACCTGTTCATAGTGGACAAGGATGTGCCGGAACCGGAATGGTTTGACGTATGCGAACGGGACGGCGAGCATGTGCGGACCGCTCATGGCCATTATTTCAACTACACGTATAATCTATCCGCGTTTTTCACCGATTACAAGGGCCATCCTAAGCATGACCTGGACGGGTTGACGGCCGGGGAGGCCGCAGCCCGTATCGACAAGGCGTTGAAAGACATCTACTTGGAACCATTGTATGTTTTGCGCGGCAAATACAATCCGCCGAACTATTGGGGCAGCGTGGACAGCGCCATCGCATGGTTGAAACTGATATACGACTATTGCCGGGAACACCCGGACTATATCGTGAGGGAACGCTCCTAAGGGGAAATGATGGAAGATAGGAAACTCGTTGATTTCGCCCATTGGCTGAACGATCATCCGGGCGAATGGAATCTTTGGCCGTATCTCATTCTGATACAGGCCGACCGCAGGGATACCGTCGCATCGATGAGGCTTGTCATGGACCGCATCAAAATCATCGGTATGACGAGTTCCGCGTGGACACCGCCCTGCTCGAATACGAACTGTTCAACGGTTTCATGGGCTTCGACAAACGGTGGCGTGCATGAGAATGGTCTCGCGTTGAAGATGAGGCTCAAAGCATGACCGTGCGTGGAGATGACCGCAAACTCATGCATTGGATAGCCTCGCACGGCTACACGGTGGTACGCGCCGGCAGCGGCCACTGGAAGATATTCGATGACGGCGTGCTGCTCACGGCGACGAGCGGCACGCCCTCGGACTGGCGAAGCGCCACAACTTCATACGAGATTTAAGGAGACGAACATGTTCAATCTAGCATCGAAGATTCGGCACTGCTGCCCCCTCTACGGATGTGTCCCGCTCATATTCGAATGGAGAGGCCGCTACATGTTTTTCTGCACCCACTTGGAAGCCCCTTATGCCGATACGAGAGAGGAAGCATGGGATAAGTGGTGCGGGATGGTTGAGAATATTTGGGAAAGGGACAGGAAATGACCTGGATCATACGAAATTCTGGAAGGCAGTAGCCGAGAACCGCAGTGAGAACGCGGTCGCTGCCCTCGAAACCATGATTGAGGACACGAAATGAGCATGATAGTGAGAACAACTTACAAGGCAAAATGTGACTACCCGGGATGCCACATGGAATACGACTTCTGGAATACAAGCGAGGAAAACGTAACCAGTGAGATTACCGATGACGAAGACTGGTTGTGCCTGTTCACAAGTGATAATGAGCCGCGATTCTTCTGTCCACTGCACTTGCGATACGCGCAAAACTCGCAGCATGACTGGCTGATCGTATTTTACGATTCCGACAGTCCAGACACGCAGCCAACCTTGCATGCTCTAAACAAGTACTACGAGGATATGAGCACACCGCAACCACTGCCAAAACTGGAATGCGAGGACACCATACTAGCGATTCTCACAAGCGAGGACACGAAATGAGCAGACGATACAAGGCTTGCCCGATATTTTGGGATGGTCGCCCCCAAAGGCGTTACTTGGCCAATCTGGAGACGCTCAGAAGGCGGCTGGACGAGGGCTGGCGGGTTACGCGCGTGGACTGCCTCCCAACCGATACCAAGTCTGGCACCAGCGACACCACACTCATGTACATTCTTGAGAAAAGCGACGACGAACCAGAAACCATACACAGCTCAGAACAGTTGGACCACGAACGCCGCAAAGCATGGCGAGAAGGCTATGCCGCCGGTTGGAAAGACCATGAATGCGACTTCCCGCCATATACAAGCGGAAACCCATACAAGGAGACCAACAAAATCGGAAAGGACGGTGAGCGATGGGCGGATTGGACAAGGTCGAGAAAAGTTTACCTACATGCTCGAGGGGTACAGGCTGATCCTCTGGGAAGTGCGGGGAAAAGCCCGGATAGCTGTAGCGGCACGCGACTATCTGACCGGGATGCTCAACCCGATACCGCAACAAACGTTGGATGATGCTGACGCATTAGCGCGCATATTCAAATGCAAGAACTACAGGAACAACGAAACGGAGATGTGGGAATGAGCATCGCGGAACAGGAAGCCGAGAAGGCGTATCCGACCCGCCACTGGGAAGGAACGCATGTCAAGGAACTGTTTTACTGCGACACGGACGATTTGCAGGAAGCTTACCTGCGTGGCCGCAACGCACCACCCACGAATGCAGAGATTGAGGCCGTGGCGAGACGGCTCTGCTGGAACAGCTGCAAATGGGATGGCGTCGATAGCTACGCGGCGAAAGACGAGGATGACGCATGGAATTATGCCGGTGAGATTCCCGGCTTCCATGAGGAATATATCCGACAAGCCAAGGAACTACTCGCACTGGCGCGGAAGGCGGTAAACGAATGAGTTGCATTGGCAAGGCCGAAACACTCGCCATCGCCGCCGCCGTACTGTTCTCCGTACTGTTCTTCGCCCTCGTTGCCTATCTCGGCTGGGCTGAAGCAACGGCGAACACCATCATCCTCCGCGACGGCAGCCGATCATACGCATGCCAGACCAGCAGAATCTCACAAGCGCCACACAACTGCAAACCGGTCAAGGAGAAATCATGAGCATCGGATACGTGGAGTGCGCCCACTGCGGCGAGACTGTCGGCACATATTACGTGACATGCCCCTACTGCTGGTACAAGCTGGCCGCGCGCAAGCCGACAACTGGCATGGACCCGCTGTATGGCATGACCGACAGCGAATTCTACAAGCGATTCGGGAGCATGTGATGGAAGATGTTGGAATTCTTCCTTGGCCCCCACCAAGCTTGGAGGAACTCGAAGAAGCTTTGGATTCGATAGACCACAACGGAATCACAAGAGGAGATTAGGCGATGGCTAGACGTGGATACGTGCAGCTCGTGAACGGCTTCTACGACAACGACAAGGTGCGGGACCTCGTGCGCATGGGCCGCGCCGATTCCGTTGGCGTGTATTGCATGGCGCTCTCGTTGTGCGGTGACAGGCTCACGGACGGTTTCATCCCGCGCCGCGCCATGCTCTCCAACATCGGTGCCACCCCCGAACAGGTGCGGGCGTCGTGGACGAGGGGAGCTCGAAGAGGTGGACGAGGGCTGGATAATCCACGACTACACCGTCCACAACCGCACCAAGGAACAGGTGCTGCACGCGCGCGCCGACGCCAAGGAACGCAAAAGCAAATCCCGATGTCACGCCACTGTCACAAGCATGTCACAGCGTGACAGTGCTGTGACATCGGGACAAACACCAGAACACCAGAACACCAGAACACCAGAACACCAGAATGAATTATCTAAAGATAATTCAACTCCCCCTACCCCCTCAAAGCCTGACTTCGCTGGACTGCTCGACAGTCTTGAGCGTATTTACCGACGAACAGGTTCGATGGGAAGACATCTCAGGCTCGAATGCAGTTGGAAATCGAATGGCCCAAGATCGTGAAAGCCGCCGGCGAGGCTGACCCGTGCGAGTTTCTTGAAGCCAAAACCGAGCGTATGTCGGGGCCACCGAGGAACGGTTCGTGAAGACGTTCAGCCGGTTCATCGGCGGGGAACTGTACGCACGCAACTGGGAGAAACCCAAACCGGAGACCCCAAGGGCCCGGCAAGTCCAGCCGGTCAAGTCCCGCAGCCAGCAGAATCTCGAAGCGAACATGGCGAAAACCTGGCAGTACATGACCGAGGAGGAGCGTGCCCGATACTCGCAGGGAGGTTTCAATGCTCAGCAAGGGTGAGGCGGCGGCGTTGTTGTCGCTGATTAACGCGCATCACGGCAACGCTCAGTGGATGATGTTCAGCTTGATGCGTTTCATTCGGAACTGCGTTCGGATATCACGGCAGCAGAGGCGCGTGAGGCCGTTCGACGCTTCTACGCGGACAACAGCACGGGTCGCTGGTGTGGTTCCGGCGACATCAACGGCATCGTCCGCAAGCTGCGCAACGGTGCGAAACCGTCCGAAGCGCAGATAGGCCGGGAGTGCGAACGTCTGGGACTAGTGGAAGATCAGGCGTGGTTGTATCGCCGGCAGCGCATGATGGGCCGTTCCTCGGACGAGTCTCGACAGGTGGCGTTGGCCGCGCGTGACCCGCTGCGCTTGCCGCCCGCGAAACCCAAGCGCCGGCGTGAGTCCAGTGATTTCAATCCGGGTTTGGGCGTGACATTGGACGAAGTTCTGGCGACACGCCGTCCGGCTGAACAATGACCGGTTTGATGGCATAATTAAGAGTTGCTGACACGTCCGAGACCTTCAAAAAAACCGAAGGTCAAGGTCACTATTGTCTTTTTCCACTGAAAACACGAGGCTCTGCCGCTACCACGGTTGCTGGCGGGATATCGTCACCGACGCGCCGTCGCCGCTTATCGGACATGGCGTCGAACCGAACCGGAATCTCCTGTGCGACAAGCACGCCAGCCAGTTGACCGGCGACCTGCGATGGTTGGACCGCAGTCTGCCCGACCTGTGCGAGTATCGCATCAACCGCGCCTACGGGCACAAGAACGGTGGCGGCGGTCAATCCGGCACTGCGCCCGCACCGTTACGCGAGGCCCTGCATGATCTGCTGTACGCGGACGATGACCACGGTTATCCGGGGTTGCAAGGCACGTTGTACGAGTGGGTGCGCAGTCTGAAAATCAATCTGCCCGAGTCCACGCCACTGTCGGACATGGTTCGCCGTATCGCCGATCATCCGAAACTCGTGGAGCATTCGAGCACCCCTGTGTATGCGGAACTGGTTCACAGTCTGACACGCAAGCTGCGTCGTTTCCTCACGGACGATGACGGGGAAACCGTATTGTACGGGCCATGCCCCGCCGACAAGTGCTTGGGTCAGCTTTCCTGCTATGCGGACGCGGAGACGGCGAAATGCCCGAAATGCGGTTTCAGTATGCCGGTAGCCTTATCAGGGCGGAACGGGTGAAACGTCTCCTCCAATCGGAGGCGGTGAGAACCCGTGGCGAACTGTTGGACATCATCAAGGCGTGCGGGATGCGCGTGAACCGCAGCACTTTGCGCAGTTGGATACATCGAGGCCAGTTGCCTCAGCAGGGCGAGGATGCGTACAGCAATCCGCTCTACAGGTTCAGTGACTTCTACCGTCTCGCGTCCGGCTTGTCGGAGGACGCGGACGTGTGGGAGATCATGCAGGTTTCGCAAAACCAATCCAAGGAAGGAGACACCAAGTGAGCAACCAGATTCAACCATTCGACTTCAACAGCATTCAGGTGCGTGTCCTAACCGATGAACACGGCAACCCGTGGTTCCTTGGAGCGGACGTATGCGCCATTCTCGGTACGGCCACCAACCATATTCGGGAATACCTCGATGCCGATGAAATCACCAATATCCGTACTACGGACATTGCCCAGAACGGCGGCAAGGCACCCGTTTTCGTGTCCGAGTCCGGCTTGTACTCCCTCGTGTTACGCAGCCGCAAGCCCGAGCTCGCGAGTTCAAACGCTGGGTGACGCATGAGGTGCTGCCATCGATTCGCAGGCATGGTGCGTACATGACCGAATCGACTTTGGAAAAGGCAGTCACCGAACCCGACTTCCTTATCCGACTTGCCACACAAATCAAACAGGAGCGGGCGGAAAAGGAGAAGGCCCAAGCACAGGTCGAACGGATGCGTCCCAAGGCATTGTTCGCTGACGCTGTGGAAACCTCGAAGACCAGCATCCTTGTGGGCGACTTGGCGAAAGTCCTGAAAGGCAATGGCGTGGATATTGGCGGCACTCGCTTGTTCGCGTGGCTGAGGGACAACGGATGGCTGATGAAAACCGGCAGCTCTCGCAACATGCCCACGCAGAAATCTATGGAATTGGGCTTGTTCGAGATCAAGGAAACCACCGTGGTTCACTCGGACGGTCACACGACCATCAACAAGACGCCGAAAGTCACGGGCAAAGGTCAGACGTTCTTCGTCAACAAGTTCCTCGGACACAGGGAGATTACTCAATGAGCATCAATCTTGGCACCACGGAAGTGGTATTGGGCTTGTATTCCAAGGCGCTTCAACTAGCCACGTTCACCGTGGAAGTCCCGGTGGTGGGCGAACTGGAACCGGGCAGCGTGTTTATAGGTGACGACATGCGACCATGCGCGCACGTGACCGTGATGCCGCCGCCCGACGGTTCCGTCGAAAAGGCCGTTGGAGCCGGTGTTGAAGCGTTTCAGAAGGCGTTCAACGAGTCGATGGAATCGAGGGCATGTGAACCGGCTGAAACGACTGTTGCACTTGGAGGAGCCGGAACCGGTCGAAAAACCGGAACCTGAACCACCGGTAGTGGAACCATGCCCCATCTGCGGACTCGTACCCAAACTGAAGCATGTGTGCGTCACCCGCAACTACCGCGACTACTGGCTGGAAAAAGACTCGTGGCAGCTCTTGGAATGGTGCGATCTACGTCGAAAGCATTCCTTTCGTTCGTCCTCGTTTTTGAAGAGAGAGTGTTCAGAAGTGGAATACCGGTTGCAGACGGTTGAAGGCAGTGGTTGACGAGCCGGTTCCCGAATGCCCGCCTGCGGGGAGAAACCCGTCGTGCAAACGGACTCGGAGTCGGACATCCCCCAGCTTGTCTGCTCATGCAACGAACTGTTGAGCAATGTGGAGATAACAAACGTCTATAAGCGCAAACGCGAGTGGATACGTCGCTGCAATGCGTTGAAACGCAAGCAGGACAACGTGAAAGACATGGAACAGCTTATCGGAGAAACACAATGAACGGACATTATTCGGTTATCACGAATTTCGGCTGTCATTGGACATGCCCTTACTGCATCGTCAGGGAAACCGGATTGAACGTGCCGGTGACCGACATGCAGGCCACGCTGCGGACCATCAGCCGTGAAAGCGAACGCCACCCCATGAGGTTCCTGAGCTTCAGCGGCGGCGGAGACCCCTGTTTCCCCATGCGCGAGCCGGAAGCATCGAAACGTGTCGCCTTCTACCGGGAGGCGATACACAGGCCGGAGGCTGGCTCACGGAAACCGAGATGCACACCAGCTACTTCCAATGCGGACGCAACGTGGCTCAGGTCATGCAGCAGATCAGGTTCAGCCGCGTAGTGTATCACATGCGGCCCACGAGCTTGTCCGATGACGTGGCGTTGGCATTGCCCCGCAAATGGTTCGACCGTCAGAAGGTGCGTGTCGTGTACGTGGTCACCCCCGATTTCACGCCGGAGCGTATCGACCGGATAGCCGGTCTCGTGGCCGATAGCAACGTGGTTGATGAACTGTCGTTCAGGCAGAAGGTCAACCCCGACAACACTATCGACCACACGTGCGAGGAGTATTTGAAGCCGGCCATCAAAGCCGCTGGTGGTACATCCAACAGGATGATTACAACACGTATGTCGTGAACGACCGGCTTTACACACGATTCAGCGATATCGGCAAGGAGGACCACAGGTGAGCAAGAAGATTCGCGTCGGCTGGGATGACCTGAAGCCCGGCGATTTGATTCACGTCAAAGGCAGCACGAACACGTATGTGTTTAAGGGCTGGTTTTTGGACGCAGCCAGCGTTGACCATCGTAAATCTGGCGCAGAAACCTACGTGATTACGAGGTCCAAAAACAATTCACCAGTAGATGTAGCCATTGTTGTCACTCACGACAATTTCGCGTACGCGACCCGTCCCGCACCAAAGAAGCCGCGTCCAAACATCGTGGAGCCGAAGGCACCGGGGGAATACTGGCTGCGTGTTCATGCGGGGGAATTGAACGGCTGGTATATGTGCATTCGCCGCCAATTCGACTCGATTAAGGACTCGTGGGATAAGCCCAGTGACCTCAGGGCATGGCAAACAGTCATGTGGGGCATTATTGCTTTCTCCCCGTGGCTGACGTGGCATGAAATGGTGGACGGCATGCATATGTCTGAAGTGTTGACCGCTGAGGAATATTACATGCGCAAAGCCAAGGGGGAACTATGAAGACCATTCAGGCAGCAGACCTGTCACCTCGCATGCTGGGAAGAAAAGTCATCATACAGGTCGGCAAAAGCGTCATCAGGGCATGATCGAACACATTGAAATCGACATGCGAACGGAATGCACGTTCAATGAGTATCAAAAGCCAGGGAGCAGAATCATAACCCGTGAATATATGACCATTCCCACCGGAGAGATTCGCGTCACCGTCGGCGGTATTGATCTCAAACTCAACGACAATCACGTAATCACCGTGGCGGACTCATGAGCCAACCGATGACTCTACCCAGCCAGCTCAGGATCGTAAACAACAAGCTGACGGAACTGGGCAAGATCATGTACTACCAGCCTGACCTGTTCTGCAGTAGCGTCAGGCTCCAACAAGGCATGATCGGTTGCTGCAAGGCGTATCTCAGCTACATGAAATGGCACACGCTGACCGTCTCCCAGTATTTGACGGAGTCGAACTGGGGTATGAGACGTGCCCGCGCAAGCTGCTGCCTCACCAAACAAGCATATCGTGCCGCTTATGGCCTGCCCGACTTGGAGCGCAGGGCGGACACCCTGTACTGGATGCGGAGGCTCCACTAGTGGAACCAGTGCCAATCATCTTGTTCATGCTCCTATTGGGAGCCGTCGCTATTATCGAGAATCGGAGGAAACATTGACCGAGGAAACAATGAACAGCATGACTAAGGGAACCATTTTTACGGCTGGCTCATTAGGCGATTTGCCTGATTTCAACCAGTGGCCTATATGGTTCACGCCGAAACTGATTCTGATTATCAACCATGCGTGCCGTAGGTTCATCACACGTTACGCAAAAGGCGTGGACGGTAAAATCGTTCAGCGTTTCTATCGCGCACTGAGGGACGCATGGCTTCGGGGATACATGACCACTATAGAGGCATGGGCGGAGTTTTACGTATTCGTAGCGCATTTCCACCGCCACTACCTGCTGTGATAGGAATGCCGTCCTAGTGTGCTTCCATGAGAGGCAGTGACGGCTTTTAACGCGCCTATCATAGCTTGAAACCCGTGAAAATCTATTTTTTATTGATCTTCACGGGTTTCAGTGAATGAAAAGCATGTTTTCGTATAATCGGGCCCACATTTATGGTTTTATTCGCTTCGCTCACACATCAGCGGAGCCGACACGTCGATTTCCGAGCCAAGCGGCGCGGAAAGCACCTCATGCACGTCCGGCGCAAAATACAGGTTGCCTCTTCCAGACGGGTACACACGCAGTACGCCCACGGACACCAGACGCGAAAGCGCGTGCTGCACCGCTGACGGGCTCTTGCCGAACCTCCTCCTCAGCGCACGTGTCGTCACGGTAGGCTGTCCGATAAGGTACATCGCCGTCTGCACGGACAATCCACTGTAATTGTGCGCGTCCAGAAGACTCCGATACTTCTGCCGAACGTTGACCAGACGTTTGACGCGCAGCAAGGCGTCCTCGCAGGATTCCTCGACACCTTGGCAGAAGAACAGTATCCAGTTCTCCCAATCACCTTTCGTGGAAACGCCAAGCAGCCTATCCTGATATTCAGGACGACGACGCTCGAACCACGGTGACACCGACAGCAATGGCTGGCTCAGTAATCCACGGCTCATCATCTGCAACAGCACCAGCAACCTACCGATTCTTCCATTGCCGTCAGTGAACGGGTGCATCGTCTCGAACTGGTAGTGGAACATCGCCATATCCAGCACAGCCAGCCCCGGCTCATTGCGGGACCGCCACCAGTCAACAAGCGACCGAACCGCTATGTCCAAGTCCTGCCCGGGCGGCATGGGAACGAAACGCGCATCCTCGATACGCCGCGTGGGCGAGCCGATGAACACCTGGGTTGACCGTATGTCCCCGGCCTGCGGATTGTCGGACTTCGTGCCCTTTACGAGAAGCTGCTGCAATTCGCGTATGAGGGACAGGCTTATGGGGTGCCCGGCCTGAATCTGACCTATGCCGCATTCAGCCGCATCGAGATAGTTCAATACCTCGCGCATGGACTCGCTCAAACCGCTCTTGTCCTCACCCACCTCGTAATCCTGTGCGAGAACGGTTTCCAACGGCTCGAACGTGCCCTCCAGAGCGCTTGTGCTCTGCGCTTCGCGTCGCATGGTCGGACGGCGCAGCATATCCGGGTTTGGTAGATCCTCCCCCAGTTCGCTCAGTCTCGCCAATGCCATCGAGGCTCGAGACACCACGCCCATGACACGTGGAGAAAGCGCAGGATAATCGCCAAGCGGGTTCGGTACGAACGAATACGTATCGTATTGCATCAGACCGTATCTTGTGGCGTACTCGCCCGATAGTCTACGCAGCTCGCCTGGCGCGTCAGGTGCAAACATTTCTTTTCTCATGTCACTAACTATACACATTTCTTGAATTGTTCATACTAAGATTCCGCAAATCTTAGTATGAAGCATGGGTTGACCATACACTATCCTTCGTATTCCTTGCATAGGTCGGCGGCGAACTTGGCGAGATTATCCGGGTCAAGCTCATAGTTTTCGCCGCTCTCCCCCGCCTCGTCATAGTATTTCCACACCTCATGCAAGGCGGCTCTCATACGTTCAGCGTCCATTGATTACCTCCTGATTCCAGTCCAACATGTCAGCGGCCAACCATTGCCCGCCGCCTGAAGCATTGGCGTACAGCCAAGCCCCGTAAGAGATTCGAGCCGCCTTATCGCGTTTAAGCCATGCCTTCAGCCATATGAGACGCAGCTCCCAGCGTGGTATACGCCGCCACAACTCGGTGTTGGTGGCGGGGTCGAAACGCTCATAACGGTAGATCGCGGTAATCAATTCGCCCACTTTCTCTTGACATGAGAGCCGTCCTCGTAATCGGCGCTGACCATATCGTTGTCCAGTTCGTCAATGTCCAACAGGTCTCCAACGCCGTTTTCGTCAACCCAGTCGCTCAACTGGTTGAACGTCAAGCCTTTCGGCGCGGTGACGTGACGCTTCTCGATCTGCGTCACGCGCTGGTAAATCGTGTAGACTTCGGTTTCTTCATCCATGATGGAAACTCCCTTGTTATTGTCCGGTAAAACGATTAACGGGACAATAGACAGCTCTAAAGTCCCGTCTAAATGCTGATTTATGTGAAAACCGCACCATAGAAAGCCCTATGATGCGGTTCTAAATGATGGTTTCTATAAGAATGGCCTCATAGAACAAGTCCATGAGGCCATGAAAACGATAACGGCTATACGCTCCGCCTGTATGGTGGAATGTCCAACGTGGCTTCCAATCCGTCGTTAACATGCTCCGCGTCCCTCAACGAGAGTCGTCCGAACCATTGCAGCAGTTCGCTCCTGTTGAAGTAGAAGCGTTGCGAACAGCGCACGAGTGACGGCTTCAACAGCCCCTCGGCCTTCCAGTCGAGCAGCGGCACGTCACCGGCCTCATCCCAATCAGTGTTGCCGGTTATCTTCGCCACGATACCCGACACCAGATCACCGTCAACCTCGGTGATAACCACCGGACGCGGCTTCCGATACCGGGATGGTCGGGAAACTCGACCACATCAGCCACACGTCATACAGGCGCGGTTCACTTGGCGTACTGGTCATAGACATCATCCTCCGAATCATCCAATCGGCGGGCAGTATCACATGGCCCTTCTCCGAACGCTCGAACATGTATGCATTGTGAACAGGCGGCACCGGATAACCGTCCGGCGTGTGCCGCGTCGGCTTGAACGGCAACCCGTTGTCCACCAGAGACTGGCGTAGGAACATGTTGACGGCGGTGCTCAGGCTCATGCCCATGGAATCGTAGAGCGCGGCGGCACGCGCCTTGACATCATCATCGATATTGGCTACCAGCTTACCCATAACAACCTCCTTAACGGTTAATAGATGGTATCAATTATATACCATATTTGGTTAAAAACGGAATGCCGTCCGGTGGAAGTGAGGAAAACACCGGGCGGCAGGAATCAATAGGCGGTAATGACGGCCACACGGCCATTGTCGGAATACTCCACCTTGCGAAATGAGTCAAGATAGGACTGCTCCGCAATATCGCCGCCTTCCATCGCCTCGCAATAGGCCCAACAAGGCACCCAATGCCAGAAACGCCAACCGAAGTGATGGAACGTGCACGGGTTGATCTCATGCCAGCAGACCAGCCATTCCACTGCGTAGGTCAGCCACTCCCAGTAGGCGCGGGGCTTGCTGATTCGAGTGTAACGGTAATGGTCATGCTTGTCTTGCATATAGTAAGTGGTCATTTGAAAAGCTCCTTAGAACAGCGGCAAAGCAAACCGCTTGTCGGGTAAATCGGTGGCGTTCAATGCCGCCAGAATCAGGTCAGACGTGTGGAGTGGAATGTTTGCGCGTACCGCCGCGATATTATCCGGCGTATACGCATAGCCAGAGGACTCCAGAACCTCACGAATCTTGCTAGTGGGTATCTTGACTTCCATCATTCCCACCCCAGCATGTCGTCGATGCACCAGCCGATAGCGCACTCATACCGGTCATACGTGGTGGAATACTTCTGTGAGAACGCCTCACGCGCCCTCTTGTCGAGCATGTCCAACGACAAACCGGTTTCGGCTATCTGCTGTTCCGCAGTATCGAAGTCCGGCGCGGTGTATGGCTTGTCCAGCTTCAGCATGGCACGACGGCGTAAATCATCGATAAAACCATGCTGGCAGTCGAAGATATCCGCCACGCTATCCGCGTTATCGGCGGCCATCTCGTAAGCCGCCTGCAACAACAGGCGTACGGCTTTCTCCCGAATCTCGCTCATGTCACGCCGCCTTAACCCACTTGTCGCGGACGGTAGCCACGTAATCGGCCACCGCCTTTTCCAACTGCCTGTCACTGCCACGCTCATAACGGCACGGTAGGCGACAACGCACCTGCCATTGGCCGAAGCAACGTAGGCCACCTTGCGGCCCTTGCTGGTACGGAAGTGACGGATAGGGCCCAAACCTTGCAATTCGGGGCATTCCTTAGCCATCATCAGGTCAGGCATCGTACAATAGGAGACGGTGAAACTGTTCACCTTCGGCGGCACTTCGGGAATCTCCTGTGTATCCGGCGCGGGTTCATCATTCATGAACTCGTCTTCCAATATCGCGTCCTCGGGCATAGGCACCGGCCACTGAACATTGCTCGTGAAGCGTTCCTCCTCACACTTCCAGTTTGCATCGATCGATGGGTGCGCGACAATGCCGCCAACCGTTTTAGCGTCCATTCCGGTAGGTACCGGCACCGGCACTGTCTTCATACGCTCGGAATCGGGTATGAGCATCCAACCATGCTCAAGGTCAACGGAGCTTGACCTCATGCCATTCAAAAAGTCCTCATACTGGACTCCCTTGGCCTGAACATTCCACGCCGTGCCCTGCGAAGTCTGGGAAAGTGACCAGACTCGTCTAACCCGAGCGTTCACATACCGAACATCATATTTCGAGCCATCCTTGCGCAACCGCACCCACATGCCGCTCACGGCATTCACGTTACGCGACGGGTCATTGGTCAGCTTCTTCATTTTGGTTTACCTCACTTGTAAAGATTCGATTTTGATTGATTTTCTGGAATAAGTAGGCGGCTAGAAGACTCTCAGCATTCACCCTCTTCGGTGGCTTCGGTGTAGAAACGTCGTCCATTTGGTCATTGTTGAAACGCTCATTGATGTAATCGGAAATTGCCTTACCGGTATCGTCTTCGTTAATTAGCTGACTAATGCGGGTATGGCTCACACCGTTACCGTCCAAAATGTAAGCGTCTTGCGCCCAACCATCTTCATGCTCGAAAGCCTTGTTATATTCGGTTTCCGTCACATATCCCCAGTCGCCAAGGCGATAGATGCCCTCATAGGGTTGGAAACGTCATAGCGCGTCAATGGCGATAGTTTTTCGTCAACACGTTCCACCATGTCGGCAACATCTTTAACGGTAATGGACATTTTGAATCTCCCTTAAACAAGAGGGGCACGGCCACAACGCCATGCCCCACAACGATTTATTAACGATGGACTCGTACCATGTAGCCCCTACCCCACGGGACTAGCTCCACGGGATAACCTTTGGCCTCATAATGCGATTGAGTGGCAACAGCCACGGGAAACGACTTGCAACGGTAATGGTCAATCATGGTCGATCACTCACCCATATACGCAACTGGGTTAAGTTGCATGTCGATACGCCGCCATGCCCTGACCAATTCGGCGGTAGGCGCGTACCGTTCGACAGCCGACCGGCTACCGTCGAACCGTGCGATCATCTCATTGTCGCAACCGATAACAGTGTCCGCCATGATATGACGCGCCTCCTTTGCCGTAATGGCCTCACAATGCCAGTTACCATCAAAAACGTCGTCGGCAACCCAAGCGTCACGCTCAGCCCTCGAATCAAACACCCTGAGACTCTCAGGCCATGACCCATCATCATGTCGTGCCGATACCATAAGCCCAGCGGAAAGCGTAGAAGTAGCGTGCCATCATGCCACCTCGCCATCGAAGTGACGTTCGGCGGCTACCGCGTACAGCACGTCATGCATGGTGTCGGTACTGTAGCCATTGATATTGGTGACAACTTGCAAAGTCTGCTCGGACACACCGTAATCATCTTTCAGCGCGTCCCACATTTCCTCAATAGACATTGTTGAATCTCCCTTGAATTGATGAAGCGCGGAGACAGCCGCGCGACTGATTGAATCTGATTGAAAGTTAGTAGCGTTCGCCGATTAGCACGCCGTCTTGGTAGATGTACAGGCCGGTACCGCGTCCGTTGCCCATTCGAGCACTATCCCAGTAGCAGAGTCCAGCTTGACCCGAGCCGTCTTCGTTCTCACATTGCGGGATGTTCGCGGTATCACTACCGCAAGCGGACAGGGTGAAAAGTGTGATTAACGCGGCTGAAGCCGCCAGAATTTTACGCATGGTTCCTCACTTCCATGTGAGGCGTGCTAAGATAGCACAGCCTCGATTTGATTGATTGGTTAGAGAACTTTCAACTTAAGGCACGCGGCTAGGTAGCGCCAACTACCTAGCCGCATTCTTTTAACGTATCAGGTCGCTCGGTTGGCAGTTGAGTGCACTGGATATCTTCAAAGCGTTTTCAAGAGTCATGTTCCGAACGTCTCGCCGCCCGGTCTCATAACTGCTGATGATTGTTCGCGCTATTCCAGTGCGCTTGGCTAGCTCAACTTGTGTTAAGTCGGCTTGTTTGCGCAGTTCCTTAAGTCCCATAGGCTTACCCGCTTTCTCTAGTAGTAGGTAAACCAATTATGACAGCAAAATGTATCATTTGCATGTAGGGAAACACTGTTAAGTTCTCAAACTTGCTTTTGTCTTGCCCGATTGGGTTGATAATTGATAGCATAACGTATCATTTTGGTTTAAACAAATCGGCGTGTCGGAAAACCAGCACGCCGAACAGCTCACACTGACGCGAACTCACGCACCAGCGCGTGCCGCATGATGTCATCAGCGGACACGCCACGCGTTTAGCGACGGCATCCAACATGGCCGACATGTCAGCGCTTAACGAAAACGTCCGACTGACAGCATCCGCCTGAGCGACAGGAACGACAGGCCCGGAATACACCGCACCCGGCCTTCCGCCGAACTCGCCGTTATCCGCATCGTCGGCCCACTTGTCCAACATGTCATCAGTGACCACACGGCCACCCTTCGCAACAAAAGACATGACACTTCCTCCTTTACAAAAGTTTCAGTTCCCGCAGCACCTTCGGCGTCGCACGCATGGCATGGAACACATGCCAACGATCCGACTCATCTAGTACCGCCACCATTTCCAGCAAACGCCCGTACTCGTCGTATCCAACCGCCACATAACGCAACGGGTCGGTATCCTCACGCGCCATAAACCGCACGACGTTCGACCATGCCACGCGCACCGAATCAGCGGACACGTCGGGATGTCGAGTCTGGATACGCGGGTCAACGACGATATCGCCAACCGGCACGGCTCACCACCTTTCGATATAACAGGTTCCAGCGTATCCCGTCCACCTTGGGACACGCTATGAGTGCCTAGACTATGGGATAAACCCAGTGAGCTAGGCCGACTGTGTACAAGGCCCACAGTCAGGCGAAGAATTGATTAGGGCACACACCTAACAACTAATCGTTAGTGTTTTCTTTTGGCTTATCAGCCTCTAACAGTTTGCGAGGATTACTCACGCGCAAAGCGTCACAAATTTTCAGCGCAACGCCAAGTGACATGCCCTCAATCGAACGCCGCCCATTCTCGTAATCAGCGATACGCCCATAGCTAACTCCGTCGATTTTATCGGCTAGTTGACGTTGGGTATATCCTCGCTTCTGCCTTAGCTCCCTTAGACTCATAACCCACCTCACTTATGATCGGTGGGCCCAATTATACAATTCCAGACGCTCGGTTTAGCCGTCGCAAGAAGATATCGAGATATCTCCATGTCTGCCACCATAAGTGGCAACGTCCATAGCGGGGACAATTCCATGCCGGATACCCGCTCTCTTATCCTCACTAGCCCGGTAGGCTAGACGCCGGTAGACGCAACTCATTTATGCAACCTTGTTTGACGTACTCTCACTACGCAGATTACAACCGACTTTCGGCAACACTTTTTAGTTATCAATGAGCATGTCCGCCTGATTACCCGCCGCTCACTATGAGTTTTGGATAGAGGGGACTAAGTGCGCGACTAGGGACTTGCACCCTAGCGTTAGCCACTATGGCCGCGCTGATTACTTGTTGAGGTCATTCCACACGTTGTCAAACTTGCGGTAGAGCTCGGCGGGGTATTCCTCGTTGTCGTCCATCTCGATACCGAGGGACATGGCCGTGAGGTCAAGCACGTTGTCATAGGTGCAGGGCTTACATACCGTGGCCAAGTCTACCGCCGCTCTAAAGGCTTGGCTTTAATCTCCGTGGTGTTCATCTCGGGGTTCCTTTCTTGGTGTTCCGTGGTTGATAGCTATCACTATACATGCACCCCATACGGAGTGCAAGTCGGTATCGCAAACCACCACTAAAACCATTGCAACCACTAGCATTCCTCGGCGTGTCGAAACCACCATAACCACCACAAAAACCGTCAAACCACAGAGCCCACGCCGCGACACCATACCCATATAGTTACACATACAACAGTTGCACCATGCAACAATCACCAAACATGAGCCAACATCACTCAACCTCATGCCGCCGCCGCGCACAGTCCCATAACCACGCATGTATGCGCACGAGCCCATACGCACACGCCTACGCGCGTACACGCGCGGATACGCG
>ENA-OQHA01000052-OQHA01000052.1-human-gut-metagenome-genome-assembly--contig:-NODE-52-length-56448-cov-3.547789_pt1 | contig 56448 bp, 84 predicted proteins | sample MGYA00242558_ERZ504707 | MGnify/ENA primary metagenome ERZ504707 (study PRJEB26092, sample SAMD00036197) | human gut metagenome | host: Homo sapiens | study: EMG produced TPA metagenomics assembly of... | reverse complement strand
CTTATATTCTACCACACCCCCTACACCCCTGTAAAACACAAAAACCCCAAGAAACAACAAAAAGCAACAAGAAAAGGCATCTAGCAGATCAGGCCGGTATAAATCCCCAAACTCCCAATTATATGTCGATTAATTTTTCTAATAAATGCAATTTTTTTTAAAAAACCATTGAAATCCATCAATTCATGTGATACTCTGTGTTACAGTGTTTTTCTACACAGAACGAATGGCCGCCACTACCGTACACAAAAAGGTCCTGGCATCATTCAAAAATAAAAAAACTCAGGAGAGTCTCTTCAAATCAAAAGCGAAGAGCGCCGAAGGTGTACGCAGCACACAAAATGCTGTAAATCTCTCAGGCAAAAGGATGGAGGAAAGAGTAATGTTTACACAAATCAACAACTTTATCACATGGTTTGACGGAGTCGTTTGGGGACTTCCGCTGATCATTCTGATCCTGTTCACAGGAATTCTGTTAACCACTCGGTTAGGTCTTTTACAGGTAAGGCACCTCGGAAAGGCACTGAAATTCATGGTAAAAAATGAAGAAGGCGGCGATGGTGAGGTCACAAGCTTCGGAGCTCTGTGTACTGCACTTTCAGCAACCATCGGAACCGGAAATATCGTAGGTGTCGCAACTGCTATCGCAGCCGGCGGACCAGGAGCACTTTTCTGGATGATCGTAGCCGCATTCTTCGGAATGGCAACCAAATACGCAGAAGGACTTCTGGCGATCAAGTACCGTACCATTGACAAAGAAGGCCACGTTCTCGGCGGACCTTTCTACTACATCGAAAACGGTATGGGAAAACAGTGGAGATGGCTTGCCAAGATCTTCGCATTTTTCGGAGCAGGTGTGGGACTTTTCGGTATCGGAACCTTTACACAGGTAAACGGTATCGCATCTGCAGTTACCAATTTCTTTGACCCGGATAAAGCACACACAGTAGCACTTTTCGGAAATACATATTCCTGGGCAACTGTAGTTGCATGTCTGATACTTACCGTATGTGTAGGACTTGTCGTTCTCGGCGGAATCAAGAGGATCGCAAAGGTATCCCAGGTCGTTGTACCGTTTATGGCAGTTCTCTATGTTGTACTGGCACTGATCATCGTGATCACAAACATCACTGCAGTTCCTGCAGCGATCGTAACTATCGTAAAATCTGCTTTCACAGGAAGCGCACTTGCAGGTGGCGCAATGGGAACCATGGTCGTAGCTATGCAGAAGGGTATCGCCCGCGGTATCTTCTCCAATGAGTCCGGTCTTGGTAGTGCCCGATCGCAGCCGCTGCAGCTCAGACAAAGGAGCCGGTACGTCAGGGTCTTGTATCCATGACAGGTACATTCATCGATACCATCGTTATCTGTACAATGACAGGTCTTTCCATCGTCATTACAGAAACATGGAACACAGGTCTTGAGGGTGTTGCCATCACAACAGCCGCATTCCAGAAAGGACTTCCTTTCCCGTCGGTTGTAGCATCCTTCTCACTGATGCTGTGCCTGGTATTCTTCGCATTCACAACGATCCTTGGATGGGATTACTACGGTGAAAGATGTCTGGAATACCTGTTCAACAGAAACAAAGCCGCAGTTACAACATACCGCTGGCTGTACATCATCTGCGTATTCATCGGACCATACATGACTGTAGCAGCTGTATGGAACATCGCAGATATCTTCAATGCCCTGATGGCATTCCCGAACCTGATCGCTCTTCTTGCCCTGAGCGGTGTGGTTGTAAAGGAAACTAAGGATTTCTTCAAAAGACATAAAAATTACGAATTCTGATCCCAAATATCGTAATCAAATGTAAACACACGCAAACCCATGATGATCCCCTAATATCATACAAAAAAAGACGCGAACCTTTTTATCCTCCGATAAAAGGCCGCGTCTTTTTTATTTAAAAGCTTTCTATGCCAGCGTCAGGATCTCCATCTGCTGTGTCAGATCCGCTGCATCCATAATCTCTCCATTTCGGATATCTTTCTTATCAAGCCGGACACACATTTCCTCTCCATCTGTCATATGGAAAAAATTATCCTCCAGAGTAACATCCGCATCAGTAAATCCAATGGCTGTAAACGGGCTGAAGCAGCTGCTTTTTAAATGGATCACAAATGCATCACCTTGCTCCTCCACCTCGGCAGTGATCTCCGGTTTATCTAGCTCCAGATATTTATACGGAACAAGGGTCTCCACATCACAGAGCACACCTCCGTCAGCAAGTGTCACTTCCGCCTCAAGAAAGATCTCATACTTCTTGTCTTCCCATCCGGAAACATCCACCGCCAGGATCGGAGCGGACTCCTGCACACCCACAGTGCCCGTTCCGGTAAGCTTCTCAAGAATCTCGCATTCCATATTTTTCACATAAAAGGCAACCTGATATGACTGTGCGTCCATACTTTCATTTGCCAGATACACCTGCATGATATCCCCATCCATGCACATACTCACCGCCTGTGGCCCATAGAATTTTTTGCCATATAATGAAGTGCCTTCCAACGGCCAAAGTAGTCGATACTTGCCCAGGATGCCACCGGCCAGTTGTCATTGATCTGCCAGTAAAGGGTACCCATACAGCGGCCTCTGTGACGTCTCCAGTGGTCTACTCCATACTTCATGGCCATTCCCTGAAGGATCTGGCTCACATAGAGAAGCTTGCGGAAATTCTCCGGATAACGGAAATTCTCGGAAAGATAATACAGGATCTTTCCGTTAGCTGCAGGATTTTTCTGGTGGTTCTCCATCACCCTGGAAAAATATTCCTGTCTTTCTCTTCCGTAAAGCTCTCCACAGTTTTCAGGCACGGAAAAGACTGGAAGCCAAACTCCGAGCAAAAACGAAAATAATGCTTCTGATAATCTGTAAAAGGCTTCTGACCATGCCATACATCCCAGTAGTGACAGTCTCCTCTGTTCTCATCGTCCGAATCATCAAAGCAGCCTCCGGAGCTTGGGGAAGACTGCCAGAAAAAGGTCTCGCTGTCTGCCGCCCTCACTGCTTTCGGAACTATGTACTCAAACATTTTTATGTAGTCCGCACGGAGATATTTCGACTCACTCTGTACCTCCGGCCAGTGATCCCAGGCAGACTCCATCTCATTGTTTCCGCACCACAGGCCAAGGGATGCATGATGACGGAGACGTTTTACATTTTCCGTGATCTCCTTCGTGATATTTTCTTCAAATTCTTCTGTAAGATCATAAACATTACATGCGAACATCAGATCCTGCCATACGATCAGTCCCATTTCATCACAAAGATCATAGAAATGATCCGAAGGATAATAACCGCCGCCCCACACACGGACACAGTTAAAATTGGCACGTTTGCAGGATTCCAGAAGATACTTCTGGACCTCCGGTGTGATCCTGGAATAGATGCAGTCCTCCGGAATATAATTTCCCCCCATAGCAAAAATTTTCACGCCGTTGACACAGAACGCGAACTCTTTTCCCCAGAGATCTTTTTCCTGGCTGATGGTAAGGGTACGGAGACCGATGCGCTTCGTTATGGTTTCCAGAACTGTGCCATCCTCGTCCAGAAGTTCCACCTGAACTTTATATAACGACTGATCGCCGTAGCCGTTTGGCCACCAGAGCTTCGGGTTGTGGATCGAAGATGTCAGCACTGCTGGATTATTATTCGCTGATACAGTCTCCCCCACTTTGCATACATGGGCTTCCGTTTTTCGGTCGTTAGCACCTGTTCTATGTCCACAGACGCTCTCTGCATCCTCCTGGATCGTCACCCTCAACTGACACTTATCCACAGCATCTCCGCTTACAGCCACAGTTGTACACACATCCACAGCATTATCCCCTTGCACCTGTGTGATTTTCACATCCTCAATTCTCGGATGACTGTATGCTTCCAGATAAATATCCCGAAAAATCCCGGCATCAATGGTCTGGGGCCCCAGTCCCATCCAAACATACAATGAGCCTTCCGGATCAGCTGGTTTCCTTTCATTCCACCGCAGGAACATAGTGGATCTCTTTATTATCTTCATACTCATAAGCTTCGATATACTTGAATACCGACCGGAATACGATCCGGATCTGATTCTCCCCGGAATGAAGAAATTCTTTCACATCCAGTTTCCAGATACGATGCATGTTATCTGCAGATCCGGCTTTTTGCCCATTGATATAAATATCTGCAAGAGTATCCAGCCCCTCACAGACCAGAATTATTTTTTCTTCTTTCAGGATATCCTCTGCAGCCACAAATGTTCTGCTGAATTCATAATCCTTCCGGAACAGTTCCCTTGTCACATCCTCATTTGTCCGGTAAAAAGGATCTTCGATCTTCCCGGCACCATAGAGCCCGGAAAGCACAGATCCCGGAACCTGTACCTCACATAATCTGTCATTTCCTGCTTCTGCCAGCTCCCACTGGCCATTTAACATTATTTTCCTCATAAAATATATCTTCTCCTGTAAAAATCCCCTTCGCACGATCTTATATACAGGGCTGTTGTATTAGCCGTACTGTATTTTATTTATAGCCTTCCCCCATAATTCCGGTAATTCTCAATATAATCCAGGATCTCCTCCGGGTCTTTCATGAACCGGCACATACCCACAACATCTCTGGACATAAATTTTTCCCCGGCTGTGTATTCCAGGAGTGCCTGCATGCTGTCGTAATATCCCTGAATATTATAAAGAACGATCGGCCTGTCGATCCGTCCCAGACTCTTCAATGTCAGAATCTCAAAAAACTCCTCATAAGTACCAATTCCCCCAGGTGCCACGATAGTCGCATCCGAGCGGCTTTCCAGCAGGTGCTTCCTCTCACGCATATTTTCAGTAAAAATAAACTCTGTACAATGCTCATACAACACTCCCGGCTGGTCAAAAAATCTCGGTGCGATACCCAGGATATAGCCTTTTTCTCTGTCAACGCCCCGGGCTGCCGCCCCCATCAGCCCCTCTTTTCCACCTCCGAAAACAAGGCCGTGTCCACGTTTCCCCATCAGCTGTCCCAGTTCTTCCGTTTTCTCATAATAGATCTTTTTCAGCTCTGCGCTGGACGCTCCATAGATACAAATATTCATAATTCTCTCTCCTTCCCTGCTGCCTCCACAAATGCCCGGAGAAGCTTCAACTGCTCTGAAGAATCATACATCATCTCCGGATGCCACTGCACAGCTACTGCAAATGGATGATCGTTTATCTCTGAATATAACTTTTGCCGGCCTCTGCACATTGGCAAAGACCGGGCTTTCCGTCATTTCCGATACATCTGGAGTGCATCCGGAAATGCCTGTTATTTTATTATAATCTGACATACACATGGGGTCAAGCAATTGCCGCTGCCTGAAGCTCCCGTTTTATTATACGAGAACTTTTTCCATCCGCTGTATTTCTGGTTTCTTTCCTGCGGATTCATGGAGGGGATGAACTGATTGCGGTTCTTCACCTCGAAAATGCTCTCCATCTATAATTTAGGACTGATCAGTCATACAAGCCATTCTGCTCAAAATCTCTGAACAGGCTGGCTGCTCCATCATCAGCAAATGCATCTGCATCCCCCTGATCGGAGTCGTCCTGTCCTCCCTGGATATCTGGGATATCTGCATCCTGGGAATCCTGGGACGTGCTATCCTCAGAGCTGTCTTTGCTATCCTTGCTGGAACTGTCATCTTTACCAAGTTTTACAGTAAGTGTCTTCTCCTTATACTCATTACCATCCAGAACTGCAACCGTCACATCAATCTTTTCCTTCGGCTCATAATACTGAAGCAGCTCAACCAGCTGATCGATACTGGTGATCGTTTTACCATCAAACTCTGTAATGACCATATTCTTGGTAATACCTGCATCATCGGCAGGGCCTCCCTCGGTTACCTCCGAAACAAATACACCCTGCGGGATACCATAAATCTGTACTGCCTCCGTACTTACTGTACTGCCTGTGATACCAAGGATACCATGATTATCCACTTTATCCCTTGCCTTGGCATTCATCATGTTCTCAAGAGAATCCGCAACATCAGAAATTGCAATGGCATAACCCATACCTTCAACCTCAGTAGAAGCAAGCTTGGAAGAGTTAATACCAACAACCTCACCATCCATATTCAGAAGCGCACCTCCACTGTTACCGGGATTGATAGCCGCATCTGTCTGGATCAGGTTCACGCCCTTGTTGATACTGCTGCTGTTATCTGTAGAATCACCAGACTCGATCTGGCCTGATGCATCTGTCGTACGGTTCTTTGCACTGACAATACCGGTAGTAACAGACTGGCCATAGCCAAGTGCATTACCAATGGCAACAACCTGCTCACCGATCTTCAGATCATCAGAGCTTCCGATCTTTGCAACAGAAATTGCATCCATTGTATCATCCGAAACATCCTTCGTTGCAACAGAAACAACTGCAAGATCCTCGTTTTCATCAAAGCCCTTTACCGTAGCCTCATAAGCATTACCATCTGCAAAGGCAACTGACAAGGTATCGGCACCATCCACAACATGATAGTTTGTGGCAATCAGCAGCTCAGAATCTGTTTTTCCGATGATAATACCGGAACCGCTTCCTTCAACTTCCTGCTCCTGGCTCGGCGCATACTGGGAACCAAACATGCTGTAATAATCCTGAACCTCCTGAACGGACTTGGTTGTGATGGCAACTACAGAAGGCATTGCCTCCTCAGCAACATCTGATACATCCAGACTGCCCTTTGTATCGGAGGATTTTGTATCCTTTGTATCTTCGCTGTCTTTATTTGATTTTTTATCAGACTTCATAAGAGTCAGATTCTCGGAGCTATCGGTTGCCGCCTGTACGGACTGTGCACCGGAGAAATAATTTATACCTTCATATGCACCAACTCCAATGCCACCGGCAAGTACTGCACACAGCTGATGGTTGCGCCCTTTTTCATCATTTTCTTTATTTTTAATTTTCTGTTATTGTTCATGGTTAAGTCCTCCCTGGAAAAAATTTCTTCTCCGCTTCCTTTTGATGCTTCAAAGTATATGGGTTAATTGTGTTTACTTTGTGGGAAAAATGTGTTTTATTTGTTAAAACTTTTCACTATCATCACAACTACAAACCACGCAACCTCAAGAAGAACGATCATTCCGCCTGGTTTCAGTCCGGCATAATAGGAAAGAAACAGTCCGGCAATGGTGGTACATACCGCCACGATAATGGCACAGATCAGTGTTCCCTTATAGCTTTTTGCCATCTGCATGCCACACGCCACCGGAACTACCAGCATAGAGGAAACGATCAGGGTTCCTACTGTACGGGACGCAATGGAAACTGTCAGAGCCGTCAGAATAGTAAAAAGAAAATTAATATTCCGCACGGAAACACCGGAGATCCTTGCCGCATTTTCATCAAATCCGATATAAAACAGTTCCCTGTAAAAAAACAGCACTGCTGCCAGTACCAGCACACTGATCACAACCACCAGCACCAGCTCTCCTTCACTGATGGACACAATACTTCCAAACAAAAAGCTGTTCAGACTGGCACCGTTTTCCACAAAGCCGGACAGCACACCGGCCAGTCCGATCCCGGCAGACATAACGATAGAGATCGCTACCTCCGAATAACGCGGGATTTTTTTGCGGATAGCCTCAATTCCAAGAGCAGCTACGATGCACATCACTACTGCACCGGCTACTGGATTCACTCCAAGTATCAGTCCCAGCACAACACCGGCCAGTGAAGAATGGGAAAGCGCATCTCCGATCATGGACATCCGTTTCAGAACAATGGTGATTCCGATGCAGGGCGTGATCACAGCCAGAAGGATTCCCACCAGAAAAGCCCTCTGCATAAATCCATACTGTAAAATACTCATACTTCGTCGATCCTCCCCTCTTCCGCTTTAAAAAACCGGTTTGCTCCTTTAAACTCACCGGAATTTCCATGAGTAACCATAAGGATCGTCAGCCCCTGTTCCTCATTCCGCTTCTTCAGAACTTCTGCAAGTGTTTTCACAGAAGCCATATCCATTCCTGTGGTAGGCTCATCCAGGATCAGGATCTTCGGTTTTCCTGCCAGTGCACGTGCCAGCATAACCCTCTGCTGCTGTCCTCCGGAAAGATCTCCGATCCTTCTTTTCCAGAACTCTTCCATTTCCATCTCCGCAAGTGCGGCTTTCAAACGCGGGATCTCTTTTTTTGCCCGGAAACGTGCCTTCCAGGAAGAGGAATACACGCCTGTCATCATGATCTCTTCCACAGTCGCCGGAAAATTCTGGTTTCTGCTGATACTGTTCTGTGGAACATATCCCAGATCTCCCTTTCCGAATGTGGCAGAAATATCTTTTCCATTTACGGTAATACTTCCCTCCTGCGCCTTCAGTTCGCCCAGAAGAAGCTTCAGAAATGTACTTTTTCCACTTCCGTTTTCACCGGTAAGGATGGCATAATCGCCATCCTTCACCTCCAGGTTCACCTGATCCAGCACAGGTGTCCCTGTATAGTGAAACGAAAGATTTTCTATCAAAATTCCCATAATTTCTCCTTTTTTGTTACAGCTGCTGTCCTGCACCTTCAGTTTAATGCCTTCCTGAGCGCCTCCAGATTCTTCCTCATCACAGAAAAATAATCCTCTCCGGCCTCGATATCCTCCTCACTTAATCCCTCGATCGGATTCAGCACAGCAGTCACCGCATCCACTTCCTTCGCCACTGTCTTCGCCACCTTGGGACTTGCCAGCTCCTCAAAAAATATGGTATGGATGTCGTATTTTTTCGCATACTCGATCACTTCCTGCATCTTGGCAGGATCAGGCTCTGAATCCGGTGTCAGCCCTTCGATAGCCAGCTGCTTCAGATCATAGGCATTGCACAAATATCCAAAAGCCTCATGCGCCACTATGATATCCCGGCTCTTCGTACCTTTCAGACCATCTCTGAACTCCTGATCCAGCTCATCAAATTCACCGGCATATTTCTCATAATTTGCTTCATAATAATCACCGTTCCCAGGATCAGCCTTTACCAAAGCATCCCTGATATTCTTCATTTCCTGCTTTGCACGCATAGGATCAAGCCAGACATGAGGATCTTTTCCTTCATCACCATGAGCATGATCATGTCCTCCATCCAAAAGCTCCACACCATCCGATGCCTCAGACACAACCAGATCCTGATTCTCCAGAGTATCCAGTACATCCTCCGCCCAGTGCTCCAGATCCGCACCATTATAGACAAACACATCTGCATCCTCAAGATTCCGGATATCCGTTGCCGCCGGCTCCCAGTCATGAGGCTCCGTTCCCGCCGGAACATATCCTTCACCTGAATCCTGTCGCCCCCTACCTTCCGGGCAAAATCATACATGGGATAAAAGCTGGCCATCACCTTCAGTCGGCCATCCTCCATAAATGGCTGTCCCACCGTTCCGGCCCTGTGCAAGCCATATCTGGTCACACCGCCCACAATAAAAAGCGTCACCGCCAGAACTGCTGCCGCTGTCATCTTCCTCTGTTAACATTCATTTTTAAGCCTCCTGCAGCTGTCACAATATCCATAAAAGATCGTCCGGCTCTGATCGATTTCAAATCCGTGTTCATCCAGCACATGTCCCACAAAATGATCGATACATCCACACTGCAGAGGAATCGTATGCCCACATTCAAGACACACTAGCTTACCGTAATTCTTTCGCTCCTCATCACGTATAAAACGATACTGGGCAGGCGCTCCCTCCACAGACGGAACCTTCAGCACCGCTCCCTCCTTCTTCAGCCGCTCCAGTCCTCTGTATACCGTTGTCCTTCCGATCTGGATCTCTTTTCCACGAAGAGCTCCATAAACTGATCTATGGTATAAAATGTATCTCCATATTCCTGCAGGCATTCCAGAATTATTTTCTGCTGCCTGGTGCTGTATTTCATTTTTTCTTCCATTATATTTCCTACTCTCTTCTATCAACTGCACCTTACATGGCAGATTTGAATTTGAAAACCGTTTTCATATTACATTCAAATAAGAATTTCGTCAAGATATTTTTGAAGGGAAATAATTTTTGGTATGTTCTTATAAAAGCACTTTATCTCTACCTTCTTTTATGATAAAATATAACCAAGACTTAACCAATAGAAAGAAGGTAGACCTCTATGAAATCACAGCGACTGGACATGATCGAAGAATATGTGCTGGAGCATAAGAACGCTTCTCTCGATACATTATGTGAGAAATTCAACGTATCCAAAAACACCATCAGAAGAGATGTCGATATCCTTCTGAAACGTGGCAGTATCATGAAGTATATGGCGGTGTCGCAGCACTCGAAACTCCACAGACTCTTCCCCTTCTGTCTTACGAAGAGCGTGGCGGACGTTTTCCTGACGAAAAGAAAGAAATCTGCCGCCGTGCCGCAGAGCTTGTGGCAGAAGACGATACCATCTATATCGATACAGGTACAACCTGCCTGAACCTGGTTGATTTTATTGCAGATAAGCACTGTACGATCCTGACCAACAGCCTGCTTATCTTCAACAAGGCAGCATCCTATCCGAACCTGGATATCATTTCCGTTCCCGGAAAGCTGAACCGCAAGACCCTGTCCTTCACAGGACCGGATATCAATGATTATCTGCAGACCTACAACATTTCCATGGCTTTTATGGCCTGCACAGGTGTAACCATGAAGAGCGGACTTACCAATGCCAGCGCCGAGGAATACATCACCAAAAAAGCCATCGCAGAGAATGCCAACAGCATGATCCTTCTTGCAGACCATTCCAAATTCGGCCGGATCTCGCTTATGACCTATTCTTCCATGGAAAAGCTGGACGCCATCGTAACCGACCAGCCACTTCCTGAAGAATACGACAGCTTCTGCCAGGAGCACGGCATCCGTGTTATGACGATCGATTAAATTGGATATTGACCCTAAAAACGGTGCATCTGCCAGAAATCCAGCAGATGCACCGTTTTTGAATATGCTCATTTCATTAGAGGATTTTATCTGAAAGGCAGATCTTACCCAATCTGCCTTACAGTGTTATAAATTTATTTATGAAGCTTTCTTAAGCCTCAGTACTTCCTTCCCATGTGCCGACCTTTCTCTTTCCGGCAGCTTCATCAAACCAGTGTGTTGTAACTGTTTTTGCTCTTGTGAAGAAACGATAGCCGTCTTTTCCGAGAACGTGCAGATCACCAAAGAAGGAATCCTTGTTTCCGGAGAATGGGAAGTATGCTGTCGGAACCGGGATACCTACATTGATTCCTACCATACCACCATCTGTCTCCATAGCGAATTTACGGCTGTAATATCCGCTCTGTGTAAAGATACAGGAACCATTTGCAAATGATTGGCATTCATGACTGCGATGCCTTCCTCGTAATCCTTTACTCGTTTGATACAGGTTACCGGTCCGAAGATCTCACGGTTTCCAACTGTCATCTCCGGTGTTACATGATCAAGAATTGTCGGTCCTACGAAGAATCCGTTCTCATATCCCGGAACTACTACATTACGTCCGTCAAGTACAAGCTCCGCACCCTCATCGATACCCTTCTGGATCCAGTTGCAGATCTTCTCCTTATGGCCTGCATTTACAACCGGGCCGAGATCGGTATCTTCATCATATGCACAGCCAAGCTTCATAGCCTCTGCTTTTTTCTTAAGAAGTGAAACAAATTCGTCTGCGATACTATCCTGTACGCATACAACCGGAAGAGCCATACATCTCATACCTGCGCATCCATATGTAGAGTTGATGATCGCATTAACAGTAGCCTCAAGGTTGCAGTCCTCAAGTACAAGTGCATGGTTCTTTGCCTCACACTGTGCCTGAACTCGTTTGCCATGAGCTGCTGCCTTGGAATATACCTGTTTACCAACACCTGTTGTTCCTACGAATGTAACAGCCTTTACTCTCTCATCTGTAAGAAGGATATCAGCCTCTACACGGCTGCAGGTCACAAGGTTTACAACACCCTTCGGGAATCCGCCCTCTGTATAGAAGAGCTCCATGATCCTCATAGCTGTAAGTGGTGTCTGGGAGCTTGCTTTCAGTACTACTGTATTTCCACATGCAATGGAAAGCGGAACCATCCAGCCCCATGGGATCATTGCCGGGAAGTTCATCGGAACAATACCAGCAGTTACTCCAAGTGGTTTGCGATATGTAGCTGTATCATATCCTGTAGTTACCTGCATTGCAGCATCGCCCTGGATCATTGTCGGAAGTGCACATGCCTCTTCTGTAGGCTCAATTGCTTTCTGAACATCTCCTCTTGCCTCTTTGATGTTCTTTCCGAGTTCTTTTGCACAAAGTACGGAAAGCTCTTCCTTATGAGCATAAAGAACATCTCTCCATCTGAACATATACTGCTGTCTCTTTGCAAGAGAAAGTGAGGACCATTCCGGGAATGCAGCCTGTGCGGAAGCGATCGCCTCTTCTACCTCATCCGGTGTACAGCAGGGAACCTGCGCGATCACCTCACCTGTACTGGAATCTGTAACATCCATGTATTTCTCTGCCTTTGACTCTTTCCACTCACCGTTTACACAGTAACCCATTTTTTGATCTCAGCCATTTTAAGATACTCCTTTCGTGCTTACCTTTTTATTCTTAACTTCATAAAAATTTTAGTCATTCTCGTTTTGTTCTGGTCACAGATTATCATTTATTTTTAATTTTGTCAATATAGTATGGTTATATTTTGAGTATATTTTTCAAAATTATGTGTTAATTTATTCACATTTCATGGTATTCCATGTTCCCTGTATAAACTTTTGAAACGTATGCATTTACAGCCATAAAGCCGCATAGTGTCTTGTCGTTTTTTATTCCATTGTGAGAGCAAAAGTTACTCATTTTTGTTATTTTCATAACACACCATTCCACACACACTATTTATTGCCTCCAGCTACGCTGAGGCTTTTAGACCTGTGCAATCGGATTCACAGACAAGTAAGGGGTATAGTTGTTCTGTTACAATTACAGATTCCTCTGATCCCGGCATATTTTCTCTGTATTTTCCAGGAATAAAAAAATACATCTGTGCGTCTTTTACGGACACGCTCATTTTCATGACCGCTCGCTTCTTTTCACGGCTTATTGCACCTTTACATACAATCCTGCGCCTGCTTATCTGATCTACAACAATTTCATAAATTACTGCTGCAATCAAAAAACAGGATACGGTTATCGTATCCTGCCCTAACTTTTCATTTTCTGTTTTTCACATATTTCTGCCTAACCAAATATGGTCTGCACCAGCACCATATAAAACACCGTTTCCCCTCCTATGCTGAGCAATGTACTCTTCTTCCATTTATGTAATACCACAATGAACAGTATTGCGATCAGCTCCGGCAGTCCGTAATGCGTACTTTCCGGCACATCCTTCAGACAAAATACCACCAGCAATCCGATCACTGCACAGGGCAGCACTTTTCCCAGATAGGTGATCACAGCCGGCGGTTCCTTTCCTTCCGGGAATATGATAAACGGCAAAAATCGCGTTGTCATAGTCCCCAGGACCACTACCACAACCGTTATGATCTGCTAGTCATTCCTTATCCCTCCTGTCCGGCTATATCCCAACTGTCATGCCTGATATTCTCCTGACTTTTGTATACGTTCTTTTTTCTCTTCTCCTCATGCTTCTTCATTCCCAGGAAGCATAAAACGATCGATGTCATTGACGGAAGGATAAACTTCCCGCTTCCAAAGATCACCAGGCAGATCACAGAACATACAATTCCGACCAGCGCCGGCTTATGATCTTGTGCATCTTCCCACTGATCAATGAACATAACCACAAACAGCGCAGTCATGACAAAATCCAATGATGTACGTCCCTTTCTGTTTTACAATTTCCACAGCTGATGCTGACCGTCCATGGTAACAAAATCTCCCTCATTGATATCTCTTTCATACAGGAGGCCGTCATCATGTCGCAGACTTGTTTCATTTCCATTTTCATCTTCTATCAGCACTATTGACATAAGTGCTTCACCCGGCTGTCGCTCTTCACAGCCGAAATCCATGTCTTCTTCTATCTTCAGAACCTTGTACTGCATGATCAGATTTCCTCCAGCAGCACATCGTTAACGGCCTCATAAGCGTCCTCAAGCGCATCCAGTGCCTCTGTCAGCGTGTCCATCTTCCGGCTGTCCGCATTTTCTTCCTCATAGGCCTCTATCACTTCAGCCATTACATCCTTCAGCTCTTCCAGTGAATTTGCAATGTCCTGCAGCTTCTGATCTTTGTCCTCTTTTGATGTGATATTTACGATCTTACTCATGATCCTTCCTCCTGTCGCTTTACTCTCATTCTTTATTCTGATCCTTTATCCTGCATATATCATGCTTTGCATATATCATACTCCACATTCACCCATTGTACCATATCCTGCGCGCAGATGCATCGGATATGTTGTTACTGCTCACTCCGTTCTCAGCAACACGCTTTGCGATGCGCAGGATTTATGCTAATCACATAAATCCGCGCAGTATGTCTGTTTATACTGATTTTTCCGCTCCGGTCTGGTATAATCGATCTAAAGGAGTTTTTCAATTTACAAACTAATCCTTTCCCATTATAAGGAGACATATTGCCATGAAAGAAAAAACAGAAACCTTTAACCAGGGAAAAAGATATTTCTTTTATATTCTGATGTTCGCCATCCTTGGCTGGTTCATTTTTATGCAGATTTTTGGTGCAGATGAACGCTCTTCCGACGCCTCAGCAGCCTCTGTGATCTATTCCGGTACCGTTACCTGGCAGAAACCGGATGGAACCACCCAGGAAATTTCCGTTCCGGGCACCTACAAGGTTCCCGTCGGTGACACGATGGTCCTCACGATACAGCTTCCCGATGATCTTACAGATACCTGCTTTGCCATCCGTTCTTCCCTTCAGGATGTGGATTTTTATGTAGGGGACAACCTCAGGACCAGCTACTCCACGCATAAAACAAGGCTTGTGGGCAAAAACTCCGCCAGCCGTTATGTTTTCTGCCCGGTTTATGTTTCCGATGCCGGTAAAGAGCTCCGTATTGAACTGACCACTTACACCTCCAACTACACCGGAGTCGTCAATCCTGTTTACTGCGGAGACAAGGCAGATATCTGGATATATATTTTCAGCAGATACGGACTGGAAACCTATATTGCTTTTTTTATCCTGTTTGCCGGAATCGTCACGATCCTGTTCAGTTTCGCTCTGGGACTGGTCTATCATACACGATTTGACATGGAATATCTTGGATGGTGCATGGTTATGGGCGCAGTCTGGATGCTGGGTGAATCCAAGCTCCGTCAGTTCCTGGTCCCCAACGCTTCCGCTCTCGGATCTCTGTGCTTCGTTATGATCCTTTTGTGTCCGCTCCCGATCCTGTTTTTTGCGGACAGTCTCCAGAAAGGGCTGCATCACAGATTTTATGTCTGTCTTGGAAGCATCGCAATGGTAAATTTTGCAGTCTGTACGATCCTCACTGCTGCAGGTATCGCAGATTATATCGAAACTATGCCTGTAAGTCACGGAATCCTGGCAATCACCGTTGCCACAATATTTGTACACCTTTTCCAATATATACGCACCGAAAAAAACAAGGCCGACCGGATTTTGCTCATTGGTCTGCTGGCAGCGATCCTGTGTATTGCCGTTGAAGCAACCTCTGTATACTTTGTCACATCGATGTCCGGACTGTTTGTGGGTGCCGGCATGTTGATCCTGCTTTTTGTCAATATTGTAAGAGCCATCAAAAACGTCCAGGATATGGAACTGAAACGCCAGCAGATCGAAATCCGCAAAAACCAGGAACAGAATGAAAAAATGTCTCTGCAGATGATACAGACCCTTTCCACCACCATTGAAGCAAAGGACGCGTACACCTGCGGCCATTCCTACCGGGTTGCACAATATGCAGCCCTGATTGCAGAGGAGCTGGGCTGGACACCGAAGGAAATCCTGAATCTGAAACGTGCTACTCACCTTCACGATATCGGTAAGATCGGTATCCCGGATCCGTTCCTGAACAAACCTGCACAGCTGACTGATGATGAATACAACCTTATAAAAAACACACCGTTATCGGTGCTGAGATTCTGAAGGACATAACCCTGATCCCTCATGCGGCAGAAATCGCAAGAAGTCACCATGAGCGTTATGACGGAAAAGGCTATCCGGACGGACTGGCCGGAACAGAGATCCCCATCCATGCCCGCATCGTGCTGTTGCAGACTGCTACGATGCCATGAACTCCCGTCGAATCTACCGTAATGCGCTTCCACCGGAAGTTATTTACGAAGAATTCCGTAAAAACCGTGGTACACAGTTCGACCCGAAGATCACCGACATTTTCTGAAACTACTCAACGAAAAGCGACTGCCTCAGTGGGATCCTTCCCAGGAAGAACCGGACACCTATAACCTTCCGGATATGCAGCTTACCGTCAGCAAATTCATCTCTGACATAATGGCCACCATAAAAAGCCAGGAAGATGCAAAAAGCTATGATTTCCTTACCGGTCTTCCCATGCGCAACCTGGGCGAACGTCTTACCGCAGAATTTATGCAGACGCATGATGGATGTCTGATATTCCTTGATATGGACAACCTGAAAAAGATCAACGACATCTATGGCCACAAAGCCGGCGACCGTGCGCTGAAATGTCTTGGAAAGCTGCTTCAGAAACGGCAGATCAGGGGATTTCCTGCAGACTTGGAGGCGATGAATTCCTGATGTTCCTTCCGGACACAGATCCTGGTTCCCTGTCTCTGCAGATGGACGATCTGTTCCAGAAATTTCACACCATCACTACCGATGATCCGGAACTCCGTTTTGCCACACTGTCCGCAGGACTGTGTCTGTGCAGCACCGATGATTCCTTTGAGGACTGCTATTCCAAAGCAGATAAAGCTCTGTATTACGTAAAACAAAACGGCAAAAACCAGTTCTTTTTCTACCAGCAGATCGACCGCAGCACTCTTGCGGCATCCGGTTCCGGAAAAGATCTGGAGCTTGTGGCAGAGTCCCTTCAGAAAAGCGGCATCTATGTAGGTGCTCTTGATCTGAATTACCGGGATTTCGCACGACAGTATGAATACATAAGTCAGCTTGTCACACGCAGCCAGTGCAGATGTTATCTGGCGATGATCACCATCGAGACACTTGTGGATACGGTTCCTGATATCGAATCCATTGAGCAGGCTCTGGAATATATGGAACAAGCCATCCGGCAGAATATCCGCCGTGTGGATATCTGTACACGCTACAGTTCCCTGCAGTATCTCATCATACTGTTTGAACCTGATGAAACGCATATCCCTGATATCATAGAACGTATTTTCACCCAATATTACCGTCAGTGTGACAGCCATGATTTCCAGCCATCCTATGAATACCTGAAAATATCTCCACAGGAGTTATAAATACTCCCATGACATGATAAAGCCATAACGAAAAAAGAGGTCGTACTTGACGGCCTCTTTTTCGTTAGAGTTTTGCAAAATATCATTAAGACATGGCTCTGGAATTTTCCTGCATGAAACTTTTCCCGTATGTTCGATACAGATAAACAGCTATAAAAATAGTCACGGCTTCCGCCAGCGGCATCGTCATCCAGACACCGGCCACACCTATAAGCTTCGGAAGGATCAGTATGAACACGGCCACCAGGATCAAAGAACGCATTGATGAGATCAATGCCGAAATAAAACCATTTCCCAGGGCAGTAAAGTATCCGGAAAGAAATACATTTAAACCAATAAACAGGAAAACCGGACTAAACAGCTTCAGGCCATCCCATGTCAATGTAAATACATTTCCGTTCCCGACGAATAAATGGATGATCTGTTTTCCAAATACAAGTGATACTGTGAGGATCAATACTGAACTGATGGCAATCGTAATAAAACTATATCGTGTTATTTCTCTGATCTTGTCATGATTTTCAGAGCCATAATTATAGCTTATGATCGGAGCCGCTGCAACGGCAATTCCCATATAAAAAGCGATGAAGAAATAGTAAATATACATAATGATCGTCACAGCCGCAACTCCATCTTCACCAAAATATTGCATGATAATAAGGTTAAATAAAAATGTAGTGATCCCGGTAGACATCTCCGTCAGCATTTCACTGCTTCCATTAGTGCAGGATTTCAGAAGAACACTCCCATCTGCCTTCGGTCTGCAAAACCTTATATGGCTGTATTTCAGGAAATAAATAAAGCCTATCAACATGCTTACTGTAATGGAGAGAAATGTTCCCCACGCGGCTCCAAGCGTTCCCAGTCCGAATATAGCCACAAAAATATAGTCGAAAACAATATTAAAAGCCAGACCGGTCAGAGACATGATCATTCCGATATACGATCTCCCATCCGTCCTCACAAGATATTCGAAAAATAGCTTGAATGACATCGGAACCGATCCTAAAAATATGACAAATGCGTATGGCACCACATGCTCCATCAGGCGCTCACTGCTTCCCAGAAAAATACAGATCGGTTTCAGGAAAAGAATTCCCACAGCTGTAAAAGCAACCGAAAGTACGAGCAGCACGATCGTCATAAAAGTAAATATCTCATTTGCTTCCTGTTCTCTTTTTTGTCCCATCCTCTCTCCTATAATGGCACCTGATCCCGTTGCAAGCATGACAGATGTTCCGAAAATAACACAGGTGATCGGAATAACAATATTAATTCCTGCAAGCGCGTCAGAGCCTGCATACCGGGATACAAAAAATCCATCTATCGTTGTATAAAATGATAAAAAGATCATAGTCAGTACCGACGGGATCAGATATTTTAAAAACTGAGGATAAGACATTTTTGCTTCAAAATATTTCATTTTTTTAGTCTCCTGCTTAACCCCCTGATCAGTCAAAATCTCTGGTAATGTTCGTAAGCCATCTATTTCTGAAATAGTGGATGAACACCACAGGCATTTTTTCGAATTCATCCAGGGTCATTATAAAGTATACCCAGACAGGCGGCAGTTTTAAAACATATGCGGCAATAAAGGTCAGAGGAACTGCAACAAGCCACATAAATATGGAATCCACGATCATTCCGAATCTGGAATCACCACCACCTCTGAAGCAGCCGCATATAAGACAGGTATTGATTCCCTCTCCCACAAGACGCCAGGTTGTCATAATTATAAATATACCAAGATAATACATGGCTGTCTCTGTCAGTTTATCCCGGTAGAAGTCCAGTATCATAGGGCGGACTGCCAAAATAATGGCACATCCGATGAGACTTACGATAATTGTTATTCTCAGCATACGTTTCCCATATTCTCTGGCTGTATCCTTGTGATCTTTACCAAGCTCCTGACTGATAATGATGGTAGTAGCGTTGGCAAAACCGCGGCAGGCGATGGCACCAATGTTTACCACCATAACAGCAACGGCATTTGCGGCAACCATATCATCGCCAATGTGGCCAAGGATCGCTGCGAATGCTGAACCGGCAAAGCTCCAGACAACATCATTTATCACAGCCGGAGAAGCAATTTTCATAAAGTCCCTGAACAGAATACCGGATTTTGCACAGAAATATTTTATTCGGAATCTGACATCGGAGCTGTTTAATGAGTAGATAAGACAGATCAATACCTCTGCGATCCTGGCAATAACAGTACCAAGGGCAACACCGGTAACACCAAGCTTTGGAAGTCCAAACAGGCCAAAGATAAAGGTGGCATTACAAAGTACATTGACACAAAGCGATACAATGTATGTAACAGAAGGCAGCATTATTTTTCCGACACTTCGGAGGGCACTCATGAAAATCTGTGAGAAGCCCATAAACATAAAGGAAAATGAGATCACCTTCAAGTATTCGCTGCCGGCAGCAATCGTATCCGGACTGTTTGTAAAAATCTTCATGATCGTAGTCGGCATGGAAAAGGAGATAATGAAAAATACAAGAGAAACGATCAGTGAGATCCGCTCCGCCAGGCCGAGAATCTTTTCTACTGTCTTTTATCACCCTTTCCCCAATACTGCACATAAAACCGAAGTACCTGTAGCCATGCCATAATACAAACAGAAAAGAATAAATGTATACTGGTTGGCAAGAGATGAAGCCGACATGGCAGTCTGGCTTACATATCCCAGCATTACAGTATCCGCAACATTTACTAATGTTCCGATCAGATTTTGGATCATGATCGGAAATGCTAATTTTGATGCATATTTCAAGAAATCTTTTTATTTAACATACAACAGTTCTTCCTTAGTTCTTAGAATTTATAAACCTGTGGCATATCTGGCAAAATGCCTGTCTTTCTCATATTTTGCAAGCAATCTGTCTATATAGAAATCCTCAAAATACAGCTCCATCCTGTCATTAAGTGGAAGGGAATTCTCATCTGCTCAGGACCGATTTTGCAGCACCGATCCGGTCTTCAGTGAATTCCGATAAGATATTTACTTATAAAGGACAGTATATCATATACCCTGCAAAACCGCGAGTCTTTTTCAGTATTCTTTCCAATATATTCCTTAATTGTATACTATATTTCGCCCTCTGGTCATATTTCCATTGTACACCAAAAAACAATATCACTTTAACGCAAAAAATCATTCTATTTTTTTACTTCTATGATATAATGTTTTATTGTGAAACTAATAAAACGAGGTGAACCAGGTGAAGAAAAAAACAATTGTACCTCTTATCGTTTTTTTACTGGGCATATGCCTTGTTGGTTTAATTGTATACAAAACAGACTCACATGAAACTGACCAACAACACATAACAGCACAATTAAATGCAACAACCTACGGCGAACGTATAAAAAATGAGATTACAAATGGAATTGCGGTCACAGATGCGCTAAAGCAGATCCTGATCAGTGAAAACGGAAAGATCAGTCAGTTTGACACAATTGCGGAAAATATTATGTCTGACGTTATTGAAAGCATACAGCTTGCTCCGGATGGTATTGTGACAGATGTTTATCCTTCTGAGGGAACGGAAGCGTGTAAAGTCAATCTGCTCCAGGATAAAGATCGCAGCAAAATTTCCTGTTACGCAAGAGACAATCACGTGATCATTACACAAGGTCCTTTCGATTTAAAACAGGGCGGCTGTGGAATTGCTGTCCGCAATCCAGTCTACCTGAAAGATAAAAACAACCAGGAATATTTCTGGGGATTTACCATTGTTATCCTGCGTGTTCCCGACATTTTTTCAGATGCAATCAGTGCACTTTCGGATTTCGGATATGAATACAGGCTTTCAAAAACAGATACTCCCTGGATCGACACTTATAAAGTTGTTTATCAGTCAGATGACCAATTTACTCATGCTGTTTCTTATGATTTTACGATAGGGGAAGAAAACTGGAAATTAGAAGTAGCTCCTGAAAGCGGGTGGAGAAACCTTAGATTACTGGTAACCGTCGGCGGAATGTTTACTGCTGTCGTTTTACTTCTCTCAGGTCTTACCCGGGTGTGGTTAGTATCGAAAGAAAATAAAAACAAATTTCAAATACTGGCGCACACAGATTCTCTCACCGATATTTACAACCGCTATGGATTTGATGAATCAGCCGAAAGGATGATCACTAAAAATCCAAAAGCGCATTTTGTGGCCGCACTCCTTGATATTGATGACTTTAAGTTTATTAATGATATTTACGGACATGTCTATGGAGACAAGGCATTAAAGAGTCTTACAGATAGCATGAAGGCTTTTTTCCCAAAAAACACATTACTGGGAAGAAACGGTGGTGATGAGTTCTGCATTCTTCTGCCGGATCATACCTATAAAGAAGCGGAAGAACTGCTGCTGCAATTTACCAAGCTTCCAAAGACATTTTCATGTAAGGGAAAAGAATATCCGTTTTTTATTTCTCTCGGATATGCAGAATATCCAACCTTTGCCTCCAACCGTTCACAGCTTATGCGCTGTGCAGATGCAGCACTTTATGAAATAAAGCTTCACGGAAAAAATGGATGTATGGCTTACAGGGATGGGCTCCGGTCAGGAATCCGCAAACAGCTCGGATTTGCATTCAAGGATATCTCTGAACACCTTCCGGGTGCATTTATCATATACAGAGCGGACAAAGATGATGATGAACTCCTGTATGCAAACCACGAGTTCCTTCAAATGACCGGATATAAAAATATAGATGAACTCTTCAGCCTCACAAATAAAAGCTTCCACAACCTGATCCGTGAGAATGAACAGCAGCAGATAGAAGCAAGCATCTGGAAACAGATCGATGCCGGCAATAAAAATGATTACATCCACTTTCATCTTCGAAAAGCGGACGGCTCTTACCTTTCTGTTCTTGATCACGGAAGGATCGTGGACAGCCAGCAATACGGAAGGGTATTTTATGTAGTGTTTATGGACTGGGAAGCCATGCATGTTCATTACAGTGATAAATTTTCCGGCTAAGGTACAGACTTCTCAGTCTGTGTCTTAGCGACTGTTTTTCTCTGGGCGGTTCAACCATCTTATAATATGTATTCCATCTGTCTTTCTTTTGTCCGCATTCCCATTTTCTCATAAAATTTTTCTGCTGAAGTATTTCCTGCCCACACATTCAATGTCACTTCATAGCATCCCAGCTGCTTTGCTTTATTTTTTATATATTCAAACAGACTTTCCCCAATATGCCGGCCTCGTGCCTCCTGATCGACACACAGGTCATCTATAAAAAGAGATTTAAACGGTACCATATTATTTGAAAAAGGCTGTTCCTTTAATTGACAAAATGCATACCCCACACAAACATCAGCCTCATCCGCTGCAACATATATTGGCTTTTCTTCATTTTTCAAAAGCTCTGTCAATTCGTCTGTCGTATATTTTGTTGTGCCCGGAATAAAGATATCAGGCCTCATATCTGCATGGATCTGCAGCACCTGTCCTAACAATTCCAGGATCCTCGTAATATCTTTTTCTTCTGCTTTTCTGATGAGCATTTTTTTCCTCCTGTTTTTCAATAACTGGTTTCACAGATTCTTTATACATACCATAATACCATCGTGTGGATTCCAGGTAAAGGAAGGCTTATAACAATAGCATCATTTTAAACGGTCAGGTTTTTTTCCGGTCAACCTTCTTTTGCAAAATTCCTTATATTGGAATTATCTTATTTATAATTATCTGTAATGTATTCCGCTCCAGTAAATATTATCTTTCACTATCGTTTCCTGCGGAAGTACTACACCATCCAACGCCCACCTTTTATATTCTGCAAACCCTACACGGTCAATAATATATCCCACATGTTCCTTGCCGCCAGGCGCATTTGGATCAATATATTTTTTTACAAATTTATAGGTGTTCAGGATAACCTTGACGATAGTGTCTTCATCTGCCCAGATCAAAAAATCTTCTCCCAGACGTGGATTTTTCTTTCCAGTTCGTCCCATAAGTGTCAAACGATAATATTTTTTTTCACTTCTGGTCCATGCTCTGGTAGGACATTTTGTCACACATACTCCACAGCCTACGCATTTTTCTTCATTGCGCACGATTCTGTAATTATCCATCTTTAACGCATCCACCGAAAGCTTATCACAGCCTTTTACACAGGCGCCACAGGATACACAACGATCAGGGTCATATTGTGGCTCTGTCATACCGATAATTCCAAATCGTGCATTCTTGCTTTGATACAGTCATTGGCACAACCTGTAAGTGCAATTTTAAAATGAAGATCATTAGGAAATATAGCCTTTTCGATTCTCTTCGCAAAAGCTGCTGTATTATAATTTCCAAAAGGACAGACTCTGTTTCCGATACATGCACAGACATTTCTGGTTCCTGATGCTGAATACCCGGTACCTGCCTCATTTTGATTGATCTGAAGATTATCAATGATGGGTTGAAGCATCTCATTAACTTTATCCATATCTTCCATATGGATTCCTTCTATTTCGAATCCCTGACGAGTGGTAACATGGATCTGTCCGTTTCCATATTTTCTGGCAATATCCACCACCTGCTGCATAACGTCTGCATTACAGCACCCTCCCGGAACACGAACTCTGGAAGCCGTAAGCCCACGGACCTTTGATACACGGAAGGCATTTTTCTTTAGTTTCTTTGTATTGATATCCATTACGATTTCCTCCCCTAATCAAACAGTTTTTGCCTTCTGAATAACAGAATACCGGACCATCCAGACAAATATAGGTATCATTCATTCGACAATGCCCGCATTTACCAAGTCCACAGCACATTTTTCTCTCCTGAGATATCCAGATTTGTTCTTCCTTCATTCCCAGCTTTAAAAGCTCTGCTACTGCAAATTTCATCATGACCGGTGGTCCGACAACAATAGCTGCAGTCTCATGGATATTATCAAGCTCAAGTTCCGGAATATATTTTGTAACAAGTCCTGTCCTATAAGAATCGTCATCAGCGGAATCCACTGTCAGGATCAGCTCCATCTGCTGTTCCCAGATCTTCAGATCCTCACGGAACAAAATATCTGACGGCGATTTAAACCCAAGGATCGTGTGTAATTTTTTCACTTCATCCGGATGCTCACCGAAGTAACTGATCACTCCTCTCACAGGAGATACTCCTGTTCCACCAGCTACCACGATCAGTTCTTTTCCCTGATAATTCTCCTTCTCAAAACCATTTCCATACGGGCCACGCATAAAAAAACAGCTTCCCTCATTCAGTTCAAAAATCTCTCCGGTCACCTTGCCAACCTTGCGTATGGTCAGATCAACATAATCTTCTCCTATACCACTGACAGAAATCGGTGCCTCACCATATTTAGGAATAGAAACTTCAAAAAACTGTCCCGGTCTTACTTCACCCACATATGTCATACGGAATGTATATTCTGTCTCTGTATGCTTCACGATTTCTTTTATCTTAGATAAGAAAGGAATATATTCATTCGTCATCTTACTTTCCCTCCTTTTCTTTCAGCTTCTGAAGACATTCGATATAGGAAATATACTCCGGACAGACATTTTCACAACGCCCGCAGCCGACGCACATATGATATCCGAATCTTTTCTTATGATCTGAAATTTTATGTAATACCTTAAAGCGCATTCTTTCACCCTGACTTTGGCGGAAACTGTGTCCTCCGGCAATATCAGAATATCCATCTACCTGGCAGGAAGCCATACACGGCGACGCTCTCCGGCCTTTGGATTATCTTTATAAAAAATATCCTGCATAGTAAAACAGGTACACGTAGGACAGACAAAATTACAGCGGCCACAGCCAATACATCGACTGCCATATTCCTGCCACATGGAATCCTGGTGAATTGTATTTGATAGTTTTTCCGGAACCTCTACATGAACCTCATTATTTTCCACAAAAATCGGTTTCTCCTGAACATTCTGTCCATAATCCCATAATAATTCTTCCAGTTCTCTGCATCTCAGCTCCATGTAACATCCATCTTCATCCTGAAAAATATACATATCATATTCTTCACAACGATTCGTTCCCATACTTACGCAAAAACAATTTTTTCCGGATTCCTTACACCCCATCACAGCAAAAACTGTGTTTTCCCGCATTCTTCTGTAATAATAATCCTCTGCACCATTTTTCAAATACATGTCGTCCAGACGTTTCAGGGCATGAAAATCACAGCTTTTCAAGAAAATCAACTCTGTCTTGCCGCTCCGTCTGCTGTTTTCATCTCATTCTCCGTAAAATAAAGAATCGTCTCTGAAATCGGAAGCAGTACCTCCTTAAAGCTGTAATCCGACTTCTGATTCCAGACAATCTCTTCCCAGCTGTTCAGCAGACCATAACGAACTACATCTGTATCTGAAAAGCATCCTGTCCCCTGGTAAATTTTCGGTCCATACACATCATAGGATTTCTGCAAAATTTCAAAAATATTCTGCATCTCATCACTGCTGACTCGTTTTCCCATCAGATACCCCTTTCTTATAATCACATTTTATAAAATTCTGCAAGACCATCAAAATCTATCAGAATAAAGCGCTTATTACCATAACAGATCAGACCTCTGTCCGTAAGAACCTTACAGGCACGAGATACATTTTCCCTTGGTGCACAACCAGATCTGCCATCAGGGTAATGGTAAGATCAATATCTATCATCACCCCTTCTTCCGTATCTACGCCAAAATCACGACCGAGCTTCCATAATTTTGCAGCTATTTTTCGCTCCATCTGCATATTTCCGGTCGTATTCTTTAGCTGGTGCCCCATTCGCCAGAGATTTCTCTCATACTCTCTCAAAACAGCTCTTGTCAAAGCATGGCTCTGTTCCATAAGCTGAAGAAACTGTTTTTCTGCAATTTCTATCACCTGCACCGGACAGGCAGCCTCACAAAAAAGTGCATTCGGCTTTTTGCTTACAATGCTCTGATTTAAAAGCCGTCCTTTTCCCAGGATAAAAATCACCTTTCGATTTCCATGCTTGGTCAGATTATAAAGCATCACTTCGCCGGAATACACAAAATATACTGTTTTGGTTCTGCTTCGTGAATGAAAAATCACTTCTTTTTTCTTATAAGAAACAACTTCACTTTCATTAAGCAGATTCTGCAGAATATCCTTTGGGATTTCTTTAAAAAAATCCATCTTCTCCAGTTCCCTGAGTGTTATCTGTCCCATTGTATCAACCTCACTGGTATAGCTTTTGCAGTTTCTGATAATAAACTACTCTTGTCTCGCTTTCCTTTTGTATTATAATGAAAAAGTTTATCGTTTTCCGTGATGTATATCACATTTTTATTCCTGAATCCGTATCATTACAGACAGTCAGCTCAAAATGGTTTCTGTTTGTTTTTATAAGTCCTTCTTTTTGCAGCTTTGATATCTCCGCAGACATTGCCGCACGGTCAATACAAAGATAATCTGCCAGTTGCTGCCGGTCAAAAGGAATATCAAAGGATAACGATGCCTGTCTGATAGATACCGACGACAGATAGGACAGCAGCTTATCCCTTGTCGTTCGCTTGCCAACATGTGTGATCTTATCGTTGAGGATCAGGATCTTATTTGCCAGGACACCGACCAGGTTACGAATCAGCTTCTGATGATGATCACATACTGTTGGACAGGAAACCAGAAGTCTTTGAACATTTAAAAAAATAATCTCACAATCTTCATCTGCTACCACACTGACATTCAGAACAGCTCCCGGGCTTGCTGCATATGGTTCACCGAAAAAATCTCCTGCATGACATTTTGACAGAATATTCCGATGTCCCCAGAGGTCTTCCTGAATAACAAGAACACAGCCTGCCACCACAAGTCCCATTACTTCGGTAGAATCTCCGGCTCTGAAAATATAAGAATCCCGTTTTCTGGAGATTGTTGTTGCATTTACACAGTGCAGTATGGATAATATCTCATTATCAGTAAGACCTTTAAAGAAAGGACTGGTTCTTAAAATGGGTAAATATTTTTTCAAAATTAATCCTCCTGTTGGAAATCAAACATACACGTTGTAATTATTATACTATACTCCTAACAGAAACCAAGGATAAATATTACCGGCCGAGGATAAAATAATAAGAAAGATCATTCGAAAAATCACAGAATAAAAGGAGAATACAATAATGGATAAAAAAATGTTTTGTTTTCAGTGTGAACAGACAGTCGGATGTACCGGCTGTACCGGAAATGCCGGTGTCTGCGGAAAAAAAGCAGATACAGCGAAATTACAGGATGAGCTGACAGGTGCATTGATCAGTCTGGCTAAAGCTGCCGACAGCACGGAAACTATTTCAAAAAGAACCGGACAGATCATAATCGAAGGACTGTTTACTACAGTTACAAATGTAAGTTTTGACAATGCAGCAATCGAAAATATGATACAAAAAGTCAGAGCTGAAAAAGAAAGACTGGCTCCTGACTGCAGAACAGAGGAATATGATCTTCAGCAGCTGTGGAATGCCAATGAAGATATCCGCTCCTTGAAATCTCTTATTCTCTTTGGTATCCGCGGAATGGCTGCCTATGCCTATCATGCAAATGTTCTGAATTATGAAGATGCCGAAGTGAATCAGTTCTTCTGCGAGGCATTATCTAAGATCGGTTATGAAGAAAGCACAGAAGCACTGCTTTCCACAGTACTCAAAACAGGAGAGATCAATCTGAAGTGCATGGCACTTCTTGATAAGGCAAATACAGAAACCTATGGAACACCAGAGCCAACTGATGTTACACTTACGGTAGAAAAAGGGCCTTTTATTGTCGTGACCGGACATGATCTGAAAGATCTGCAGCTTTTGCTTGAACAGACTGAGGGAAAAGGAATCAATATCTATACACATGGTGAAATGCTCCCTGCCCATGCCTATCCATTCTTAAAGAAATACGCTCACCTGAAGGGCAATTTCGGAACTGCATGGCAGAATCAGCAGAAAGAATTTGACCATCTTCCGGCCCCGATCCTCTACACTACCAACTGTCTGATGCCTCCAAAAAGCAGCTACGCTGACAGAGTATTTACAACAGAAGTGGTTGCCTTCCCGGGAGCTGTTCATATTGACGAGAAGAAAGATTTCACACCGCTTATTGAAAAAGCACTGGAGCTGGGTGGTTACAAAGAAGATCGGACGTTCTCCGGTATCAACGGCGGTAAAAAAGTGACAACCGGTTTTGGTCATGCAGCCATCCTGTCCCATGCAGATACTGTGGTAGAAGCCGTAAATCAGGCGCGATCCGCCATTTCTTCCTGGTTGCCGGCTGTGATGGTGCCAAGCCAGGTCGAAACTATTATACGGAATTTGTGAAGCAGACACCTTCTGACAGTATTGTCCTCACCCTGGCATGTGGAAAATTCCGTTTCAATGATCTCGATCTGGGAGAGATCGGTGGTCTGCCACGACTGATGGATATGGGTCAGTGTAATGATGCTTATGGTGCGATCCAGGTTGCTGTGGCACTTGCAGATGCATTTGGATGTTCTGTAAATGAGCTTCCGCTTTCCTTCGTTCTCTCATGGTATGAGCAGAAAGCAGTCTGTATCCTGTTAACCCTCCTGCATCTGGGTATCAAAAATATCCGTCTTGGTCCTTCTCTTCCGGCATTCCTGTCTCCTAATATTCTGAACTTTCTGGTTGAAAATTATGGTATTGCACCTATCACCACACCGGAAGAAGATATCAAAGCACTGATGAACCAGTAAAAGTAAATTTTTCAAAGCCTTTACAAAATCAACAAAGCCGATACAGGATTCCAAAAGTCCTGCATCGGCTTTATTTACAGGTCTAAAGACTCGGATCAGCCGACAACACTTTTAAACATGTGCAGCGATATTCTGATGGAGTTAAATGATAACGTTTTTTAAACAATCTGCAAAAATAATCAACGTTATGAAATCCGCTTTCATAAGCGATCGTTTTTACTTTTTTATTCGTATTTTTCAATAACCAGGAAGCTGCCTGAAGTCGATATCCTATCAGATAATTAACCGGTGTAGTATGTAAAAAACGGTGGAACAAATTAAGTGCAGTACTTTTGCTGATTCCTATATGCGAAGCAATTTCATCCAGAGACAAATTGCGATTATAGTTTTCATGTATATATTGCATGATCAACTGCACTCTTTTCTGTGCAACTTCATCCACTGTCTGTACATCTCCTTTATCAGATAACTTTACATTTTCATAAAAAGTCAGCCATAAATCCTGCAGCAATGCCAAAGTAGCAAGTTCTCTTATTTTCTCATTCCTCTGTATTTCCATTATTTTTATCATAGTTTGTATGATCTTTGTTTGCCATAGTTCATCAGGCTGAAAACGCTGGAAATATATATTCGATGAAATGATTGGCAAGATATATTTCTTATAGATCAGGCTGTTCTCCGGCGCAATAAATTCCGGCATACATACAAAGTTAGGAATGATACCACCTGATGATGCGTAAAAGCGGTGCAATATTTTAGAATTAATAAAAATTGCTTCTCCTTCTGACAATATAATCTGTTTTTCTCCTATTCCGCATGTAACTTGTCCGGACTCGACATATAAAAACTCAAATTCTCTGTGCCAGTGCCACTCAATACAATGAAAATCAAACAATTCCAGATTATCATAATAATACTGGAATGGATAATCACTGCTTCCATGCTGTTTAATTTCCATGAATTCCTCGTCTGTAAGTATTTTATTATAATCCATCCCATATCACGTTCTTTCTTTTTTACGATATTATACAGTATTTCTACAATTTAATTCAATGTATATATCTGATATTTGCTATATAATCAAGTAAAAAAAGAAAAGAGGTATTCTTATGATTTTTAAATGGATGAATGAAAGTGAGATCAACATTGAGGGCGACAAAATTGAAATAACCGCACCACCCAGAACAGACTTTTTTGTGGAAGTATTGATGAATGTGAAGATTGAACATAAGACTGTTAAAAACATTCGGAGAGGAAAATAAAAAATGAATGCTGTAAAAAAAACTAACTACCATAAGACAAAAATAGCCTGTTATATGGGATTTATCACACAGGCTATTGCGGCAAACTTCGCACCGCTTCTTTTTTTGAAATTTCACAGTGACTACCATATTTCTCTCGGTAACATTGCTCTGATATCCACTTTCTTCTTTTTCACACAGCTTCTGGTTGATCTGTTCTGTGCCAAATTCGTAGATCATATCGGATATCGTGTGTGCATTGTTGCATCAGAAATATTTGCTGCATTGGGTCTGCTTGGACTGGCATTTTTACCTGATTTTTTACCTGATCCTTTTATTGGAATTATATGTAGTGTTATTGTTTATGCCATCGGAAGCGGTTTAATAGAAGTACTTTGCAGTCCTATTATCGAGGCCTGTCCGTTTGAAAACAAAGAAGCAACTATGAGTCTGCTCCATTCGTTTTACTGTTGGGGAGCTGTTGGGACAATTTTGATTTCCAGCTTATTTTTCCTGATATTTGGAATAGACAGTTGGAAGTGGCTCGCCGTAATATGGGCAATCATTCCTGCAATTAATACTTATAACTTCATGACCTGTCCCATTGAATCTCTGGTTGACAATGGTTCTGGAATGGAAATTAAGGATCTGTTTTCCAAGCCATTTTTCTGGGTTGCAATATGTCTGATGATCTGTTCCGGAGCTTCTGAACTTGCAATGGCTCAATGGGCATCTGCTTATGCAGAATCAGCACTGGGATTATCAAAAGCCCTAGCGATTTAACAGGGCCATGTATGTTTGCAGTAACAATGGGAATCAGCCGTATAATTTTTGGTAAATATGGAGAACAGTTAGATTTAATGAAGTTTATGAGTGGTTCAGGCATATTATGCGTTGTCTGTTATCTGCTTACTGCTTTGTCATCCAACCCGATCATCGGACTGATCGGTTGTATTGCATGTGGATTTTCAGTTGGAATCATGTGGCCTGGAACCATCAGTATTTCCTCAAAAACTTTTCCAACAGGTGGAACGGCTATGTTCTCTCTTCTTGCCATGGCAGGAGATTTAGGTGGCAGCATTGGACCTGGAATTGTTGGTCGTATCACTCAGAATGCTGGAAATAATATTAAGATCGGCATGGGATTCGGACTTATTTTCCAGTAATTCTATTGTTTATGTTATTCCTGCTGTATCGGAAGAAGATATCAAAGCACTGACTTATTGATTGTAATTATATTTTTTCACTCTGCAAACCCGGAAGTCATATCATCACTTTGCTGCCAGATACTATAGACCTGATACAGCATTGAGCGGAACCTGAAGATTTCTGGTAAAATTGTCATGATTTCCGCATGCCAGCATCTTCATCTGTACCCGCATTGCAGAACTCAGATTTAATATCATCATGATCGCAGTACGTGCCACACGTTCTGTGCTGTATGCCAGGATATTACAAACTGTAATCCCCTTCTTCCGTGCTGCTATCAGTCGGCCATGATCTCCGAAGAGCCACATAGGATATTAAAAAGTTTGCAAACCAACCGGCTGGTACAGCAAGCCAGACAAATACAATGCCAAAACGCGGTGCACAGATCAAAGCAACCGACAGGCGGATCGCCAGGTTCACCATATTTGCAATGAGGAATGGGCGCATAATCCCAAGACCACGAAGAACCCCATCGGTTGCCATTTTGATTCCCATAAAGATGAAGAAGTAACCAAGCCATCTCATATAACCCTCGGATACCTGATAGGCCAGGGCAGTTCCATCTTTACCAAGGAATAGCGAGGAAATCTGCGTGTGCAGTGTTTCAATGACTATAAAAGCAAGAACTGCAAAACATACATCTAACACCAGTGCAGCGTGATATCCTTTTTTGATCCGTTCAATTTTCTTTGCGCCAAGATTCTGGGAAACATATGGTGAAACCGCATTGCCAATGGATACAAAAATCAATGAAAAAACATTCTCTACCCGCATCGTCGCCGCATACCCCGCAAGTGCTGTGTACCGAAGGGATTTACAACAGCCTGTACGATCATCATACCGATGGACACTGTAGACTGCTGAAGAACCGAAGGTACAGCAATTTGAAGCATGGAATGTAACTCCTGCCTGTCAAACCAGTCAAAACGACTTTTATATCGACGCATCCGGCTAAAGAAAAGCAAAAGTGAAAACACCGCAGAAATTCCCTGTGCTATAAGAGTCGCAAGGGCTGCACCAAACACACCGAGACCAAGTCCGGCCACCATCCAGAGATCCATAAAAATATTTAAGATTGACGAAAATATCAGGAGCCCCAGCGGGATTTTTGATTCGCCTATGGAAGTAAACATATTGGAAAGAATGTTATACATAAACAGAAACGGAAATCCCACGAAATAGACCCTCAGATATAACACTGCATCATCCAGTATATCACCAGGGGTTTGTAACACACTCATCATCCAGTGGGAAAAGCAAAATCCAAAAACCCCAAGGACTATACTTAGAATTAAAAAGCTAAACAAGGATGTTGACACGATGGTCTTCATTTTTCCATACTCCCTTGCACCGAAATAGCGGCTCACCAGCACACCGGCACCGACACCTGCCCCCAGTGCCACACAAATAAAAACATTGGTCAGCGCTGCACAGGCCCCGACAGCTGCAAGTGCGGAGGAACCAACAAATTGGCCGACGATGATAGAGTCAGCCATATTGTATATTTGCTGAAAAAAGCTGCCCAAAATCATTGGCATTGCAAAAAACGTCAGCGCTTTAAGAGGCGCATCTGTGATCAAATATTCATCTTTTGACATTATCATATTCCTCCACAGGTTTCATAATTTCACTTATTGCTACACTGCCCGGCGTTATCAGCTGCAACTACAATACGATCTTATCACATATTAAAGATATTAAAGGGTTGCGGCTATAGAAATCAGACCCCAAAGCCGAGACGTTCTCTCAATGAATTTCCCGACCGATCCATTCCATGATCACATTTACAATATATTCCTGCTCCGCTTCTGTCAATTCCCGTCCTTTCGGAATACGATGCCATTTTCCAGACATCCCCTGCAACAGGTAGCTGTGGCATGCTGGGCTACAAAAACCGGATGACCTCTCATCGGTGTCTGTTTTCCATCATTTGGTATTTCTGCCGGTGCAAGACGCTTTCTGATAAAATCACAGGCATGCTCACGTACTTTCTCCATTCCCTTTTCTGATACATAACTCCGATCGTTTGCCTTCAGGGAAAAACTGCTTCTGAACTTTGACTGCGACAGGCGTTTCCAGAGATTCCCTCATAAACTGCCGGTGTCTCACATGCCATAGAAGGCTGGATGCTGCCTTATAGACGATCATCTTCTTACTGTCACTTCCGTTCTCATTCACTGTCTCGTCTACTGCCTCTTTCAAAAGCTGTGCCTTCACTTCCTGTGCTTCTTTGCTGTCCGGCTGCAGACGTCTTGCCAGACATGTATTTCTGCCAGTTGTCGTTTCATTTTTTATCGCATAATACACAGCTTTCTTCTCTCCGACAAGTACCAGGATCTTTTTCGCCCTGGTCACACCTGTATAAAGGAGATTTCTCTGCAGCATGACAAAATGACTCATAGTAAATGGCATGACAACGATTGGATATTCGCTTCCCTGGGATTTGTGGATCGTCACTGCATAGGCAAGCGCCAGTTCGTCCAGCTCTGTCACATCATAAATTACTTCCCGTTCATCAAAGAGAACTGTCAGTTCCCGTTCTTCCACGTCAACTTTTGTGATAGTCCCAATATCTCCGTTAAATACTTCCTTATCGTAATCATTCCGGATCTGCATCACCTTATCCTTCAGCCGGTACTGTGTGCCGCCTCTCCGCAGAAAGATCTTTGACGGATTCATGGCTTCCTGCAGCACCTGGTTCAGATTTACTGCCCCACATTCGCCTCTCTGCATCGGAGTCAGCACCTGAATATCCTGCAGTGGATCTACATGATAGTATCTCGGCAGGTTTGTCTTACAATATTGGACGATAGTATCCACCACTTCCTGATTACTCTCTTTGGTGGCAAAGAAAAAGTCGGCATCTTTCCCGCCTCTCATATCAATGCCTTCCCCTTTATTGATCCGGTGTGCATTCATGATGATCCGACTTCCCTGTGCCTGACGGAAAATCCGTGTCAGACGAACTACCGGAACACATCCGGAATCAATAATATCTCTGAGAACATTGCCCGCTCCGACACTTGGCAGCTGATCAATGTCGCCTACCAGAATCAGAGACATCTGCTGCGGCAATGCTTTTAAAAGATTATACATCAGCATAATATCGATCATGGAACATTCATCCAGTATCAGCACATCTCCTTCCAGCGGATGTTCTTCATTTTTCTGATAGCCTTCCGGAGGTTTGTATTCCAATAACCGGTGAATCGTTTTTGCTTCCATTCCAGTTGCTTCTGACATTCTCTTTGCTGCTCTTCCAGTCGGTGCAGCAAGAATGATCTGACATCCAGCCTGCTTATATGCAGAAATAATTCCCAGAGTTGTTGTAGTCTTTCCGGTTCCAGGTCCACCGGTCAGCACCATGACCTTAGAGGAAACCGCTGTCTTTACCGCCTGCCACTGAATCTCGTCATAAGTAATTTCTGATGAAGCTGCTACTTTCTTCAATATTTCTTCCGTATCCTCAGATTTCTTCTTTCCACAGGACATCAACCGAAGCAGCCGCTTTGCACAGCCACTTTCTGAAAAATAATATGGGGGCAGATAAATTGCTTCCCGATCTTCTGCTTCATCTCTGATCACATCATTCGTGCGGATCATCTCATCCAAGGTGATCTCCAGCTCCGGTTCTTCCACTTCCAGAAGTTCCTTTGCCCTTCCAGTCAGCTGTTCTCTTGTTGTATAACAATGACCTGCTTCTGCCAGCTTATTCAATGTATAAAAAATACCACTGCGCAGACGGACAAATTTGCCTTTGTCAATCCCCATCTTCTGTGCAATGGAATCCGCTGTCTTAAATCCAATTCCCCAGATGTCATCTGCAAGCCGGTATGGGTTCTCCTTTACGATCGCAATGCTTTCACTTCCATATGTCTTGAAAATCTTTGTCGCATGAGAGGTGCTGACCTCATGACTCTGCAGAAAAAGCATGATATTCTTGATCTCTTTCTGCTCCTGCCAGCTTGTTTTGATCCGGTCTACACGTACTTTTCCTATACCTGATACTTTGAGCAGTTCATCTGGTGTCTCTTCAATAACATCCAGTGTATCCTTCCCGAATTTTTCCACAATTCTTTTTGCAAACTTTGGACCAACGCCCTTCACCAGACCGGAACCAAGATATTTTTCGATTCCATATACTGTAGCAGGAAGTGTCTCCTCAAATTTCTCCACCAAAAACTGCCGCCCATATTTGGCATCCATCTTCCACATACCTTCCAGAGACAGCACAGAACCAACATGGGTATCCGGCATCGTGCCAACTACTGTGACAAGATCACTGTAATTCTTCACTGCACATTTCAGAACCGTGTAGCCATTGTCAGCATTCTGATATGTAATTCTTTCAACTACACAACGTAAGTGCTCCATGCCCGTCTCCTTCTACTCATAATTCATTACAAATGACCACAGAATAAAATACTCTGATCCATAAAAGATCACCAACATACATCCGCTTTACGGCAGAATCTCAAGCCAGTAGCCATCTGGGTCTACGATGAAATTTCTTCTCCTTTTGTACATTCTGTGTTTCTAATGCGTGACTTATATTGCGGATATTCAGTAATAAACCGCTTAATTACATTGGCATCATTCCAGTAATGCATTGGAAAATGACATTGCAATCTACATTTTTAAGGAAATACAGGATCCCGTCAGCATAGTGATCTCCCTGTCTCGGATCCAAGGGAACAAATGCAGCGTCAAAATGCATACCCTTGATTTTCCTGATCTCCGCGCGATATGCTGAAGTAAGTCTCTGGTTATCAGCTTTCGACCCACCATCAATACCAGTCGTTTAAATCACCGGCATGATAAATGGTACCTTCCTTTGTTTTGACAATAAATGCGACCCCACTATCGTTAGATAGCAATGTATCAACTTTGGTTTCATTATCCAAACTATAAGCTTGATCATGATAAACATATGTGATCTTCATATCCGACAAATGATTCCTTTTTCGTATATCATTCGCCAGGATTGCCTGATAAGTCATTCCCATATCATCAAGGATCCCAAAAATTTGTGGGTTAAAATGATCCTTATGGAAGTGACTGCAAAAAACGATCACTTCTTTCTCCTTGTCAAGATTCGGTAATTCACCCTTGTAATAATCAAAAATATAGTAGCAGTCTCTGGTCTCAACCAAAAATCCACTGTGGTTAATGTAAGTAATTTTCATAATATCACCTATATAAATTAACGCCGGTACCGGATAGCAAATCTTTCTTTGCCATGTTTATTTTTCCTTTTTCGAGCGTTTGTAAATTTCACGACAACAGCATTTCTAATACAGATTTTATCGTATTTTTAGATTGAGTCCATCCTTTATCCACAGCTGGTAGAAAAATGTGAAATGATACTTTTACAAATTCTATTACTTGTTGTTAGTTCATAATTTATGTATAATCCTGTCTTTGACAGTCCTCTTTCACAGTGTTAATATCCTGCACCAGTGTCCGTATTTTTCAGGATCTTAATAAGACGGCTTGTTCCAAGACGCTCTGCGCCAAGACTGATAAATTTTTCTGCATCATCGAAGGATGAAATTCCACCTGCTGCCTTAACTTTTACATCTTTTCCAATATATTTCTTCATCAGCTCTACAATCTGCAAAGTTGCTCCCGCTGTAGAAAATCCGGTAGAAGTTTTGATAAATTCTGCTCCTGCATTTGTAACGATCTCACACATTTTAATTTTCTCTTCTTCTGTAAGAAGGCATGTCTCAATAATGACTTTGAGGATTCTTCCATCACAAGCTTCATGGATCGCACGAATCTCATTCTCTGCTTCCTCATATCTTCCATCCTTTAAAATCCGATGTTAATAACCATATCGATTTCTGAAGCACCATTTGCAATGGCATCTTTCGTCTCAAATACCTTTACAGCAGTTGTATTATATCCGTTCGGAAAACCGATCACTGTACAAATCGGAAGTTTTCCCGCTACATATTCCGCTGCCTGTTTTACATAAGCAGCCGGAATACATGCAGATGCAGCCTCATATTTCATGGCATCATCCAGGATTCCTCGAATATCATCCCATGTTGCAGTCTGTCCAAGTAATGTGTGATCCACCTTTTTTAATATTTCTTTTTTATCCATTTTACGTTCCTTTTACTTCAGCTCATCCAGAAGAGAACTTCCAATTGTTCCCTCCGGCATCTTAACTTCAAAATTATCTGCGATTGTTGCACCGATTACTGCAAAAGTATTCTGATCTTCCAGTTTTCCGTATCCCTCCATAGATGGAGAATAAGCAAAAAATGGTACTTTTTCTCTTGTGTGATCAGTTCCTGTATGTGTCGGATCATTTCCGTGGTCAGCTGTAATGATCAGAAGGTCATCCTCACGAAGCTCATCAAGAAGTTCACCAAGTTTTACATCAAATCTTTCAAGTTCCTCTGCATATCCCTTTACATTGCGTCGATGTCCCCAAAGAGCATCGAAATCTACAAGATTTACAAAACAAAGCCCCTCAAACTCTCTTTTCGCAATGTCAATTGTCTGCTCCATTCCATGAACAGAGCTTTTTGACTTATTGGACTCTGTCAGTCCCTCGCCGTCAAAAAATATCAAAAATCTTTCCAACGGAGATCACATCATAACCTGCATCCTTCAATGCATTAAGCGCAGTTTTTCCGTAAGGCTTCAGTGCATAATCATGGCGGTTGCTGGTACGTTTGAACTCACCTTTTTTCTTGCCAAGGTAAGGTCTTGCAATAACACGTCCGACTTTCCACTCATCCCTCATGGTGATATCACGGGCGATCTCACAGCAGCGATACAGTTCATCCAGTCCGAAAGTCTCCTCGTTTCCGCAGATCTGCAATACAGAATCAGCAGATGTGTAAACGATCATATGACCGGTAGCGATTTCTTCCTCAGCCAGTTCATCCAGAATCTCTGTTCCGCTGGAGCTCTTGTTTCCAATTACTTTATGTCCCGTTCTCTTCTCAAGCTCATCGATCAGCTCTTTTGGAAATCCGGTCTCTGTAAAAGTCTTAAACGGTTTTGTGATGTGAAGCCCCATCATTTCCCAGTGTCCTGTCATAGTATCTTTTCCGGTACTGGCTTCTTTTAAAAATGTATAATAACCCATTGGTCGCTCCACTGCTGCAACCTGTTTCAACGGATGAAGATTTGCAATTCCAAGCTTCTGAAGGTTTGGAATCGTAAATTCATCTACATTCTGGGAAATATGTCCCATAGTATCTGTTCCTTCATCCCGTACTGGGCTGCGTCCGGCATTTCTCCTGCCCCAAAGGAGTCTATTACAATAGTAAATATTCTCTTATATTTCTTCATAATTTTTGTCTCCTTTCTGCTGTCTTACTTATGGATCTTACATATTTACAACAACTTTTGTTACTAATTCCTTGAAGGATTTCGCTACGCGGTCTGCTGTTTCCTGCACTTCTTTATGGTTAAGCTCTTTTTGGGAAATTCCTGCTGCCATATTTGTGATGCAGGAAATTCCACAGATTTCCATTCCCATGTGTCGGGCAGCCATAGCTTCGCATGCGGTGCTCATTCCAACTGCATCTCCACCCCATCTCTGTGCAAGTCTTACTTCTGCAGGAGTCTCATAATTTGGTCCTGTAAACTGTACATAAACACCTTCCTGAAGTTTGATGTCACATTCTTTTGCACATTTGCGGATCACATCCTGAAGACGGCGGCTGTATACCTCACTCATATCCGGAAATCTGGTTCCCAGCTCATCCATGTTCGGTCCTATCAGAGGGCTTGGAACTCCCGTTGTAATGTGATCTGTGATCATCATGAAATCTCCCGGTTTATAGGAAGGATTAGCTCCTCCTGCTGCATTAGTGAGAAGGATTTTTTTCGCACCGAGCATTCCCATAAGACGCGTTGGAAGAACAACATCTGACATTGCGTATCCTTCATAATAATGAACACGTCCCTGCATGATTACAACCGGTGTTTTCTCCACATACCCAAACACAAAACGTCCCTTATGTCCTTTTACAGTAGAAACCGGAAACTCCTCGATGTCCTATAGTCGATGGTCTGTTCAATCTGAATTCCATCTGCAAAATCTCCAAGTCCGGATCCAAGGATCAGTGCAACTTCTGGTTTGAAATCAATTTTCTTTCTTACGCTTTCCAGGCATGTCATTAATTTTTTATACATGATTACTTCTTCCTTTCTTTTGGGTGTTGTCATTATATTTATGCTTTTTTCATAAAGGCAATTCCTCTGCAATGGTCTTTCCAATGCCCTGCGCGCCTCCCGTCACAACCACTACTTTATTGTTAAACTCCATATAAAATCCTCCCCAAAATCCGCTTTCTATTTCTGTTGCCACAACATTGTGTATTCTTTTTCACCAGTAGCATCATCGAATCCTTCGCATTGAATATCGAACCCTTCTCTTTGGTAAAAAGAGATGGCTCTGGTATTCTTCTGGTATACGTTTAATCGCAATCTAGCTTTTTTATTCTTGATATACTCTAATAAAAGTTTACCTATACCACATGACTGCATTTCATCAGAAACAAAAATACCTTCCATGTATTCGTTACTTAATCCGACAAACCCCTGAATCATTTTATCATCTTCATACACATAGACTTCCGCTTGTGACATCATTTCTTTCACTAATTCATAATTACTTGTCCAATATTGCTCAGGAATAAAATAATGCGCTTTTAAATTGGTTTTCAACCATATGTCAGCAACTCTATCAATATCTATGTTCTGCATCTTTCTGATCATAACAAATATTCTCCACCAACTTTGATTTCTCTGTAACAACCAATCAGCTATATCGTGAATCTCAACCAGAACCACAACCGAAATCTAGTATCCTTGAACCTACCGGAAGCATTTTAGTGAACCGCTCCTGTACAACCGTAAAATCTACCAAACGAGTCCCCTGGACAAACATATCCGCATTTGATTATAATATTCTATTGTTTTGTCCAGGAAGTTTCTCCTCAATCTTAGCTTATTTCATGTACCTTCGGATTTTATCTATCAAAGTGACGTCTGCCGGTAACCAGGCAACACTATCTAACTGATCCTTTGTAAGCCATTTTGCCGCCTCTGCTTCCTTTAATTCAATTCATTGATCACATTCGCATCCATTAATGTAGATCTCCCTCTCGTTTCGTGGTGAGCAAAACAAAATACTCTGCTTTATTATACCTTATGGGAGAGGGTTTGTCATTGAAATCTCCAGGAAGCAAGCGTGGCAAAGGCAGCCGAAAGTAACGATAGCAACAAAAAAACAGTTCCGGACATACTGAGGTTAATCAGTGTATCTGAACCTGTCTTTTCTATGGTCTTTCCAATGAATAGCTGGGCTGGCTTTTCCTTGGAATGGATTATTTAATTGTAAAAAATTCCCGTGAAATGATTTATAAAATAGGTAATTTTACAAAGTCTATTACTTGTTGTTAATTCATAATTTATGTATAATAAAATTCATATAAGAAATACACGCTCAGCATGCGGCCTGGAACATAAATAATCCGCAAGTTTAGCGATATACGAGGAGGAAATTCTCATGGGTAAACAATCCACCAGGGAAAACAAAACAATTTACCAGCTTTGCCGAGAAGCGGCAGGACTTACAAGAGCAGAAGCCAGTGAAAAAATGGATGCTGTCTCTGATTCAAAAATTGAAAAATTTGAATATGAAACACAAGAACCTACGCCTTATGATATCCTCCAGATGGCAGATGCCTATAAAAGACCAGATCTTTGCAATTATTATTGCTCTCACAAATGTGAAATCGGCTATCGTTATGTTCCAGAAATAGAAATGACCGATCTGTCAAATATCATTTTGGAGACAATTGCCAGTTTAAATGAAATCAATCCTCTTACCGGTCGTCTGATCCAGATTGCCCGTGACGGTAAGATTAGCGATGATGAAATGAAAGATTTTGCTTATATCAGTAAAAAACTTGATGAAATTTCTTTAGCCATAGACTCTTTGAATCTTTGGGTAGATAAAACAGCTGGAGAACAAGGACTCAATCTTGAACTCTTAAATGCCGAAAAAGAAAAATTAAAATAATCCATAACACCACGAAAGGATTACGACTATAGAATAACACCAACCGCAGTCAGTGTCTTTAAAGTTGAATTAATCTATAGAAACTGCTATCATATTTTTATCAGAATTTTCCAAGTAAAGGAGGACATGAGTGGATCATGAACGTAATGCCCATTTCCGAAATCATCGAAAAAGTAACCATGATTTGCAAAAAAAATAACGTAAAGCGCCTTGATTTATTCGGTTCCTTCGCCACAGGCACTGCGACCCCCACCAGTGATATTGATTTTGTAGTATACGGCTGTGATAATCTAATGCAGTTAGAAGATGATCTTCAGCAGATTGAAACGCTAAGGAAAATTGATATTTTTGACTTTGACAGTATAAAAAATGAGTATTTATTGGAGGATATAAAAAAATATGGAAAACAAATTTATTAACCGCTATAACACTTTCTGTAAAAGTCTCTCCAATCTTGCAAAAAGCAAAACAGCCGACCCCAAGACCGATTTTGTTCTCGAAGGAACTGTTCTCAATTTCAGTCTTACTTTCGACATCTCCTGGAAAGTTATGAAAGATATTCTGATCAAAAAATGGGAATTCTTGATTTTGCAGTTGGCTCTCCACGCGAAACTCTGCAGCAGGCATTTACCAATGGTATTATTGATGATGACACCTGGCTACAAATGCTGAAATCCAGAAATCATTTGTCTCATGATTACGATGGTACTTTCGCCGCAGAGAAATTTCAGGACATTATAAATATTTATTATTCTCTTTTTGAAAAATTCAAAAACGATGTTGCGAAATATTATAAGCAGTAAACTGTGTTTCGTAGAAGGATCACCTTCAGACTATTTTGTTTATTATAGCCTGAAGGTGATTTTAAAATTGTCAATATACATCCGCTTTATTAGATTTTCCAACCAAATTTACGGCAGGATCTCAAGCCAGTAGCCATCTGGATCTACAATGAAATAGATTCCCATTGCTTCATTTTCGAAACAAATGCATCCCATCTCTTCGTGCTTTTTGTGCGCTGCTTCGTAATCCTCTGCCTGAAATGCCAGGTGAAATTCGCATTCACCCAGATTATATGCCTGTGGATGATCTTTAAGCCAGGTAAGCTCCAACTCAAAATCACTTACATTGTTGCTCAAATACACAATGATAAAATCATCGGTAGTCGTTCTTCTCACTTCGTGCAGATCAAGGGCCTCGTTGTAAAATTTAATAGATCGGTCCAGATCTGATACATTGTAGTTTTCATGAATCATCTTAAATTTCATAATTCTTCTCCTTTTGTACATTCTGTGTTTTTAATGCGTGACTTATATTGCGGATATTCAGTAATAAACCGCTTAATTACATTAGCATCATTCCAGTAATGCATTGGAAAAATGACATTGCAATCTATATTTTTAAGAAAATACAGGATCCCATCAGCATAGTGATCTCCCAGTCTCGGATCTAGGGGGACAAATGCAGCGTCAAAATGCATACCTTTGATTTTCCTGATCTCCGCATGATATGCTGAAGTAAGTCTCTGGTTGTCAGCTTTTTCTAGTGAAACATTCTATATTCTCTGCATCTATTTTCACATTTACCACTCTTCACATTTAATATCACTTATCTGCTCGATTGGAATAACCGTTTGATCCGTCATAATGATGGTATGCTCGTATTCGTCTATCTTTTTTACAATACCAGAGCACGTAACATAGGAGCCGCCTGCTTTTTTTGCATCGGGAATAAAATAAGTTATCGATACTTTCTGTTCTATACCGATATTATTTCTGATTATATTGATTCTTTCATTCAGCTGAGCAATCGCTTCCTCGCTCAGTTCCAATCTTTCATCGGTCAATCTTGCCGTTTCCTTTATCGCAGCATCATGTCCGGTCAGGGCTGCAAAAGGAGCAAATTGCGCTGCCCGATCCCGAAGTGGCATTTGCGGATGATTCTTAGAGACCGGATGCGGTAAATTAATGATATCGTCATAAGAATTATTTTTCATCCTCTTTCAACTCCTTTACGCCTTATGACCGCCAATCTGTTCATTTCTGTTCCTGGCGGTTGCACCTTCCTGAAGATTCATCCCCTTCAGTACAGCGTTTTTTTCCAAATTTCTTTTTGATACTGAGCATTGCTTCCTGCATACGTTTTTCGCGATCCAGCGCAGCCTCTTCCTCTTCCTGCTTTTTCCTTTGCGCCTCATAATCCGTAAAAAGATCCAGCTGCTCATATACTTCTTCTTTCTTGACAGAACTTTCATCCACAAGCCTGTTCGCTGTGATATTGATTCTTCTGACAAGCAAGTTTCTGTCAACGATCCTGTCATATAACTCTATTACTGCATCCGTTATCATCTTGGTTGAGGCAGTCTGTCGTTTCAGATTGGTCGTTCCATGTGCATGTTTCGGAATTCTTCTTCCATAACGGTCGATCGTAACCTCTCCATGATACTGCTTTCTCCTGTCGGCATTGTTCAGATTCTCAATATCATAACCAACCGTCAACACGATCTGATCCGTTACAAGCTTCTTATCCACCAAATCCAAAACCATCTGGTCCGTCATCTCTTTAACGACTAATTTTGCTTTTTCAAAATCATAAGGGCAATGAAGTACCTGCCCGGAACAAACACTGTTCGTTTCCGGCTTATAAGCTTGACCATTTCCATGGTACAGGGCTCATATCCCCAGGCATGGTCGATCAGCAGCTCCGCATTAACACCAAACAACCTATATAACAAGTCTTCATTATATAACTCATTTTCTTTTCCGATGGAACATCTGGCAATATCTCCCATTGTATAAAGCCCGTATTCTTCCAGCTTCTTTGCATATCCTTTTCCTACTCTCCAAAAATCAGTAAGTGGTCTGTGACCCCAGAGTTTCCTTCGGTATGACATTTCATCCAGTTCTGCAATTCGTACACCATCTTTATCTGCTTTAATGTGCTTCGCCACGATATCCATCGCAATCTTACACAGATACATATTCGTTCCGATTCCAGCAGTTGCCGTTATACCTGTCGTTTTCAGCACATCCTGTATCATGGTCATTGTAAGTTCTCTTGCTGTCATATTATAAGTATGCAGATAATCCGTTACATCCATAAATACTTCGTCGATCGAATACGGGAAAATATCTTCCGGCGCAATATATTTCAGATAAATACTGTAAATTCTGGTGCTGTATTCCAGATAGAGGGCCATCCGGGGAGGAGCAACAATATAATCAATCTCCAGTTCCGGATTGGTATCTAATTCTGTGCTGTCATCAGAGGCTCCGATAAAAGTTCTGTTCGGCACTTTCCACCTGCGGGCGCTGTTGGCTTCTTTTACTTTTTGAACAACCTCAAATAAACGAGCCCTTCCTGTATCCCATAACACTTTAATGCTGGAGATACCGCAAGACAGATCGTTTTTTCTGTTCTGCTTTTATCCGCAACCACAAGATTGGTCGTCAAAGGATCCCTATTTCGTTCTTTACATTCCACAGACGCATAGAATGACTTAAGATCGATTGCAATATAGGTTCTTTCCTTTTCCATCATTCTACACCTCCCGATTCTCCTGTGTTCTGTTTCTAATTCTTATTCATCCTGCCCGGAAAACTTTCTCATCATAACAATCCGCTCAAGGATTTCCTGCCTGAATTTTTCAACATCATTCGTCCATTTGCGCACACCAACTGCTGCAGCATGTCCACCTCCGCCAAACGTCTGCAGAAGTTCGTTTACATTGATCCATTTTCCATCAGACCGGAAGGAACAACGACAGCGATTTTCTTCTTCCTCATACATGGTAAAACATCCTGTTTCTTACTTCCACGCCTTCCAGATATCCGGCTGATATCCAAGAGTGGATTGTTTTCCATTACGAACCACCGGTGTCTTAATCACCTGCGGGTTTTCCAGCACCTTCTCAAGTTTATCTTCCTCTGCAATGTACTTAATGAGCGCAAGCAGATCCTTATCCTTGCCCTCCCAGTTTATCATATTTTCCAGTCCACCATTTGCCTGGGCAACCGAATTGAATTCGCCCTTGCTCATGCCTTTTTCTTTCATATCAATAAACTGAAACTTGATCCCACGTTCCTTAAAGAAACGTTCTGCTTTCTTTGTATCATTGCACTTCTTTGTTCCAAAAATCTGTACGTTCAAATCAATTCTCCTTATCCATTGCCATATGTATCATTTTCTCAAAGGATTCTCTAAAATGCTCATCATCCTCCGATGTTCGTTTTCGTGGGCCTCTTAAATGATTCTTCCGGATGCCCTTCGTGCTTTCTTATTCAGATGCCGTTCCATAAGCATCTGGTCAATATTCTCATTCGTATACCATTTCCCAGATTGATGAATCGCATACGCATTTTTCCTAATGCCATTGCAGCCACACCGTAGTCCTGTGATACAACAATATCACCTTTATGGCAAATGCTGATCAGTTTATAATCCACGGCATCTGCTCCGGCTCCAACTACGATCACTTCACTGTAATCAGAAGATAACACATGATTGGTATCACACAACAACGTTACCGGAATACTGTGCTCTTTTGCAACTTTTTCAACAATACCGACTACCGGACAGGCATCTGCATCAACAAAAATCTGCATATCTTCTCCTTTAATTACACATAAATGGCGTACGAACCTCGATGAGATTACCACTCGGATCATACAGCCTTACAAGCTTCTGCCCACCTGCAAGTTCTGTTAGTTCAGTGGCATATCGGACGAAATACTTACCGGATTCATATTTTGCAAGCAATCCATCTATGTCAAAATCCTCGAAATACAGTTCCATCCTGTTATTGAATGGAGTGGAAATCTCATCTAGTGTTTTCCCCCATACGTCGGCGTCCTGCAAAACGAGTCCCTCCGATAAGATTACATTACCTTCATTCTTAAGAATCACTTGCAGTCCAAATAAGTCCTTATAAAACTCTATGGATTTTTCTATATCATCTACCACAATCAGTACGTTTTTCAGCATATCCGTCACCTCACAATCCGCTTTGAGTCAAGCGAATATTCGCAATCCGCATGCGGTTAAATAATCTTTCCAGACAAATGATCAATTTCATGCTGGCAGATCTGTGCTGTCCATCCTGACAATTTCTGGCGCTGTTTTTCCATTTGAAGTCATAATACTCTACTTCTATTTCCTGGTACCTGGTCGTCTTACGAACACCATCCAGCGACAGACAGCCTTCTTCTGTCTCATACATGTCACGTTTTGAAACAATCACCGGATTGAACATCACAACATTTATGAATCCCATATTCACAATGATGATATTCTTCTTTACACCAATCATGTTCGCCGCCATACCAACACAACGTTCTCTGTTCGCCTGCAGCGTATCCTGCAGATCCTTTCCAACCTGGATATCTGCTTTCGTGGCTGGTTCGGATGGCTGACCTAAAAAGAAAACATCTCTTACTATTTGTTTTACCATTTACTTCTCCTGTACTCTAATTCTTATCTATCTTGACCAGAAATCTTTCTCGTCATAACAATTCGCTCAAATATTTCCTGTTCCTCTTTCATTGTTCCAATATTTTATTATCTAACACCACTTTACAACTTTTTCATAAAAAAAATATCGTACAGGACTTTCTGATGTATAATGAATTTGACCCAAAACATTACAAAGGAAAGTGACCTTGTACGACAAAAACATTATACAACGAAAAAACACTGATTGGTAGACTTCATCAATATTTTTTGATTTATTTTGAAACTTTTTCTGTTCCGACAGCAGATACCTTATTTCTGCTGATATTATCCATACTGACCTTGTGTTATAACCTTTCATCTGCCAGTCCTCCTTGGATTTTTCTTCTTTTTTGATGTTATCATCTTACAATAAATGGCTGTGCGAAAATCCCGACAACCAACTGGTTCTATGGCGGAGATAATTGGCCCTATGGCAGATTAAACGCTGATTAAAGGCCTTTAATTGCCAACTAAACTACGAAGAATTCAAAAATCATGTTGCAGATTTGGAGGCTTCCATTCATGCCACCGATAATAAGATTCAGCAAACGAGACTGGCAATTCAAAATCAACAAGTAATTCAGAAACACTGTGAAGTCTATCGAGCCTGTCGTGACATCATACGTGCTCAGAATTTGGTATTCACAAACTTCCGTCGGCTGAAAAACTGCAGCGACAACAGATGGAACTAGAAGAAGAACTGTCCTCAGCAAAAAAAGAAAAGCAGGATCTCCAGAAGCAACAGAATACCCTGCATATAATTGAAAAAAATTTTGATGCTATGATCCGCAAAGCTGGTATCAAGGTTCCGGAGAAAGCGCCTTCACCAAGAATCTTGAGCTCTTAAATGCCAAAAAAGAAAAATTAAAATAAGCCATAACGCAACGAAAGGCAATGAACCATTTCTGACTCATTGCCTTTTCCTTTACATACGCTGTAATTGATTGACGATACTTTCTGTTCTTCGAATAGCTTCTTCTACCTGTCTTTTTGCATTATTGATTCGATCCTGGACCACCCAGTCCACAACAAATCCATCAAAAAAATAATCCGCAAAAGAAAGAAAATCTCCAGTATCGATATTCAAGTTACATACCATATTTACATCATTTAATTCTCTACTGAAATTACGAAGATCATACTTTGCCTGTTCCATATTCCGTTTGGCCTGATCAATTCTAGAATGTTTTAGCATCGTAGTGAAAAACCACCGCCAAACATATCTACCAGTCCCCAGTTCTTTGCACTGTTTAAATTTTCTTTTGCTGCCTGAAGACTGTTCAAAGCTCTATGTCCAGCTTCAATTGCTTCTCTTTTTTCTTTTTCAATATCATATCCCATTCGTTTTCTCCTCCTGATCGATTATGAATGTGACGTCACCAATGCTATAATGCCACCGACAATCAACAATGGAAAAGCAATGTACATCAGTCCACCTACAACCATACCAATCAATATCACCGGGAAGAAAATAACTGTGCAAAGTAATTTCATAATTCCCCAGGATGCTCTTAACCCAAAAACAAAAAATTTTCCAACAAACCAAATCATACAAATTGCAAATAATAACGATAACATTTTTTACTCCTTCTGAAACTCATTCTAATATGTGTCTTTCATTTTTTCTGTTCTTTTTCTGCTAAATATTCAGATGTGTTCTTTATGCCAAGCTTATTACTGAATACCGGATTTTTCTCCATCTTTTCTATTATCCGGATTAATCGAATTCTCTGTGCCGCTTCCATCTGATCACCCCATTTATATTCTGTTTTTTTGTTGATATTGTCACTATAACAAATTTATTTTTCATAATACACATCCACCATGAGGAATTGCATCTTTATATTTCTCGAATTTTGAGAATTCTGTCTTTATATTTCTCTGCACGAATTGTTTCCTATCTATGCTGCCTCTTTTATAATAAGCATATCCGAGCAACATCATAAATTATTATTAAAAGGGAGATTATGCTATGCGAATTGAAAACTTGCAAAATGAAAACAGAAAATATGCGAAAAGTATCGAAAACTTCCATGTGCTTGAACATGTGCAGGATGCCAGCGTTTCACCTATGAATGCAATGAATGAGTATTTCATGAGTAAAATGAATGTCAGAAGAAGACAGGTTGTTATTGATATTGATAAAGACCATTCAGCTGTTATCCAGCTGGTGCCATGCAATGGATGGGTGGTAATGTACAAGCCACATCTGGTGTAAAAGGTATCGGAGATTTCCTTGGAAAGGCACTCAAGGGTGCGGTTACAAAAGAAACCGCAGTTAAACCGGAATATGTTGGTGAAGGCTGTCTGGTATTAGAACCGACATACAAATATATTATCCTTGCAGACATTGGCAAATGGGGACCAGCCGGAATGACAATTGAAGATGGCATGTTCCTGGCTTGTGATGCAAATGTAAAAAGTAAAGTTGTGGCCAGAAAGAACCTTTCATCAGCAGTATTAGGTAGCGAAGGTCTGTTTAATCTGAGTTTGCAGGGAAATGGTGTAGCTGCACTGGAGTCTAATGTTCCCGAAGATGAATTGATTGAAGTCATATTGGAAAATGATGAACTGAAAATTGATGGAAACCTTGCTGTATGCTGGTCATCAAATCTTGAATTTACCGTAGAAAGATCTACAAAAACACTTGTCGGATCTGCAGTTAGCGGAGAGGGTCTGGTAAATGTTTATCGTGGAACAGGACGGGTACTGATGTGTCCGGTCGCACCGACAACTTCCTTGTTTGAGTCCACTAACACCATAGCAGCTAAAGCTGCTGCTAAATCCAGCAATACATTTGGAAAATAAGTGTAAAATACATTCTCTTGTAACCAACAAACGCCGATATAGGATTATAAAAATCCTGCATCGGCGTTATTAATTGTGATCATTTTATTTTCTTTATTCAAATGAACTGCTTATCATCAATGCAAATTTTTAATTCTTTTCAATTCCATCTGGCATATGATCTTTCTCAGTTATTTTTCGAATGACCCGGCATGGATTTCCAACTGCCAAACTATACGGCGGAATATCTTTTGTTACAACACTCCCTGCACCAATTACACACCCTTCTCCTATGGTGACACCACCGCAAACAACCACATTGGATGCCAGCCAGCAATTATCCTTTATAGTTATTGGCTTCGCATATTCAAGATTATAAAAACTTCCATCTTCTCTTTTCCTAATATTGCGTTCTTCAGGTAATAATGGATGCATAGGAGTTGCCAATGTAACATTTGGACCAATCATCACATTATCGCCTATATGTATTTCACATACATCTAAACATGTAAAGTTAAAATTAGCAGAGCTGAATCTTCCAAAGAACGTATTACATCCGTAATCAAAATAAACAGGCGCCTGTAAATAGGGGAGTTCCTCTGTTGCTGGCAATAATTCCCTCAATATCTGTGCTTGTTCTTCTTGATCATCTTCATCCGTCGAATTGTATTTTCTTGCTAATTTACGTGCATTCACACGTAATTGCTCCAATTCTTTATCCGTTGGATCGTACAACTCTCCACTTAGCATTTTTTCTCTTTCAGTCATTTCCGATAACCTCCAAATTCAAAGTTATAAATATCAGTTTCCCCACTCTCTCATGGTCTGCAATATTTTATCTAATGCTTTTGCACTTTCCGTCATCAAATACGGACATAGCCATAACCATATCATCTACTTTTAGATCACCGGAAAAAATATCCATCGCAGAAGGTATCTGTTTAAAATTAATTTCAACAATTTCTTCATAGTTCTCTTCTGCAAATCTTTCAACTATATATGTTTTTCCTGTTTGTCTGGCTCCCTGAATTACAAGACATTTTTTATTTTTTGAATCTACCCATTTTTTATGTAATGCGTCACTTTTCTTTTTAACATAAAACATCTCATGTTACCAAATAATATTTTTATCAAGAACAACTTTGTAACATTTTTAATTACTATATTTCCTTTATCATCAAAATTTTAGAATATTATATCATTGATCAATATATATTAAAAGATTTTTCCATTTCATACAATCTCTTCTGAAGCTCCGGTTCAAAGAAATTCCACATTCCTTCATTAAAGCTTATGAAAGGCTTCTCCATATCTTCAGTTGTGAAAATCAGGGCATTTTCGTTACTTTTCTTAACCGCACAGTCTGTGAAATTTTTAAATTCCTTATCAGTGACCGGCTGCTGCATATGCTTAACATCAAACAATACTTCTGTGTCAACCAGACTGTTTCCTGTTCAGGTTTTATTTGAACTCCAATATTAATATTACCATCCGTGAATAATATTATTTCATTTTCATCAATAAGACCTTACACATTCTACCCTATCACACTCGCACCAAATGGCATGAAAGAGAGTCTTGCCATCTTGAAGAACTGCTTTCCAAATGGAATTCCAACTATCGTAATGCACCAAATACAACCCACTATCAGGTTTCCAAGTGCCATTTCCATCCAAAAATATAATCCATATAAGATTACCAGAAATGAAAACATGCCATTTCCATACACGATTTCTTTTCCAAACGGCCAAAATGCCAAGGTTGCAAATTTAAAACATTGCAGACCTACCGGAATTCCAATAATTGTAATACACCATATGCAACCTGCAAAAACCCAGGCCAAACCGCCCAGTAATCCTCCAAATATAAACCAAAGGATATTACCTATAGTTCTCATGACAACATCTCCTCCTCATCCAATGTCTAATATTCTTTTGCAATTTCCTCTGTTATCTCATATATCTCTTTGAATTTTTCTAAGTCCTCTGGAGATCTGATCAGCATGATTTCTTCGATTTTTCCAGTCCGTATGTCTTTGAATCCTGCTACTTCTTCTCCGGTACAAATGCTTGCACGAATAACTGGTTTCATATGTTCTCGGTCATATGTTTTTTTCACGATTTTCTTTTTGAATAATCCCATGCTACCTCCCCATCTCCGAATATCTTCGACAACAAGATCAACTATTTAATTTCTGGAACATTTTTCTGCATCGATTGCCAGTACAAACATCAACGCATCCAACGTATTTCCTGGATCCTGTACATCAATGACATAAGTATCTGACATATGAAACAGTTCTTTATTGACCCGTGCAATTAAATAACCACTTTGATCAAGAATGCTATAATCCCATTCCATAATTGTTCCATCAATATGCCATCCATTGTAATCAATATTATAATGTGGCGTCAGGAATGAGAATTCTTTGCTCAGGCATCCGATATAACTGCCGTTTTTATAAATTTCAAATTTAGGAAGAAAAGTAAGTACTTTCTGAACAACCATTCCTACTTCATTTCCATAGGCATCATAAATTACAAGTTTATGTCCCCAGGACAACTGACCTTTTACTACATAAACAGTGTTGCCTGCTTCATCATAGATATCATAGCTGTCAAACCATGAAAATAGCCTTTGTTTAAACAATAACTTCATAACTTTTCACCGCTCTCTCCAACAGATATAATTGGTTCTTTATAAGTATCATAATACCATGCCGGAACACCTTAAAAAATATCTAAATCGAAGAATTAACCCATCTTATTTCACTGATTATGATAAAACACATATTACCAGCTATAAATCTCTACTTGTTCACAAAAAGATATAAAAAGACCATCTACTGCTTGTTTACGGTAAATGATCTTTTCATTGCAATATTTAATTAAAATTTTATATCTGATTTTTGATTATCCGCATAAACACTATACTTTCAAACATTTTGAAGTATAGAAAACTATTCATTTTACCACGAATTTACCACGATTGAATGAGCCTTGATATGACACAAAAACAACATGGGAGATAGCACAAATATCTGTGTATCTCCCGTTTTTCATTCATGTAGTATGATTATTTTACTCTGATTTCAAATTTCAAGATTGCTTTCATCATTTCTGTATGGATTTGACCTTTTAATTCTTCATCAACCTGCATAATGATTTTACCACTTTCAGAGTGGTAAAACGGACGCAAGCATAATTTACATATATAAGCGTCATAAAACTTCAAAATCTCTCTTATGGCAGTTTCATTTCCAGCAGACGCTTGACATATTACTTTTAATGTAGGGTAGCCATATTCTTTTTTCATTGGTTCAATTCCTTTCTTTCAATACTGTTTTTAGTTTCTTCAATCCGTTACTTCTTCTGCGATAAATAGCAGAACGTGATACATGATATAATTCGGCTATTTCTTGGTCGCTCATACTTTGAAAATAGCGTAATAGAATTACATCACGCTCTTTATTCGATAACTTATATAAAGCAACAGCAAGTTTCTCATTTGATATTTGAATTGTAAAATTCAAGACTTCAAACGAAATGTAATCACAAGAATAGTTATCCTTAGTTACACATTCAACATTTTTCGTATCTGATAATTCACAGAATAAAACTTCACGCTTAGAACGTCTTGCAAACTGTCTGTTTCTGTTTTTTACTGTGCATTTAATAACAGTCATCATCAAAGCATTAAACTGTATTCTAACGATATGCTCGAAAGAAGATGGGTTCATAATCTCACCTCCTTTCCGCATACGCTGAAATATATAAACGGAGATACCGTCTATATCTTTGGAAAATACAAAAAGAAGAACAAGAAAAAAGTCCGTACAAAATATACCGTCTGTACGAACTTTTAATATTGTAAAATATTTAGTTGTTGATAAAATGCTGTTAGGTAGTGCATAATCGTATAAGATTATTCCTAAAACTTTCCACAGCAGTTACTTTCAATGCTTTTATATCTTGCTTTTTTAGTCCTATCATAATAACCTTTCTTATCATAATTGCAAATTTATAAATTCATTAGTATTAAAACTGAAATTCAAATACATTACTAAAATCATTGTTCAAGACATAATAAACTTTATTTTTTTCTGTAGAATATACAAATGAAACCCTAGTTGCCCACAAGTCTTTTGAGAAACAGATTTTAATACTTTAAATGCGTCATTTACTGAAAAATCTTATCATATCCTGCCAATAACTCTTTAGCCACTTCGTATCTTGTATCCCCAGAAACAATGTACGGCTTTGTTATATCTGGTTTTAGAATAGAATAATTTGTAATAAGTGAAAAATTTTCTTGTTCATATCTATACCCAATTCCGGGTTCAATAATTAAAACTCGTCCTTTTTTATCAGAAAGCATAGCTTGCATAGTAGCATCTGGTGCATAAATAATTTTTTCTTTTTAACAATGTCCAAGGCTTTATCAAAAGAAATCTCTGCCTTAATGAATTTTTCTGTTAATTCAGATATTGTAATACAATCCTCGCTTTCTATATACCTTGCATTTTCATTACCATGAACATAAAGAAGTGTTCCTACATTACCATTTTTATTTATCCCATGAAATGAATGATACATACCGTCAGGCATTTTAATACCAATATAAAATCTATTTTCTTCGGTAATTACAGTATGATCCCATACAGAAAGGTCAATATCAAAATTAAAACCAACAATTTTATCTATACCATTGTAAACAAATCTTGTACACATATACTCACTCCTCAAAATACTACTTCAAATAGTTATTTAACTAATTCAATTAGTATTTTAAAATGTTTTTGTAGGAAAGTCAATAAATAATCATAATTTTCTAATTGTGTTATTGACTACACTAATTCAATTAGCTAGAATTGTGTTTGTATGATATTTTGAATGAGGTGCATAACTATGAAAACCACTAAAGAAGCAGTAATAAAAGCAACATCAGACTTAGCAGATGAAAAAGGATTAAATAACGTTTCGTTAAAAGCTGTTGCTCAAAAATTAAACATTCGTACACCATCTTTATATAATCACATAGAAAGTTTAGATAATCTTCTTTTAGAAGTTGCTCATAATGGTATGCGTGACATGAATGAAAGAATGATGAAAATTGCCGTTGGAAAAATAGGGAAAGAAGCAATTAAGTTAGTTTCTATCGAATACCTAAACTATATGATTGAACACCCCGGAGTTTATGAAACAATTCAATGGGCTGTGTGGCACGGAACAGAGGAAACAGCAACCATTTTTAACAACTATCTTTCATTATTAACTACTCTTATCCAATCGTGCAGTCTTAACAAAGACAAAACACTTGAAATATTAAATATGCTTACTGGAATAATTCACGGTTATACAACTTTGCAATTAGGAAACGCTTTTTCTGCCTCAGATAAAGTTAGATTTGAATTAGCTGAAGCGATAGATACTTTATTAGTCGGGATTTTCCAGAAGTATAAATAATATATTTAGGCTTGCAAATCAATACAGAACTGCAAGCCTTTTTCTTTTATCCAACAATCTTCCAGTTACTATTCCTTATATAGCCCAAACTTGTACCGTGACAATTTCATTGATATTATCCGATTTACCACAAATCAAATTTTATCTTTTCTTCCTCTTGATTACCCTCCACAGAAAAGAAAAAGCCTGTCAAGAGCCTTGCCACCATTGGTGGTGCTTTGCACTCTTTACTGGGCTTTTTGTTTGCTGTATCTTCTACAAAGAGGAAAAAAGTTATTCGTCCTCATCATCAAAATGGTTATTTTTCAATACTTCCCGTAATAATTCCATATCTTCTTTTGAATTGGGGTTTATCATTTTTACGACTTGATAAGGTGTCCTATATTTATGTCCCTCTATGCTTTCCCCGAACATATCCATGCTGTATAAATCATCATAGCGGTCTAACAGTTTTTGAAACTTCAAATGCTGGATAAATTCTTTGATTGGATAAAGGTCGGACGCTACAATACTTTTCCCGTTGATGTAGTCGGTAATATATTCCCGTAACTTTTCCAACTCATATTCCAGCCATTCTTCCTCGCTGTCAAAGAAGTTGTCATAATGTCCATGTTTTAGTTCTGCATTTAATCGTTCTTCAATTCTTAAAAACTGGCAGACTTCCTTTTCGGATTGATTAACATACTTCCATTCTCCCGATAATAATTCATTGGGCATTACACCCAGCACGTCCATTATCTTTTCTAATGTATCAAAGGTAGGAAAATTCACACCTCGTTCAATCTTGGAAAGGCTCTGCATATTGATACCGATTTTATCCGCAAGTTCCTGTTGTTTCATTCCTCTGTGTTTTCTTATGGTCTGTATGTTCTCTCCTAAGAAACTGATTTTCTTTTCATAATGCTCCATAACTTAGTATAACCGCTCCTTCGTTGCTTTTCTTGGTATTTATAAGCATATCATACTTAATCTACATCTAAAAGTCAACAAAAACTTCTTGACAAGTAATTCTAATGGCGTTATTATCGTATCAGATAGAGTGATTAAGCACGATAGGGTCAATCACACGCTTGAGTAAGCATAGAGAAGATACATTTTCACTTTGATAGCATGAA
>ENA-OQHA01000051-OQHA01000051.1-human-gut-metagenome-genome-assembly--contig:-NODE-51-length-57494-cov-8.092771_pt1 | contig 57494 bp, 63 predicted proteins | sample MGYA00242558_ERZ504707 | MGnify/ENA primary metagenome ERZ504707 (study PRJEB26092, sample SAMD00036197) | human gut metagenome | host: Homo sapiens | study: EMG produced TPA metagenomics assembly of... | reverse complement strand
CTTACTTTATATTGGTGTATTACAATCTTGAGCCTGACACATCGGAGAGTCATGAGCACAAGGATTTGCAGACTACATGCATTGCAAGAGCCTTTTATTCAGACAGTGCAGGCTTGGTATCTTTAACGGAGATGATGAGCACTTAGAGGGTGTTATGAAGGGACACACATGCCAGGTGGAGACTTACGGCTACAAGTCCACAAATAACCTGGTAGCAGAAAATGTTGAGCTTAAAAAGGAGCATGGAGCACTCGGCATTAAATACCATGTATCAGGGCTTTTGGATTTTGATGTGGAGGTCAATGTGCCGGGCAAATTCTCAGTATACAATTCACTAACGGCCATTGCTATCTGCCATCATTTCAATGTGGATAAAAAGGCAATCGGGGAGGCTCTTCATCATGTGAGTGTAAAGGGCAGAATAGAGATTGTTCCTGTTACAAAGAGATATACCCTTATGATTGATTATGCACACAATGCGATGGCACTTGAAAGCCTTCTCACCACTCTTAAGGAGTATGAGCCGGGCAGACTTGTATGCCTGTTTGGCTGTGGCGGAAACAGGGCAAAGTCACGCGTTATGAGATGGGAGAGGTGTCATCGAGACTTGCAGACCTTACTGTTGTCACATCCGATAATCCAAGAGATGAGGAGCCTATGGACATAATCAATGATATTTTACAGGGTGTACACAAGGCAGATGGAGAGTATGTGACAATTCCTGACCGTAAGGAGGCTATCAGATACTGCATGGAGAATGCCAAGATGGTGATATCATAGTGCTTGCAGGAAAGGGACATGAGGATTATCAGGAGATAAAGGGTGTGAAGCATCACATGGATGAGAGAGAATTAATTGCTGATATAATAAAAGAAAATCCTGACATCAGGCTTTAATATTTTAGTATAGGTTAAATAGTTTAGTATAAACTAGTTCAGTAAAATAGTGTATTTGGGAGGTATATATGTCTCTGTTTAAGGGCGCCGGAGTAGCGTTAATTACTCCTTTCAATGAGGATAACAGTGTAAACTATGAAATGCTTAGGACGCTGGTGAGAAGGCAGATAGACGGTGGCACTGATGCAATTATCGTGTGTGGCACGACAGGTGAGCCTGCCACAATGACAGAGGAAGAAAAGCTTTCGGTAATAAAATGTGTGGTAGACGAGACAGCCGGGCAGATTCCTGTAATAGCGGGAACCGGTGCCAACTGCACACAAAATGTGATAGATTTCTCACAGAAGGTTGAAAAGCTTGGTGTAGACGGTCTGCTTGTTGTCACACCTTACTACAATAAAGCCACACAGAATGGTCTTTATGCGCACTATGCAGCGATAGCAGGGGCGGTTGGGCTTCCAATCATTATGTACAACGTACCGTCGCGCACAGGCTGCAATATACTTCCACAGACTGCGGCAAGGCTTGGCAGGGATTTTGAAAATATAGTAGGAATCAAGGAAGCAAGTGGCAATATATCGCAGGTTGCAAAGCTAAAAAAACTGGCAGGAGATGACCTCGATATTTATTCGGGAAACGATGACCAGGTCATCCCAATACTCTCACTCGGTGGAATCGGTGTGATATCAGTACTGTCTAATGTAATGCCGGCTGCAGTGCACGATATGGTAACGAAATATCTGAATGGAAATATTAAATCAGCACTTGATATCCAGCTTAAATACCTGGATTTAATAGAGGCACTGTTTTGTGAGGTGAATCCGATTCCTGTAAAGGCAGCTATGAAGCTTTTGGGATATGATGTGGGAGGACTTCGTCTGCCGCTCACGGAGCTTGAGGATGCAAACCGTGCAAGGCTTAAAGAAAGCATGGAAAACCTAAAGGAAAATTAGTGGATATAAAAGGATATTAAAGAAAAATTAAAGGATAAATTAACATATGGGAAAACAAAACTGGAAGCCGGGCAATATGCTAAACCCGGTGCCGGCTGTGATGGTGAGTGTCACTGACAAGGCCGGAAATAACAATATAATAACAGTGGCATGGGCGGGGACGGTGTGCACCAATCCGCCTATGCTTTCAATATCTGTAAGGCCTGAGCGCTTTTCTTATAACATGATTAAAGAAACGGGAGAGTTTGTGGTTAATCTGACCACCGAGGAGCTGCTTAGAGCCTGCGACTACTGCGGAGTGAAAAGCGGCAGGGATGTGGACAAATTTAAAGAACTGCATCTGACACCGCTTGCGATGCAGCATGTGTCAGCAGTGGGAATATCACAAAGCCCGGTAAATATTGAGTGCAGGGTAAGAAAAATCGAGGAGCTCGGCAGCCATACAATGTTTATAGCAGACGTCGTCGGCGTGACAGTGGATGATAAATACATGGACGGGACCGGGAAATTTCATATCAATGATACCGGCCTCGTGATGTACTCGCACGGAGAGTATTTTGGCTTTGGGGATAAGCTCGGAAGCTTCGGCTACTCTGTAAGAAAAACTAAAAAATAATCTATCGAAGCAGCATATCCATGAGGTATGCGTACACATCCTCGTTCTGATTCTTCCAGTTGCTGCAGATGGCCTCGGCCTGCTCCTTTGTGCCGACTGAGAGAGTCAGGTCGATGATGGTGGTGCTCTCTGAGCGCACCTGACAACGTACTGCATATTTGCGGTCAGTTGTCCTGTAATAGTCGGCAAGAATGGAGTTTTCCTGCCTGAACTCGAGCTTGTTGTCCGTAAAGAAGCTCTTTACATCGGACTCAATACCGTCGGTAATCTTGTCTTTGAAGAAACCGAGAGTCTCTTTTCCGGCAGCAGTCAGAGTGTACTGTGTATTGGAATGAGTAGACTCAAAATTAATTAAATCAGCATTTACTAAATCACCGATGACCTCCTGTACACGGAAGTAGTCGGTGTATTCTTTTTCCAAAAAGAAATTGGAAATCTGTGTGTTTGACAGCGGAAAGCCCGCTTTGTCGAGCATGTATAAAATTGTCAGCTTATATATGGTAAATGGCTCAGCCATGATTTTCTCCTTTAAAACAAGTTTAATCGTCCCTGATATGTGTCTCGCACTTCAAATCTTTTATTGATTGTGTTCAGAACCCGTTTTTTATCTGTGCTCCAAAGAGGTGCAACAAGTAAAGAACGTGGTCCATCACCGGTCATGCGGTGGATAACCATATCCTTTGGAAGTCTTTCTATACAGTCTACCACAAAATCGCAGTAATCATCCAGCGTAAAAAGCTCAAATGGCTGTTTAATATACATATCAGCCAGTGGTGTGCCCTTTAGCACATGCAGCAGCTGAAGCTTAACTCCGAAAATACCGCTTTTAGCAACAAAATCAACTGATTCAAGCATCATGCCGCGTGTCTCATGAGGAAGCCCGAGTATGAGATGTGCAATAACCTTTATGCCACGGCGTCTAAGCTCATCCGTTACAATGATGAAATCATCAACACATGTATGTGTATTCATGGCATCAAGAGTAGACCGGTGAATGGTCTGAAGGCCCAGTTCAACCCAGACGGGCTTTATTTCGTTTAATTCTGAGAGCAGATCATAAATTTCAGCAGAAAAACAGTCAGTTCTTGTGCCGATGGACAGCACAGCGACAGATGGATCTTCTATAGCCTCATAAAATATGCGCCGCAAGTAATCTATCGGCGCATATGTGTTGGTAAAAGCCTGAAAATATGCGATAAAGTGCTCACAGCTGCTCTTTGAAGCAACCTTTTCCTTAGCGGCAGACAGCTGCTCCTTTATGGAAAGGCTGCGGTCCGCCGCAAAATCACCGGAGCCACCGGCGCTGCAGTACAGGCAGCCAAGCGATGAGAGTGTGCCATCACGGTTTGGACAGGTCATGCCTCCATCTAAAGAGAGCTTGTAAAGCTTTTCACCGAATGTATCGCGGCAGTATCTGTTGAGTGAATAGTATCTCATATTAAATATGTGACTTTACAGCTTCGCTGACAACAGCGGCAACACGCGGTCAAATGCCTCAGGCATAATAAAATCATCATTTAATTCTTCGTCTGAAACAAGACCGGCCAGTGCCTCTGCGGCAGCAAGCTTCATTTCCTCAGTAATCTGTGTAGCGCGTCCCTCAAGTGCACCCTTGAAGATTCCTGGGAATGCAACCACGTTGTTTATCTGGTTAGGAAAATCACTTCTTCCGGTACCGACCACTCTGGCACCTGCAGCCTTTGCCACATCAGGCATAATCTCAGGAACAGGATTTGCATGGCAAAGGATAGAGTCCTTGTTCATGGAAGAAACCATCTCGGCTGTGACGATATTTGGAGCGGAAACACCTACGAATATGTCAGCACCCTTTAAAGCATCTGCGAGAGTACCCTTTGCATTTTCAAGGTTTGTAACCTCTGTCATTTTCTGCTGCATCCAGTTGAGGTTTGGATAGTCCTTTCCTATGATGCCTAGACGGTCACACATGGTCACATGTGTAAAGCCGTATGTCAGAAGAAGTTTAGTGATGGCAACACCTGCTGAGCCTGCACCGTTTACAACAACCTTGCAGTCCTCTTTCTTTTTGCCGGTCAGGCGCAGAGAGTTGATGATACCGGCGAGTACGACGATTGCAGTTCCGTGCTGGTCATCGTGGAATACAGGAATATCGAGCATCTCTTTAAGTCTCTCCTCAATCTCAAAGCAGCGCGGAGCAGAAATATCCTCTAAGTTTATTCCGCCAAAGCCCGGTGCGATATTTTTGACTGCAGCAATAATCTCCTCAGTGTCCTGAGTGTCGAGACAGATAGGAACAGCGTTTACGTTTCCAAACTCCTTGAAAAGTACGCATTTACCCTCCATGACAGGCATGGCAGCGTAAGGACCGATGTTTCCAAGACCAAGCACAGCACTTCCGTCTGACACTACGGCAACGGTATTTGCCTTCCAGGTGTATTTGTATGCAGCCTCCTTATCCTCGGCTATGACCTTACATGGCTCAGCAACACCGGGGGTGTATGCAATTGCAAGGTCCTCTCTCGAATTAACCTTTGATTTGGCGATGGTTTCGAGTTTTCCGTTCCACTCTTCGTGGCATTTCAGTGCTTTTTCTTTATTATCCATGGTAATTCTCCCTCTAAAAATTCTTTTGAATAATCATAACATTGCAGGTGATTTAAATCAAGTAACTATGCAGATAACCGATTATATAAAAATATGATAAAAAATAAGAAATCGCTTTATATTTTTAAAGAAATGATGTATAATCAATAATTAATAATTCAAAAGTCAATTCAGGCGTTATTTCCCAATAGCTACACAGATATATTTGTTAAATAATATTGTTTAGACGAATTGAATAAATACTGTTATCAAATTTAAGGAGAAGACGAAATGGAACAGATGAGAGAAAAATATGAAAGTTTGTCGGCATTTGTGCTTAAGGATCTGGCGAAGGCAAGAGGAATTAAGGGCGTTTCATCACTGAAAAAGGGACAGATTATTGAAAGAATGCTCGAGGAGGATGCAAAAGAGGCTGAGGAGGCTGAGAAAAACGGTACAGCCGAGGAGCGCGCCAACTCTTTTAAAGATGATTATGCAGCACTCGACAGTGGAGAAGAGGCAGAAGCATACTTGAGGTAATGCCGGAGGCTTTGGATTTATCCGCTGTGATAATTATATGCCGGGAGATCATGATATCTATGTGGCACCTGCGCAGATACGCCGCTTCAATTTAAAGACAGGTGATATCGTAAAGGGTAATATGAAGGTGAAGTCTGAGCGTGAGAAATTCCAGGCTCTTTTATACCTGACCACTGTCAACGGATATACACCGGATGTAGCACAGAAGCGTACAAGCTTTGAGGATCTTGTGCCTATATTCCCGAATGAGAGACTGCGTCTCGAGAGACCCGGAGCAAGTGTTGCGATGAGGTTGTAGATCTCATCTCTCCAATAGGAAAGGGACAGCGAGGCATGATCGTTTCACAGCCTAAGGCCGGAAAGACCACATTACTTAAAGAGGTTGCAAAGTCTGTCACTATAAACAATCCTGAGATGCATCTTATTATTCTCCTTATTGATGAGAGACCGGAGGAGGTTACAGATATCAAGGAGGCTATAGAGGGGGACAATGTCGAGGTAATCTACTCTACATTTGATGAACTTCCTGAGCATCACAAGAGAGTGTCAGAGATGGTAATAGAGAGAGCAAAGCGCCTTGTAGAGCATGGTAATGATGTCATGATACTCCTTGACAGCATAACAAGGCTTGCAAGAGCTTACAATGTGACAGTTCCACCATCAGGTCGTACACTTTCAGGAGGACTTGATCCTGTAGCGCTTCATATGCCAAAGAGATTTTTCGGAGCAGCACGTAATATGAGAAACGGCGGCAGTCTGACAATACTTGCAACAGCTCTTGTTGATACTGGAAGCAAGATGGATGATGTAGTATTTGAGGAGTTCAAGGGAACAGGAAACATGGAGCTTGTACTCGACAGAAAGCTTTCCGAGAAGAGAATCTTCCCTGCTATAGATATAGTAAAATCAGGAACAAGGCGTGAGGATCTGCTCCTTGATGAAGATGAACAGGCAGCAGTCGATAATATGCGTAAAGCCTTCAACGGCATGCGCTCTGATGAGGCTGTTGAGAACGTACTCAACATGTTTGCACACACAAAGAGCAACAAGGAATTTGTTAATCTTGTAAAGAAAAACAGAATTTTATAAAAATGTCTTGCAATTGACAGATTCATGTGCTACAATAACTAAGCTGTTTATCGGGATGTAAACGGACGCAACGTGTCGCTCTTGCAGCAAGTATCATATGCGGATCGGGCATACGGGTATAAAGAGTGAAGCTAAAGAAATACGATAAGAATATAAAAGAGGTGAAAATCATGAGAGAAGGAATCCATCCAGATTATTATCAGGCAACTGTTACATGTAACTGTGGTAACACATTCGTTACAGGATCTACAAAGCCGGAGATCCACGTAGAGATTTGCTCAAAGTGCCATCCATTCTACACAGGTCAGCAGAAAGCTAACCAGGCTCGTGGACGTATTGAGCAGTTCAATAAGAAATATGGTATGAAATAGAATCATATAGTTACTTGAAAGGTTGAGGTTGCAATATACCTCAACCTTTTTTGGAATATAGAGAGGTTTTATGAAGTATTCAGGTATTGGCGGTCAGGCTGTCATGGAGGGCGTAATGATGCAGAACAAGGACACATACGCCGTAGCCGTGAGGAGGCCTGACCATGAAATAGATGTCAAGGTGTCAAAGCGTAAGAATTCAAAGGCGCTTGATGCAGTTAGAAAGATTCCTATTTTAAGAGGTGTGGTGAGCTTTGTCGATTCACTTTATCTGGGCATGAGCACACTGATGTATTCAGCGTCATTTTTCGAGGACGAGGATGATGAAGGTACCTTGGCTTCAAAGAAAAAGGAAGAAGAACTCACAGCGGAAGAAAAGAAAAAAGGGCTGCCAAAGAAAAGAAACAGGAAAATGCCATGCTTGGAGGTACAGTGGTACTGTCAATTGTCATAGCACTCGCGCTGTTTTTGCATTGCCGTATTTCCTTTCAGGGTTTTTTAAAAAGGTGATAAGCTCACAGATGCTCATAGCGTTCATAGAGGGCGTTATCAGACTGGCAATATTTCTGGTATATAGCAATTATATCGCTGACCCCTGATATTAAGCGCACATTTATGTATCACGGCTCTGAGCATAAATGCATCAACTGCATAGAGCATGGACTGCCTCTTACAGTGGAAAATGTGAGAAAAAGCTCAAAGCATCACAAGCGCTGCGGTACAAGCTTTCTGCTTATAGTAATGCTCATAAGCATATTGTTTTTCATGTTTATCCGTGTGGATTCAAAGCCGCTGCAGTTATTGTTACGACTTGTGCTTATTCCGGTAATAGCAGGTGTATCTTATGAGTTTATCAGACTTGCGGGCAGATATGACAATCCGGTTGTCAACATGCTTAGTGTCCCTGGGCTTTTAATGCAGCGAATGACCACAAAGGAGCCGGATGATGAAATGATAGAGGTTGGCATCGCATCGGTTGAGGCTGTGTTTGACTGGAAGAAATGGCAGGAGGAAAACAATGTGTGTGCACATTGACCGCCGGATAGAAGGTATATATGACATATAGAGAAGCAATTTTACTTGGGGAAAGCATATTACAAAAAGCAAAGATAGTTGATGCAAAAAACGATGCATGGCTGCTTTTAGCCATGGCATGCAGGATAAATCACACATATTACTATGTGCATATGGATGAGGAAATGTCGCAGGAGCAGATAAGGGAATATCAAGCATTGCTGAGTAAGCGCGCTGAGCGTATTCCGCTCCAGTACATAGTCGGAGAGCAGGAGTTTATGGGACTCAAATTCCGTGTGAACAGCAATGTGCTCATACCGCGTCAGGATACAGAGACTCTTGTAGAGGAGGCACTCAAGGTGATAGAGCCGGGTATGAGAGTGTTTGATATGTGTACAGGAAGCGGCTGCATAATTATAAGCATCTTAAAGAACACGACTAATGTGGACGGTGCAGCCTGTGATATCTCAAAGCAGGCGCTCAATGTGGCAAAGGAAAACGCAAGGCTTAACGGCGTGTTTGTTGATTTTGAGAGAAGCGATCTGTTTGAGCATGTCGATGAGATGTATGATGTGATAGTATCCAATCCACCATATATAAGAAGCGATGAGATACCGCATCTGATGCCGGAGGTGTCGGTATTTGAGCCGCATGAGGCTCTTGACGGCTCTGAGGATGGACTTTTATTTTACAGGCGCATCATAAAGGATTGCAGGGCAAATCTAAAGCCACAGGGCAGGCTGCTTTTTGAGATAGGCTGTGACCAGGGCAGACAGGTGTCGCAGATGATGCAGTTTGCCGGATTTAGCGATGTACATGTGATAAAGGACCTGGCGGGAAATGACAGGGTAGTATCGGGAGTGTTTGACAGCAAGGAGGAAAAACATGTTTGATAAGTTAGAAGATCTTATACACCATTATGAAGAGCTGATGAATCTGCTCAGCGAGCCGGATGTGGCAAATGATGCAAACAGATTTAAAAAGCTTATGAAGGAGCAGAGTGACCTTGCTCCTATAGTTGAGACATATAAGAAATATAAAGAGTGCAAGCAGAATATCGAGGATTCACTGGCTATTTTGGATGAGGAATCAGATGAAGAGATGAGAGAGCTCGCAAAGGAAGAGCTTAAGGATTCAAAGGAGCAGGTGGAGGAGCTTGAGAAGGAGCTTAAAATACTTCTTCTGCCAAAGGACCCTAACGATGACAAGAACGTAATCGTCGAAATCCGTGCCGGTGCAGGCGGAGAGGAAGCAGCACTTTTTGCAGCGGAAATCTACCGTATGTATGTGCACTACGCAGAGAACAGAGGCTGGAAGGTGGAGACACTTGATGCCGATGAGACAGGAATCGGCGGTATGAAGTCTGTCGAGTTCATGGTAAAGGGCTCAGGTGCATACTCTATCCTAAAGTATGAGTCGGGAGTACACCGTGTGCAGCGAGTGCCTGAGACAGAGTCGCAGGGACGTATCCAGACCTCTACATGCTCAGTTGCTGTAATGCCTGAGGCAGAGGATGTGGATGTCAAGATTGATGACAAGGATATCAGAATTGACGTAATGCGTGCTTCCGGAAACGGTGGACAGTGTGTCAACACAACAGATTCAGCAGTCCGACTGACACATTATCCAACAGGTATTGTCATCTACAGCCAGACTGAGAAGTCGCAGATACAGAACAAGGAAAAGGCTTTTGCACTTCTTCGTACAAAGCTCTATGACATGGAGCTTCAGAAGAAGCAGGATGCAGAGGCAGAGGAGAGACGAAGCCAGATCGGTACAGGAGACCGTGCTGAGAAGATTCGTACCTACAACTTCCCACAGGGACGTGTGACAGATCACAGAATCAATCTGACACTCTATAAGCTTGACAAGATTCTTAACGGAGATATCCAGGAAATAATTGATGCCTGTATCGCAGCCGACCAGGCGAAGAAGTTAAGCAACATGGAGCATGATGCATAAATATTTGGTATAAAAGAGTCTGAGAAAATCAGGCTCTTTTATTTTATAAACTAATATGATATAATTGTGAATAAATATTTATACAGAAATGAGGAATAATATGAAATCCATTAAGAAAAAACCGATTATGATTTTGCTTATGGCAGCATTAATGGCCACATTCATTGTTGGCTTATGCGCATGCGGCAAAAGCGACAGCAAAAAGGTCGCTTGTGTGGACGATCTGGAGGGCGCAAAAATAGGTGTCCAGCTCGGTACCACAGGAGATATCTATGTATCTGATTATGAGAACGACGGTTCAGACACCAAGGTAGAGAGATACAACAAGGGTGCTGATGCAGTCCAGGCATTAAAGGTCGGCAAGATTGACTGCGTAGTTATTGATGAGCAGCCGGCACTTGCCTTTGTAAAAGAAAACAAGGGACTTAAGATACTGGACGAGGAGTTTACCAACGAGGACTATGCATTCTGCCTGAAAAAGGGTAATACAGAGCTTCGCGACAAGGTAAACACTGCGCTTGAAAAGCTGCAGCAGGATGGAACAGTTCAGAGCATCATCGACAACTATATCGGCTCTGAGGATCAGGTGGGAAGGACTCCCTACGTGAAGAAGGACATTGACAGGTCAAACGGAACACTTAAGGTAGGAACCAATGCAGAGTTCCCTCCATATGAGTACTATGAGACAACAAGGTCACAGGAATTGATATGGATATCATGCAGGCCATAGCCGATGAGCTTGGCATGGATATGCAGGTAGAGGATATGCAGTTTGACGCAATCATTGCCGCTGTATCATCAGGCAAGGTGGATGTCGGAGCAGCAGGCTTTACAGTGACAGAGGACAGACAGAAAAATGTTGATTTTACCGATACGTATATCACCACAAAGCAGGAGATTATCGTAAAAGACAGCCAGTCGGGTTCTTCAATCGGTATAAAGGAAAAGCTCTATGACAACTTTGTCAAGGACAATCGTTACATGTATATCGTAAAGGGTCTTGGCAATACAATAGTTATCACAATATTTGCCGTAATGCTTGGTATTGTGCTGGGATTTTTAATTGCGATAGTCAGAACCAGCCATGACAGAAACGGCGGTCTTGCCATATTAAACGGAATTTGCAAGGCATACCTGACCATCATCAGGGGAACACCTGTCATGATACAGCTTCTTATTATATACTATGTAGTACTTGCATCTGTGACCAACAAGATACTTGTAGCAGTCATTGCTTTCGGCCTCAACTCAGCTGCATATGTGGCAGAGATTGTGCGTTCAGGAATCATGTCTGTAGATATAGGACAGTTTGAGGCGGGACGAAGCTTAGGACTCAATTACAGACAGACCATGAAGCTTGTTATCATACCGCAGGCTGTCAAAAATATACTTCCGGCGCTGCTTAACGAGTTTATCAGCCTCCTAAAGGAGACATCAATCAGTGGTTATATTGGTATGATGGATCTGACAAAGGGTGGAGATATCATACGAAGCAACACATACGAGGCATTTATACCGCTTATTGCTGTAGCCCTTATTTATCTGGTTATAGTGATGCTTTTAAGCCACGGAGTAAGCAAACTTGAGAGGAGACTGAGAAGCAATGAAAGATAATAACGTGATACTAGAGGTAAAAGACCTGCACAAGAGTTTTGGAGAGCAGGAGGTATTAAAGGGCATAAGCACAGAGGTGAACAGAGGTGATGTAATTGCCATCATCGGACCGTCAGGCTGTGGAAAGTCTACATTTTTGCGCTCCCTCAATCTGCTCGAGACACCTACATCAGGACAAATCCTTTTTGAAGGAACAGACCTGACAGACAAGTCGACAGACATCAATGTGACCAGACAGAAAATCGGCATGGTTTTCCAGCAGTTCAATCTGTTTGCCAACATGACAATAAAAGCAAATATCATGCTCGCACCGGTGAAGCTTGGTGTGATGACGAAGGATGAGGCATCAAAGAAGGCAGATGAGCTTCTCACCAGAATAGGTCTCCTCGATAAGGCAGATGCATATCGGCGCAGCTTTCCGGAGGACAGAAGCAGAGAGTGGCAATTATCCGTTCACTTGCTATGAATCCTGATGTCATACTGTTTGATGAGCCTACATCGGCACTTGACCCTGAGATGGTAGGTGAGGTGCTTTCAGTAATGAAGGAGCTTGCAGAGGCAGGCATGACAATGGTAGTCGTGACACATGAGATGGGCTTTGCCAGAGAAGTGGCCAACAGAGTGATGTTCATCAATGAGGGTATCATAGCTGAGGAGGGCACACCTGAGGAAGTATTTGGCGCACCAAAGAGTGAGAGATTACAGGAATTTTTGTCAAGAGTGTTATAGGAGAAATAAAGCATGGCATCAAAATACTATGCAGTAAAAAAGGGAAAGGTTCCCGGGATATATTTCAACTGGAATGATTGCAAAGCAATGGTTGACGGATATCCGGGAGCAGTGTATAAAAGCTTTAAGACAATAGAAGAGGCAGAAAAATTTATTAACGGAGAGAAAATTATTTCCGGAGAGAAAACTATTACAGGTATGAAATCATCCGGCGAAAATAGTACATATGCGTTTGTAGACGGCTCCTTCAACAAAGCAACACACACCTATGGCTATGGAGGCTTTCTTGTGACTGACAATGAAAAATACGTGCTGCAGGGGGCGGATAATGATGCCGAGATGGCCACAATGCGCAACGTAGCCGGAGAGATAAAGGCGCGGAGGCTGCCGTAAAAAAGGCTATAGAGCTTGGAGTTAAGGAACTGGTCATATACTATGACTACAAGGGCATAGAGATGTGGGCCACAGGGGACTGGAATCGAAACAAGGCAGGCACTATAGCTTATCACGAATACATCATGTCAGTTAAGGATAAAATAAAGCTTACCTTTGTGAAGGTAAAAGGACACTCAGGAGTAGAGGGCAACGAAGAGGCAGATAAGCTCGCCAAGCAGGCGGTGGGGATACTGTAGCAGTTTCCCACATAAAAGAAACAAAAATATAGCATAACAGGAGAAAAAATGAGCATATTCAATGTAGAACTCAAAAAAGTAGTAGATGACACATATGATATTGAGATAGGCTACAACCTCTCAGACACCCTTGTATCTGACCTGGAAAATGGTCTTGCGGGCAAGATAAAGAAATTTGCAGTGATTACAGATACAAATGTGCGTGATCATTATGCTCTTCCAATCTGTGAGAAGATAAAGCATGCGGGATACTCAGTGGATTTGTTTGTTTTCCCGGCGGGGGAAAAGAGCAAGTCGCGTGAGACAAAGGCAAAGATAGAGGATGCCATGCTTAAAAAGGGGTACAGAAGAGACTGCTGTATCATTGCAGTCGGTGGCGGTGTGGTAACCGATTTATCAGGCTTTATTGCAGGAACCTATGGCAGAGGGGTGCCGTTTATCAACTATGCAACCACCCTTCTAGCGGCGGCAGATGCATCGGTAGGTGGAAAAACAGCAATTGATACACCTCTTGCTACCAACACCATAGGTCTGTTCAATCAGCCCCAAAAGGTATATATAGACATAGCAGCCTGGAAGACACTGCCACAGCGCCAGATGGCAAGCGGTATGGCAGAGACCATTAAGCACGCATGCTTAGGCAGCGAGGATATGTTTGAATTTATAGAGGAAAATCTGGATGATATATATTCATTCAAGAAATTTGCATGTGAGTATATTGCAGAAAATAACTGCCGTATCAAGTACAATGTGGTCATGAAGGATGAGCGAGAGGCGGGACTTCGCGAAACCTTAAATCTGGGCCACACAGTAGGCCGGGCAATAGAGACAGTCAGCGACTACAAGCTGTTGCATGGAGAGGCACTGTCGATTGGAATGGCAGCACAGGCACTTATGTCAGCACGGCTTGGCTATATGTCAGAGGAGCAGGCAGAGCGCGTGATAAAGCTCTATGAGAGAGCCGGTCTTCCGACACGTATACCTGACTATATAGACAGGGAAGAGCTTGTAAAGAAACTCTACACCGATAAAAAGGTGAGAGACGGCAAGCTGCGCTTCGTGCTACAAAAAGGCATAGGAGCCACTGTTGAGTTTGCACCGGGAGTGTATGCAAAGCCTATAGAGGAAAGTCTGGCACGAGAAATTATAATGGAGCTGTAGATTAAATAATTACAACCCCATGTGTAAACTCATTTTGCTGTGAATGACACAGCCTGCCATACAAATCAGCGGCAAAAATATCCTTGGAAATAAGCTCGTACGGACATCAGCGACTTTTGAAATAATAGGCGCAGATGCTCTTTTTTTGAGGAGATGCATAAGCTCTCCTGATGATTTTTTGAAACCGAGTATGCGCAGATAAGGATTATCCATACATATGTTAAAATCATTATTCTCAATACCAAGTAAAATATGCGTGAGAACCCTTGAAATACGCGTATAAGTCAGATTTTTACTCTTCAGTAAGTTACAAAACTGCGTAAAACTTTCATATTTATAAATATTTTTAACTATCTTTGCAGAAAGCTCCTTTGTACAGTCTGCATACTGCGCAAAGCCTTTATCCTTCCGGGTCAGCAGGCGATAGTAAAGCATTTCAGAAATATCATCCGGAAACACAATATGACCGCCTAAAATACAATTGACAAGAATATCGGCGCAGTCTGATGGCATTAGCTGACTGAACTTTGTGGAAATCCATGAATTATCAAGCTGCATATTAGTAATAGTGTTGTGTTTGTCTATATCAATTAAGGTCGAAATCACCCCGCGTACAGCCGTAGCGGAAGAAAACTCACTTGTCGAATCAGTGCTGTGATATCCTTCACCGACGCGCTGAATAGGAAATCCCATAATATCATAGTCCATCAAAGCCTTCTCATACTCAATGGCCAGAATATTATTGGGTGAAGCTATGAAAGCATCTATTTTCTCGGAAGCGTTGTCATAGGTATCTCGAAAATATTCACATAGCGCTCTGCTCCTGGCCGCAGGAAAGCTCATCCCGCCCTGAATCAGCCTGGCAAGAGAGGTGGAATACTCAGAAGGCGGATTCTTAAGCACGCCAGCCACAAGCTTTGTAAGTTCATGGTCCACAGACTCCACACCATAGCACAGCATGTCCACCACACCTGTGTTTTTGAGTACACTGACTCCGCCACCGGCAAAAAACTCGGCAGAAGCAGTGGCAAAGACCGATGGAAGCTCAAGCACCAGGTCGGCACCGCTCAAAAGCGCCATGCGTGTGCGCTCGTATTTGTCAATGATGGCAGGCTCACCTCTTTGCACGAAATCTCCGCTCATTACTACGACGATATAATCAGCAGATGTCTGCCTTTTAATCTGCTCTAGCTGATATTTGTGCCCATTGTGGAATGGATTGTATTCGGTAATCACACCTGCGACCTTCATGTTTTGCTGCTCCTTTAATCAATAATGTTTTTTTTAGAGTTCAAAACCATAATACCACAAAAACACCCTTGTCGCATTTGAAAAATAAGTTTATACTAACAATAGTATTGTAATTTTAAACCAAAGGAGACAAAACAATGAATGTATTAGTAATTAATTGCGGTAGTTCATCACTGAAATACCAGCTCATCAATTCAGATTCAGAGGAGGTACTTGCAAAAGGACTCTGCGAGAGAATCGGAATCGATGGCAGACTTGTATATCAGAAAGAGGGTCTTGATAAGGAAATCACAGAGGCACCTATGCCAACACATAAAGAGGCCATCCAGATGGTACTCGATGCACTTGTAAATTCAAAGACAGGCGCAGTAAAGTCACTTGCAGAGATCGATGCAGTAGGACATCGTGTAGTGCATGGCGGAGAAAAATTCTCAGACTCAGTAGTCATCACAGAGGAAGTAATCGCACAGGTAGAGGAGTGCAACGACCTTGCACCTCTTCACAACCCTGCAAATATTATCGGAATCAGAGCATGCCAGGCACTTATGCCAAATGTACCAATGGTAGGAGTATTTGATACAGCCTTCCATCAGACAATGCCTGAGAAAGCATATCTCTACGGCCTTCCATATGAGTACTATGAGAAGTACAAGGTAAGAAGATACGGCTTCCACGGCACAAGCCACAGCTTCGTATCAAAAGAGGCAGCAAGCTACCTTGGAATGGACTTAAACAACTCAAAGATTATCGTAGCACACCTTGGAAACGGAGCTTCAGTCAGCGCAGTATTAAACGGTAAATGCGTAGATACATCAATGGGACTTACACCACTTGAGGGACTCGTAATGGGAACACGTTCAGGTGATATCGACCCATCAATCATGGAGTTTATCGCAAAGAAAGAAAACCTTGACATCGATGGTGTGATGAACGTACTCAACAAGAAATCAGGAGTAGCCGGCATGTCAGGAGTATCAAGCGACTTCAGAGACCTTGAGGCAGCCTACAATGAGGGCAACGAGCGTGCCATCGCAGCAGTAGAGGTATTCAGCTACAGAGTAGCAAAATACATCGGAGCATATGCAGCAGCAATGAACGGAGTAGATGCTATCGCATTCACAGCAGGAATCGGCGAGAACACAAGCTTTGTAAGAGAAAAAATCATGGCATATTTAGGTTACCTTGGTATAAAGATTGACCGTGTAACAAACGACAAGACACGCGGCGTGGAGGCACTTATCTCAACAGCAGATTCAAGCGTAAAGGTATGCGTCATCCCTACAAACGAGGAGCTTGCAATCTGCCGTGAGACAGTAAAGCTTGTTGGCTAATAAAAAGCAAAAAGTTGTGGATAAATTATAAAATTTTGTTGACAAACACCACTCCAATATGTATAATTGGTTAGGTGTGAATAGGAGAGAACTATGATTGATATATCAACCATTGTAAAATCTATAAATAAAGAGGCAACAATTGAGACAGAGCTTACGCTCACATCATTTGAGTCGCGTTTAGGAGATTATCCTATTCTGAAAAAGCAGCCGATATCACTTCATATCTCAAACGTGGAGAATGCAGCAGTGCACATCACGGGAACAGTAGATATAGACATAGCGATACCGTGCAGCCGATGCTTGGAAGAAGTTCCAACAAACATGCATTTTGACATTGACAAGACTCTGAAAATCACAGACGGAGCATTAGTCGATGAAGAGATGGAGGAAACTGACTACCTGATTGGGTTTGAACTCGATGTAGATAAACTTGTCTACGCCGAAATTCTGGTGAACTGGCCAATGAGAGTTCTGTGCAAAGACGATTGCAAAGGTATTTGTAAAGTCTGCGGGATGAACTTGAATAAAGGCACCTGCAGTTGCGATAGTTTTGTACCGGATCCAAGAATGGCAGCGTTCCAGGATATATTTAACAAGTTTAAGGAGGTGTAAACAAATGTCAATTTGTCCAAAGAATAAATCTTCTAAGGGAAGAAGAGATAAGAGAAGAGCAAACTGGAAAATGTCTGCTCCTACTTTAGTAAAATGCAGCAAATGTGGAGAGCTTATGATGCCACACAGAGTTTGCAAGAACTGCGGATCATACAACAAAAAAGAAATCATTCCTCAGGACTAATAGTAGAAAACCAGTAAAATTAAGGATTGAACGATATCGTTCAATCCTTTTTTGATTGATTTTATCCCTTTTTTATCCCATAATAAAATGAAGGTACTTTTTGCTTGTATATAGCTTGCAGGGATGTTATTATACTGAGAGGATATTTAGATATTAAAGAAAGAAGGAAGCAAATTATCATGAATAATATAGACGATTTAGTTGAAATCTATGAGTGTCCGCTCTGTGGCGGTGCCGGGATTCTCGAGGAGGACTGCGGCAGCTCATATTATGTGACATGCCTTGAGTGCGGATGCCACTCAGTAAATATTGATTTCAAGTCAGACGATGACAGACTTGATGCAGCAAAGCGCACTGCTGATTTATGGAACTGTGGCAAGGTTATTTCCATGAGTCCGGGAGAATGATGGAAGCCATATAGAGTAGTGAATTGGTTATTGATTTATACCTATGATTATAGTATATTTTATTTAATCAATTAGTAGTTTGCTTTTTAGCAGGCACAGGGAGGTCACAATGCAAAGTACAACAAGGGTCGCACTCGATGCAATGGGTGGCGACAATGCACCCGCAGAGGTAGTAAAGGGTGCGGTAGATGCGGTTAACAAAAGAAATGATATAAAGATATTTCTTGTAGGACAGAAGGTACCGGTAGAGAGGGAGCTTTCTTTGTATACATATCCTAAGGAGCAGATAGAGATAGTAGATGCGCCTGAGGTTATAGAGATGGCAGAGCCACCGGTTCTAGCAATCAGACGAAAGAAGCAGTCATCAATCGTTGTTGGCATGAATATGGTCAAGAATAAAGAGGCTGATGCATTTGTTTCAGCGGGAAGCTCAGGTGCTGTACTTGTCGGAGGACAGGTAATAGTCGGCAGGATAAAGGGCATACAAAGGCCGCCTTTGGCACCGCTTATTCCGACTGAGAGGGGCGTATCTCTGCTCATAGACTGTGGAGCCAATGTGGATGCCAGAGCTGAGCATCTGGTACAGTTTGCCAAGATGGGCTCTATCTATATGGAGCATGTTGTCGGCGTGAAGAATCCAAAGGTTGCACTGGTCAATATCGGTGCAGAGGAGGAGAAAGGTAATGCTCTGGTAAAGGAGACCATGCCGCTTCTTCGAGAGTGCACAGATATCAATTTTGTCGGAAGCATTGAGGCAAGGGATATTCCAAAGGGAGATGCCGATGTTATAGTCTGCGAGGCTTTCACGGGCAATGTTATATTAAAGCTCTACGAGGGTCTCAGCTCCACACTTATCGGAGTCATAAAGAAGGGTCTCATGAGCACACTAAAGAGCAAGATAGGAGCTGCACTTGCACTTCCGGCTCTTAAGAATACGCTAAAGTCATTTGATGCGACCGAGTACGGCGGAGCACCGCTTTTAGGATTGAATGGTCTTGTGGTAAAGACCCACGGCAGCTCCAAGGCAAAGGAAATCACTAACTCTGTTTTCCAATGTGTTACATTTAAGGAAAAAGAGATTAATGATAAAATTAAAGAATATATTATTAATAAGCCGGCTGATTAGATAGCAGTATTGCTGTATGATTGGTCACTATAAACAGAAATGAGAGGTATTAAAAATGGAATTTGAGAAGCTTAGAGACATTATTGTCGAGGTACTTAACGTGGACGAGAACGAGGTTACTATGGAGTCAACATTCATTGATGATCTTGGCGCTGACTCTCTGGATGTATTCCAGATTATCATGGGTATCGAGGAAGAGTTCGATATCGAGATTCCTAATGAGGAAGCAGAGAAAATCGTCACTGTAGGCGATGCTGTTGAGCAGATTAAAAAAGCTGTAAGCGAGCAGTAGTATGTTTAACTAATGAAAAGCCCTTTATTATGAGGGCTTTTCGTTATACTCACGGAACATGTAAAATGGATAAATATAGAAATAGAGGAAAAATTATGGCAGATTTAAATGAATTTCAAAGCAAAATAGGCTATACGTTCAAGAACCGACATCTGCTTGAGCAGGCGCTGACACACAGCTCGTATGCCAATGAAAAGCACATGAAAAAGCATTCTGATAACGAACGTCTGGAGTTTTTGGGCGATGCTGTTTTGGAAATAGTTTCAAGTGAGTTTTTGTTTATCAATTATCCGCAAAAGCCTGAGGGTGAGCTTACCAAGCTGCGCGCAAGCATTGTTTGTGAGCCGACTCTTGCACTTTGTACAAAGCCACTTGACCTTGGAAAGTACTTACGTCTTGGCAGGGGCGAGGATCATACAGGTGGCAGAAAGAGAAAATCGATTCTTTCTGATGCACTTGAGGCAGTGATTGGAGCAATTTATTTAGATGGTGGTTTTACTAATGCAAAGGAGTTTGTGCTTAGGTTTATCATGACTGATATTGAGAATAAGCAGCTCTTTTATGATAGCAAGACTATCCTTCAGGAGCTTATACAGGGCAGACACGAGCAGCTTTCTTATGAACTTATTGATGAGAGCGGTCCGGACCATGACAAGCAGTTTACAGTTGCGGTGCTTGTGGACGGCGAGCGTGTCAGCGAGGGAGAAGGCCACACAAAGAAGGCGGCGGAGCAGCAGGCTGCATATCAGGCACTTCTTTTGTACAGAAACAGGGAATAGGAGTTTTTAATGTATTTAAAGAGTTTGGAAGTACAGGGCTTTAAGTCCTTTGCCAACAAAATTGTTTTTGAGTTCCACAACGGCATCACAGGTATTGTCGGGCCAAACGGCAGTGGAAAGAGTAATGTCGCCGATGCGGTCAGATGGGTGCTCGGTGAGCAGAGCGCAAAGCAGCTTCGTGGTGCCAGCATGCAGGATGTCATTTTTGCAGGCACTGAGAACAGGAAGCCGCTTGGATACGCGTATGTTGCCATCACACTTGACAATTCAGACCATTCGCTTGCGATTGATTTCAATGAGGTTACGGTTGCCAGACGTGTTTACCGGTCAGGGGAGAGTGAGTATCTAATCAATGGCAATCCGTGTAGACTCAAGGAGGTTTCGGAGCTTTTCTATGATACCGGTATCGGTAAAGAGGGTTATTCCATCATTGGACAGGGCCAGATTGACAGGATTTTAAGTGGAAAGCCGGAAGAGAGGCGAGAGCTGTTTGATGAGGCTGCCGGCATTGTGAAGTTTAAAAAGAGAAAGCTTACAGCACAAAAGAAGCTCGATAATGAGCGGGAGAACCTTGTGCGTGTCAATGATATCCTGACAGAGCTTGAGAGACAGGTAGGTCCGTTACAGAGACAGTCCGAGAAGGCTCATACATATCTTAAAAAGAGAGAAGAACTGAAGAACTACGATGTCAACATGTTTTTGCTTGAATCAGCGCGCATTGAGACCGAGCTTAAGTCAGCTGATGAGAAATACGCTATTGCGGATGACGAGCTAAAGGAGACCAACGCCACATACGAGAGCATCAAGGCAGAGTATGAGAGGCTTGGGAACGATATGCAGCAGATGGATGAGCGTATCGAGTCTCTTCGTGAGAGCATTACAAGCACTTCATCCACCAGACAGAAGCTTGAGAATCAGATAGAGCTTTTAAAGGAGCAGATTCACACGGCCGAAATGACGGATGAGCATTTGCAGTCGCGTCTTTTAGCTATCGAAAAGGAAAAGGCGCAGCGTCTTAAAAGCAGGAAAGAGTATGATGACAAAAAAGCCACACTGGAAGCTGAGATAGAGCAGATGAAGCAGAACGAGCTTCTTGCGGTAAACGAGCATGAGGCTGTGCTTGCAGAGGTTAACCGCTGCAATGACGGACTGGAAAAGGGCAAGAATGAGCTTATCGCCCTGCTTCAGGAGCGAGGCAGTATCCAGTCAAGGCAGCAGCGTTTTGCCACTATGCTTGAGCAGATTAATATCAGAAAGGCAGAGCTTACCAAGCGTCTTTTAGATAGGAAGACAAGGGAAGCAGGGCTTGATGATATATTGGATGAGGCTAATAAGAAGCTTAATGCTGTCAATGAAGAGATAGCCGGTTTAAAGGAAAAGGAGTCGGCTCTTTTGGCAAAGTCTAGGGAGTGGAGAGATAAGTCCAGAGAGAATGCCCGCCTGATGGAGGAGGCTTCCACAGAGTATCATAAGTCTGTTTCCAGGCTTGAGTCACTTAAAAACATTGCCGAGCGCTATGATGGCTATGGTAACAGCATCAAGCGTGTTATGGAGCAGAAGGCTAAAAATCCGGGGCTTCTCGGAGTGGTTTCAGATCTTATCCAGGTGGATAAGCGCTATGAGATAGCGATAGAGACAGCCTTAAGCGGTAATATCCAGAATATCGTCACTGAGGATGAGGCTACAGCCAAAAAGATGATTGGATTTTTGAAGGCAAATCATTTTGGACGGGCTACGTTTTTACCTCTTACTAGTGTGCGCGCAAACAGAAATACAAAAAATGAGGCGGCACTCGGCGAAAAGGGTGTGCTTGGCATTGCAAATAAGCTGGTGAAGTGTGATCCGAAGTTTGATGAGGTTGTTGCATACCTGCTTGGCAGAGTGATTGTGGTGGACACAATTGACAATGCCATTGCGCTTGCAAAGAAAAATCACTATTCACTCCATATCGTGACTGTCGAGGGCGAGTATCTGGCACCGGGAGGCTCTATGTCCGGTGGTGCGTTTAAAAATTCATCCAATCTGCTTGCGAGAAATCGTGAGATTGAGGAGCTTGAAAAGAGAGTTGATCAGACTAAGACAAAGCTTAAAGAGCTTAGAGCCAGAAAGGATGATATTGCGACTGCTATTGCGCTTGGCGAGGAGGATATAGCAGCCACAAAGACCTTGCTGCAGGAGAAGTATATTGAGCAGAATACAGCACAGATTTCTGTTGACAGGGCAGACCAGCAAAAGAAGGAGAGTGCGAATGTCTACGAGGATCTGCGCACAGAAAATGCCGGGATTGAAAAACAGCTCGAAGAGATAAATCAGGGCAAGAAGGATATTGCAGCGCAGCTTGAGGCATCAAAGCAGCGTGAAAAGCAGCTTGAGAAGGAAAACAGCTCATACAGTGAGATACTTGAAAAGCAGGGAGTACTTGAGCAGGAGGCTTCACACAAGGCCGCTGCCATTTCACTTGAGCTTGCAAATATCACAAAGACGGCAGAGTTTGCTATAGAAAATATCAATCGTATCAATCAGAGATAGAGAAATTTGATGAGCAGAAGGAAAGCCTTGTGGAAGGTGCAGCTGCTGCAAAGGATGATATTAAAAAGAAGCAGGCTGATATTGATGCAATCACACAGACCATTCTGGCATCAAAGGACAACAATTCTAAGCTTGACGAGGAGCTTAGGGAGAGCCTTACAAAAAAGGAAAAGATGTCTGAGGATTACAGAGGCTTTTTTGCAAAGCAGGAGGAAGTTTCAAAGAAACAGGCTGATTTGGATAAGGAGCTTTTCAGACTGAACAGCCAGAGAGAGAAGCTTAAGGAGCTTCAGAGACTCAGACCAACTACATGTGGGATGAATATGAGCTTACTCCGCATGCGGCAGCAGAGCTTAGAAATGATGCATACGATGATCTGCCTTCATTAAAGAAGCTGATTGCAGGCATAAAGGACGAAATCAGACGCCTCGGCGATGTAAATGTCAATGCTATCGAGGAATACAGGGAGATTTCAACGCGTTATGAGTTCTTAAAGGGACAGCATGATGACCTTATCGAGGCTGAAAAGACTCTGGTTGGCATCATTGATGAGCTTGACAGTGGTATGAGAAAGCAGTTTACAGAGAAGTTTGCCGAGATTCAGAGAGAGTTTGACAAGTCCTTTAAGCAGCTTTTTGGTGGTGGACATGGTTCCCTGGAGCTTGTGGAGGATGAGGATATACTGGAGTGCGGCATAAGAATCGTCGCACAGCCGCCCGGAAAGAAGCTTCAGAATATGATGCAGATGTCCGGTGGAGAAAAGGCGCTCACCGCTATTGCACTTTTGTTTGCCATTCAGGCACTTAAGCCATCACCGTTTTGTCTGCTTGATGAGATTGAGGCGGCGCTTGATGACTCAAACGTTTCGCGCTATGCAAATTATCTGAACAAGCTTACAAAGAACACACAGTTTATCGTTATCACACACAGACGTGGTACGATGGCGGCTGCGGACAGGCTATATGGTATTACGATGCAGGAAAAGGGTGTTTCCACACTCGTTTCAGTGAATCTTATAGAGAATGATCTGACACAGTAAAATTTTATTTATGGAGAGTTGAAATGGAAGAAAAGAAAAGAAGCCGGGCTTTTTAAGAGGCTCGTTTCAGGACTGACAAAGACCAGAGACAATATTGTTTCAGGCATAGATTCACTTTTCAGTGGATTTTCGCATATAGATGATGATTTTTATGAGGAGCTTGAGGAGATTCTCATCATGGGAGATCTCGGGGTGAGAGCCACGGAGAGTATCATCGAGGATCTGCAGAGGAAGGTGAAGGAGCAGCACATCAAGGAGCCGGCAGAGTGCAAGGAACTCTTGATTGAGAGCATCAAGGAGCAGATGAAGGTGGAGGAGACAGCTACAGATTTGAAAATGAAAAATCTGTTGTGCTTGTAATCGGTGTCAACGGAGTAGGAAAGACTACCACTGTCGGAAAGCTTGCAGGAAAGCTCAAGGAACAGGGCAAGAAGGTAGTTATTGCAGGTGCCGATACCTTCAGGGCGGCAGCAGGAGACCAGCTGAAGGAATGGGCAAACCGCGCCGGAGTTGATATGATTGGCGGTGCCGAGGGTGCTGACCCGGGAGCTGTTGTATATGATGCAGTTGCAGCTTCAAAGGCCAGAAACGCAGATGTGCTTCTCGTGGATACAGCCGGAAGACTCCACAACAAAAAGAATCTGATGAATGAGCTTGGAAAGATTAATAAAATCCTGGAGAGTGAGTATCCGGATGCGTACAGAGAGACGCTCGTCGTGCTTGATGCGACCACAGGCCAGAATGCACTGGTTCAGGCGAGAGAGTTTTCTGATGTGGCAAAGATTTCGGGCATCGTGCTTACTAAGATGGATGGTACGGCAAAGGGCGGTATCGCTGTAGCGATACAGTCGGAGCTTTCAGTGCCGGTCAAGTATATCGGAGTCGGTGAGACTATCGATGATTTGCAGAAATTTGATTCGGACGAGTTCGTGAATGCATTGTTTGATACTAAAACGGAATAATTTGAGAATATCTTTGAGCGTATAAGTTATATTGTTTATAATAATCTGATATATCAGTTTATATATATCTGTACGGAATTTTTGGTATAATATAATGAAAAATAACTATTCAGAACCACTGAGAACAATGCATTTTTGCGAATAATGTGTGGGTGGGTATGAATAGTTATACCGAAGAAATGAAAGGGAGAACAAATATGCTGACATTAGATAAATTTGAAGAAGCAAGTGAGAAGGTCAAGGAGGTCACCCTTGAGACAAAGCTCATTTACAGTGACTTTTTAAGTGACCAGACAGGCAATAAGGTATATCTGAAGCCTGAAAATATGCAGTTTACCGGAGCTTACAAGGTCAGAGGTGCGTACTACAAGATAAGCACACTCACCGATGAGGAGAGGGCAAAGGGACTCATCACAGCATCTGCAGGAAACCATGCGCAGGGTGTTGCGTATGCTGCAAAGTGCTATGGCTGCAAGGCTGTAATCGTGATGCCTACCACCACACCTCTTATCAAGGTAAACCGTACAAAGAGCTACGGCGCTGAGGTAGTGCTTTATGGAGATGTGTATGATGAGGCATGTGCCAAGGCATATGAGCTTGCAGAGAAAGAGGGCTACACATTTATCCATCCGTTTGATGATTTAGCTGTCGCAACAGGACAGGGAACTATTGCTATGGAGATATTTAAGGAGCTTCCTCTTGTTGAGTACATCCTCGTTCCAATCGGCGGCGGCGGGCTGGCAACAGGTGTATCCACACTTGCAAAGCTCTTAAACCCAAAGATTAAGGTTATCGGAGTGGAGCCGGCCGGTGCCAATTGTATGCAGGAGTCATTTAAGAACGGCAAGGTGACCACTTTACCAAGTGTAAATACTATTGCAGACGGAACAGCGGTAAAGACACCGGGCTCAAATATTTTCCCATACATAAAGAAAAATCTTGATGATATTATCACAGTGGAGGATGACGAGCTTATCGTGGCCTTCCTTGACATGGTTGAGAATCACAAGATGATAGTCGAAAACTCAGGTCTTCTGACTGTAGCTGCGCTTAAGCATCTCGGAGTAAAGGACAAGAGAGTGGTTTCTATCCTAAGTGGCGGCAACATGGATGTTATTACCATGTCATCAGTTGTACAGCAGGGGCTTATTTTCAGAGACAGGATCTTTACTGTTTCAGTGCTTCTGCCGGATAAGCCGGGCGAGCTTGCCAAGGTTTCACAGACTCTTGCCGATGTACAGGGCAATGTAATTAAGCTGGAGCATAACCAGTTTGTCACTACAAACAGAAGTGCGGCTGTCGAGCTTCGCATCACGCTTGAGTGTTTTGGTACAGAGCACAAGGAGCAGATATTGCTGCGCTCGAGAAGAAGGGCTATAAGCAAGAATTGTACGCACTATGATATAAAAATAAAAGTATCAAGTATTTTTACTTGACACCGGGCAAACTATGTGTTATTCTACCATAGGTTCGAGGGAAAAAGAGGATACTTGATATGGAAGAAAAACTTGAACAGGCATATTTATATGATTTCTACGGTGAGCTTTTGAATGAGCATCAGCGTCAGGTATATGAGGATTTTGTCTTCAATGATTTGTCACTCGGTGAGATTGCATCCGAGGAGGGGATTTCCCGTCAGGGTGTTGCCGATCTGATTAAGAGATGCAATAAGAAGCTGCTTGACTATGAGGCAAAGTTGCATCTTGTTGAAAAGTTCATGTCCATAAAGAGTGACATACGAAGGATTCATGAGCTGACAAATGATTTTAAGAAATCACATAATGAGCTATTAATGAATGAAATCGAAGCTATTTCGAATCAGATACTAGAGGAGCTGTAATATGGCATTTGACAGTTTATCAGAAAAACTGCAGAACGTTTTTAAGAATCTCCGCAGCAAGGGAAAGCTTACTGAGGATGATGTAAAGGCTGCTCTTAAAGAGGTTAAGATGGCACTCCTTGAGGCCGATGTTAACTTCAAGGTTGTTAAGCAGTTCACAAAGAGTGTTCAGGAGAGAGCAATCGGACAGGATGTCATGAATGGTCTCAATCCCGGCCAGATGGTCATCAAAATCGTAAACGAAGAGATGATTAAGCTTATGGCTCTGAGACAACAGAGATTGCTTTCAGGCCGGGCAAGGAGCTTACCGTTATCATGATGGTAGGTCTTCAGGGAGCCGGTAAGACAACCACCACAGCAAAAATTGCCGGAAAGCTTAAGAGCAAGGGCAAGAAATCACTGCTTGTAGCCTGTGATGTATATCGTCCGGCTGCGATTGAGCAGTTAAAGATAAATGGTGAGAAGCAGGGCGTTGAGGTTTTCTCAATGGGTGACAAAAACAAGCCTGCCGACATCGCAAAGGCTGCTGTGGAGCACGCTAAGAAAAACGATTTCAATGTTGTTATCATCGATACTGCCGGACGTCTTCATATTGATGAGGATATGATGGCAGAGCTTATTGAGATAAAAGAAGCTACTGATGTTTTCCAGACCATCCTCGTGGTAGATGCCATGACAGGTCAGGATGCGGTAAATGTAGCAGGTACCTTTGATGAAAAGATAGGAATTGACGGAGTTGTCATCACAAAGCTTGATGGTGACACCAGAGGTGGAGCGGCACTTTCAATCAGAGCCGTTACAGGAAAGCCGATACTATACGCAGGTATGGGCGAGAAGCTTTCAGACCTTGAGCAGTTCTATCCGGAGCGTATGGCTTCAAGAATCCTCGGCATGGGCGATGTGCTTTCCATGATTGAGAAGGCGCAGGAGAACATTGATGAGGAACAGGCCAAGAAGCTTGAGCAGAAGATGCGCAAAAATGAGTTTGATTTTGAGATGTACCTTGATTCGATGAGTCAGATGAAGAAGATGGGCGGTCTTTCAAGCGTGATGGGCATGATGCCGGGCATGGGTATCGGTGGAGGCAAGATGCCGGATATTGATACAGATGAAGCTGAAAAGGGCATGGCCCGCACAGAGGCAATCATCTATTCCATGACACCTGAGGAAAGACGAAATCCAAAGCTTCTTAATCCAAGCCGCAAGGCTCGTATAGCAAGAGGAGCAGGTGTGGATGTATCAGAGGTCAACAGACTTGTAAAGCAGTTTGAGCAGACAAAGAAGTTCATGAAGCAGATGCCAGGTATGATGGGCGGAAAGAAGGGACGCCGTGGAGGCGGTGGTCTTGGAGGCTTATTCAAAGGACTTCCGTTTTAATGGATTTCATTAAAGGAATTTCATTAAAGAATTTCATGTTTTGTTAACAAAAGTATTTATTTTACTTTTGATATATATTATTCAATAAACCTATGAGGAGGTGAAACAAAATGGCAGTAAAGATCAGATTAAGAAGAATGGGACAGAAGAAAGCTCCTTTCTATAGAATCGTAGTTGCAGACTCTAGATCACCAAGAGATGGAAGATGCATCGAGGAGATCGGAACATACGATCCAACTAAGGATCCTAGCGAGTATCATGTAAATGAGGAATTAGCTAAGAAATGGTTATCAAACGGCGCACAGCCAACTGAGACAGTAGCTAGAATCTTCAAGAGTGCTGGTATCGAGAAATAGGATAAAGAGGTGGCGTAATGAAAGAATTAGTTGAAGTAATTGCAAAATCTTTAGTTGATTATCCGGATGAGGTTAATGTAACTGAGACCGAAAACGAGAAAGCAATTGTTTTGGAATTACGTGTTGCACAGTCTGACATGGGCAAAGTGATCGGCAAGCAGGGACGTATTGCTAAGGCTATTCGTTCAGTTGTTAAGGCCGCAGCCTCTAAAGAAGACAAAAAGGTTATTGTTGAGATAGTACAGTAACATAAAGGCATCTCTTATGAGATGCCTGTTTTTTATAATTTATAGTAACTATTCAGAACCGGTATTGTATGGTTTTGAGAATGTGCGTGGGCTGAATAGTTATGATTTATATTAATATCAGGAGACAGAGAATGGAAGATTTACTACAGGTAGGTGTAATTACGAGCACACACGGCATTCGCGGTGAGGTAAAGGTGTTCCCAACCACTGACGATGCTGCCCGTTTTAAAAAGCTTAAAAATGTCATTCTGGATAATGGCAAAGAGCGCAGGGATTTGGAAATAACTTCTGTCAAATTTTTCAAGAACCAGGTTATCTTGAAATTTAAGGGCATAGATGACATAAATGATGTAGAAAAATATAAAAAGGCACCTCTTTTTGTGACAAGGGAAAATGCGGTGCCACTTGAGGAAAATGAGTACTTTATAGCTGATCTTATCGGGCTTTCCGTCACATCAGACGAAGGAGAGGAGCTTGGAGTTATAGATGATGTGCTCCAGACCGGTGCCAACGATGTGTATGTTGTTAAGAAAGCCGGTGCAAATGATCTGCTGATTCCGGCAATAAAGGATTGTATACTGGACGTTGATGTGGAAAATGGCACGATGAAGGTGCATCTGCTGGCAGGTTTGAGATAGCTACATCTCAAACTGCAAAAACCGTAAAATGAGATATAAAATTGAACAAAATCATACATTTTAAATCGTAAAACTGTAAAACAGGATGATATAGGAGATATAGGAAATGAGATTTCATGTGCTGACCTTATTCCCACAGATGATAGAACAGGGACTGTCAGAGAGTATCACAGGCAGAGCTTTAAAACAGAATATTATATCACTCAATACGGTAAATATCAGGGATTTTGCGCACAATAAGCACAATAAGGTTGATGATTACACATATGGTGGCGGCGCGGGGATGCTTATGCAGGCAGAGCCGGTGTATCAGGCTGTGCGCAGTGTGGTGAGTCAGATCAATAAATGGTCAATCAGGTCCATTCAGGTGATAATTCCGGGAAAAATATCGCCGATGAAAATATATTATATGAAAATACATCATATAAAAATACTGCAGAAGAAATAAAAAATCACAATGCGCGTCTGATTTATGTTACTCCACAGGGCAGCGTGTTCAACCAGCAGATGGCGGCAGAATTTGCAAAGTGTGATGACCTCATTTTTCTATGTGGGCACTATGAAGGTATTGACGAGCGCGTGCTGGAGGAGACGGTAACGGATTATGTCTCTATCGGTGACTATGTTCTAACAGGCGGAGAACTGCGTCGATGGTAATGATAGATGCAATTTCACGTCTGGTTCCTGGGGTGCTGCACAATGACATTTCGGCAGAGACAGAGTCGTTTCATGGCAATCTGCTTGAATACCCTCAGTATTCACGTCCTGTTGAGTGGCATGACAAAAAGGTGCCTGAGGTACTCATGTCAGGCAATCAGAAAAAGATAGATGCATGGCGCCTTGAAAAGTCTATTGAGCGCACAAAGGAGCGCAGACCGGATTTGTATGCCGGGTTTAAAAGACTTGATAAATGCAGAGAGTTTCTTATGAAAAATAAACTGCTTCATATTGATATGATAGAGCTTATAAACAGGGGCTGCGCCGAGATACTGTTTGAGGCAGATGGAGAATATCTGCTTCGGGACATGGTCTCAAATGTATGCTTTCATACAAGACCGGATGAGGCGAGTCGAAGCTTATTGATTTGGCACCGGAAGATGACACAAAGCCTGTTGATAAATACAGCAGTCAGCATATTCCAAAAACCGTTACAGATCAGATCACAAACGGCATAGTGCTTCACCAGCAAAGATATGTTGAGCTCTTTACAGCAAATGGATTTAATGAGACTGTAGAGTGCATGCAGGCTGTATATACAAACAAAGAAAAGCTATCTGTCAGCGGACTGTACAGACCGGATGGAAGGCCGATGCCGAATGGCTTAATTATAAGAAAGCTGGATGCAGCTGATATACAGGAGGCTGCGCCAATGTACCCGGGCTTTGACAATCCGGACTATATCATAGAAAGAATAGAGGCAGGGGCAGTCTATGGCGCTTTTTTGGTGATAATACTGCTAATGATACCATTAATACCCTCGCTGGAATTATCGGAATCCATGAGGAGGGCAGCATAGGCATGCTCTATGTAAAGCCGCAGTACAGGCATCAAAAGCTTGCCACAGCACTTGAAACATATGCATTCAACAGGGCACTGGAGAACGGATGGATACCATATGGACAGATAATCGTGGGCAATGATGCGTCTATGAGGCTGCAGGAGAGTATGGGATTGCATTTTTCAAAATCACCCGTATACTGGATGACTAAAAATAATGCATGAGGTAGGCAGAAGATAGTAAAAAATACTTGCAAATCCCATGAATCTGTGGTAAAGTACCAATGTTGTGAATAAAAGAGATGGTCCTCTGTTGTGAAAATAGTAGTAGCATTAAGAACGTCAAAATAATTAGGAGGTCACAAAATGAACGCAAGTGAAATTATTAAGAGCATCGAGAACGAGCAGTTAAAGGCCGAGGCACCTGAGTTTTCTGTAGGAGATACTGTAAAGGTATACGGAAAAATCAAAGAGGGTAACCGTGAGCGTATCCAGGTATTCGAGGGAACAGTAATCAAAAAGCAGAACGGATCAAACCGTACAACATTCACCGTTAGAAAGCTTTCTAACGGTGTAGGTGTTGAGAAGACATGGCCACTCCACTCACCAAACGTAGAGAAGGTTGAGATTGTACGTAAAGGTAAAGTACGTCGTGCTAAGCTTTACTACTTAAGAGACCGTATCGGAAAAGCTGCTAAGGTTAAAGAGCTTGTAAAATAATATTTTTACGCGAAAGAGACCATTTTCTGCGAGCAATCGTATGAGAATGGTCTTTTTAGTTTTCAGGGTTACAGCTTGCAACAAACATGAAAACAATATATAATTAAGATTACGCAATAAAATATTAGTTAGCAAGAGGTGTAAGATGTCCAGAAGACGAGCAGGACTTAGCTTTAGAAGGCAAAGAAGAAAATTTAATCTGCCATTGTTCAAGGAAATTGTTTCGTGGGTAGTGGAGCTGATTGTAGTGATAGGTCTGGCATATGTGCTGGTGTCATTTTTCGGTATACGTACAAATGTAGTGGGCCAGGCTATGGAGCAGACATTGGAGAACGATGATAATATTCTTGTGAACAGGTTTGCATATATCATGTCAAAGCCAAAGGCAGGAGATGTGATAGTATTTCTGCCAAACGGAAATAATAAGTCGCATTATTATGTCAGGAGAGTGGTAGCGGTGCCGGGAGATACTGTTCAGATAAAAGACGGCGCACTGTACGTGAATGATGAGCTGTACAAGGAATCAACGGACGTTGCCTCAATGGAGGATGCAGGGCTTGCCTCAGATCCTATAGAGCTAGAAAAGGACGAGTATTTTGTACTTGGAGACAATCGAAACAACAGTGAGGACAGCCGCTATGCCAATATTGGCAATGTAAAGAGAGACTATATTATCGGCAAGGCATGGTTTAGATTTTCAGGCATTGGAAGCTTTGGAACAATCAAGTAGCAATAGTTATAACATATATAGATAAAGGACAGGTGAATTATGAATTTTCAGTGGTACCCTGGGCATATGACCAAGGCAAAGCGTCAGATGCAGGAGGACATTAAATTAATAGATCTGGTTATAGAGCTTGTGGATGCAAGAATTCCACTATCCAGCCGTAATCCGGACATTGATGAGCTTGGAAAAAACAAATACAGGCTCATTCTGATGAACAAGGCGGATCTGGCCGACAAGGAGCGCACCAGGGAGTGGAGTGCATTTTTTCAAGGAAAAGGGCTTTTTTGTAGTCAGTCTTGATGCTAGAAGCAAGTCAGGCATGAAGAGCATCACAGATATCGTGATGGAGGCCTGCAAGGAAAAGATTGAAAGAGACCGAAAGCGTGGTATCAAAAACAGACCGGTAAGAGCTATGGTGGTGGGTATTCCAAACGTCGGAAAGTCCACATTTATCAACTCATACGCCGGAAAAGCCTGTGCCAAGACAGGAAACAAGCCGGGCGTGACAAAGGGCAAGCAGTGGATCAGGCTCAATAAAAGTGTTGAGCTGCTCGATACCCCGGGCATACTGTGGCCGAAATTTGAAGATCAGAGAGTGGGACTTAGACTTGCGCTCATCGGTTCGATAAAGGATGAGATTTTAAATGTTGATGAGCTTGCCGTGGAGCTTGTAAAGTTTCTAAAAGCAGAGTATCCGGGGCTTTTGGCACAAAGATACGAGGTAAGCGAGGAAAATGATATCATAGAGCTTATAAGTGCTGTCGCTGTCAACAGAAAATGCCTTTCAAAGGGAGGAGAGCCTGATTACAGCAAGGCGGCTGCACTCATCATAGATGATTTCAGAAGCGGTAAATTAGGCCATATCACTTTGGAGAGACCGGAGATATAGAAGAATAGTTACGAAGAATAGACGATAGGACAAGGATATGTCAGCAGAAAAAATAGGCGATATTAAGGAACAACTTAAAAGCATCACAGATTCACAGCTTACACAGTTCATTGAGGCATACGGCTCAGATGAAAGGGGCGGAGTGATTAAGCTTGTAGATAGTGCAAAAAAGCGTCTGGACAAGTATGAGAAGGAGCTTATCCGCACAGACGGTCTCAAGAAATATGAGCGTGAGTACGCATCATATGCTCATATTTGCGGCATAGATGAGGTGGGACGCGGACCGCTTGCAGGTCCGGTTGTGGCATGTGCAGTTATTCTGCCAAAGGACTGTGATATTTTATATATCAATGATTCAAAGAAGCTTACGGCTGCAAAGCGTGATGAGCTTTACGATGTCATAATGGAAAAGGCGGTTTCTGTAGGAATAGGTATGGCATCGCACGAGCGGATAGATGAGATAAATATATTGCAGGCTACATATGAGGCGATGAGACAGGCAATCGGAAAGCTTGATCCGGCACCGGATTTGACACTTAACGATGCAGTCACAATCCCGGGGGTGGATATAAAGCAGGTTCCGATTATAAAGGGAGATGCCAAAAGCATATCAATAGGGGCAGCCAGTATTGTGGCTAAGGTCACAAGGGATCGGATGATGGTTGAGTATGATAGAATATATCCCGGCTATGGATTTGCATCAAACAAGGGCTATGGCTCGGCAGAGCATATCAAGGCACTAAAGGAGATAGGACCATCACCGATACACAGGGCATCGTTTATACACAATTTTATTTAATATATTACAATTGTGCGGTTTTTACGAAGATGCCTGGGCGCTGAATAGTTACACATTCTGCTAAAAACCGTCAGTTCACAATAGGAGAGAAAATGACACTTCAACAACTCAGACAGGTACTTACAATTGCAGAATCCAATTCCATGAATGAGGCGGCAAAGAAGCTTTTTGTTTCACAGCCAAATCTGTCCGCCACAGTACGAGAGGTGGAGGAGGAGCTTGGAATCACGGTATTCATGAGAAATAACCGTGGAATTACAGTCACAGCGGAGGGCGAGGAGTTTTTAGGATACGCCAAACAGGTTGTGGAGCAGTATCATCTGCTTGAGAACCGGTATCTGAATGTGGAGTCCAAAAAGAAATTCTCGGTTTCCATGCAGCACTATTCATTTGCAGTAAAGGCCTTTGTACAGCTTGCTAAAGAGGTGGGCATGGATGAGTACGAGTTTGCTGTCCACGAGACAAAGACTAAAGAGGTAATAGACAATGTAAAGAACTTAAAGAGTGAGCTTGGAGTTCTTTATTTAAGTGATTTCAATGAAAAGGTTTTAAGAAAGCTTTTTAAGGAATGTGACATCGAGTTTAAAGAGCTCTTCACATGCAATACATATGTGTATCTCTGGAAAAAACATCCGCTTGCCGGCAAAAAAGTGATTACACTTGATGATTTGCAGGAATACCCATGTCTGACCTTTGAACAGGGCGTGAACAATTCCTTTTATTATGCTGAGGAGATGATGAGTACATATGAGTACAAGCGTGTCATAAAGGCTGATGACAGAGCCACAATGCTCAATCTCATGGTGGGGCTCAACGGATTTACACTGTGCTCAGGTATAATTTCTGAGGATTTAAACGGTGATGACTATGCGGCAATTCCACTTAAGGAAAGTGAAAAAATGCATATAGGCTATATCAAGCACAAGGGCACGAAGCTTAGCAAGCTCGGTGAAATATATATAGATGCGTTAAAGAATTACGAGAATAAAGTTTTATAAATGAAAAATTGTAAAAAATGAACTTGAATTAATTAAATATCATGCCATTTTTGTAAGAATTTCACAGTTATATTGTTTTTTTGAAAAAACATGCATGAAAATATAGTGAAAAATCGGTTACGCAAAAGTTATTTATTAAAAAAAATGACATGAATTGACGGAAAATGACGGATTATGATTTTTTTGACAAATGAATATCAGATGTTATAATAGGCGCAACAATTGATTGACATGTGCGAAAGCACTATGTTTTAGATTATAAAGGTGGTGTTAACTATGTACAATAAGGAAACAGTAATCAGACTTAACACATTGGATGATGTTCAGGAATTTGTTGGGGCTGCTTCTAAGTGCGATTTTGACATTGATCTCAAATATAGACAGATTCTTATTGATGCGAAATCACTTCTTGGAGTGATTGGAATTGGTATAAACAATGACTTTAAGGTCTGCTATATGGGCGATGACCAGGCATTTGATAATGTGGTTGATAAATTCACTGTAGCGTAATACAATTGAATAAGATCCTTTGGGAGAGTTTCTTCTTGGAGCTCTCCTTCTTTTTATGTTCAGTGTATTAAAAATATCTGGAGTCAGACTGAAAATATTGCCGGAACACAAAACCGTTGACATAATCCGGAATATGCAGGGAGAGTACATGACAGAAGCTGGAAATAACTATAGTGAAAAGAAAACACAATTACATATTTCGGTCAGAAACCTTGTGGAATTTATTTTCAGGGAGGGTGACATAGACAACCGGTCATCCAGAGCCATGAGTGCCGATGCCATGATGGAGGGAACACGCATTCACAGGAAAATCCAGGGCAGCATGGGGAAGGAGTATCAGGCAGAGGTGCCGCTTTCACTTGTTGTTGAAGGTGATTTGTATGAGCTGACTGTCGAGGGCAGCAGATGGCATCTTTACGGAGGATGGAAAGTGTTTTGTTGATGAGATTAAGGGAATGTACAGAAGGGTTGAGCTGTTTGAAAAGCCGGTTTTTGTGCACCGTGCGCAGGCTATGTGCTATGCATATATTTTTGCTCTGCAAAATAATATGGAAACGATAGGCATTCAGATGACCTACTGCAATCTGGAAACGGAGCAGACTAAGTATTTTCGCGAGGAGTTCTCATTTGAAGAGATAAAAAAATGGTTTGATGACCTGATGGAAGAGTATGGCAAATGGGCAACGTTTCAGTGTGAAATGAAAAATCAAAGACAGGCTTCAATCAAAGAACTAGATTTTCCATTTGAGTACAGACCGGGGCAGAAAAAGCTTGTTTCGGATGTCTACAGGACAATTATGCGTCAGAAGCTTCTTTTTATGCAGGCTCCGACCGGTGTGGGAAAGACTATCTCTACTATTTTCCCGGCAGTGAAGGCGGTTGGTGAGGAGCTGGCAGACAGAATCTTTTACCTGACAGCGAAGACAATCACCGCAACAGTCGCAAAGGAAACGTTTGCGCTGCTTGAAAAAAATGGTTACAGGGCAAAAACTATTCAGATAACGGCAAAGGAAAAGCTATGTCCGTGTGATGAGATGGAATGCAATCCGGTAACCTGTCCGTATGCAAAGGGGCATTTTGACAGAGTAAATGATGCGGTTTTTGACCTGCTTCACAGATGTGAAATGATTGAGAGGGATGATATTTTATCACAGGCGGATAGGTATACCGTTTGTCCGTTTGAGCTTTGTCTTGATACGGCTAGCTGGTGTGATAATATCATCTGCGATTACAACTATGTGTTTGACCCAAATGTTTATCTTAAGAGATTTTTCAGGAGGGGATAAAGGGAGATTATATTTTTCTCATTGATGAGGCTCACAATATGGTCGAAAGAAGCAGGCAGATGTATAGCGCTCAGATTTATAAGGAGGATTTCCTTACTGTGAAGCGCATTATGAAGGAGCACAGCCGTTCTATTGAGAAAGCGCTTGAAAAGTGCAATAAGATACTGCTTGGGATGAAGCGTGAGTGTGAGAATTACACGGTATATGATACGTTTGGCAATATGGTATTTTCCTTTATGAGGCTTATGACACTTCTGGATGAGTTTTTGCAGAAGGCCAATGAGTTTCCGGGGAAAAAGGATGTTATGGATTTTTATTTTGAGCTTCGCAATTTCCTGAACATTTATGATCTGGTGGATGAGCACTACGTGATGTATTCCGAGCTTGAGGCTGATGGCAGGTTCATGCTAAAGCTTTTTTGTGTGGACCCGTCGCTTAATATACAAAAGAGGCTGGATAAGGGCAAGTCGGCTGTGTTTTTTTCAGCGACATTTTTGCCTGTAAATTATTACAAGAGCCTGCTAAGCACAAAAAAAGACAACTATGCCATATATGCTGACAGCACGTTTGACAGCAAAAAGAGACTGCTTGCGATGGCAACCGATGTGAGTACGAGGTACACGAGGCGCTCAAGGAGTGAGTATGAGCGCATTGCAGGGTATATTAATGCTGTTGTCATGCAAAAGACTGGAAACTATATGGTTTTCTTTCCGTCATATAAGATGATGAATGATGTGGCAGATATTTACTGTGAAAAATATGCAGACGAAACAGAGCTTATGCTGCAGAAAAATAATATGTCAGAGGCTGAGAGGGAGGAATTTCTGGACAGGTTTAGTGAGGAATCGGACAGAACACTTGTGGCATTTGGTATCATGGGAGGCATATTCGGTGAGGGCATTGATTTGAAAAACGACAGACTGATAGGTGCTATTGTTGTCGGAACGGGGCTTCCGCAGATCAGCAATGAGAGAACTATATTAAAGGATTATTACGATGCCGAAAACGGCTGTGGCTTTGACTATGCTTTCAGGTATCCGGGCATAAATAAAGTCCTCCAGGCGGCCGGAAGAGTAATCAGGACGACGGAGGACACAGGTGTCATTTTGTTATTAGATGAGAGATTCTGGCAGAGAGAATATGATTTGCTCTATCCACGCGAGTGGAGTGACAGAAAGCCATGCAATATAGCAAATGTCGGAAAACTAGTTGCCGACTTCTGGGAGCAGATTTAAAAATTCCTCAGTGGATGCTGACACGGGCATTGTAGTGTTTACGGACACAACAATCTGGCGTGGAGGCATCTTTTCTTTTGTCTTCAGCACGAAAAGCTCCTTATTCTCATGGTTGATGCAGTAGTCAGGCACGAATGCGATACCCAGTCCGATTTTGGCCAGGTCTATGAGAAGATCGTTACTGCTTAGCTCAATTTCCGGAATCAGGTCAAGCTGGTGCTGTAAAAACAGATTATGCAGGAATTCACTGGTGGTGCTGTTTCGGTCAAGCATCATGATAGGATATTTATTGAGCTCGGAAAAAGCTATCTCCTGCTTGCGAAGCTTGAAATAATTGGGATTTGCTACAAAAACATCGGAAAAGTTGCATATGGTTTTCTGTCTGTATGAGTGATTGAGGTGCGAGTTTGGAAAATTCGTGACAATCAGGTCAACCTTCCTTTGCTCCAAAAGCTCCACACACTGGATAGATGTGGCATTTGTGACCTTGATAGGCACATTCGGGAACCTCTGATGGAACTGCTTTAAGTAAGGAACCAGCAGATAACGGCATATGGTATCGCTTGCGCCGATGTGAAGCTGGCCAAGTCCAAGTGTGCCTGAGTCTAAAAGCTGGCTTTCACCGCGGGCAATAAGATTCATGGCAGGCTCAATGTGCTTTAAAAGCAGGGCGCCGGCTGCGGTGAGCTGTACCTTCTTTGTGCTTCTGATGAAAAGAGTCTGTCCCAGCTTCTTTTCGAGAGTCTTAATAGACTGGCTTACCGCGGACTGTGAAATAAACAGCTTCTTGCTGGCTTCAGAGAAGCTTAGGGACGTTGCCACGTAGTAAAAGACCTTGTAAAGCTCATAATTTATATCCATTTTGTTATCCTCCGTATAAATATGGTTATTTGCATCTGTTTTTATCAATGAGGGGCAAAATACCTTTTGACCCTTATATCATTATATAAGAAAACTATAATTAACGCAACTTATAAAACAAATTAAATATATTAATTATACTTATCATAACTAAAGTGTTATACTACAACCATAGTTTTAAAGTCCGATTGTGCAAAAAGCCGGACGGTAACGAATAATGGGTTACATACTCTCGAATTGAAAGGAGAACATATGAGTAACGTACGTCGTGTATATGTAGAGAAAAAACCTGACTTTGCGGTAAAGGCAAAGGAATTAAAGCATGAGATTAAGCATTATCTGGGAATCACAACTGTGGAGGCAGTACGTGTATTAATCAGATATGATGTGGAAAATATATCAGAGGAGACATACAAGAAAGCATTGTATACAGTTTTCTCAGAGCCGCCTGTTGATGATATCTATGAGGAGACATTTGACTATGGTGATGCAAAAGTATTTACTGTAGAGTTTTTACCGGGACAGTTTGACCAGAGAGCAGATTCAGCTGAGCAGTGTGTGAAGCTTCTCAATGAGAATGAGGAGCCGATTATCAGAAGTGCTATCACATATGTGATTGAGGGTGCTATCACAGATGAGCAGTTTGCTGCTATTAAGAAGCACTGCATCAACCCTGTTGATTCGCGTGCTATCGGCATGGAAAAGCCTAAGACACTTGTGCAGGAGTTTGATGATCCTGCTGATGTCATCATATTTGACGGCTTCAAGGATATGGCAGAGGACAAACTGAAGGAGCTTTATTCATCATTGAACCTTGCCATGACCTTCAAGGATTTTCTTCATATCCAGAATTATTTTAAGAATGAGGAAAAGCGTGATCCTTCAATGACAGAAATCCGTGTGCTCGATACATACTGGTCAGATCACTGCCGCCATACAACATTCTCTACAGAGCTTAAGAATGTCAAGTTTGACGATGGCTTCTACCGCACACCGATTGAAAATACCTACAAGGATTATCTCAATACATTTTCAAATATCTACAAGGACAGAAATGACAAATTTGTCTGCCTGATGGATCTTGCACTTCTTGCCATGAAGAGATTAAAGGCAGAGGGCAAGCTTGATGATCAGGAAGAGTCTGATGAGATCAACGCATGCTCTATCGTGGTACCTGTTGAGGTGGACGGAAAGACAGAGGAGTGGCTTGTAAACTTCAAGAACGAGACACACAACCATCCTACAGAGATTGAGCCTTTTGGTGGCGCTGCTACATGCCTTGGCGGAGCAATCCGAGATCCTCTCTCAGGACGTACATATGTATATCAGGCAATGCGTGTAACAGGTGCAGCAGATCCTACAGTACCGGTTTCACAGACAATTGAAGGAAAGCTTCCACAGAAGAAGCTTGTCAGAGAGGCAGCTCACGGATACAGCTCATATGGAAACCAGATCGGACTTGCAACAGGCTATGTCAAGGAGGTTTACCATCCAAATTATGTTGCAAAGCGTATGGAGATCGGTGCAGTTATGGGTGCGGCTCCAAGACGTGCTGTCCAGAGACTTAACTCAGATCCGGGAGATAAAATCATTCTCCTCGGAGGACGCACAGGACGTGACGGAATCGGTGGTGCTACAGGTTCATCAAAGGCACACAATACAAAGTCTACATCAGTATGCGGAGCTGAGGTACAAAAGGGTAATGCACCTACAGAGAGAAAGCTTCAGAGACTTTTCAGAAGAGAAGAGGTCAGCCATATCATCAAGAAATGTAACGATTTCGGTGCCGGCGGAGTTTCTGTTGCTATCGGAGAGCTTGCTGACGGACTTCGCATAGAGCTTGACAAGGTACCAAAGAAATACGCAGGTCTTGACGGAACAGAGATTGCTATCTCAGAGTCACAGGAGCGTATGGCAGTTGTAGTTGCGCCTTCTGATGTTGAACAGTTCCTTGCATACGCAAAGGAGGAAAATCTCGAGGCAACAGAGGTTGCGGTAGTTACAGAGGATCCAAGACTTGTGCTTGAGTGGAGAGGCAAAGAGGTAGTAAATATCTCTCGTGCATTCCTTGATACAAACGGAGCTCATCAGGAGACAGATGTTGAGGTTGAGATGCCTTGCGAGAGTGACAATTATCTGGACAAAATCAGCACACCTGCTGTAGCCAGGATGGTTGAGGCAGGAGATATGAAGGGTGCCTGGGAGCAGAGCTTGAAGATCTTAACGTATGCTCACAGAAGGGACTTGTTGAGATGTTCGACGGCTCTATCGGAGCAGGCAGTGTATATATGCCATATGGTGGACGTTACCAGCTCACAGAGACACAGTCAATGGTTGCAAAGCTTCCTGTATTAAAGGGTAAATGCGATACAGTAACAATGATGGCTTACGGCTTCGACCCATATCTTTCATCATGGAGCCCATACCACGGATCTATATATGCAGTGCTTGAGTCTATCTCAAGAATCGTTGCAGCAGGCGGAGATTACAGCAAAATCCGTATGACATATCAGGAGTACTTCCGCAGAATGAACGAGGATCCAAAGCGCTGGAGCCAGCCGTTTGCAGCACTCCTCGGAGCATATGATGCTCAGATTGGTTTCGGACTTCCTTCAATCGGTGGAAAGGATTCCATGTCAGGTACCTTCAATGATATTGATGTACCGCCTACACTCGTATCATTTGCAGTGGATGTGGCAAAGGAAAAGGATATCATCACACCTGAGCTCAAGAAAGAGGGCAACCAGCTTGTTCTATTTACAATAGATAAGGATGAGTTTGATCTTCCAAAATATGATCAGGTTATGACACTTTATACAGCAATCAGAAAACTTATCCAGGATGGCGCAATTGTTTCAGCATATGCACTTGACGGAAAAGGACTCGCAGCAGCAGTATCAAAGATGGCATTTGGTAACAAGCTTGGTGTAACCATCGAGGATGAGGTGACAAGTGATACACTCTTTGCACCTGGCTTTGGTAATATCGTAGCTGAGGTTCCTGTTGATGCACTTTCAAAGGTCAGAGAGGTAATTGATGCAGCAGGTATTTCAGATGCAGCCTCTGTAGTCGGCTATGTAAACGATAAGCAGACTATCGAGTGTGACGATATGGTGCTTCCTGTTGAGGAGGCTGTCAAGGTATGGACAGCAAAGCTTGAGGGCGTTTTCCATACAAAGGCAACAGACGATACAAGCAAGGTAAATAGCGGTCTCTACGATGCAAAGAATATCTATGTATGCAAGAATAAAGTGGCTAAGCCTACAGTATTTATTCCGGTATTCCCTGGAACAAACTGTGAGTATGATAGTGCTAAGGCATTTGAAAGAGCAGGCGCTGACACAATCGTAAAGGTATTCAAGAACCTCACAGCAGAGGATATCCGTGATTCGGTTGATGAGTTTGTAAAGGCAATCGACAAATCTCAGATTATCATGTTCCCTGGTGGATTCTCAGCAGGAGATGAGCCTGAGGGATCAGCTAAATTCTTTGCAACAGCATTTAGAAATGCAAAGATGACAGAGGCTGTTGAAAAGCTCATCAATGAGAGGGACGGACTTGCACTTGGTATCTGTAACGGTTTCCAGGCACTTATCAAGCTTGGACTTGAACCATATGGAGAGATCAGACAGCAGGATGCACAGTCACCTACACTCACATACAATACAATCAACCGCCACATCTCAAAGATGGTGTATACAAAGGTTGTTTCAAACAAGAGCCCATGGCTTGCACAGGCTAAGCTTGGTCAGACCTACTGCAATCCGGCATCACATGGCGAGGGACGTTTCGTAGCACCGAAGGAGTGGCTTGATAAGCTCTTTGAAAACGGACAGGTTGCCACACAGTATGTTGATCTGGACGGAAATGTATCAATGGATGAGGAGTGGAACGTAAACGGCTCATACATGTCTATCGAGGGTATCACATCTCCTGACGGAAGAATCCTCGGCAAGATGGCTCATTCAGAGCGCCGCGGCGAATCTGTAGCAATCAATATCTACGGCGAGCAGGATATGAAGATATTCGAAAGCGGTGTGAAATATTTTAAATAATTCATAACTGAATAATTACAATATCTTATATATTTATTGGGTTATTATCTCTGCAATATAAACAATTAAGCTTCCATGGAGGTCACAGTTAGTGGCTTTCATGGGAGTTTTTATTTTGGAACCAGTGAATATGCTGGCGGTAAAGAAAATAAATTGAAGATAATTAAACATGTGCGTCTGCTTGATATTTGATAGTCGCAGTGGTAAAATCAAGACTAAAATTACCGGTAGTAAATGGTTTGAAAGAAAAGAGGACATAAAACAGATGAGATTGCCACAAATAATAAACAGCCTTCTTGAGACTGATATGTATAAATTCAGCATGGGACAGACGATTTCCATCAGTTCACAAGCTATAAAACGACATGGACCTTCAAGTGCAGAAATAAAGACGTGCATTTTACAGAGAGATGGTCGAGGAGATAAAGGAACAGGTGCAGGCCTTCTGTCAGCTTCGTTTTACGGAGGAAGAGCTTGAATATCTTGATAACATCACCTGGATAAAAGGCACATATGTTGATTTTTAAGACTCTGGCAGCAAGATATGAGGAGTTTACCATCACAACAGATGCACCGTGTGGCTGGCAATCGATGCAGCCGGCACGTGGCTTAATACTTCGATGTATGAGATTCCGGTGCTTGCTATTGTAAATGAAGTGTACTTCCGTATGGCATATGATTATGATGTGCTGCTTAAGCAGTTTAAGCGCAGGCTTGATGAGAAGGTGCGTCTGCTCGAGGAGGATACCTACAGGCTTAGCGATTTCAGTGAATTTGGACTAAGACGCCGTCTGTCTGCTGAGGCGCAGGAGATGGCTGTAAAGGCAATCGCAGAGGTTGAGCTGCCAGCAGATTCACACTTTATTGGTACATCAAACGTATATCTTGCGAAGAAATTCAATTTAAAGCCGGTGGGAACAATGGCTCATGAGTGGATTATGTGTACAGGACAGGGCAATCACAAGCATAATCCGGCATATTCAAACTGGTACGCACTCGATGCATGGGTTAAGGAGTATGGTATATTAAACGGTATTGCGCTTACTGACACCATAACAACAGACTGCTTCCTGCGTGATTTTCAGCTCACCTATGCGACACTTTTTTCGGGAGTGCGTCATGATAGCGGAGATCCGTACGAGTGGGGAGACAAGATGATAGCCCACTACAACAGTCTGGGAATCAATCCAAGGACAAAGACACTTTTGTTCAGCGACAGCCTGGATTTCGAGCGTGCGACTGCATTGTATGATTATTTCAAGGATAAGGCAAAGGTTGCATTCGGTATAGGAACCTTTATCAGTAACGACACTGATGAGGAAGCACTCAACATAGTTATGAAGACCACCAAGTGTAATGGCATGGATGTGGCAAAGATTTCCGACGTGGCAGGCAAGGGTATGTGCAAGAATCCGGATTATGTCGATTACCTGAACAGGTGTATTGATTACAGGATGAAGAATGATAAATGATAAATGACGGCATGAGGGGCAAAGGTATTTTGCCCCCTTTAATCATGATTAATCAGATTACTACATGCTACGCATTCCCGTAATCTGACTCCACCTCGAAATCCGCTAATGCTACAGTTCGCATATGCGAACTGCAACCGAATATGCCTATTTAAAATCGCCTGTAGCGATAGGCATATTCGTCGGCATATTCACAGCTTCATACGAATCAAATCAGCAAGTGATTTGATTCTGTAAACGAATATAGTGAGTGATTTAACCGTCCCCGCAGCAAATTGCTACTTCTCGGTGTAGTGCGGGTCACTAAGGTATACATCGAATTGCATGCAAGCATGCATCGATGATACATTTTGACCCTTTAATCATATAGATTGTAGTATCAAACATTATTTTTAGCAAGGGTTAAAATGAAAAATATGAATAAATACGAGAATTGCTTATTGTGTCCCAGAAAATGTGGCATAAACAGAAGAACCGGACAAACAGGCGTATGTGGCGTTTCATCTGAAATAAAGGTGGCGCGAGCAGCACTTCATTATTGGGAGGAGCCGTGCATATCAGGAAAAAGAGGAAGTGGGGCAGTTTTTTTCTCAGGCTGCAGCCTGCACTGCGTGTTCTGCCAGAACAGGGAAATTTCTGACGGAAAAGAGGGAAAGGTAATCAGTAAAGAGCGGCTGAGTGATATCTTTATGGAACTTGCTGACAAAGGCGCAAATAATATCAATCTGGTCACACCGGGGCAGTATATCCCTGATATAGTGTGGGCGGTAAACGATGCAAAAACCGCGGCATGAAGCTTCCTATTATATACAATACGAGCGGATATGAAAATGTGACAGAGCTAAAGCTGCTTGAGGGTATAGTGGATGTGTACCTTCCGGATTTTAAATATATGGACAGTACGCTTTCGGCAAGGTATTCAAGGGCAAAAGATTATCCGTCTGTCGCAAAGCAGGCGCTTTCAGAGATGGTCAGGCAGCAACCGGATGTCGTGATTGACGATTCGACAGGACTCATACAAAAGGGAGTTATTGTGCGACAGCTTCTACTGCCGGGACATGTGAATGATGCAAAGGATGTACTTAAGTACCTGTATGATACATATCATGATCACGTATATATAAGCATGATGAGCCAGTTTACGCCGATTGCACTAAAGGATTATCCTGAGATAAACCGCACAGTGACAAGGAGAGAGTATGAAAGGCTTGTTGACTATGCCCTCGAAATAGGAATCACGAATGCATTTATACAGGAGGGTGACGTGGCAAAGGACAGCTTCATTCCGGCATTTGACTGTGAGGGAGTATAATATTTACCGTTTTTCTTAATAAAATAGTAAGAATTGGCAGGCAAAAATGACTGGATTTTGTGACGCCGGTGTAGTACTATGGTTATGTGATATTTTTTAGCTGTGAAGGTACTGAACAGTTACGATATTTTGTTATTACTCACATCCCGGTGTGACAGACGATAATGTTTTTAATCACACAGGATACATCATTCAATAGAGGATACAGTGATGAAAAATATAGAAGAACAGCAGATAATAATTGAATGTCCGAATACTATCTTTCATCTATACATTGACAGTGAGGATGAGCTTTCAAAGGTTAAGGTGTTTATGAACAATATGAAGAATGTTGATTCGATAAGTCTGCATGATATATACAACTGGTGCAACAGACAGCATGTGCAGTACACGACGACATTTAATTATGACAGTAAAATGACCTTGACAGAAATGATAAAATCCTACATATTTTACTTCAGACAGAAGCTAAGATATGTAAATAATAGTGATAGGATGATAGAAACATGAGATACCCTGAATTTCTAAAGGATAGAGGAACAATAGGCTTTGTGGCGCCTTCGATGGGCTGTACAACAGAGCCGTACAGGAGTGCCTTTGACAATGCCATTAAAAGGTTTCACAGCATGGGTTATAAGACGATAGAGGGACCTAACTGCAGGTGCGACAGTGGCATAGGTATCAGCAATACACCTAAGAAGTGCGCAGAAGAGCTGAACGAGAGCTATGCTTCTGCTGACAGTGATGTGCTTATATCCTGTGGTGGTGGCGAGCTGATGTGCGAGGTAGTGCCTTATATCGATTTTGAGCGCGTGAAGCAGTCAAAGCCGAAATGGTACATGGGCTATTCTGACAATACGAATTTCACATTTTTGGAGGCTACTATTGCAGATACAGCAGGTATTTACGGGCCGTGTGCGGGCAGCTTTGGCATGGAGGTGTGGCATGAGTCACTTACCGATGCATTTAATCTGCTTTGTGGCAGGAAGCTTTCATTTACCAATTACCCTATGTGGGAGAAGGAATCGATAAAGGATGAGAATGCTCCGTTTGTGGGCTACAACCTGACTGAAAAGTCGTGTATCAGCTCTATTCCTGCGGTGGCAAAGGAAAGCAGGCTTACCATGAGAGGCAGGCTGCTTGGTGGCTGCATGGATTGTCTTATCAATCTGCTTGGTACATCGTTTGACCATGTAAGGGAATTTAATGAGCGCTACAGTGATGATGGTATCATATGGTTCCTTGAGGCTTGTGACCTTAATGTGATGGGCATGAGAAGGGCTATGTGGCAGATGAAAAATGCAGGATGGTTTTCAAATGTAAAGGGCTTTCTTATCGGACGACCGGCGCACTTCGGAGAGGAAATGTTTGGCATAGACCACAGACAGGCGCTTTCATCACTGCTTAGAGAGTTTAATGTGCCAATCATCATGGACCTGGATATAGGTCATATGTCGCCGATGATGCCTGTGGTATGCGGAAGCATGGCAGATGTCAGCTTCGACGGAAGCAGCTTTACAATTTCGTATGATATAGAGCAGTAGATTGGAGGAAAAATGATTAGATTAATAAAGAAAAAAGCAAAGAGTATTGTATGTAGCGTGCTTGCTGCGGTGACACTGTTTACAATGAATCCGGCTGTATTTGCAACAGAGACAGCTACGCAGACTGATACAGTTTCAAGCGTTGATGTATCAGGCAGTGACTCAGCTGATAAGAGTAACACAGACAGTACTGCAGACAGCACAACGACAGCCGGCAGTGAGGCAAACGACAAGGTGACCATCAGCAAAAATGATAAGCCATACTTAAGTCTTGGAGCAGACCTTACACCGGATCAGAGAGCGACAGTGCTTGGATTTATGGGAATCGAGCTCACTGATCTGGACAATTACGATGTGGTCTATGTAAATAATGATGAGGAGCACAAGTACCTCGATTCATACATCAGCAAGAGCGAGATTGGCACAAGGTCACTTTCCTCAGTACTCATTACAGAGGATAAAAAGGGTGCGGGTCTTAGTGTTTCCACACACAATATCAATTACTGTACGGTAGGAATGTACAAGAATGCGCTTGCCACAGCAGGCATAGCTGATGCTAAAATCATAGTCGCAGGACCGTTCCCTATTTCCGGAACGGCAGCACTTGTAGGCACACTAAAGGCATACGAGGAGATGACAGGCAAGAAGCTTGACGACAAGGTGACAGACGCAGCGATGGATGAGCTTGTCACAACAGGAGAGCTCAACAAGAGCATTGACGGCGATTCGCAGGATATCGAGGCAATGATTGCAGACCTAAAGAAGCAGCTTGCCGATGGAGGGCTCAAGGATGAGAGCCAGATAAAGGATGCGATAAAGGAGGCTGCAAAGGATTACGACCTGAAGCTTTCTGACGATGATATTGCAAAGCTGACATCGCTTCTTATGAAGCTTAAGGATGCCAATATCGACTGGGATTCAGTAATTAACCAGGCACAGGACTGGGCATCAAAGCTTGGCGATAAGATAAATGACCCGGGCTTCTGGGAAAAGATTGGTAACTTTTTCATGGATTTATGGGATAAGATAAAATCCCTGTTCAGCTAGAAAAGCTACAGGAGACAGTAAGAATAAGCAGAATATGAATCAGACAACTCCCTGAAACGTAAGCATTAGCTGCACGTTGAAGGGAGTTTTTTATCATTAATAAAAAAATAATAAATTTCTGCCGAATACATTGATACAAAGGTCATATTCTATTATAATTAAATGGATAATGGATTAATGTAAACAATGCACATAAGAAAGATGGGATTTGATGATAAAGATAAATAAATTTCTGGCAGCCTCTGTCGTTACATTGTCATTAGCCGCATGTGACCTGGCACCATACAGCAGCATAGCAGTCTATGCGGATCAGGCGGCTAAGGTTGTGTGTGATGAGAGATACTGGGTAGCGGCGAGAAGCGGACCGGGCACAGAGTATGAGCTGGAGCACAAGCTTTCAAACGGCAAGGATATCACTATTCTTGAGCAGACCACAGGTGCAGACGGCAAGGTGTGGTACAAGGCGAAGTACAATCTGGCAGCAAATAACGAGGAGTGTGTCAGCTATATAAGGTCTGATTTTGTATCAGCAGGTACCGGCACAGCTGCATCAGACAATGCGCAGACAGGGGATGCTTCGGCAGACACCGGCAATGCGGATGCCATACAGCAGAATAATGAGGAGCAGCTTGCCCTTGCAACCGCATCGGGAGCATATGCTACAGGTACGATTACAGGTGGCAATGTGTATGTCCGCAATGCAGCAGGCACATCCGGCACTACCAAGGTTGTCTCACTCAACTGGAACCATCAGGTTGACATAATTGGAGAGACCAGGGTAAACGGTGTGGTCTGGTACAATGTCAAGGGTACTTTAAACGGCAAGGCATTTACGGGCTGGACTATCAGTACATACATAAAGGTGACATACAATAATAGCGGAGACAATACTGATTTTGTCACGGCTATGAAGAATGCAGGCTTTCCTGACAGCTATATTCCAAACCTTACAGCTCTTCACAATAAGTATCCAAGCTGGACATTTGAGGCTGTAAATACAGGTTTGAATTGGGATACGGTGATTGAAAATGAAAGTGTAAACGGACTTAATCTGGTATCCAAATCAGCAGACAATGCCAAGAAATCCACAGCTGCCGGAGCATATAACTGGTCAACAAATACGTGGGTTGAGTACGAACCGGGATGGGTGTCAGCAAGCAGTGCCTATATTGCTTATCTCATGGATCCAAGGAATTTTCTTGATGAGACCAATATTTTTCAGTTTCAGAGTCTGGCATACAGTCCGAATGAGGCACTTGAAGGTGTCAAGTCCATAGTAAAAGGCACATTTATGGAGGGAACAAAGACCTATTCCAACAATGGCGAGAAAATCAATTATGCAAGCACATTCATGGATGTGGCAAAGAGCAGTGGAGTAAGTGCATACCATATAGCATCGCGTATAAAGCAGGAGCAGGGACAAAAGGGAACGAGCCTCTTATTTCGGGTACATATTCCGGATACGAAGGATATTATAATTATTTTAATTTTAGTGCAACCGGAAACACGAAGGATAAGATTTATAAAAATGGTCTGTCTTTTGCCAAGAAGCAGGGCTGGAATACAAGAGTAAAGTCCATAAGCGGCGGAGCTGTAAAGGTGGGCAGCAATTATATAAATAAGGGTCAAAATACACTGTATTTTGAGAAGTTTAATGTAGTAAATACAAGCTCGCTGTATTTCCATCAGTACATGGGCAATGCCACAGCGGCTCTTACTGAGGGACAGAGTCTGGCTAAAGGATATTCAGACAAGAATCAGGCTTTTGTATTTAAAATACCTGTATACAACAATATGCCATCGTCAGCAGTGGGCTTCGATAAAGCTGGCGATACCAATAACTATCTGCAGTCGCTTGCGATAAGCGGTGTAACACTCACACCGGCCTTCAATGGAGCGACAACAAGCTATTCAGCAGTTGTTTCAAATGCTATAAGCTCAGTGACTGTTTCGGCAGATGCAGTTTCAGGAAACAGTGGTGTTTCAGGCACAGGAAGCTATTCGCTTGCTGTCGGAAATAATACAATTAAGGTAAAATGCAAGTCGCAAAGCGGTGATACAAGAACATACACTATCAATATAAACAGGCAGGCGGCATCTGTAAATAATGCAGGTGGCAATAATAATCAGAACAATAATAACCAAAATAATACAGATGTAAACATAACATCAGGTAAATACAGTATAGGTACTTATATTACAGGCATTGAGCCTGGAACCGGTGCAGCTGATTTTGTGAAGAATATAGCAGTATCAGCATCAGGTACTGTAAAGCTTCTGACAAGCTCAGGCTCAGAAAACAGCGGAAAGATTGCAACAGGCAATAAAGTGGCTGTTTATGATGCTTCAGGTAATCTGAAAAAGACATACGATATTGTTATATATGGAGATATCAATGGTGATGGTGCTGTAAATGCTCTTGATATGATTAAGCTCAACAGACATATCTTAGGAAAGGGAACACTCACAGGTGCTTATCTGGAGGCAGCTGATGCTAACAGAAAGGGTGATGGTGGAAATGCCCTTGATATGATAATCATGAACAGACACATACTGGGCAAATCAAAGATATCGCAGAATTAGAAATGTGAGGAAAGATATGAAGAAATTATTTGGATGTATATTATCACTTGTTGTGGCGGTGATGCTTGTTTTCACACCTGCCGAGCATGTATATGCGCAGGGACTTGGTCTCAGTGTCAGCTCAAGCTCTATAGCTGTTGGAAAAACAGTTAAGGTGACTGTTTCCATGCCGTCTGGATATTTTGGTACTGTAGTTATCTCAAGCTCTGACGAGGGAGTACTGAGTAACGGAGGAGATGGTGTGGCCAATATTGGTGACGCCGCAGGATATCCCACATCGCAGTCATTTTCATTTACGGCGAAGGCTGCAGGAAGCTGCACTATAAAGGCATATTGTACAGTTGTAGGAGATGCAGAGGCAACGATGCCGGAGGTACAATTACCGGTGCCAGCACGAAGGTGACGGTAAAAAGTGCTTCATCAAACAATGATTCAAACAGCAACAAGGATAACAAGGACAATTCCGGCAGCAATACCGGCAATGACAACAATGCAAATAAAGATAATGAAAACAAAGAGGAAAAGAAATCCTCAAACGCATCTCTTGGTTCGCTTGTTATCTCAGCAGGTATGCTTTCCCCTGAGTTTTCTGCTGCGACAAAGGATTACACAGCTACAGTAGATTACAGCTGTTCAAGCCTTGCGGTTACAGCAAATCCGGCTGATTCCAAGGCGAGTGTGACATCGGTCACAGGCAATGATTCACTTGAGGTTGGAGAGAATACGGTCAGCGTTGTTGTGACAGCAGAGGACGGCAGCACAAGCACATACAATATAGTTGTTACCAGAAGAGCCGAGGATGATCCGGAGAATGCAGATAAGCAGGATAACTGGAAGAAGTTCGATATAAATGGCACAGAGTGGACTATGGTAAATGACATTCCGGAGGATGTTGTTCCTGAAGGCTTTGAGCACTCAAAGACAGTGATTGACGGACTTGAATACAATACCCTTCATGGCACCTTCGGTGATATCACGCTTGTGTATTTACAGTCGGAAAGCGGCAATGGGCTTTTTGTATATGATGCTGCCCAAAATGCAGCGTATGAGTATGTCCGTATCAATTCCGAGTCACATTTTATCGTGGTTTTACTGCCTAAGGTGGATGATGTACCTGAGGGATATAATGAGATATCGCTCTCCATAGAGGCAAGGGTGTGGCAACAGCCTACCAGACCAAAGCCGAAAAAACCGATGATCAGACAAAGGATTTTTACCTCGTATATGCCATGAATGACAATGGTGAGAGTGGCTGGTACACATATGATAGCGTAGATGGCACATATATGAGGACCGAGCTCAGCACACCTACAGTGGCACAGGAGGAAAACGATGCGGTAAAGAGTGAGCTTGTTCCGGGAATTGCCAATAAATATCTTGTTTTAGCTGCAATACTGGTTCTTATTATCATTATTCTGTTACTGTTGCTTATTGTATCAGCTGTGAAAAACAGAAAATATAAGGCAATGGACTATCATGATGACGATGATGATGTAGATGATGCAGCAGAAGATGTATCAAATGAAGCTTTGGAAGAAACAACTGATGAAACTGCGGACGAGATAGCAGATGAGCTGGAAGAAGAGGTTACAGAAGAGCCGTTAGATGAAGTGGCAGGAGAAGCTGCAGAAGAGTCGGTGGATGAAGTGGCAGGAGAAGCTGCAGAAGAGTCGGCAGGTGAAGCCGCAGAAGAAACAGCAGATGAAGCTGTAGAAGAGCCGGCAGATGAAGTCGCAGAAGAAACAGCGGAAGGTGCTGCAGATGAGCAAAAGATGGCTACGTATGAAAATATATCAAATGCATCCTATGTCGGAAGAACCGTAGAAATTACACCTGATTCTAAGAAAGCTGTTGAGAATGAAAACTCTGAGTTTGATTTAAAAGACGATTCAAGGCAGGAAAACGTTTCTGACACAGAAAACGATGCTGATGAGGATGCTTTAAAGAATCAGCTTCAAATGGCACTTGATGGCTTTGTCAATGAGGGAAATAAGCCGTCTGAGACTATAGACAGCAGTGCAAAGGATGATAATGAAGATGACAGCGAAGATGATGATTTGCAGTTCATCGACTTAAATTAGTGAATATGACTGGAGGATATGACTTGAAACCATATACAAGTAAGGCTAAAAAAGCAATAGATTTGGCTGCACGTATATCAAAGAAAATGAATTACAGCTATGTTGGAACAGAGCACATACTGGCTGGCCTTATAAAAGAGGGCACCGGTGTGGCAGCTGAGGTTCTAACAGCCTGCAATGTGGAATATGATAAGCTTATTTCGATGATTGAAGACCTGATTTCACCGGGGGATAACATCGAAGTGATGGACAGGGATGGCTATTCACCAAGGACACAGAGAGTATTGGAGCGTGCATCGGAGGAAGCCGATAGATTTGAGTGCAATGAGATAGGTACAGAACACTTGCTGATGGCTATAGTACTGCAGGGAGACTGTGCAGCTGCAAGACTTTTAAACACCATGGGTGTTAACAGTCAGAAGATGTTTATAGATATTCTTGGTGCGATGGGTGAGGATCCGTCTGCATACAGGGATCTGATGAAAAGCTATGGTACATCATACAATTCTGCGACTCCTGTATTAGATCAGTATTCCAGAGATTTGACAGATATGGCAGAGGCAGGGCTTCTTGACCCTGTTATAGGCAGAAAAAAGGAGATGGAGCGCGTTATCCAGATACTTTGCCGCCGTGGCAAAAACAATCCATGTCTGATTGGAGAGCCGGGAGTGGGCAAGACCGCTATAGTAGAAGGACTTGCGCAGGATATAGTCAGTGGCAATGTTCCGGATATTCTTTTGGGAAAGAGACTGGTTTCCTTGATATGTCCGGGCTTGTAGCCAAATCAAAGTATCGTGGTGAGTTTGAGGAGCGTATCAAGAAGGTGATAAGCGAGGTTTCAAATGCCAAAAATGTACTGCTTTTCATTGATGAGCTTCACACTATAATAGGTGCAGGAGGAGCAGAAGGCTCGTTAGATGCATCTAACATATTAAAGCCGGCACTTGCCAGAGGCGAGGTACAGGTAATCGGCGCCACTACCATAGAAGAGTACCGCAAATACGTGGAAAAGGATGCTGCGCTTGAGCGCCGTTTCCAGCCGGTGATGGTTGAGGAGCCGGGTGTGGATGAGACAATAGAGATACTCACAGGATTAAAGGGACTCTATGAAAAGCATCATGGTGTCATCATAACAGATGAGGGTGTGAAAGCAGCAGTAAACCTTTCTGCACGATATATAAATGACAGATTTTTACCTGATAAGGCGATAGACCTGATGGATGAAGCGGCAGCCAGGATAAGGCTTAAGAATCTGACATCATCTGACGAGCTGCTTGCTCTGAAAAAAGAGATAACAGATAAGCAGAACCGGGTGGAAAATGCTTTGTCGAAAGGAGATCTCGCAGCTGCCGGCGCGCTTATGTCAGAAAAGGAAGTACTTGAAAATAAACAGCAGAAGCTTATGAGAAAGAACCGTCGCACAGGAGCCAAAAATCAGCCTGTAGTCGGCGAAAATGAGATAGCGGATGTAGTATCGGGATGGACCAAAATACCTGTAAATAAGCTTACAGAGTCAGAGGCAGGACGACTTGCAAAGCTTGAACAGATACTTCACAAGCGTGTAATAGGACAGGAGGAGGCTGTTTCTGCTGTCGCAAAGGCAGTCAGACGAGGCCGGGTTGGTTTAAAGGATCCTAAGAAGCCGATTGGCTCATTCCTGTTTTTGGGACCGACAGGAGTAGGTAAGACGGAGGTGTCAAAGGCGCTTGCTGAGGCTGTCTTTGGCAAAGAAGATGCCATGATACGTGTTGACATGTCAGAGTACATGGAAAAGCATAGTGTTTCAAAGATGATTGGTTCACCACCGGGATATGTGGGCCATGAGGAGGGCGGACAGCTCTCAGAGAAGGTCAGACGCAATCCTTTTTCTGTTATACTGTTTGATGAGATAGAAAAAGCACATCCTGATGTGTTCAATATACTTTTACAGGTGCTTGATGATGGCAGAATCACTGATTCACAGGGACGCACGGTTGATTTCAAGAATACAATAATCATCATGACATCAAATGCAGGAGCTTCTTCTATTATAGAACCAAAGCGCCTTGGCTTTGGCGCTGGTGAGGATGAAAAGCAGGATCACGAGCGTATGAAGAACAGTGTCATGGAGGAGGTCCGCCGTATATTTAAACCTGAGTTTTTGAACCGAATCGACGAGACTATTGTATTTAGAGCTCTCAACAAGGATGACATGAAGCATATAGTGACACTTCTTGTAAAGGAGCTTAAGAAACGCTGTAAAGAACAGCTTGATATAGAGCTCACAGTGCGCGACAGTGTAAAATCCTTTATCGTGGACAAAGCCTATGACAGAAAATATGGCGCAAGACTCTTAAACGAAAACTTCAGGAGGAGATTGAAGACCGTATGTCAGAGGATATTATTACCGGCAAAATTAAGCGCGGCAATAAGGTAATAATTTCTACGAAAAACAAACAAATTTCATTGACTGTTGAGTAGAATTGGATTTATAATTAATATATCAATATAGCTACGGGAGGATAAAAATGGCTGTAATAAGTGAATTAATCCGTACTGAGGAAAACGGAAAGCTCAGCTTCGGAGATTATACATTGGCTGCAAAGGCAAAGCTTGACAATTTTGAGAAGGATGGAGATATCTACAAGGTAAAGACCTTTAAGGAGATTACAAAGCTCGAAAGAAACGGACTCTTTGTATACGAGTCTGTTCCGGGAACAGCGGTTATGGATTTCGAGGAGACTGCTGATACAGTGACATTTACTGTGGAGGGACCTGAGGATGCTCAGATTACTCTTGGCCTTGAAGAGGAGACGGAGTACGAAATTGATATAGCTGGAGCTGTTGCAGGTACTATGAAGACAAATCTCGGCGGCAAGCTCAGTTTAAGCGTAGAGCTTGAGGGTGTTGATTCAGTCGATATCAAAGTATCAAGAAAATAGAGCATATTTTTAGCCCGGTGAAAGCCGGGCTTTTTGTATTTTATAAAGGAGAACAATATGGCAAAAGGAAAGACCTCTGTATTTTTCTGCAGGAATGTGGTTATGAATCGGCAAAATGGATGGGACAGTGCCCGGCCTGTAAGGAATGGAATACATTTGTAGAGGAAACCGTAGATAAAAAGTCGATAAGCTCGTCGGGAAAAGTAAAAAAAGAATCAAAGGCGGCACAGGTTCTGCCTCTTTCGGCTGTAAAAAGCGAGAAAGAGGAGCGTATAGTGACAGGTATAGCCGAGTTTGACAGAGTGCTTGGTGGAGGAATTGTGAGGGGGTCGCTTGTGCTTGTGGGAGGAGATCCGGGTATAGGAAAATCCACGCTTCTACTTCAGGTATGCAGGGAACTTTCACAAAAAAAGGTGCCATTACTTTATGTGTCAGGTGAGGAATCCCTGCATCAGATAAAGATGCGTGCCGACAGACTTGGCGATTTTACGGATTCACTGGAGCTTTTATGTGAGACAAGTCTTGATATAGCAAAGGACGTGATTCAACGAAAAAAACCGGAGGTTGTTGTAATAGATTCCATCCAGACTATGTACAATGAGGAGATAGCGTCGGCACCGGGCAGTGTCTCACAGGTCAGGGAGACAACCGGAGTGCTTATGCAGCTTGCAAAGACTCTGGGTATTTCTGTTTTTATAGTAGGACATGTGACAAAGGATGGTGCGGTTGCGGGGCCGAGGACGTTAGAGCATATGGTTGATACTGTGCTTTATTTTGAGGGTGACAGGTATGAGTCGTACAGGATACTTAGAGGTGTTAAGAACAGATTTGGTTCGACCAATGAGATAGGCGTATTTGAAATGAAGGCGGAGGGACTTGTTGAGGTGGAAAATCCGTCGGAGTATATGCTTAGCGGTAAGCCCGAGGGAGCATCAGGATCAATTGTCACATGTTCCATAGAGGGAAGCCGTCCGATACTTCTCGAGATACAGGCTCTTGTATGTCACAGCTTTTTTAATAATCCAAGGCGTACAGCAAATGGCACAGATTATAATAAAGTAAATCTACTCATGGCGGTCCTTGAAAAAAGAGCCAACCTGTCACTGTCAGACTGTGACGCTTATGTGAATATAGCAGGCGGTATAAGGATGAACGAACCGGCGATAGACCTTGGGATAGTGCTTGCAATCGCATCAAGCAAAAAGGATATTATTGTGCGTGAGGATACCATATGCTTTGGAGAGGTGGGCTTAAGCGGAGAGGTGCGCGGAGTTACCATGTCCGAGCAGCGTGTTGCTGAGGCAAAGAAGCTTGGCTTTAAAAAGTGTATTGTTCCAAAGTGTGTCTTGCGGGAGTGTCACATATTAGTGGAATTGAGATTGTCGGTGTGGCAAATATCAAGGAAGCAATAGAGGCTGTCAGATAGTAATTGTGAGAATTGTATATAATAAACAGACAATTTAGAAAATTTGTGTTTTTTAAGATAGTTTTACTACTTTAATTAATTGCAGTAAATCCGTTGACATATGTGTGCCGGGATGATATTATATCAAAGCTGACTCGCGGGACACATTGAGTTGTAGAGCTTGTGAGTTACAATTTACAGACATGACTTTATAAATATTGCTTTGAAATAAGCTGATTAAATAAGTTATGAAAAAAGTTCTTGACAAATGAAAAACATTTTGATAGAATAAACAAGCTGTCGCAAGACAGAGAACTTAAAACAGAGTTCAAAAAAGTAAAAAGTGCTTGACAAACGAACAGCGATTTGATAAAATAATCAAGCTGTCGCAAGAGAGCAAAACAAAGAACATTGATAACTGAACAGTGAGAAACCTTGA
>ENA-OQHA01000049-OQHA01000049.1-human-gut-metagenome-genome-assembly--contig:-NODE-49-length-58482-cov-5.023408_pt1 | contig 58482 bp, 64 predicted proteins | sample MGYA00242558_ERZ504707 | MGnify/ENA primary metagenome ERZ504707 (study PRJEB26092, sample SAMD00036197) | human gut metagenome | host: Homo sapiens | study: EMG produced TPA metagenomics assembly of... | reverse complement strand
CCTGTCCGTCGTCCGGATGAATCAGGTGTGCTTTTTTGACCACTTTGCTCCACCTTTTCTCTACTTCACTGATGGAGTATCCTTTGCGGGCCGTATAACAGAGTAGCTGTACATTTTGTCCGAAGTTATAGTTCTGTTGCATGGTGGAAAACGGATGATGACCGACGTTTCGGACTGTCCTTGTATAGAAATGTTTCCTACCGCCATGCTTACCCCGATTACCCGGTAATAGATGCCATTGACTTCAATGAACTTTCCGCAAGGGTCTTCCCCTCCCGGAAACAAGGTCTCGTAAATACGCTTTCCAATCACGCAGACTTTCCGCTGGTCGCGTATGTCAATGTCGTTGATGAACCGTCCGAACACGATGTTGGGTTCTTCTATTTTCTGGTATTCCGGATAAAGTCCTTTCAGCGTACCTGAGATTTTATTCTCATTATAAATGGCATTGATGCCCCATTTGGCCAGTGTGGCGGTCACGGTCTCCAGTTCACTGACCTGCTTTCTCACACGTTCATATCCTTGTTCTCCAAATCCCAGTACCTGCCTTGCTGAAAACCTTTGTAGGCCTTGCTCGTCTTGTTTGTACCCAGAAAACCGGAATTGGTGGCAAAGCCTTCAAACTGGCGCGAAAGCATTTGCTGTAGTCCTTTGGCACCTCCCATCAGGGAAATCAGCATGAATATTCCCCAGAAAATGCCGAAGGCAGTCAGGAAACTTCTGGTTTTGTTGCGGGTGATAGTGAGAAGAATCTCTTCCCATGTATCTAAATCAAATCGTCTCATGGTCAGTCTGCTCTAAGTGCTTCAATGGGTCGGATTCTGGCTGCTTTTCTTGCCGGGAAAAGTCCGGCCAGCGTACCGGCGATAACTAATGTCAGGGTAGCTTCTATGGCAATGGACAAGTCTACAGTCGGGTTTCGAAAAAGGTCATCGAAAATACACCCATGTCCATGGTCTGTTTACCTGCTACCTGATTCATATATTCTGTCACGGCAATGCCTGCCACCATACCGATGTAGCCGAAGAAAGTCGTGATAGTCACACTTTCAGAGATAATCAGCCAGAGGATGGAAGCGGGTTTGGCTCCTAGGGCTTTGCGGATGCCGAATTCGTGCGTGCGTTCGCGTACGGTAATCAGCATGATGTTACTCACTCCTACGATGCCGCTGAGCAGGGTAAAGATTCCGATTACCCAGATGGCAGTATGCAGGATTTGGGTGGCCGTCTGCTGTTGCAGGTATTGTGTAAAGCGGTTCCATATCCAGATGGCTCCTTCGTCGGTAGGCGAGAATTGTTTCTTCAACCTAAAGCCTGCCGGTATTCCGCCTCAAATTGTTCGTTGGTAGCTTCATCGGCCAGTCCTTTGGTTGTAAATGTGATGTTGTCTATGCTGTCACCCTTCTGATAGATGGTTTGCAGGGTAGTGAATGGCACGAGAGCAGAAGGCGAAAAACTGTTCTGGTCGGTATAGATACCTACCACCTGATAGGGTACACCTTGTGCGTTCAGGTATTTCCCGATGGGAGAAGTGTGAGGAAAGAGGTTCTTTACCGTTTTTTCATGCAGTACGATAATTTTTCGCCGCTCCTCCATGTCGCGTGCGTTGACGAAGCGTCCCTCTTTAATCTTGATGGCTTCAAGTGAAGGATAATTGGGAAAAACTCCGTTGATTCCGATACTGAGGGCTTCTTTTCCGTAAGTAAGAATGACATCACTTTTGCTGACGGTGGCACCGGTTTGGATGATGTGGTCAGGAAATGAAGTGGCGGTGAGTTCGCGGTCACTCTCTTTCAGGTAAATGCTACGGCCCTCTTTCATTCCTTTGTAAGGTTGTGAGGTCATGCCCGGGTAGATTTTCATGGAGTTCATAATCATGCCTTTCGACTGGTTCTCAAAGGCATGGATGAGACCGTTTCCGGCTCCCAGTAATACAATCAGCATGAAGATGCCCCATGCTACGGAAAAGCCGGTCAGCAGGGTGCGCAACTTATTGCGCATGATGGTTCCGTAGATTTCTTGTATTAATTCTGTCATGGCTGGTGTTTTATTTCATGAATCCGTTTTTGCCAAATGGAGATGCATTGTGGTCAATGTTGTCTTCTATGCGCTCTATCAGTCCGTCCTTGATATGGATAATCTTATCGGTCTGGTTGGCGACTCCGCTTTCGTGGGTGACCACTACGATGGTCAGTCCTTCTTTCTCGTGCAGTTCCTTTAGAATCTGCATGACTTCCACCGATGTCTTACTGTCCAATGCTCCGGTCGGTTCGTCTGCTAAAATGATTTCAGGCTTTGAAATTAATGCGCGTGCAATGGCTACACGTTGTTTTTGTCCGCCCGACATTTCATTCGGGAGGTGGTGTGCCCATTCTTTTAATCCTAATTTATCCAGGTATTCCATGGCTAACAGGTTGCGCTTTTTCCGGCTTACACCTTGATAAAATAAGGGAAGGGCTACATTCTCCATGGCGTTCTTGAAAGAAATAAGGTTGAACGACTGGAAGATGAAGCCAATCATACGGTTGCGGTACTCGGCGGCCTTGCTTTCGCTCAGGTCACGAATCAGTACATCGTTCAGGTAATATTCTCCTGAATCATAGTTGTCTAATATGCCTAAGATGTTCAGAAGGGTAGATTTTCCGGAACCGGAAGAACCCATGATGGAAACGAATTCTCCTTTATTAATATGGAGGTTGATACCTTTAAGTACATGAAGGGGAGTACCGTTGTAATAGGTCTTGTGAACGTTTTCTAAGTGTATCATTTGGTTTGTGTGAATTTATTGATTTATCAGGTCTCGCAAAAATAAGAAAAGTGAAAAGCTTCGAAAAATAATGCGTTAAAAATTTGCTCTGTTTTTACTGATTATTTACTTTTGTCCGTAGATAATTAACCCTAAATAGAGAAATGTCATGACAATAAACATGGAAAAACCTTATGTGGTAGGTATGGACATTGGCGGAACAAACACTGTATTTGGTGTAGTTGACTCACGTGGTAATGTGTTGGCTTCTGATTCTGTCAAGACACAGCAATATGAAAACATTGACGACTATGTTGATGCTGTATGTAAGAAACTTCTTCCTCTGTTGTCACAGTTTGGTGGAGCTGAAAAAATAAAAGGTATGGGAGTGGGTGCTCCTAACGGAAACTATTATAGCGGTACTATTGAATTTGCACCTAACTTGCCTTGGAAAGGAATCATTCCTCTGGCTTCAATGTTTGAAGAACGTCTGGGTATTCCGACTGCACTGACTAACGATGCCAATGCGGCTGCTATCGGAGAAATGACTTACGGTGCTGCACGTGGTATGAAAGATTTTATCATGATTACTTTAGGTACCGGTGTAGGTAGTGGTATCGTAATCAACGGACAGCTGGTTTATGGTCATGACGGATTTGCCGGTGAATTGGGTCATGTGATCGTTGATCGTAACGGTCGTGCATGTGGATGCGGTCGTAAAGGATGTCTGGAAACTTACTGTTCTGCTACAGGTGTGGCTCGTACTGCACGCGAATTCTTGGTACAGCGCACAGAACCAAGTTTGCTGAGAAATGTTCCGGCAGATGAAATTCAATCAAAAGACGTATACGATGCAGCAGTGAAGGGTGACAAGCTGGCTCAGGACATTTTTGAATTTACAGGTCGTATTTTGGGACAGGCTTTGGCTGATTTCATTGCTTTCTCAAGTCCTGAAGCGATTGTATTGTTCGGTGGTCTGGCTAAGTCTGGTGATTACATCATGAAGCCGATTCAGAAAGCTATCGATGAAAACATCCTGAAGATTTATGCTGGAAAAACAAAATTGTTGCTTTCTCAGTTGAAAGATGCAGATGCAGCTGTATTAGGTGCAAGTGCATTGGGATGGGAAGTAAAAGAAAACTAATGTATTTATAAGATAAAAATCAGCCCCGGCAATTTGTCGGGGCTGATTTTTTTATTCTTATTTTTCGATGGTTATTTTGCAGGGTTGTTCAAGGGATTTTTTCCATTCTTGTGCGTAAGAGAACCATGTGTTTGAATCAGGGAATCCGAATGCTTCCTTACGTGAAGTAAACATGGTGTAGTACCGGAAACTCTTTTCTTGGGGGGCGCTGACGGTGTACAGGAAGTTTTCCTTGTCTTTAGCTTCCTTTCTGATGTATTTCTTTGGAATATAAGTCGCCAGACCGACTGTTTCTTTTTTGTATTTGATGGTGTCGCCTACGGGCCAGTCGGTTCCCCAGCTGGCAACCAGTCCCTCGTGGTCTGAGTACATGGTGGCGCTGTAACCGATATTTTGCACGCCTGTGCAGAAGGTCTCTTTATCTAAAGGCTGGTCAAACAATACGTCTACTTGTGCGTCACGATGTCCGGCATACAGTGTGTAGCGGTTAATCATATTCAGTTCTTTTCCCTGGTATTCCCAACCTTTTACTTCAGCGTCGGCAATGGTACGTACCGGACCGCTGGCGATGAGGCGTTGTCCGCGGAAGGCCACAGGCTTAATGTCGGTAGCTTGTGAACCGTCCCATCCTCTTAATGTTCCGGCTCCGCAACTGCCTCTTACCAGAATCACGTCATCTCCGAATCCTTTTTGTAATTGTTCGTCTGTAGGATAGAACATACTTTCTTCTATTTCCAGACCTTTATTGAACTTTCCGTATAAATCGGTTGTCTGTTTCTCGTTAAAATAGATGCGGTAGGCCACCAGCTCGCTTTCGAATGCAATACCGTGATGTTGCAGAATAGTGTAAGTGTAACTGTCGCCCGGAGCGTATACAGCTGTGCCATGAGCATATTCATTTGATTTGGCTGTGCGGAACAGCATTTCTGCAAACACACGGGCTGGATAGGTCTTGTTTGTCTTGACAGAGGAAAGAGTCAGGGTGAATACTTTCTTGGATTGCGCCGGCAAATTAGTCACGAAAGCCAGTTCATCAGCTCTTAAATCGAAGTTTAAATCGTCCAACTGTGAAGGTATTTCATTGTTCCCTTCTTTCACAACGGCCGATTTAACGGTGAATCCTGTATTTAAAGAATGAATATCAATCACTACAGGTTCGTCGGTTTTAGCTGTATTCCAAGGGTTTTCAACAATCACTTTAATGGTCTTTTCTGCCGTTTGGGCACAAAGCATACTCCCGCTGTAAATGAAAGCGAGGCAAAGAGTGGGAAACTTTTTCATTGTAATAATGTGTTTATATATAAGATTAATGTGATTCACGTATGTTTCTTTAAGCTATTATCCTCCTGAACATGCTGCCTTCACAGGGGACATGCAGGAGGATAATAAATCTAATTCTAACCTAAATAATATTATGAAAAACCTTTTTTATTCAGGATGCAAAAATAAGCTTTCTGTTTGATATACGCTTGCAATTTTTGATTTTATCAGTGAAAAAACTGAGCATAATTTTACGTGATTGAATATTTTGGCCTTATAAATGTAAATAATGTAAATAAAGTTTGTATCTTTGCCCCAAATTTATAATTGAAAATAATATGAGTTATAATTTGCTGAAAGGAAAAAGAGGTATTATTTTTGGTGCATTGAACGAACAGTCTATCGCTTGGAAAGTGGCAGAAAAGGCTGTAGAAGAAGGTGCCGTTATCACACTCTCTAATACCCCTGTAGCAGTACGTATGGGTGAGGTCTCTGCTTTGGCGGAAAAATTAAACTGTGAAGTGATTCCGGCTGACGCTACCTCTGTAGAAGATTTGGAAAATGTCTTTAAGCGTTCAATGGAGGTATTGGGAGGAAAGATTGACTTTGTACTTCATTCTATCGGTATGTCTCCAAATGTTCGTAAAAAACGTACTTACGACGATTTGGACTATGACATGTTGAGTAAAACATTGGATATTTCAGCCGTTTCATTCCATAAAATGATTCAATCTGCCAAGAAGTTGGATGCCATCAATGAATACGGTTCTATCGTAGCTTTGAGTTATGTAGCTGCACAGCGTACATTCTATGGTTATAATGATATGGCAGACGCAAAGGCTTTGCTGGAATCAATTGCTCGTAGCTTCGGTTATATTTACGGACGTGAACACCATGTACGTATCAATACTATCTCTCAGTCACCGACTATGACTACTGCCGGATCGGGTGTGAAAGGTATGGACAAGTTGTTCGACTTTGCTAACCGTATGTCTCCTCTGGGCAATGCATCGGCTGATGAATGTGCTGATTACTGTATCGTAATGTTCTCTGACCTGACCCGTAAGGTGACTATGCAGAACTTGTTCCACGATGGTGGTTTCTCCAGCGTAGGTATGAGCTTGAGAGCTATGGCAACTTATGAAAAGGGGCTGGATGAATATAAAGATGCCAATGGCAATATAATTTACGGATAATATTGAATGTATCGGCTTATTTTTATATTACTGAGTATAATCTCTTTCTGCCTGTCGTTCTGACAAGCAGAAAGACGATTTTTCGTTTTCAGGAATAAAGATAGCCCGATATGACCGCTTGCAGTATGAAGCAACTGTGCAGAACAGTTTCTTTTCCCTGCAACGGATGAATACTGAATTTTCCCAGGAGACGCGTCTGCTGATAGAGGAAGTACTTGATTTGGGTTCTGTGGATATGGTAGACATGAACGACCGTTTGTGTGCTTATTTCTCAGATTCCATATTGGTACATTTAATGGAAGATGTGGGAGAGAAGTTTAAGGATGTAAGCAATCTTGAACAGCATCTGACACGGGGATTCAGCAACCTGAAAAAAGAAATTCATGAGTTGCCGGTTCCGCAGATTTATACGCAGATTTCTGCCCTGAATCAGTCTGTCGTTGTTGGAGACAGTATTTTGGGAATCAGTCTGGACAAGTATATGGGGAGTGACTATCCTCTCTATAAAAAATATTATTACGCAAACCAGCGACGCTCGATGTCGCCGGAATACATCGTGCCTGATTGCTTTACCTTTTATTTGCTGGGACAGTATCCTTTCTTGTGGCAGGAAGGTCATCGTTCTTTGATGGATATTCTGTTGTATCGGGGGAAAATAGCCTGGGTTGTGGAAACTATTCTTGAAGGAAATGGAAGTGGCAAAACGGCTTTGGGCTACTCCAAGGAAGAAATAAAATGGTGCGAGCAGCACGAAAAAGAACTTTGGGAGGAAATCCGTCAGAACCATTATATGAGGACTACCGATCCAATGATTATTCGCTCGTATGTATCTTCTAACACACGGCTTCTGTTTAACGGTGAAAAGACTCCTCCTTTCTTGGGAATATGGCTGGGGATGAAGGCTGTAGAGCGATATATGAAGAAGCATCCGGAAATGACTCTAAAGAGTTTGTTGGAATGTACGGATTATTCTGGAATGATAAAAGAATTAAACTGATTGACTTAAAGATTCCTTATGGAAGTTGCATTGTATTTGTTGCCTGTTACTTTAGGTGATACGGCTATCGAAAAGGTTTTACCCTCTTATAATCGGGAGATAATTGTCAATATAAAGCATTTTATAGTGGAAGATGTGCGCTCGGCACGTCGCTTTTTGAAAAAGGTGGATGCGGATATTTGTATTGATGAGCTTACTTTTTATCCGTTGAACAAGCATACTTCTCCGGAAGCTATATCGGGTTATCTTGCTCCGCTTGCAGAGGGACACTCCATGGGAGTTATTTCCGAGGCTGGCTGTCCGGCTGTGGCCGATCCGGGAGCCGATGTGGTAGCTATTGCCCAGAAGCGGAATTTTAAGGTGGTTCCTCTGGTAGGGCCTTCTTCTATTATCTTGTCGGTGATGGGTTCAGGATTTAACGGACAGAGTTTTGCTTTTCATGGGTATCTACCGATAGAACCGGCTGACCGCATGCGCCGTTTAAAAGAGTTGGAGGCACGTGTCTATTCCGAGAACCAGACTCAATTGTTTATCGAAACTCCTTATCGCAATCATAAGATGTTGGAAGACATCTTGAAAACTTGTCGTCCGCAAACGAAATTGTGTATTGCAGCCAATATAACTTGTGAAGGAGAATTTATTCAGACCAAAACCGTTAAGGAATGGAAGGGAAAATTACCGGAACTGAATAAGATTCCTTGTATCTTCCTGATTTATAAGTAGTATTTTATTTGAACTCTTTCCATATCTGGGCCACCATGTGGAGACGGTCACATTCAATTCTTAGTTCGTTACTGAACTTTTCCGGATTTTGTCTGATGTCTTCACAGGTAAAGAAGTATCCTTCCGAGAGTTTGAATTCATCTTCATGGCTGACGGGAAGTATATATAACTGCACGAAAGCCGGTGTACTGCCTTGTGTACGGTAGCTGAGGATGAGTCTTGGAAAAAACTTCTTCTTATGTGTGGTGTGAGAAGTTGACTGATGTTTTTTTACCAGGTTCTTTGCGTGACGCTGGCTTTTTCTTAACGGTCCGTCAAATAAAGTCTTGATAGGAGCATCCCAGATCGTTGTATTTTCAGCATGCGGGGTAAGATATATTTTCCCGTTGCAGATAGGAACAATCCGTATGATATGTTGCTCTTGAGGAGATTGTGTGGCAGCAATCTGTATTCCTACGATGTTAATGACCAGACATATTACGTAAATAAGTGTAGGAATCAAATAGATGATTCCAAAGTTATTTTCAGGAGAAAAGGGAATTAGCTTGTTGTACAGGAAAAACAGAATAATCAAATGGATACTGGAAAAAATCACGATTATTTTTGCTTCCAGTAGGTAAGAAGAAGTGAAATTAAGATGAAACTTCTTCAAGAAATTCCGATAAATTTCCGGAGCCGTCACATGGATGAAGGCACATACTAATAGCATGAATTCCAATGAAGGAGTCAGGCTGTTCTTAGGGATGTAATCATATCCGGTGAATAGTCTTAAAAGGAAGCAGACACCGATTCCAATAGTTCCTTGTAAAAGAAAGAAATTAAGTCCTTTCAGGCGCAACACATCATAAAGCAGTCCCGCAATGCTGATAGCAAGTCCTGTTCCCAACATGGCGGTCGTTGGGAACAGATGAATGCCTATCAGTGTGATAATGATAGGAAGCAATCCAAATGATACAATTTTATCTTTGTATTTGAGCAATAGATTCATCGTTGAAAAGCATCTGTTGATAAAATTGCAACAAATGGAAAAAGAAAATTGTTCATTGTCTGCGGAGATGTTTTTCAGCATGGTAAGAAGAACGGACCAGCGGACCGCTTTCTACAATTTCAAATCCTTTGGTTTCACCTATTTCTTTGAATTTCTTGAACTGGTCTGGATGGATGTATTCTGCTACCGGATAGTGCTTGGCTGTTGGTTGCAGGTATTGTCCGATGGTCAGTATCTGGCAACCGTTCTGTAGCAGGTCGTCCATCGTTTCTTCTACTTCTTCTATGGTTTCTCCCAACCCCACCATGATACCGGATTTGGCCTTTAGTCCATTTTCTGCAATCTGACGGATAACTTTCAGGCTGGTATCATAATCTGCTACACTTCTGACCTGTGGACTGAGACGGCGGACGGTTTCCAGGTTGTGTGAAAGAATATCGGGACGTGTTTCAATGACCTGTTGCAATAATTCGCTGTGGCCTTGAAAATCGGGAATAAGTGCCTCTATGGTGGTGTCAGGACACAATTTTCGGATGGCCATCAGGGTAGCAGCCCAGTGTGAGGCACCTAAATCCTTTAAATCATCCCGGTCGACAGAGGTGATGACCGCGTGGTCAAGCTTCATGAGTTGGATGGACTGGGCCACTCTGAGCGGTTCTTCCGGATCCAATGGGAGAGGTCTTCCGGTTTGTGTATTGCAGAACTTGCAGGAACGGGTACAGATGGCTCCTCCAATCATGAAGGTGGCGGTGCCTTTTCCCCAGCACTCACCTAAGTTGGGACAGCGTCCACTGCTGCAGATGGTATGAAGCTTATGAGTATCTACAATGCGTTTGGTTTCAGTATATCGGGCATTGGTGCCAATCTGGATTTTTAGCCAATCAGGCTTTCTGATGTGTGTCATAGTGGTAAGATAAAAGAACAAAGAAAAACAGATGACACCAGTTTCTTGTGACTGGTGTCATCTGCTACATGAAATATTATAGGTTCTGCAGGAAGAAATTAGCCACTCTGTTCATCAGGTGGTTGCGGGTATTTCCTCCGAAGATACTGTGATTACGGTTGGTGTAAATCTGTGTATCAAACTGGATGTTTGCCTGTACCAGTGCTTCACTGTACTCCATGAAATTCTGCAAGTGTACGTTGTCGTCTGCACTTCCATGAATGAGCAGCAGCTTTCCTTTCAGCTTGGATGCCCGGCTGATGGCAGAAGAAGCCTGGTAACCGTCACCGTTTTCTTTCGGTGTGCGCATGAAGCGTTCGGTATAGACTGAGTCATAGAATCTCCAGTCTGTCGGAGCGGCAATGGCAACTCCGGCCTTGAATGCGCCTGAACCTTCGCTCATTGACATCAACGTGTTGTATCCTCCATAGCTCCAGCCCCAGATACCAATACGGCTTCCATCTACGTAAGGCAGAGTAGAGAGGTATTTAGCTGCTTCAGCCTGGTCGGTAGCTTCTTTCACGCCGATAGAAAGGTAAGTGCATTTTTCGAATGCTGCTCCTCTACCTCCAGTACCACGTCCGTCCACGCAGACCATGATATAGCCTTTGTCGCACATTACGGCTTCAAACATACCTCCGTCGCCGAAACTTCCGATACCCCACTTGTCGAGTACCTGCTGAGAGCCGGGACCACTATATTGGTGCATGATTACCGGATATTTCTTGGAAGGATTGAAGTTGGCCGGTTTCATCATCCAACCGTTCAGTTCTACTCCTTCACTGGTTTTGAAAGAGAAAAACTCTTTTGTCGGCATGTTTAGCTGAGCTGTTTTGCTTTTCAGTTCTTTGTTGTCAAGCAGTGTAACCATTTCCTGACCCTTGTTGTTGTTCAGCGTAATAAGGGTAGGAGTCTGCGCGCTGGAATACGTGTTGATGTAATAATTCAGATTTTTGCTGAATAACGCACTGTTTGTTCCGGTACGTGTAGAAAGTTTGGTCTTTTTACCTTTTCCGTCAATCTTGTACACCGCAGTGCGCAAGGGGCTTCCTTCGTTGCTGGTGTAATAGAAAACATTTGCTTTCTGGTCCCATCCCAGGAAATCTTTTACCTCAAATTCTCCTTTTGTGATTTGTTTCACCAGGTTTCCTCCAATGGTGTACAGATAAAGGTGGTTGTATCCGTCACGTTCACTCATCATGACGATGTGTTCCGGATAGAATGCAATGTCTGAATAGGCTTGCTCTTTAATGTACTGCTCTGCTTCGTCGCGGATGGCTACTTTGCAGATGGCACTGCGTGGGTTGGCCATATAAAGGTCGAAGCGGTTCTGGTGGCGATTCAATGTCATGATGGCCAGCTTTTCCGGATCATCTGTGAATTTGATGCGAGGTACATAACCGTCAGAATCTACAGGAAGTTCCATTTTACGGGTTACACGACTTTTTATGTCAAAAGAATGTACGCTAACCTTGGAGTTTACAACTCCTGCTTTGGGATATTTGTAGTCATAGCTTCCCGGATAGGTGGTGTACTCTGTTTTTTCTGGAGCCATACCCTTATACCATGGGAAAGAGTACATGGGAACCTGGCTTTCATCGAAGCGGACGTATGCAATCATTTTACTATCTGCACTGAAATCGAAGGCGCGGTTATAGCTGAATTCTTCTTCATATACCAGTCGGGAATACCGTTGAGCACCTTGTTATATTCTCCGTCTTTCGTTACCTGCGATTCGCTGTTACCGAAAAGCAGTTTGATAAGGTAGATGTTGTTGTTGCGCACAAACGCAATCTGGTGACTGTCGGGTGAGAACAAAGGAACCTGCTGCGGACCGTTGTTTGACAAAGGTTCAAGTGTACGGTTTCTCACATTGTATATATAATATACAGCTGTGAATGAACGACGGTAGATCGGTTTGGTCTCCGTTTGAATCAATATCAGACTTTCGTCCGGTGACATAATATAGTCATCGAAATTTTTCAACTTGTGGTTGCGGGCAGTGGCTACGTCAAAGATGGTAGCTACCTCTTTACCGGTCTTAAAAGAGTATTTGACGATTCGTTTGTGGTCCTTGCTGATCTGGGTGTAATGTTCACCGTCCAGCATCGGTTTTAATCCCTGTATACTTTGTGCGCGATAGGTACCGTTGGCTACATCCTGTAGTGTTACCTTTTGTGCCTGCAGAGTAACCAGGCACATTAGCGCATAAAAAAGTACAAAAAGTTTTTTCATGACTGTGTTATTTAAGTTTTACATTTATTCTTCTTTTTGAATAGCTCCTTCAGGTACGACTTCTGATGTTTTCTCTTCCTTGGACTCTGCGGGCGTATTTTCCTTGTCTTTGATGCCGAATAGCCAGCGGAAGAAACGGACTAAGAAGTTCCGTTTTTTCGGTTTGACTTCTGTGGCTTCAGAAGTAGACAACGGGGCAACTGTCTCTTTTTGTACGCTTGTACTGTCGGTAGAGACCACTAAGGTTGTATCCGTGGCCAATGTATCTGTCATCAGTGAGTCTACGGATGGCATAGGGATAACCTGAAGAACTGAATCCTCCGCAAGAGAGTCTGCTGGAGCAGAAGGTACCGAAAGACTGTCTTTCTTTATGTCAGGAGTGGATTTCGGGGCAACAGGAGGAGTCGGTTTCGGTTTCTTGAAAGGAACCGGAACAGAATATTTACAGCGTACGTTAATCCCATGTTCCTGAGCCGGAATCCAGTCGGGCATCACTATGATGGCATCTAAAGCGGCCGTATCCAGACGTGCGTCCAGCCTCTTACGATGCTGGGAGAAGTGATACTACCGTCTTTCTCTACAATGAATTGAATCATGACCGCCCCCTCTTTCTGAGTTTCTTCAGCCAGTTCCGTGGTATGCGCCTTTCTTCTGATATAGTTGAAGAAGGCTTTCATGCCTCCAGGATACTCCGGCATTTTCTCTACTACGTGATACACCCGGTCGGCTCCTTTCTTTGTCATTCGTATTTCCAGCGGCTGGTTAGGGTTCTGCAAGAAAGATTCGATGTCGAGATACTTGTTTTCCATGCGTTCTGCCCGTATCATAATCAGGTGACTGTAATCCGCTTCAATACTGAATTCACCCTGCGCATTAGAGAATGTGTGTTTCCCAGTTCCCTGGATGCTGATTTCTGCATGAGGAACAGGTTTACCTCCTTCTTTCAGCACGCCATTTACCAGTAAAGTCTTACCGCTTTGCTTGAAGCGTGCCAAATCCTCCGGACGGTCTATGCGGATGATTGTATCTTGTGCTGCTTCGTCCAGTCGCAAGGATTTGATAGTTCTGTTCTTATCTGTCGGGAAGTAAAAATTGGCAGTACGAACGTAATTGTTGTCAATGGATTGTTCGAAATCGATGAGACCTTGTTCGTTACTGATATACTCGCTGCTGTAGCCTGCCACTTTCAGAATGATACCTTGTTGTGGTTCTCCTCCGGTATTCAGTACGGTAATTCGGAAACGCTGTTTCTTGTTTTCCAATGGAGAAGCCCCCACCTGAGGTAATGTAATCAGGCAACATATCAGCCCGGCGAATATATAAATAAGATGTTTCATAAGCTCGTTTATAAATATTCGCAAAGCTACGAGTATTCTGGGGTATTCACTCTTGTTCAGGTGTTAATAAAGATAAATTATCCGGCCTGGTAAAATTTACGAAGCCGGATAATTGAACTAAAGTTTGGTTATTTGGATGTCTTGGCAACCAGTTTTCGTAGCCTGAACATGCGTAGGCGTTCCATGGCATGTCGGCGGCTCAATATGATTTGTCGCCGGTAGACAATGCAGGTTGTGAAGAAATATACGATAGCCTGTATCCAAAGTGCCTGATATTCACTAACACTTCCGGAAGAGTTGCGCCCATGTTATTGATTCTTACAAACCCGTTGATACCGAACGTAGATGGGAATATCCAGGAGAATACTTTCCAGAACGTAGGTACGGCAGCTCCCGGCCAGGAGATTCCGGAGATAAACAGGAGCGGCACGGAGGTGAAGACATAAATCATCAGACACGATTCTCTGTGATGTATAAAGATGGAGCAGGTCATCGCAAAGAAAATACATGCCAAGATGTAAGGCACCACAAAAGCCAGCAAGGTCATAGGTTGTGCAATTTGTACCAAATCAAATAGTTGCGGTACAAGGCAGAGCACATACGCAGCCACTAATGCATAAATCAGGAAATAGGCCAATGACTTTCCGCCTACAATGCGGAGCGTACCCTGATACTGCCGGCTGATGGGGACCAAGTCTTTGAAGCGGTTATTCTCACGGGCGGTTCCTGCTGAAAGTCCGATGCCTAACAATAGCGTCTGCTGTATAATCAGGATGAGCACAGCTGGAATCAGGAAGCTGGCAAATCCGTCTTGCGGGTTGAATAGCGATATATCTTCGTATTCAATGGGAGCCGTACTGATCTCATCCTGCCGTTCCGTTGTATTTCCCATCCGCTGTATCTGAATTTTTTTATTTAAGGTAAGTGAAGCGTTGGTACTTGCCAATACTAGTGCTTTGTAGTATAGCATACCACTCATGTCACAATAAATACTGACTGTAGTTTGTTTTCCGGAGGAAATGTCTTTACTGAAGCTTTCCGGAATGTAGAGAATGCCATATACCCTTGTTTCTTTCAACAGGTTTTTCCCTTCTTCCATATCTGCACAATGCGACTGGATATGCACGTCGGCACTTGCATCAACCGTACGGATAAACTGGCGGCTGAGTGCCGTGTTGCTGTTGTCTATTACCGCTACAGGCACTTCGCGTACCACCTCATTGGTATAAATAAAGGCATATACCAGCGGGTAGGCCAGCGGGACAAGCAAGAAGAAAATAAGTACGCCCTGGTCTTTGAAAACGGCTTTCAGTTCCTGCTTGCATATATGGAAGAGACCTGCAAAGCCTTGTTGTATGGTTTGTTTTAACGATTCTTTTTTCATGAACGCAAAGGGTTAAGGGATATAGACATAATGCAGCATGGCCGTGCGTATTCTTTTCAGGAAGAAGAAAGGCAGGAGCATGAACAGCAGCAGGCGGTAACGGCATGCCAGGCATAAATGACCGGATAACCGTTTAAGGCCAGATTCACGTAGAGCAGGAAATAATGCCGCAAGGGGAACAATACGGATAAAGCCTGCAGTGTAGGGTGCATCGCCATGACCGGGAAAGTGAATCCCGAGATGGAGAATGAAATGACTCCCCACAGAGAAGCCGCACTCAATGCCAGACGGAGTGAACCGAACAAACCGAAAAGGAATACACCGAATGCCTGTGAGGCAAGCACCAGCAGCAGTCCGGCTAGCAGCATCGGGAAAATCCCGCTATGACACGGATAGTGCAGAAATCCGTATAAGTACACGTTATAGAACGTAGCCATGATAAAGAACGTCACGGTTTGAGGAATCAATTTCCCTACCAGTGCTGTCACAATGGAGTTATCGGCCAGTTGCATCAGTTCCTTTGAAGTCTTTTCCTTTAATTCTGTTCCGATGGTATATACGGTAGTCAGGAAAATAAGCAGCATCAGGATACCCGGAAACAGGGTATTACACAGGTACACCGAGTAGTTCAGCCAGGGGTTGTTCAGTGCATGGGTAGAAATGACTACCGGTTGCAGGAAGGCAAGTGCCTGGTCTTCGGTGGCTCCTTTGGCTAATAGAGTTGCTTGTCCCACGGCTGCAGAGGCTAACTCCGACATGGTTCTCTGGTCCTTGTAGAGCAAGGAACCTGCTATCAGGTAAGAATAGTTAACATAGAAGGACACTTTCGGCTGTCTGCTGGCAAGGGCTTCTTCGGTCGTTCCTTTCGGAATGTAATAGAATGAATAAATCTCTCCGCGCTGTACGGCCTGTCTTGCTTCTGTGACACTTGGGTAATGCGCTACAATCTGGGTCTGCTGAAACGCGTCCAGGTTGCGGATAATGTTGCGTGTCGTGGCGGTGTTGTCGAGGTCCACCACTCCTGCAGGCAAATTGGTCGGCAGCCCGTTTTCCATCAGGGTGGTGAAAAACAGGAAACAGAACAATGGAGCGATGACCATGCAGAACAGGTACATCGGCTTGGTGGCAATGCGGAGAATTTCTCTTCGCATCACTTTCAGGTAACATTGATAGGTGGTTGTCGACATGTGGATTTATTTTTCAATGATAGCAGACATACCCGGACGTAAATTTTCTACAGGCTGTACGGGTTTTGCCTTTACTTCAAAAGTCTTCAGGTCAAACTGACCGGTGGTCTTGGTGGCTTTCCATGCGGCATACGTACCTAAGTCCTTCATGACTGTCACCTGGAATTCAGCTTCTTTTTCCAGGGCAGGAACGTAGGCTTTAATCTTGCTTCCTACGGTGAAATCTTTCAGAAAATCCTCACGTACGTTGAATGTCACCCACATGTCATCCAGTTGGGCTACGTTCATGATGGGAGCTCCTGTACCAACCAGTTCACCTACTTTCGGGAAGATTTCGGCCACTTCTCCATCAGCAGCAGCTACTAAGTAAGTTTCCGATACGTAAGAAGAAACCTCGGCTACAGCTCCTTTGGCGCGTTCTACCTGTGCGGCAGCCATGGCCTTGTCTTCGCGCTGTGCACCATTCTTGGCCATTGTGTACTGTGCATTGGCAGCACGTTCGGTCGCCTTCATGGCATCGTATTGTGCTTTTGCTTCATCTCTTTTCTGTGCGGTCATCACCCTTCTTCGTACAGGCGGTTCACACGGTTGTATGATTTTTCGGCAATCTCCAGTCCTGCTTTGCTTTCTGCCACATTTCGTATGCAGCCTGCAGTTGCTCGCTTCTTGTACCTCTCAGGGCCTTCTCGTTCAGTGCTTGTGCAGCCTGTTCGGCAGCTTGTGCCTGCGACAATTTAGCCATTACATCCGGAGCCTCCAGAATAGCCAGTGTATCACCCGCTTTCACTTTATCTCCTTCGCTGACAAAGAATTTCAGGATACGTCCCGGTACCTTGCTCGATACCCTGTATTCTGTGGCTTCAGCCTGGCCTTGTATGATTTCAGGACCTTTTCCTAAGGTGAAGAATCCGATGATGCTGACGATAACGATTACGGCTAACAATGTAAAGAAAGCCAGCATGATATTGTTGCGTTGAGTCTTTTCCATATATCTGTATTATTTTAAAATTCCCATTGATTTGTTCAAATAAAGTTCACTCATTTTGACGTCTATCTGTGCGTCTATTTTCCGGCTTGTGCGAGAACCAGGCCGTTTGTGCTTCCAGTACGTTGCTGGTCGGAATGACTCCTTCCTTAAATCCCAAATTGGCATAGCGCAGGTTTTCTTCTGCTTTCTCCATGTTCTTTTCGGCTAAAGCTAATTTCTTGGTCGATTCGTTTACCTTATAGGAGTTCTGCGTCACCTGGAGTTCCACTTTTTCTTTGATGTCTTCCAGTTTGTAGCGGGCGATGTTCGCTTCTGCCTTTGCGGCCTTTACCTTATAGATACCTTCTCCCCAGTGGAATACAGGGATTTTTACGACGATTCCGGCAGCCCACATGCCGCGGAATTTATTTTCAAATCCGTTGACGAGCGACGGGTTGGTCACCAGATAATTGGCGGTCAAAGCCACAGAAGGAAGAAAATCCGCGCGGACTACGTTTACTTTCTGGCGATAGATTTCCGATGCCAATTCCAGACTTTTCAGCTCTTCACGGTTGCTGAGGGCCGTGCTTACGTTCGCCTCCGTATAGGTGTTGGGAAGGGGCAAGTCTTTCATGCTTTCATCGGCCAGTTGGAAATCGGTTTCCAACGGAAGACCACAGAGCTGGCACAAAAGCATTTTCGAGAGGTTCAAGCCATTATCTACCTGAGTAAGCATCATTTCGGCTTCGTTCACCTTCACTTTGACACTTAATCCGTCGGCTTTGGTAGCCACCCCTTCTTTTATCATCTTGTCTACGTCCGAATCCAGTTTCTGTACCAGCTCTAAAAATTCTCTGCCAGTTTTTCTTATTGACGAGTGAAATGATTTGCCAGTAAATCTGGTCCGTCTGCAGGATAAGATCTTGCATACCTGTGGCATGCTGTGATTCAGCCAGACGTTCTGCATATTTGGTAATCTTGTTGTAGGCAATGATTTTCCACCCATAAAGAGAGGCTGGGTGAGGGTCGCAGCTCCCATCGTCATGTTTCGGGTATCTGTACGGAAGGCATCCACCAGACCTTGTCCTACGGCATTCAGTCCATCCGTAAGTCCGGCCACAGCACCCGGCAGCAATCCTTGCAATCCGGCAGCCAGTCCGGGATTTGCCGCAGCAAGTTGTTTCATGGCAGCCTGGAATTCAGCCGACTGCATACCTTGTTGCAACTGGTTTCCTAAGTTGGTACCCATGTTACCGATGCTTTGCTTTTGTGCATCACTGAGCAGGGATATTTCTTTCTGCGTACGCATATATCCCCCTGTAAGATCAATTTTAGGCAGATAATTAGTGAATGCAGCCTTCTTCTCATAGTGGGCGGCATTGACTTTTTCCTGTGAGATTCGCAGCTCTTTGTTGTTGGCCAGAGCGAGTGCCCGGCAACTGTCCAGAGTAAGTACTTGTTGGGCATGACTGCTGAGAGTTGCGCCAAGCAGTAAGAGTAAACTTGTAATTCTTTTCATTACTGATGCTGACTTTTTATTTGGTTGCTTATGCAACATTGCAAATGTATGACATTAGAACAAATAGTCAAAGCGTTTTGTTGAAAAGAATCAGTAATAAATTTAATTTTTGCTGAGCGTGTGTCTTACCGGTTACTTTTATCTTTTTATCCGGTTGTAATGAGGCTTCCGTGCAATGGGGTCAACCAGCAATTGTACATGCTTGGAAGTCCGGCTGCGGCTTAAAGTCGTAGCATCTTCTGATTCGTCCGGATTGGTAACCACCGGGAAACTTCCGTTTTCCATTCTATATAGAACCGGTTGCATAAGCTGGTCTTCAGCCGAACCAAAATCTCCTAATTCAGCTCCATAGTTTTCTTCTATTTCGAAATCCGGCAATAATCCGTTCTTGAAATAGTCATAATATCCTTGTGAGTTGCTCAGGTAAGTAGTAGTGAGCCATAATTCAACGCCTGGAGCTTCTGCATTGGTAAACAGTTGCTGAGCCACATTCTTTCCGAAAGTGGCTGCTCCTACCTGATACAAACGGCCTTCCATATAGGGTTTCAGGCAGTTGATGACAATTTCAGAGGCAGAAGCAGTATTGCCCGAAGTGAGGACATACAAGTTTTGATAAGACAGACTTGCTCCTCCGGTCAGCGGACTGGATTCGAAGTTCAGCGTTTCCGTTTTATTGATTTTGTCATTGTAAGTCATGTGCAGGAAAGGCTGTCCCATTGCCGTAGCGGGAGCCAAAGCCGAGCAAAGCTGCTGCGATGTATTTACGTATCCTCCGGATTGTAACGCAAGTCCAGGATTATATCGTCAAACTGCTGTCCGTTCAGCTGTGAAAACGCTTCCTTGAGTGCATCGGTACTTCTCCAAATTCGTTGTACAGCAGGTAGAAAGCTTTTCGTGAACCCGAGGAGATGATGCTGTATTTAAGTACATCCTGTTCTTCCACGTAGCGAGGTTCCGACATCTGGACTACTCCAAGCGTATCAAATTCCACGTAGTTGAATTCCGGGTCGTCCACCTCTTCCGGATAAGGATTGTATTTACCTAGTGTAAAACTGTACGCTTTTGTCGGTCGGGTGATATAAGTGGAATAATCACTTGTGGATACTTTCTGGTTATCTACGGCAATAATCCAGTCGCCTCGTTTCAGTCCGGCTTCTTCTGCTGGCGAGTTAGGTTGTGTGTACAATACTCTCAGCGCATTAGTTCCTCCTTCAGTACGTACCAAAGCCGCTTCAAAACCGAAGCAAGGATAGGTGCTGGTGGCACGCGAGGTAGTAAACACGGAGTCTACATGAGAAAACACATACCCGTTTTTCTGGTCTTTGGAGGATGCGGCTGAAGTAAGAAACTCAGCCGGCTTCTTGAAAAAGTCCAGTTTCTCTTCTGCCGGAATATCTTCATAAAAAAGATAGTTTTCCTGCATCACCTCGTAAATCCATGTCTTGGTGGCAATCAGGCATAGTATTCTCCCGAGCGGTCTTCTCCGCAGGAAGATAGTAGGCCCATTAGTGCAAGCCAACCGTATATCAGGTGACTGATGTGCTTTTTCATGTTTTCTGAAAATTATTTCATGCGGAATGAACCCTGACCAATCATGCTGCCGTCGGCGAATATATACACGTGGTATGTACCGGCCGCCAAGAATTCTTCTACGTCCCAGTATACCGTAACCGTCTGTTCTTCACCCGTGTATTCAATGTATTTCTTGATAGAATAGCTGATGTTGCGGTCTTCAAACTTGAACTGGTTGCTCGGACTCTTGGTCAGTACTTCGTTGTCCGGTTTCGCAATACGTACGTAAAGGGTTTTGTTACCCGTCTGTGCCGTAATGTTCTTCACGATGGTGAATGAAATCGCAATCTTCTTGATATTCTTTACACGTTCCGTATCGCGTCCTCTTTTGTTCAGTGTCTGTACCCGAATGTTGGTGGCATCCAGTTGGGCAGCCAGTGATACTTTTTCATTCAGGCTCTTTGTTTCTTGTGACAGGTTGGAAATCTGTGCGGTAGCAGCACTATATTTGCTCTTTACTTCCTGATTCTCTTGCATCAAGGCAGCATTGATTTTGTTCAGGGAGTCTATCTGCATTACGTAGCTTCTCAATACGGCACGCACGGTTTTCAATTCTTTTTTCAGTCGCATGATTTCAGCTGCATCGCTGGTTTTCACCTGACGCAGTTCCTCCAGCAAGCGCTGGGTTTTCAATTTCTCGCTTTCCAGCTTTTCGCGCAAGGAGTCATTATTTATCTGAATCTGTAATTCGTCATATTGGGTAGCAAACGTGCTGTATTCATTTTCCATCTCTTGTTTTTCCACCGCAAAGAGCTGACTCATTTCTTTGTTCTTGCGAGCTTCATTTACGGCAAAGAAAGATACTGCTGCTACAATCACAGCCAATATAATGATGGTGATGATAAATTTTTTATTGTTCATGGTTTCAATTTTTGCATTTGGCGCAAAATACAATATTTATGAATACCTTCTTTTTATTTTTAGAAAAATTATGGGGATACCAGGATGGCAGGTAGCGTTTCTCCTTTTTCCCATAGCAGGAAGGAAGATTCGGGGTATAGTTTGGCTCCGCTGTCGCGTACCCATTGGTTCAGAATTTGATACAGATTGTCTTCGGTAATGCTTTGCTGGCTGCCGTATTGCATGATTGAATCAGAGGGAGCACTTACATAGTTGTTACCCACCGGTTCTCTGGTGTCTCCATAAGGGTAATAACAGCAGCGTATATTTGTGTTTTCTGTTTGCAGGCAGATAGCATGATTCTTACTTGTGTTTCCTTTAAGATAGCAGTTCAGAATTTCTCCGTTTTTAGTGATACTGCAGATAAGACCGCTTCTGTTTTTAGCTTTACTGAAATTGCAGTTGGTGACTGCGCAGTTGATGATTTTCCCACTCTGGTTATATCGTGTGAGGGCGTTTCCTTGTGGAATCTCATTTTTTAGTCTTACGTTATCTACATGGCAATTGATAATGATTCCTTCGTTCCAGTTTGTCAGGTTTCCGAAATCGCTGTCATCCCGGATGATTTCAACGGTACAGTTTTGGAGTATACAATTGTTGATTTCTCCTCGATTTATACCAGCTAGAAATGCCGCATTTTTGGTGTCATTCTCTTTATTATACACGGCTTGTCCGAGAATTAGGTTTTTTATAGTTCCGGTGGTAGATATTCCGCTAAAAAGTCCGGCATAATAACTTCCATTCACTGTTTGTTCGAAACGTAGATTATTCAAACTATGTCCTTTCCCGTCAAATACGTCATTGAATAAGCCTTTTCCGGTGCTATCCCCTTTTTTGTACTTTCCAATCATTTGCACCTGTGTGGATTCTTCTTCAGTAAAGGTTAAGTCGTTCAGCAGGTAGTAGGTCGTGGTTTCTCCCGTTTTTTCACCAAACTCTTCCAAACTCCTGTTTTCATAGACTTCCCCGTTAATTAAATGGGTGAAGGCAATGAAGTCTTCTACGGTAGAAATGCCAGGGCTTTCGCCGTCTTGTTTTATGGAACAAGTGTATTCGTATCCGGATGAAAAACCATGTTCTTCCAGTTGACTTTCATAATCTTCTCCGGTGGTGGTATAGATCTTTATGTGAATGGATAGAGTGGCAGGTGGAACCAGAAAACTATATATTCCATCTTCATTTTGCTCCATTTGCATAGGAGAGGCTGTGTCTTGATAGGACATTTCTCCGGAATCAGGATTAATCCCGGTTACAGATAAAGAAGGGGTAAATTCTATCAGACTAATTTGGTTGTTCAGTTTGCTGGATACATTAAATACGATACGTGCAAACAAGTGCTGAAAAGATAAATGAATGTTTTCTCCGTAGTTTGTGGTGGCTTTGGCATAGAGCTGGTCGCATAAGAAACCATCCTGGTAAAAGGACTGGTGATTCCGGTACAAGGGAGGGCAGAAAGAACAACTGACAGCTGGTTGCTGGGAATCCTCCCATTCCGGAAGATTCTCTCCTTCCCAGTTGCTGCCGTTGTAGGAAAGTAGAAACTCGTCTGCATGAATACCGCCCTGGCTGTAAAAGGTCAATGTGCTTCCTGCAGGCAGGCCTTCGTTGAGCGTATTTCGGGAGGTATTGAAACGTGCTACATTTTCTCCTTGAATGATTAATGTATTTTGTATGGTTTTAATAGGCTCTTTTGTACATCCGATTGCCAGCAATAGAAAAAGTATGTTCTGAAAGATATGTCTGTTCATAATTCTCATTTTGTTATATAAACGTAATTCTCCTTTTTCGTTTCCCTTTTCACCGAAAAACTTTACCTTTGCACGGATTTAAAGGAAACGTTTCACGAAAATATGGGAAAAGGAAAATTAGCGAAATTCGCAGATATGGCGGAATATCCGCATGTGTTTGAATATCCGTATTCGGTGGTAGATGACGTGCCGTTCGAAATGAAAGGCAACTGGAACCGTGATTTCTTCAAGAACGACCATCCGATTGTGCTTGAATTGGGATGCGGACGTGGTGAATATACCGTGGGGCTGGCACGCCGCTATCCGGAAAAGAACTTTATAGGGGTCGACATTAAGGGAGCGCGTATGTGGACCGGAGCGACCGATGCATTGAAAGAAGGATTGACAAACGCAGCCTTTTTGCGAACGAACATTGAAATCATCGACCGTTTCTTTGCCCCGGGAGAGGTAAGCGAAATCTGGCTGACTTTCTCTGACCCTCAGATGAAGAAGGCTACTAAGCGGTTGACTTCCACTTATTTCATGAACCGTTACCGCCGTTTCCTGGTTCCGGACGGACTGGTACACCTGAAGACGGACAGTAACTTCATGTTTACCTATACGAAGTACATGATTGAAGCCAATCATTTTCCGGTGGAATTCATGACTGACGACTTGTATCATTCCGGTATGGACGATGACATTCTCAGCATTCGCACGTATTACGAACAGCAGTGGCTGGACCGCGGACTGAACATCAAGTACATTCAGTTCCACTTGCCGCAGGAAGGTGAGTTGCAGGAGCCGGACGTGGAGATTGAGCTGGACGATTACCGGAGTTACAACCGGAGCAAGCGCAGCGGACTGAAAACAAGCAAATGATTCAAAACTGAAAAAGATATGACACTTTATCCGAAATTGATTATGGACGCACTGGCTACGGTGCGTTATCCGGGTAACGGAAAAAACATTGTAGAAGCGGAGATGGTGGCCGACAATCTTCGCATTGACGGCATGAAGGTGAGTTTCTCGCTCATTTTTGAGAAACCGACCGACCCGTTTATGAAATCGGTGGTTAAGTCGGCCGAAACCGCTATTCATACGTATGTATCGAAAGAGGTAGAGGTAACGATTGCTACTGAAAGCAAACAGGCCGCTCGTCCGGAACCGGGCAAGATGCTGCCACAGGTGAAGAACGTGATTGCGGTATCTTCCGGAAAAGGAGGAGTAGGAAAGTCTACCGTAGCAGCCAATCTGGCTGTGGCATTGGCTAAGTTAGGCTATAAGGTCGGTCTGCTGGATGCCGATATTTTCGGTCCTTCTGTGCCGAAGATGTTCCAGGTGGAAGATGCCCGTCCGTATGCTGAAGAAGTAGGCGGACGCGATTTGATTGTGCCGGTAGAGAAATACGGCATCAAGTTGCTTTCCATTGGTTTCTTTGTAGACCCAGACCAGGCTACACTCTGGCGTGGAGGTATGGCCAGCAACGCCCTGAAGCAGTTGGTGGCAGATGCCAACTGGGGTGATTTGGACTATTTTGTATTGGATACGCCTCCGGGCACCAGCGACATTCACCTGACTTTGTTGCAGACATTGGCCATTACGGGAGCCGTGATTGTCAGCACGCCGCAGCAGGTAGCGTTGGCCGATGCGCGTAAAGGTATCAACATGTACACCAACGACAAGGTGAACGTACCTATCTCGGTCTGGTGGAAAACATGGCCTGGTTTACTCCGGCAGAACTTCCGGAAAACAAATATTACCTGTTTGGTAAGGAAGGAACCAAGCGTCTGGCAGAAGAGTTGAATGTGCCGTTGCTCGGACAGATTCCTATCGTGCAGAGCATCTGCGAGAGTGGTGATGCAGGAACACCTGCTGCCCTCGACGAAAACTCCATGACCGGTATGGCCTTTATGGAGCTGGCACGCAATGTGGTGACACAGACTGAAAAGCGTAATGCCGAAATGGCTCCTACGGAAATCGTACATACGCATTGATATTTAAAAAATGTAAATAAGAGCGGTGGCAGAGAATGCGCACCGCTTTTTTTATGCCCTTTCCAGGCACTTTCTTGACGGGTTGTCGGGGTTGTCACCAGTTTTTTAAACTTTCTATATACAGGTGTGGAATAACTCTTAAGACTTGTTCCACACCCCGCGTATATATACTTTATAAAAATGCCTGCCAACCCCGACAACCCGTCAAGATTCGTCTTTTTCTCCTCCCTGAAGGGCCGTTTTTCTTGTCTTTCAAAACGCCCTTGCGTTCAAATCAAAACGCCCTTGCGTTTAAGATTAAACGTCCTTGCGTTTCAAGTCAAACGCACTTGCGTTTTAGATTGAACGCACTTGCGTTTTTTGCCTGCCGATTTGTTTAAAAATTCGAAATGGTTTTCAGTTGGATTTATATGTATGGGTTGCTCTCTACGTGGGCCGCATTTTAAATATAATAATCTTTAAATTCCAGTTTTAATTGGATAGGGTTGGAACGGGCAGCGCTGGCTAACTCGTGTTCTTCTTTCGGGTTGGATACCGACAAGCCTAACAGGCGGATAGGACGCTGACTGTAGTCCACACCTTTCAGCAGCCGTTTGGCCAGTGGAAGAATGTCGTCCAGGCGTTGGAGCGGCCGTTCCACACTCACACTGCGGGTGATTTGGGAGAAGTCGTCGAACTTCACTTTCAGCGTGAGGGTATTCCCTTTGAACTCTTTGGCTTTCAGCCGGTCGGTGAGTTCACGTGCCACATGATACAGTTCGATGATGAGTGACATTTCTGCCGAAAGATCTTTTTCTAATGTATGTTCACAGCCGATAGACTTGCGGATGCGTACAGCTTCTACCGGACGGTCGTCCATACCACGGGCAAAGTTGAAATAGATTAATCCGTTTTTCCCGAACTGCCGTTGCAGCATTTCCAACGAGCATTTACGCAGGGTCTCTCCGTTATAAATACCTAAGGTATGCATCTTTTTGGCCGTAATGGGGCCCACTCCCCAGAAAGCTTCAATAGGCAGCCGGCGGATAAACTCATCGGCCTGGTCGGGGTGAATGGTGCAAAGTCCGTCAGGCTTTCGGTAATCGGAGGCGATTTTAGCTAAGAATTTATTGTAGGATACACCGGCTGAGGCCACTAAATGAAGTTCCTGGCGGATACGTTGCTTGATTTCTTTGGCTATATCTACCGCCAATGGAATTCCTCTCTTGTTTTCCGTGACATCCAGAAACGCTTCGTCCAGCGAGATAGGCTCGATGAGGTCGGTATAGTCGTGAAAGATTTCATGTATCTGTGCAGACACGCTTTTGTAAACTTCCATCCGCCCTCCACGAAAATCAGTTGCGGACACAGTTTTTTCGCTTTCTGTGAAGACATGGCCGAACGTACGCCAAATTTGCGGGCTTCATAGCTGGCGGCAGCTACCACTCCCCGTTTCTCTGCATGCCCCACGGCGATGGGCTTTCCGCGTAGTTCCGGGTGGTCGCGCTGTTCGACCGACGCATAGAAAGCGTCCATATCAATGTGGATAATTTTTCGTTCGGTGTGCATGAATGAGTGGATAGCTTTTCTGCAAAAAAACAAAACATTCTTGGGATATCCTAAAAATCATTTGTATTTTTGCTGTTTGTAAAATGGTTTTGATGACTTTTTTGACAGCAAAAAATAAAGAAATATGATGAAAGATGAGATTAAGAAAGCCTGCGAGGTATTGCAGAAGGGGGAGTGATTCTTTACCCGACGGATACCGTGTGGGGAATAGGATGTGATGCGACGAATGAAGAGGCGGTGAAACGCGTTTTTGAAATAAAGCAGCGGGCTGACAGCAAGGCGATGCTGGTGCTGGTAGACAGTCCGGTGAAGGTGGATTTTTATGTACAGGATGTGCCTTCCGTAGCATGGGACTTGATTGAAATGACTACGAAACCTTTGACCATTATTTACGATGGAGCGAGAAATCTGGCTCCGAATCTGATTGCAGCCGACGGCAGTGTAGGTATTCGTGTCACTTCGGAGGAGTTTTCCAAACAACTTTGTTTCCGCTTCCGCAAAGCCATTGTATCTACGTCTGCCAATATCAGCGGACAGCCTGCACCGGCCGTGTTCAGTGAAATCACGGAAGAAATCAAGCAGGCGGTGGATTATGTGGTGGATTACCGTCGGGAAGAAACCGGTCACCCCAAACCGTCCAGCATTGTCAAATTAGGCAAAGGGGGCGTGGTAAAAATTATTAGAGAATAAATTTTTTCTTTCATGAAAGTTGTAGACGAGAAGAACAGCTTGCTCCAGGGCTTTCTCCGTTGGAGAGAAAGACATATAAAGGACAAGCAGTTGTATTGATTTTAAGCTTTTTAGTTGGAATCTGCACGGCGCTGGCCGCTTGTCTGTTGAAGTTCCTGGTAGAGTATATCAAGGAGTTCCTGACAGAAAACTTTGATTCTACAGGAGTAAACTGGTTGTACTTGGTGTATCCGGTGGTAGGTATCTTCCTGACCGGACTGTTCATTCGAAAAGTGGTGCGTGACGACATCAGTCATGGTGTGACCAAAATTCTGTATGCCATTTCGCGTAAGCAAAGCCGTATTAAGCGGCATAATGTATGGTCTTCTGTTTTTGCTTCGGCCATTACCATCGGTTGTGGTGGATCGGTCGGTGCCGAAGCGCCGATTGTGCTGACCGGTTCTGCCATTGGTTCGAATTTGGGCAGTATTTTCCGTATGGACCACAAGACGCTGATGCTGCTGGTGGGATGTGGAGCCGCCGGGGCGGTTTCGGGTATCTTCAAGGCACCGATTGCCGGTGTGGTCTTTACGCTGGAGGTACTGATGATTGACCTGACCATGGCTTCTTTGCTTCCCTTGCTGATTACCAGTGTGACGGCAGCTTCTGTTTCTTATCTGCTCACAGGTACGGAAGCCATGTTCCAGTTTCATCTGGATTATCCGTTCTCTTTGGAACGTATTCCATACGCCATTGCATTGGGCATTTTCTGTGGACTGGTGGCTGGTATTTTACCCGTTCCATGAACTGGATTGAGAATATTTTCCGCCGTTACAACAGTCCATATGTGAAATTCCTGATTGGAGGAGCCATGTTGAGTATATTGATTTTCCTGTTCCCGCCGTTGTATGGTGAAGGTTATGACACCATTTCCCTGTTGCTCAACGGACGGTCGAATGCCGAATGGGACACGGTAATGAATAACTCTCTTTTCTACGGAAATTCACAGCTGTTGGTGGTGTATTTGCTGTTGATTATCTTGTTTAAGGTATTTGCCTCGAGTGCGACCAACGGTGGTGGCGGTTGCGGTGGTATTTTTGCACCGAGCTTGTTCCTGGGATGTATTGCCGGCTTTGTGTTCTCCTATGTGTGCAATGAGTTCCAGTTGGGAGGTACATACATTCCGGAAAAGAACTTTGCCCTGATGGGAATGGCGGGACTGATGTCGGGCGTCATGCATGCCCCTTTGACCGGAGTCTTCCTGATAGCCGAGCTGACTGGTGGATACGGTTTGTTCCTGCCGCTGATGATTGTGTCAGTCTGCGCGTACCTTACTATTATCGTGTTCGAACCGCACAGTATCTATTCCATGCGTCTGGCGAAAAGTGGAGAACTGATTACGCATCATAAAGATAAGGCGGCTTTGACCATGATGAGCATGGAAACTGTCATCGAAACAGATTTTCAGGTGGTTCGTCCGGATATGGATTTGGCGGAGATGGTGAAGGCCATTTCAAAATCCGGCCGTAACCTGTTCCCGGTGGTAGATGTACGCAATGAATTGATTGGACTGGTAATACTGAACGACATTCGTAACATTATGTTCCGCCAGGAATTGTATCACAAATACCGGGTAGAGAATTTTATGGTCACCCCTAAGGCCTGCATTATTACGACAGATTCCATGGAAGACGTGATGGATAAGTTTGATAAGACGGGCTCCTGGAACTTGCCGGTGGTAGACGAAGACAACAAGTACATCGGTTTTGTATCCAAATCGCGTATACTTTCTACTTATCGTCAGGTGATGGTGGATTTTTCAGCAGAATAAACAACGAAAAGAAATATGGAGAAGAAAGATTTACGAATTGTATATATGGGCACTCCTGAATTTGCCGTAGAGAGTTTGAGGCGGCTGGTGGAAGGAGGCTATCAGGTGGTGGGAGTCATCACCATGCCCGACAAGCCGATGGGACGACATGGCAGCGTGCTTCAGCCGAGCCCGGTAAAGCAATATGCCGTGTCGCAAGGATTGAAGGTGCTTCAACCGGAAAAACTGAAGGATGAGAATTTCCTGGCCGAGCTGAGAGACTTGAAGGCAGACTTGCAGATTGTGGTCGCTTTCCGTATGCTGCCGGAGGTGGTATGGAATATGCCGCGCCTGGGTACATTCAATCTGCATGCCTCCTTGCTTCCGCAGTATCGTGGCGCAGCTCCTATCAACTGGGCGGTAATCAATGGGGAAACAGAAACAGGTATTACCACTTTCTTCCTGAAGCAGGAGATTGATACGGGCGAGATTATCGACCAGGTACGTGTGCCCATTGCAGATACGGATAATGTGGAGATTGTGTACGATAAGCTGATGCACTTAGGGGGAGACCTGGTAGTGAAGACAGTGGATGCCATTTTGGAAGGAAATGTGAAGACCATTCCACAGGAACAGCTGGCGGCAGCTACGGAACTTCGTCCGGCTCCTAAAATCTTCAAGGAAACTTGTCGTATAGACTGGCAGGCCGGAGTGAAAAAGGTATATGATTTTGTACGTGGTCTTTCTCCATATCCTGCTGCATGGACGGAATTGCATCAGGGTGATGCCGCTCCGCTGGCATTGAAGATTTTTGAAACGGAGAAAGTCTTTGTCGCACATAATCTGAAACCCGGCAGCATTGTAACCGATAAGAAGACGTATTTCCAGATTGCTTCTACCGACGGGTTTGTCAAAGTGCTGTCTTTGCAGCTGGCGGGTAAGAAACGAATGGAGGTAGCTGACTTCCTTCGCGGGTATCGCCACGTGGAAGATTCTTTCGTAGAATAAAAGAGTGTTATAATATTTATTTTTGCAGGGTGACGGTATGCGTGTCGTCACCCTCTTTGTTTTTATAAAGGATGCGGAATCCCTTAAAGGCTGAGTCCTGATATTGCGGAATGCTGGAAAGTGTAAAGGATACGACTCCCCAGAATGAGTTGATTTGCAGGTCACTTTCCGGGTTATGCCGTAACTCTACCGGCAGCAATCCGTTTTCATCCAGTTGAGCGTTTTGCGGAACCAGCAAGCTGATGCGATGGCTGATGTTGCTGTCGTTTCCTCCGATTTCATACTGGATATTCAGGTGTTCTTTACTGATACTGGAAGAAGTGATAACTATCGGGCGGTGCCGAAAGTCTCATCAAGAGCTGCATCTGTTTCGTCAGGAGTGACGATATTGGCGTCTTTGGTCAGCACTTTGTAAAGACTGATAATTTTTACTTCTTTATCTCCTGTGTTGTTTTGTTTGTCCTCGTTGAGAAATAAATTTCCAGTAAAACCCTTTGTCCTAAAATATTCACCTTCTTTTCAGTGAAGATGCCGGGGTTTGTAGGGAGTAAGGTGCCATAAGTGTCAGAGTCTATAGTAATTCGTTCGGTATTTATTACAGTCCCCAAAGTGGAAAAGCTTCCGCTGTTTGAGGATAGTAAAAGTGAATCTTCCTGCTCAAAAGAACAAGAAGAAAGTAATCCGTATAACAGAAATAAAACAGATAAGTTATGTATTTTGTACGTTTCATATTTTAGGTGGCTTTTACGTATAGATAAATAAAATGATTGAGGGATACTGCATCTTTTTTTGTTAAAAACATTTTAATGAAGATTTTAATTAGGAAAAGGTGCAGTATTTTGTGTGTTCATCATTTACTAACAAAAGCACGATAGGCTGAATATGACAGAAGAAGAATTGGCGTCGAAATGCAAGCTGGCGGATAATCAGGCTCGCAAGGAGTTGTACGAGCTGTATGGCGGTTCGCTGATGGCCATTTGTCTTCGTTATATAGGAGATCGGGAGGCTGCTGAGGACGTGTTGCATGATGGGTTTGTCCGGATTTTTCAATCCATCGGACAGTTTACTTATCAGGGCGTCGGTTCTTTGAAGGCATGGCTTTCGCGTGTGATGGTGAATGAGGCGTTGGGGTATTTACGGAAGCGCAATCAATTGGCCCAGCAGGAAGTCTTGATGGAGCAGTTGCCTGATACGGAAGAGGATGATGATGGTGTGGGAGATATTCCGCAGGCGGAGCTGATGAAGATGATTGCGGAACTTCCAGATGGGTATCGTACGGTATTCAACTTATATGTGTTTGAAGATAAGAGTCATAAGGAGATAGCCCAGCTGCTGGGAATAACAGAGCATACTTCTTCTTCTCAGTTTTATCGGGCAAAGACCTTATTGGCAAAGAAAATCAATGAATATAGAAAGAAATTATAGGCAATGAAGAGCGAGAAAGAATGGATTAATAACTTACGTAACCGGATGGAGGACTATTCCGAGCCTCTTCCTGAAGGCCTTTGGGACAAGTTGTCCAAGGAGCTGGAAGAGCCGAAGACTCCAAAGGTGATTCCGATATGGAGATGGTGGCAGGTAGCAGCGGCAGTGCTGGTCTTGCTGGTGTCTTCCTTGACGTACTGGTTCTGGTCTTCTCCAGAAGCGGACTTCCGTAATCAGGAACTGGCGGTGGAGGTGAAGAATACGCCTTTGCCAGCGCAAACTTCTTCTTTAGATGAACAAGTGGCTGAAGTAAAGCATGCTGAGCCTTTCCAGAAAGAACCTGTGGCTCTTTTAGCCAATGTTTCTTCTAAGAGATCTGCCGGAGAAGTGCCGGAAGAAATAGTAGAGGTAAACCCTGCTTCAGTTGCATTGGCCGAACAGGAGGAACCAATAGAGTCGGTTGAAGAAAAGGAGAGTGCAAGACCGCAAGAACTAGAAGAAACTAGTGCTGCCGAAAGAAGCCGGAAAGTGAAAGAGAGTCGCGCGGCTGACCGGGAACAGATGGAACGTAATGCCATGGCACTGAAAAATAAGTCGGATAAATCTTCAGGCTTTTCTGTGGGTGTTGGTGCTGGAAATACACCTTATAGCTCTTTGAATACATTTGATGGAATGGGAAGTTTTGTAGCCCGTTCGGCTTATTATACCTCCTCAGATTTGAATATGTCTCCGATAAATAATAACGGGCTGGCTTATAGTCAGGTGTTGTTGGAGAATGCCATACAGGCTCCTCAGACGACGGTAAAGCATCATATTCCTGTTACGGTAGGATTGACGGTAGCCTGGCAGTTTCATGAAGACTGGGCACTGGAAACGGGATTGAACTATACGTTGCTAACTTCTGATATTCGTTCCGGTTCTAAATCTTATGTAGAGGAAACGCAGAAATTGCATTATATAGGTATTCCGCTTAAACTGCATCGTTCCATCTGGAAAAATAACTGGCTTTCAGTGTATGCATCAGCTGGAGGAGTAATGGAAAAATGTGTATCTGGAAATTTGGAAACTGTGACTGTAACGAATGGAGGAAATCGTACGTCTGAAAATACTTCATTAGATGTAGATCCGCTTCAATGGTCTGTTACCGCAGCAGCCGGAGCACAGGTGAACTTTACTTCACGTTTTGGTTTGTATCTGGAACCGGGAATCGCGTATTACTTTGATGACCACAGTGGCGTGGAGACAATACGAAAGGAACATCCGTTCAATTTTAATCTGCAGCTGGGTTTGCGCTTTAATGTGACCAAATAAGTTTTTATAGTTGATTTATGAGAAAAGATGCTTATCTTTGTTGAAAAGAATCTGATTAACTAAAATAAATCGATGGAAAAAATTATGGTAGCTCCTTCCTTGCTCTCTGCAAATTTTGCTGATTTGAAGAGTGACCTGGAAAAATAAATCAAAGTGAGGCAGACTGGTTGCATCTGGACATTATGGACGGGGTGTTTGTACCCAATATTTCTTTTGGCTTTCCTGTGTTAAAGTATGTGGCGGAACTTAGTCAAAAACCGCTGGATGTACATCTGATGATTGTACAGCCGGAGAAATTCATTCAGGAAGTGAAGAAGTTAGGAGCCATGATGATGAATGTGCATTATGAAGCTTGTCCTCACTTGCATCGCGTCATTCAGCAGATTAGGGAAGCGGGTATGAAGGCAGGGGTTACGCTGAATCCAGCTACACCGGTCTCCGTGTTGGAGGATATTATCACAGAGGTGGATATGGTGTTGCTCATGAGTGTCAACCCGGGATTCGGTGGTCAGAAATTTATTCCTAATACATTAAAAAAGATTGAGCAACTTCGTGAAATGATAACCCGTAATGGGGCTTCTGCTCTTATCGAAGTGGACGGAGGTGTCAATCCGGAAAATGCTCCTTTGCTGCAACGTGCCGGAGCAGATGTGCTGGTGGCCGGCAGTTCTGTTTTTAAGGCGCCGGATATGATAAAAGCTATTCAGGAGTTGAAATATGTGGAGTAAGTATTGGGAACCTTACATTCTTTGATAGCGTACCCTTTGTTCCGGTTGACTATTTGTCTGGCAACCGGAATTTTTTATTCGACACGTTGTGGCCGGAAAATCTTTCATGGCAATATGGGGCTGCGATATGGCTGCTTTTTGTGGGAGTTTGCGGAGGAGTATTCTGGTTTTCCCGTTGGCGGTGGAGATGGCTTTTCGGTGGAGTGGCCGGAGGGGCTTTTTTCTTGTGGGGAGGAATATCGGTACTTCATCAAAGGGAAACGGTGCAATATAATTGGGATGGAGATCCCGCTATATATAAAGGTATAGTGGAAAGTGTGCCGGAAGTCAGAGGGAAGACACTTCGGGCGGAAGTGCGTGTGGAGATGCAGCGGTTGTCGGGTGACAAATGGAAAAGGGTAGACCGGAATATCCTTTTGTCGTGGATGCCGGACTCCCTGTCAAGTCCTTTAGCTTGTGGTGACAGTGTTTGTTTCTATGTAAAAGTTTCACGTCCTTTTTCTGAAAAGGAACTGACCGGATTTGATTATGGGGATTATCTTTTGCGAAAAGGTATTAGCGGAACGGCTTTGGCTTATGCTGGTAACTGGCGTTGTACGGGAAAGCCTCATTCTTTGTCTTTCATGCAGCGGGCAAAGGTGTGTCAGCAAAAGGTGGTGGATGTGTATCAAAGTTGGGGACTGGAAGAGGATGTACGGGCTGTGGTGTCGGCATTGACAATCGGAGAGAAAAGTGAGTTGACTCCTGAATTGAAAGCGGTGTACAGCGCGGCAGGTGCCAGTCACGTACTGGCGTTGTCGGGATTGCATGTGGGGATTTTTTCATGTATTCTTTTGTGGTTGTTTTATCCGTTGACTTATCTGAAGCACGGGCGCAAAATTCAGGCTTTGCTGGTTGTCTGCTTGTTGTGGGGCTTTGCCTTTATTTCCGGATTAAGCTCGTCGGTGGTGCGTGCAGTGGTGATGTATAGTTTATATACCTTGGCTTCATTTTGTTCGGAAGAGCGTTTTTCGGGTATGCATTCTCTGGTATTGGCTGCTTTCCTGATGTTGGTGTATAATCCATTCTTCCTTTTTGACATAAGTTTTCAGTTGTCCTTTGCTGCCGTATTTTCCATTCTGGTGTTTTATCCCTTGTTCTCGCGTAGCTTATGTATCAAAAATCGTGTGTTGCGTTATGTATGGAATACCCTCAGTCTGTCTATGTCGGCTCAGCTAGGTACGCTGCCTTTCATTCTGTATTACTTTGGAAGTTTCCCGACTTATTTTCTGCTGGCTAATTTGGTTGTAGTTATATTGGCTGGTGTAATACTGGTGCTGACGTTTGCTGCGTTATGCTTGGCTTCCGTCCCTATAGTGGGAAATACGGTGATTACCTTGTTGGAATGGGGTACTTTGATCTTGAATGAATCCATGCAGGGAGTACAGCAACTGGCCGGCTCTCAGATTACTTCCGTCTATTTATCATCTCCTCAAGCCTGTCTGCTGGCTGGAGTGATTATTTGCCTTTATCTTTGCTGGGCATCCGGAATACACCGCAAGGCTTCCGACTGGATTCGTTTATTGGCGGTTTGTAATCTGTTTGTGGCGGTGTCTTGTGTGGAATATGCAGGAGAAGCTCCGGAACAGTTGTATTTCTTTCGTTCGGAAGTCTACACCCGTAAGAAAGACTGTGTCTCCACCCATCGTTCTGAAACGGGGTTGTTGTGTATTCGAAATATGCATATTGCAGTGTTGAATGATGCCCGCTGGAGAACGTATGAGTCTTCATCGCGTTTCCCTTTGGAGTATGCATATATTTGTAAGGGATTTAAAGGGAGCCTTTTGCAGTTGGACAAACTATTTGCCATTCGGCAAGTAATTTTGGACAGCTCACTGAATGATGCTTTCCGTGAAAAGCTTATAAGGGAATGTCAATTACTTAAAATATCTTATACAGACCTTTCTGTTCAAGGTTCTTATTCCGTTGTGCTGTAGTTTATAAAAATAAATTTGTACTTTTGCTCCTTTCAAAAGTGTAAGTTTAAGAAAAAGAATATGTTGTCAAAAGTAATTCTTCAGGCCCATATTGATAAAGTTGAGACCTATTTTGACCGGGCTGATAAAGTGGTGATTGTGACCCATTTTTCTCCTGACGGAGATGCGCTGGGTTCTTCGTTGGGCTTGTATCATTTTTGTCTGTACATGGCAAGACCGTGAATGTGATTGTACCTAATGCATTTCCTGACTTTTTGCGGTGGATGCCTGGAGCAAAAGATATTATTCGTTATGATAAATACGCTGAGTTTGCCGATAGCTGATTGCTGAGGCAGATGTAATCTGTTGCCTTGATTTTAACGCATTGTCGCGTATTGACCGGATGGCAGATGCAGTAAGAGATGCACAGGGAAGAAAGGTGATGATTGACCACCATCTGAATCCGGAACCTTTTTGTCGGGTGACTATTTCACATCCGGAAATTTCTTCTACTTCGGAGTTAATCTTTAGATTGATATGCCGTCTGGGATGTTTTGATGACATTACTTTGGAAGGTGCAGAATGTATCTATACCGGAATGATGACGGATACGGGAGGCTTTACTTATAACTCCAATAACCGTGAGATTTATTTCATTATCAGCGAACTGCTATCTAAGGGTATTGATAAAGATGATATTTATCGTAAGGTGTTCAATACGTATTCAGAAGGACGTCTTCGCCTGATGGGGTATGTACTTTATGAAAAAATGCAGGTATATCCTCAGTTCCGTGCAGCTTTAATCTGTCTTTCAAAGGAAGAACAGGGCAAATTCCGTTATGTAAAAGGAGATACGGAAGGCTTTGTAAACATTCCTCTTCAGATGAAGGGAATTTGTTTTTCGGTATTCTTGCGTGAAGATACCGAGAAGGATATGATTAAGGTTTCGCTTCGTTCGGTAGGAGCATTCCCCTGTAATCAGGTAGCCGCTGAATTCTTCAATGGAGGTGGGCATTTGAATGCTTCCGGTGGAGAGTTTTACGGTACGATGGATGAGGCTGTAGACTTGTTTAAGCAGGCTTTGGTGAAATATGAGAGCTTGTTATTGAAAAATTAGTGAGAAATTTTTATTCTTGAACAATATTAGACATAATTGGACAAAATAGGAAGGATGTTTTTGAGACATTTTACTACATTTGCCCGTGTAAACATGCTTATTAAGATGAAAAAGAACTATTTGTTGTGGGCTGTAACTGCCTGATAATGTTGGCGCTGCAGAGTTGTAATAACGGAAAGACCTACGCTGAAATGAAGGAAGAGGAGGCAGATGCTATTAATAAGTACATTTTGGAAAATGATATAAAGGTGATTTCTGAAGCAGATTTTGCTGCGCAGGATTCTACTACGAAAGAAAATGAATATGTGCTGCTGGATGAAAGCGGAGTGTATATGCATGTAGACAATCGTGGGTCTGGTAAGGAGGTGCTGGGTGATGGTACCTATGATATATTAGCTCGTTTTGTTGAAGTGGCACTTCAGACACGGAGTGATTTAGGAATTACGGCCGGAGACACATTGCTGGCTAATTTTCATGTATCTAATCCTTCGTATACGATTAATGAAGAGATTTTTAGATTAACAATTAGCGGTGAATCTTATTCTGCTTCGTTTACTCGTAATGATTCTTATAGCATGTATGGCATGTATGGGACGCAATCTGTGCCTTCTGGTTGGTTGATACCATTTCGCTATCTGACACCAGGGCGAACAACTGATTCTGAAAAAATAGCACGTGTGAAACTGATCGTGCCGCATAGTCAGGGTACTTCTTCGGCTACGCAGTCTGTGTATCCATGTTTTTATGAATTAACTTATAATATGAAATAGAACAACCTAAAAACCTAAATAATTAAAACCTTTATTTATGACACTTATTAAATCTATTTCCGGTATTCGTGGCACTATAGGCGGCCATGCCGGCGAAGGATTGAATCCTTTGGACATCGTGAAATTCACTTCAGCGTATGCTACATTGATTCGTAAGACTACGACCAATAAATCAAATAAGATTGTAGTGGGCCGTGATGCACGTATCTCTGGTGAAATGGTGAAAAATGTGGTTTGCGGAACGTTGATGGGAATGGGATTCGATGTAGTAAATATCGGGTTGGCTTCTACTCCGACTACAGAACTTGCTGTAACTATGGAAGGAGCATGCGGTGGTATTATTTTGACTGCCAGCCATAATCCGAGACAATGGAATGCATTGAAGTTGTTGAATGAACATGGTGAATTCCTGAATGCGGCAGAAGGTAATGAGGTATTGCGTATTGCTGCTGCAGAAGAATTTGAATTTGCAGACATCGAACATATCGGTAAGTACCGTGAAGACAATACATACAACCAGAAACATATTGACAGCGTATTGGCGTTGAAATTGGTAGACGTAGAAGCTATCCGTAAGGCTAATTTCCGTGTAGCAATTGATTGCGTAAACTCTGTTGGTGGTGTGGTATTGCCTCAATTGTTGGAGCAGTTGGGCGTACAGCATGTGGAAAAATTGTATTGCGAACCGACTGGCGACTTCCAGCATAATCCGGAACCTTTGGAAAAGAACTTGGGTGACATCATGGGCTTGATGAAGAAGGGAACTTGTGATGTAGCCTTTGTGGTAGACCCTGACGTAGACCGTCTGGCTATTATCTGTGAGAACGGAGCTATGTATGGCGAAGAATATACACTGGTTACAGTAGCTGATTATGTATTGAAACATACTCCGGGTAATACAGTTTCTAACCTGAGTTCAACTCGTGCACTGCGTGATGTAACTCGTAAATACGGCATGGAATACAATGCTTCTGCAGTGGGTGAAGTAAATGTGGTAACCAAGATGAAAGCTACTAATGCGGTTATCGGTGGTGAAGGTAATGGTGGAGTGATTTATCCGGAATCTCACTACGGACGTGATGCATTGGTAGGTATTGCTTTGTTCTTGAGTCATCTGGCACACGAAGGAAAGAAGGTGAGCGAATTGCGTGCGACTTATCCTAACTATTTCATTGCGAAGAATCGTATCGACCTGACTCCGGAAACAGATGTAGATGCCATCTTGGCGAAGGTAAAAGAACTTTACAAGAATGAAGAAATCAATGACATCGACGGTGTGAAGATTGATTTCCCTGATAAGTGGGTTCACCTGCGTAAGAGTAACACAGAACCGATTATTCGTGTGTATTCAGAAGCTTCTACAATGGAAGCTGCTGATGAAATCGGTAAGCAGATTATGGACATTGTATACAGTCTGGCTAAATAAGAAGAGCGTTAGCACATTCTTTTGAAAATAAAATGAATTCCGGAATGAAATAAAGCGGTTAGCTGGTTTTCATTCCGGAATTTTTTGTGAATGTGTGATAGAGAAAATGTGTGTAGGGGTTATTCCTTTTCAGATTCTTCTGAAGAAATGGGAGCTAATTCTGAATGTAATGCCGATTCTTTTTGTGGTGAACCAATAGGGGACGAGTTTTCTTCTGACGAGAAACCAGCATGGAATAATGCGTAAAAGAAGGGCAGAATAACTTTTTGAGTTTCCATAATGCGTTGTTTTTAGGGGTTTGTAATGAAAACGCCAAAATGCGAATATCCCCCTATTGGGGAAATGTTAAATAATCTAATCGTCTACCCATAGCAGGTCGCTCATGATTCCATCAGAAATAAATATCCCTTTTTCTGTGAGCTTCATAATGTGATTGTCGAGTGTCAGGAATCCTTGTTTCAGATGGGGAGAAGCCATGCGCATGCAGTAATCAAATAAGGTTTCTCCAAATGTTTCTTTCAGTATATGGGTGGGGATGCCGTAAGTAGTGCGCAGGCGGGTAATGATAAAGTCATTATAGCGCGTATACAGATCAAGCTCTTCCTTTTCCTGATAAGGCGTTCCTTTTTGAATACCTTGTATATACTGAGAAAGGGAAGCTACGTTCCATTGTCTGGAAATTCCGTCGTAGGAATGGGCAGAAGGACCGCAACCCAGGTATTTTTTGCCTGTCCAGTAACTGGAGTTGTGGCGTGAATGGAATCCCGGGCGGCAGAAATTGGATATTTCATAATGTTCATATCCGTTACTCTTGAGGGTATGTATCAATCTTTGAATAACGAGACACTCAAATCTTCATCCGTTTCTTCCACTTGATGTGCTTCTTTCAAGTTCCATAAAGGAGTACCTTCTTCATAAATCAGGTGATAGGCTGAAATATGCTCCGGACGCATCTGAAGGGCTGTTTGAAGGTCTTTCTGCCAATCCTCCAAAGTCTCTCCCGGTAGTCCGTACATCAAGTCGATACTGATATTCTGAAAACCGGCTTCTCGGCAATGTTGGTATGCTTGTTGAGCCTGAGCAGCCGTGTGCCGGCGGTGAAGCAGACGAAGAGTATCTTCCTTGAAGGTTTGTATACCCATGCTTAACCGGTTAAACGGGAGGGTACGCAGCATGGCTATGTATTGAGGTGTCAGGTCGTCGGGATTTGCTTCAATCGTAATTTCGGCTTTTGGGTTTATGGTATATATCTTATAGATGGTTTCGAAAAGTTGGATGAAATCTTTTTCTTCTAATTGTGAAGGCGTACCTCCACCAAAGTAGATGGTGTCAATAATTTCTCCATCCAGATAGTCTTTCCGCAGCTCAAGTTCTTTGGATAGAGCCTGTACGTATGTGCTTTTTTTATCATTTTCTGTCGTAGAAAAGAAGTCACAGTAAATGCAACGTCGTTTGCAAAAAGGGATATGAAGATAGATGCCAGCCATAATTAATCTACTGTAAGAAGTTGTTTTACGGGTGTAAAGATACGGATAATTTATGGGAGGAAAGAAGGAATGCAGATTTTGTATGTCTGAAAACATAGTTTAGTAACACGAAACTTTTTATTGTTTTTCTGAATTATAATCTCTAATTTGCGCTTCGTTAAAAAATAAGAGATATGAAAAGCATATCCTTTCGTTACTAAACTAAATCTTGAAATACCATGAAAGTATATCAGACAAACGAAATCAAGAACATTGCCCTTCTCGGTAATGATGGCTCAGGTAAAACCACTCTCACAGAAGCTTTGCTCTATGAGAGTGGTATTATAAAACGTCGCGGAAGAATTACTGCCAAGAATACGGTGAGTGATTATTTCCCGGTAGAGCAGGAATACGGATATTCGGTATTTTCTACTGTGTATCATGTAGAATGGAACGGAAAGAAGTTGAATATTATCGACTGTCCGGGAAGTGATGACTTCGTGGGAGCTGCCATTACCGCATTGAATGTGACTGATACAGCCATCTTGTTATTGAACGGGCAATATGGTCCGGAAGTGGGTACACAGAATCACTTCCGTTATACTGAAAACTGGGTAAGCCGGTGATTTTCCTGGTAAACCAGTTGGATAGTGAAAAATGCGATTTTGACCATGTGCTTGAACAGTTGAAAGAAAATTATGGTTCTAAAGTTGTTCCGGTTCAGTATCCGCTCAGTACAGGACCCGACTTCAATTCGTTGATTGATGTACTTTTAATGAAGAAATATTCTTGGGGACCGGACGGCGGTGCTCCAACTATTGAAGACATTCCGGCAGAAGAAATGGAAAAAGCGCAGGAATGGCATAAGACGCTGGTGGAAGCTGCGGCTGAACACGACGAAAGTCTGATGGAGAAATTCTTTGAATCTGAATCGCTGACAGAAGATGAAATGCGTGAAGGTATTCGTAAGGGATTGGCTGCCAGAGGTATGTTCCCGGTATTCTGTGTATGTGCAGGTAAGGACATGGGCGTGCGTCGCTTGATGGAATTCTTGGGCAATGTGGTACCGTTCGTGGATGAAATGCCGGTAGTTCACAATACACGTGGTGTTCCTGTTCCTCCCGATCCGAATGGTCCTACTTCACTTTACTTCTTTAAGACAGCTGTGGAACCTCATATCGGAGATGTACAGTACTTTAAAGTAATGAGTGGTGTGGTGCATGAAGGCGATGATTTGAGCAACGCAGACAGAGGTTCGAAAGAACGTATGGCACAGCTTTATGTATGTGCAGGTGCCAACCGTGAAAAAGTAGACGAACTGCGTGCGGGAGATATTGGCTGTACAGTAAAATTGAAAGATGTGAAGACGGGCAATACCTTGAATGGCAAGGATTGTGAGAACCGATTCAATTTCATTAAATATCCGAATCCGAAGTATACGAGAGCTATCAAGCCGGTAAATGAAGCCGACACAGAAAAGATGATGGCTGTGTTGAACCGTATGCGTGAAGAAGACCCGACTTGGATTGTAGAACAGTCTAAGGAATTGCGTCAGATTCTGGTACACGGTCAGGGAGAATTCCATCTGCGTACATTGAAATGGCGTCTGGAAAACAACGAAAAGTTGCAGATTCAGTTCTATGAACCTAAGATTCCATATCGTGAAACAATTACTAAGTCGGCTCGTGCAGACTATCGTCATAAGAAACAGTCGGGTGGTGCCGGACAGTTTGGTGAAGTTCACTTGATTGTAGAACCTTATTATGAGGGTATGCCTGCTCCGGAAGTCTACAAGTTCAACGGTCAGGAGTATAAGATGAACGTGAAGGGTACGGAAGTAATCGACTTGGAATGGGGTGGTAAGCTCGTATTTGTCAACAGTGTGGTTGGTGGAGCAATTGATGCCCGTTTCATGCCGGCTATTTTGAAAGGTATCATGAGTCGTATGGAACAAGGACCGCTGACTGGTTCATACGCACGTGATGTACGTGTTATTGTGTACGACGGTAAGATGCACCCAGTAGATTCAAATGAAATTTCCTTCATGTTGGCTGGTCGCCATGCGTTTAGTGAAGCATTTAAGAATGCAGGCCCGAAGATTTTGGAACCGATTTATGATGTGGAAGTATTCGTTCCGAGTGATAAGTTGGGTGACGTGATGAGTGACATGCAAGGTCGTCGCGGTATGATTATGGGTATGACCAGTGAAAAGGGATATGAAAAGTTGAGTGCTAAGGTTCCATTGAAAGAAATGTCGAATTACTCTACAGCTTTGAGTTCATTGACTGGAGGCCGTGCTTCATTCATTATGAAATTTGCCAGCTATGAACTGGTTCCGACGGATGTACAGACCAAGCTGATGAAGGAATTTGAAGAGCAAGAAAAGGACGAAGCATAATATTAGTTGTGATTTTATAGATAAAAAGCCGTGTTTCTTAAAAGCACGGCTTTTTTTGTTTAACTTAGCTTAAACAAAACCCTCTATTTATTTGTTATTAATCTAAAATTCTATTATTTTTGTAATGTATAGCTGCTTGAAATAATAGATAGTGTAGATTTTATCAGGTAAAATTTGATTTATGGTTAATATACGACAAAATCTTATTTAAAGCTTGTTAATCTGTTAGCGTCGTATTTGTCAGGTTGTTAAATTTGTCCGTATGAAAAAATCGACTATTTGGATATTAGGAGTTGTAATGGGACTGTCTTTCTTGAGCTTGCTTTATTTGCAGGTAAGCTATATTGAGGAGATGGTCAAAATGCGGCGTAGTCAGTTTGAAGAGAATGTAAACCGCAGTTTGGGAAAGGCTGTGCATAACCTGGAACTGGTTGAAACAAAAAAATATCTGGAGAAAGATGTGGCAGCGCAGGAACGTGCAGCACTGTTGTCCAGACAATACCAGGAAAAGAATGATGCAGGCGAGAATGTGGTAGAACATCATCAGTATACGATTACCGCACCTGACGGTTCTACTTACTCTACTTTTGAGTTGAAGACCATTATGAATCGGCCGTCGAATGTGCCGAAGGTGGTCATATCTACAGGAAGAACTATTCCACAAACATCACGTGCATTGCAGGAGATTCTGAAAGAACGTTATGTGTATCAGCGTGCATTGCTGGATGAGGTGGTGTATAATATTCTTTATACGGCAAGTGACAAGCCTCTGAAAGAAAGAGTCAACTTTAAACAGCTTGACCACTTCCTGAAAACAGAACTGTTTAATAATGGCATCGATATTCCTTATCATTTTTCGGTGACAGACCGGGATGGGAAAGAGGTGTACCGTTGTTCAGATTATGTGCATGACGATGAAAAAATCTATTCTCGTTTGCTCTTTGAAAAAGATCCTCCTGCTAAGATGGGTTTTGTGAATATTTTCTTCCCCACACTGGATAATTACATATTCAGTTCAGTGAAGTTTATGATTCCATCCATCATCTTTACGGTGGTGTTGCTGATTACGTTTATTTTCACGATTTACATTATTTTCCGTCAGAAACGCTTGACTGAAATTAAGAATGATTTCATCAACAACATGACGCATGAGTTTAAGACTCCGATTTCTACCATATCGTTGGCTGCCCAAATGTTGAATGATCCGGCAGTGGGTAAATCGCCTGTGATGTTTAAGCATATATCAGGAGTTATCAATGACGAAACGAAGCGTTTGCGTTTTCAGGTAGAAAAGGTATTGCAGATGTCTATGTTTGAACGGCAGAGTGTGACACTCAAGAAAAAGGAAATTGATGCACATGAGTTGATTAATGGAGTGGTGAATACCTTCCGTTTGAAAGTAGAGAAAAACAATGGTACGCTGGAGGCGGAATTGAATGCGCAGGATCCGGTGATTTTTGTGGATGAAATGCATTTTACCAATGTGGTATTTAACTTGCTGGATAATGCAGTGAAATATAAGAGTCCGGATCGTGATATTGCCTTGAAAATCCGTACATGGAATGAAAACGGAAAGCTGTGTATTTCAGTGGAAGATAACGGTCTTGGAATCAAGAAAGAGAATTTGAAAAAAATATTCGATAAGTTCTATCGGGTTCATACTGGAAACTTGCATGATGTGAAAGGTTTTGGACTTGGGTTGGCTTATGTAAAGAAGATAATCGCAGACCATAAAGGCTCTATCCGGGCGGAAAGCGAATTGAATGTAGGAACAAAATTTATAATTACTATACCATTATTTAAAGAAGAATAAGATATGGATGACAAATTGCGTATTTTGCTGTGCGAAGATGATGAGAATCTTGGCATGCTTTTGAGAGAATATTTACAGGCAAAAGGTTACAATGCAGATCTTTTTCCAGATGGAGAAGTTGGATTCAAGGCTTTTCTGAAGAGTAAATATGATTTGGTGGTAACAGACGTAATGATGCCAAGAAAAGATGGTTTTACTTTGGCACAGGAAATCCGTCAGGCAAATGCGGAAGTTCCTATTATTTTCTTGACAGCTAAAACACTGAAAGAAGATATTCTGGAAGGATTCAAGATTGGTGCGGACGATTATATTACAAAGCCTTTCAGTATGGAAGAGCTGACATTCCGTATTGAAGCTATTTTGCGTCGTGTACGTGGAAAACGTAACCGTGAAAGTACAGTGTACAAGATTGGTCGTTTTACTTTTGATACTCAGAAACAGATTCTGTCAATTGGTGACAAGCAGACTAAGTTGACTACGAAAGAATCTGAATTGCTGGGCTTGCTTTGTGCACATGCAAATGAAATTCTTCAGAGAGACTTTGCTTTGAAAACTATCTGGATTGACGACAATTACTTCAATGCAAGAAGTATGGATGTGTATATCACAAAATTGCGTAAGCACCTGAAAGAAGATGATTCAATTGAGATTATCAATATTCACGGAAAGGGATATAAATTGATTACTCCGGAAGGTGAATAAAGACTTTTCGGAAGTGAGCAATAAAAAAAGCTGAATGTTTAATTCAGGCTTTTTTATTGCTGTTGATTGAAAAAATCAATCTGTAATTCTTTTGTTCAGGATGATATATGAAATCAATCCGGCAACAACGAGCAACAAAGAAACTCCCAATACTGCGTTGTTGTTCACATTACCTGTTGCATAGCTTGCAATGAGAATCACAGCACCGATGATAACCAATATCACTCCTAAATTCTGTAATAAGCTTTTCATGTGTGTCTTCTTTTTTATGGTTTATTTATTCATGGTTACAAATTAAAGCATAATTCTTTTATCCAAAAAATTATTTCGTGAAAAAAAACGGAAATTTGAGCATATATATAAGCCGTTTTATAAAAGCTTGACAAATGAAATGATTTTTATGCTTCTTGCTGAGGGTAACAAGTCTGAATCATTCCACTTTTTTAGTCTTTTGTGTTGGTAAATATTTTCCGAAGCACTTCCTGGCTGATTCTTAATTCCTCCAATGTAAGTCCGTGTAAGGCTTCTTTTAGTGTCTTGTTGGCGATGAAACGCGCTTTTTCTTCTAATTTCTTTCCATTTTCTGTCAGGTGAATTTTATTGGTCCGACGGTCTTTTTTGTCGGGCACTCGTATAACCAGATGTTGTCTTTCCATGTTGTCAATCAGTCGGGTCATGCTGGGCTTATCTTTAAAAGTGGCGTTGCACAACTCCTGCTGGGTAACTCCATCCTTTTCCCAAAGGTAGAGTAGCACGGTCCATTGCTCCGGTGTAATTTCCATGTCATTTAATCGGAAATTCCGGCTCAGCTTTCTGTTAATGGCAGCCGATACTTTTCCATTTAAAATGGCAAATATCAGTTGAATGTCAAAATTGAATTGTTCTATCATGTAATTATTGTTTAAACAACTTTGCAAATATACGACATTTCACCTATATATAAAGTAGAGAAAAGAGAGTTTGGAAGATAAATATCTCTTTTTTAAGAATCTTTATTGCATAAATATATGGGAAGTCTTGGTTTCTTAATTGAAAAGTCGTACCTTTGTCGCGCAAATAAAAAATCATTATTAATTAATTTAATTAACGAATAGTATGAATCAATACGAAACCGTTTTCATTTTAACTCCCGTTTTGTCTGATGTTCAGATGAAGGAAGCGGTAGAGAAGTTCAAAGCTATCCTTACTCAGGAAGGTGCGGAGATCATCAATGAAGAAAACTGGGGATTGAAAAAATTGGCTTACCCAATTCAGAAAAAATCTACAGGATTCTATCAACTGATTGAATTCAAAGCAGAACCGTCTGTAATCGAGAAGCTGGAAGTTAACTACCGTCGTGACGAACGTGTAATCCGTTTCTTGACTTTCAAGATGGATAAGTACGCTGCAGAATACGCTGCTAAGAGAAGAAATGTAAAATCAACTAAAAAGGAGGAAAACTAATCATGGCACAGCAACAATCAGAAATCAGATATTTAACTCCGCCTTCAGTAGACGTTAAGAAGAAAAAATACTGTCGTTTCAAAAAGAGCGGTATTAAGTACATCGACTACAAAGATCCTGAATTCTTGAAGAAATTCTTGAACGAACAGGGTAAAATCCTTCCGCGCCGTATTACAGGTACTTCATTGAAGTTCCAGCGTCGTATTGCGCAGGCTGTTAAGAGAGCTCGTCACTTGGCTTTGCTGCCTTTCGTAACTGATATGATGAAATAATAAAGGAGGAATAAGAATATGGAACTGATTTTGAAAGAAGACGTAGTTAACTTGGGCTACAAGAATGATATTGTAACCGTTAAGTCAGGTTATGGTCGTAACTATCTTATTCCGACAGGCAAGGCAGTTATTGCTTCTCCGGCTGCTAAGAAAATGCTGGCTGAAGAGCTGAAACAGCGTGCTCACAAACTGGAAAAGATTAAAAAAGATGCTGAAGCTGTTGCTGAATCTTTGAAGAATGTATCTTTGAAGATCGCTACCAAAGTTAGCGCTACCGGTGCTATCTACGGTTCAGTTAACAACATTCAGATTGCAGAAGAACTGGCTAAATTGGGTCACAACATCGATCGTAAGATCATCGTTGTTAAAGACACTGTAAAAGAAGTTGGTCAGTACAAAGCTATCATCAAACTTCACAAGGAAGTTTCTGTAGAAATTCCTTTCGAAGTTGTTGCAGAAGAAGCTTAATTTGCTGTCTGTAGATACTTAATAGAGCGAGGATGTGTTGGTTTCAACACATCCTCTTTTTGTTTTCCGCAAACCCGGATCTTTTTGGATGCGGACCTTTCCGCTGCCGCCTGTCCGGAAACCTGCGGAGGCAGAAGGAGAGGATTCCGAAAAGGATAAGCGTATCATTCTGAATGATTTTGGGATTTTGTTGTTCAGTTGTCGGAAATAAACTATCTTTATAGCCTAATATTGGAGTTTGGTTATGGTTATAAAAACAATTCTTGATACAGACTTATATAAGTTTACGACATCCTATGCTTATATCAAGCTATTTCCTTATGCGATGGGAACCTTTACGTTCAAGGAACGTGACGATACGGAGTATACGGAGGGATTCCTGCAGGCCCTGAAGAATGAGATTCAGAACCTGAGTGTGGTGGCCCTGACTGCTGAAGAACGTGATTACATGAGCCGTCACTGCCGTTTTCTGCCGCCGGTTTACTGGGAATGGCTTTCTTCTTTCCGTTTTGATCCGGCCCGCATCAATGTCTATCTGGATGAACAGCGTCATTTGCACCTGGAAGTGACTGATTATATGTATAAGGTGACTCTGTATGAAGTTCCCCTGCTGGCCATTGTTTCCGAGATCAAGAACCAGTTCCTGAACCGCTTTCCGGATAAGGAATCCATTCTTCAGCGGCTGGCAGGCAAGGTTGATCTGTCGAACGAAAACGGGATGCCTTTCTCTGAATTCGGGACACGGAGACGTTTCTCTTTCGAAGTTCAGGATATGGTGGTAGGCTATCTGAAGGAACATGCGTGCTTCTGCATGGGAACGTCTAACTGTTATCTGGCCATGAAGTACGACATGCGTCCTATGGGAACACATCCCCATGAATGGTTCATGTTCCACGGCGCCAGTTCGGATACAAGCATGCCAATTATATGGCACTTGAAAACTGGGTAAATGTCTATGACGGAGATCTGGGTACGGCGCTGTCGGATACTTATACGTCTGATTCGTTTCTGTCCAATTTCAGCCGGAAACAGGCTAAGCTGTTTGACGGTGTACGGTGCGACTCCGGCGATGAGTTTGAGTTTATTGACCGCCTGATTGCCCGCTACAAGGAGCTGGGTATCGATCCGACTACGAAGACCATTATCTTCAGCAATGCGCTTGATTTTGAGAAGGCCCTCAAGATATTCCAGTATTGTCAGGGTAAGATCCGCTGCTCGTTCGGCATCGGTACGAACCTGACGAACGACACCGGTTACCAGCCGTCGAATATTGTCATGAAGCTGTCGCGTTGCAAGATGAATGTCAATCAGGAGTGGCGTGAATGCGTCAAGTTGTCTGATGATATGGGAAAACACATGGGAAGCAATGCGGAAGTGGAAGCCTGTCTGTATGAACTGAGACTTGCTTCAGAGAATTGACTCATATGATCTTTTTGACACTTTGACGATCTGGACCTCTGAGAATCCTTTCTTTGTGCAGTGCCTTCTGGGCGAAAGAAAAGAACGGAGCGAAAAGAAGAGTATGTAATTGTATATTAGTGTATTACCTCGCATTTTAACACTTCTGTCGTCTTCATTCCGGTAAGAAAAAGACGTTTTTCTTCCTTCGGACGGCAGAAATCAGGACAACGGGCAGACGATTCAGCCGAAACGTCTGCCCGTTTTGCCTGAATCGGGCCGATATTTGGGCAAAACGTCGGCTCGTTCTGCCTGATTTGATTAGTCGATTTCGGTCGGATGACCTGTTTTTGGCCCAAATTGCCTGATTTCTGTGCCAATTTTGGCTTTTCTTGTTTAATTTCTTCTCTGGAGTCACCATTATATATAAAGGCCTGGTTAGTAAAAAGCGCCTGAATGTATTAATTTGAATGAATAGAGGCTGTATTTCTTTCATTTTGATAAAACGGCAATTTTATCGGATGATGAATTTTCTGATAAACTTTGTTGATGGTGACAAATTATTATGGAATGAATGAAAAAAGTTTTATTTTTATTTTGATGTTCGGAAATAATACATACCTTTGCAACGTCTTAAAGAAAAAAGTGACTTTTATGAATGCAACGTTTCTACATATTTTGCTGTGCGGTCTGATTAATCTGCTGGAAAAACCGGTGGGGAAGTGAGTCGTGCATGTAACTGAGGTTGCAGTCAAAATAGGAAAAAGCCTTTCTCACTTCCCGGTGTGAAAGGCTTTTTCTTTATCAGTCGGTAATTAAAAATAAAAATGAAGATATATGAGTGACAGATTATTTATTTTCGACACCACATTGAGAGATGGTGAACAAGTACCGGGATGTCAGTTGAACACGGTAGAAAAGATTCAGGTAGCCAAACAGTTGGAAGCTTTGGGAGTAGATGTTATTGAGGCTGGATTTCCGATTTCCAGTCCGGGCGATTTCAATTCTGTCATTGAAATTTCGAAGGCTGTTACCTGGCCGACCATTTGTGCGCTGACCCGTGCGGTGCAGAAAGATATTGATGTGGCGGCCGATGCCTTGAAGTTTGCCAAGCATAAACGGATCCATACAGGTATCGGTACCTCGGATTCCCACATCAAGTATAAGTTCAATTCCACCCGCGAAGAGATCATCGAGCGTGCGGTAGCTGCCGTGAAATACGCCAAGCGTTATGTGGAAGACGTTGAATTCTATGCGGAAGATGCAGGACGTACCGAAAATGAATACCTGGCCCGGGTGGTGGAAGCCGTTATCAAGGCAGGTGCCACGGTAGTCAATATTCCGGATACTACGGGCTACTGTCTGCCGGAAGAATATGGTGCGAAAATCAGATACCTGATGGAACACGTGGACGGCATTGACAAGGCAATTCTTTCCACTCACTGTCACAATGACCTGGGAATGGCGACTGCCAACACCATCAGCGGTGTGCTGAACGGAGCGCGTCAGGTGGAAGTTACGATGAACGGTATCGGCGAACGTGCCGGAAACACTTCTCTGGAAGAAGTGGCCATGATTCTTCGCTGTCACAAGGATATCGACATCGATACGAACATCAATACCCAGAAAATCTATTCAACGAGCCGTATGGTATCCAGCCTGATGAACATGCCTGTCCAGCCGAACAAGGCCATTGTGGGCCGTAACGCCTTTGCCCATTCTTCCGGTATCCATCAGGACGGTGTGCTGAAGAATGTACAGACTTACGAGATTATTGATCCGAAGGATGTCGGTATTGACGATAATGCCATCGTACTGACTGCCCGCAGCGGACGTGCCGCGCTGAAGCACCGTCTGCATGTACTGGGGCTTGAGATGACACAGGAAAAACTGGACAAGGTGTACGAGACTTCCTGAAGCTCGCCGACAAGAAGAAAGACATCACGGACGATGACATTATGGTGCTGGCAGGTGCAGACCGCAATGTGAACCATCACATCAAACTGGAATATCTTCAGGTGACCAGTGGAGTGGGAGTGCGCTCGGTGGCCAGTCTGGGACTGAACATCAGCGGCGAACACTTTGAAGCCGCAGCTACGGGTAACGGTCCGGTAGATGCTGCGATCAAGGCCGTGAAACAGATCATCAAGCGTCAGATGACCCTGAAGGAATTCACGATCCAGGCCATCAGCAAGGGAAGTGATGATGTGGGTAAAGTACACATGCAGGTGGAATACGACGGACAGATGTATTACGGATTCGGTGCCAACACCGACATCATAGCTGCTTCCGTGGAAGCTTATATTGATTGTATCAACAAATTCAGAAAATAAAAACATGAATACATTATTTGACAAGATTTGGGATGCCCATGTGGTGCAGGAGGTAAAAGAAGGCCCTACACAATTATATATTGACCGTCTTTATTGTCATGAAGTGACCAGTCCGCAGGCTTTTTCCGGGATGCGTGCCCGTGGCCTGAAGTGTTTCCGTCCGGAGCGTATCTACTGTATGCCCGACCATAACACGCCGACACACGATCAGGATAAGCCCATTGAGGATCCGGTTTCGAAAGCACAGGTGGATGCCCTGGCCAAAAATGCGGCCGATTTCGGGCTGACTCACTTCGGAATGATGGACAAGCGGAACGGAATCATCCACGTGGTAGGTCCGGAACGCGGACTGACTTTGCCGGGAATGACCATTGTCTGCGGGGACTCCCATACTTCCACTCACGCGCGATGGGCGCTGTGGCGTTCGGTATCGGAACCAGTGAAGTGGAAATGGTCATGGCTTCCCAGTGTATTCTTCAGGCACGGCCGAAGACCATGCGTATTACCATCGACGGCCAGCTGGGTAAAGGCGTAACGGCCAAGGACGTGGCGCTTTACATGATGTCGAAGATGACCACCAGCGGGGCTACGGGTTATTTCGTGGAATATGCAGGCGAAGCATCCGCAGCCTGACTATGGAAGGACGACTGACACTCTGCAACCTTTCGATTGAAATGGGTGCCCGCGGCGGTATGATCGCTCCGGATGAAGTCACTTTCGAGTACATCAAAGGACGCGAATATGCACCCAAAGGCGAGGAATGGGACAAGGCGGTAGCTTATTGGAAGACCTTGAAGAGCGATGACGATGCCGTATTCGACAAGGAAGTGCGCTTCGATGCAGCCGACATTCAGCCGATGATCACCTATGGAACCAATCCGGGTATGGGCATGGCCGTCACTTCGCATATCCCGACAACGGAAGGCATGAGCGAAGTGGAAAAAACATCTTTCGTCAAATCCATGCAGTATATGGGCTTCCAGCCGGGCGAGTCTTTGCTGGGCAAGAAGATTGACTATGTCTTCCTCGGTGCCTGTACCAATGGCCGTATCGAAGATTTCCGCGCTTTCACTTCGCTGGTGAAAGGCCGGAAGAAAGCAGCTCATGTGACCGCATGGCTGGTTCCCGGTTCCTGGATGGTGGACGCACAGATCCGTGAGGAAGGGCTCGACAAGGTATTGGCTGAAGCCGGTTTCGAGATCCGTCAGCCCGGATGCTCAGCCTGTCTGGCCATGAACGACGACAAGATTCCTGCCGGAAAGTATTCGGTTTCTACCAGCAACCGTAACTTTGAGGGCCGTCAGGGACCCGGTTCCCGCACTTTGCTGGCCAGCCCGTTGACGGCTGCCGCTGCTGCCGTGACCGGAGTAATTACGGATCCCCGTGAATTGATGTAATGATGCATACTTATTAATCCGAAAACAAATGAAACAGAAATTCAATATCATAACAAGCACCTGTGTGCCCCTTCCTTTGGAAAATGTGGATACCGACCAGATCATTCCGGCCCGTTTCCTGAAGGCAACGACCCGCGAAGAGAAATACTTTGGCGACAATCTGTTCCGCGACTGGCGCTACAATGCCGACGGAACCCTGAACAAGGACTTTGTATTGAACAATCCCCTGTATGGCGGATGCATTCTTGTGGCAGGCAAAAACTTCGGAAGCGGTTCAAGCCGTGAGCATGCGGCGTGGGCCATTGCAGGCTATGGATTCCGTGTCGTGATCTCCAGTTTCTTTGCGGATATCCACAAGAACAACGAGTTGAACAACTTCGTATTGCCGGTAGTGGTGAGCGAAGATTTCCTGCAGGAGCTGTTCCGCAGTATTGCTGCTGATCCGAAGACGGAAGTGGAAGTGAATCTTCCCGAACAGAAAGTGACCAACAAGGCAACCGGACGTTGCGAGACTTTCGAGATCAATGCCTACAAGAAGCATTGTCTGATGAATGGTCTGGATGACATCGACTTCCTGGTTGAGAATAAAGATAAGATTGCAGAATTTGAAAACCGCCGGGCCGGCCTTTAAGGCAGCCCGGTTCATGTAAAAGCCTATGAACCATCCGAAAATAGAAATAATGGATACCACCCTGCGCGACGGTGAGCAGACCAGTGGCGTATCGTTCGTGCCTCATGAAAAGCTGATGATTGCCCGTATGCTGCTGGAAGATCTGAAGGTTGACCGCATAGAGGTGGCTTCCGCACGTGTCTCGGACGGAGAGCTGAATGCAGTCCGGATGATCTGCGACTGGGCGGCCCGTCATGATTTGCTGTCGCGGGTGGAAGTGCTGGGCTTTGTAGACGGTGGGGTTTCAGCAGACTGGATTCATCAGGCGGGAGGCCGGGTGATCAATCTGCTGACGAAAGGATCGGAGAAACATTGCCGCTATCAGCTGAAAAAGACACTTGAAGAGCATGCCGGTGACATTCTGCAGGTTGTGGAATATGCCATACGTTGGGGATGGAAGTCAATGTCTATCTGGAAGACTGGAGTAACGGCATCAAGGATTCGCCTGAATATGTCTTTGGACTTATCGACCAGCTGAAGGACAGTGGAATCCGTCGGTTCATGCTTCCTGATACGCTGGGGGTGCTCAATCCTTTGCAGGTTATCGAGTATATGCGCAAGATGAAGAAGCGTTATCCCGATCTGCATTTCGACTTTCATGCGCACAATGACTACGATCTGGCGGTAAGTAATGTGCTGGCTGCCGTGCTGAGCGGAGTGAAAGGACTGCACACCACCATCAACGGTCTGGGTGAAAGAGCGGGAAATGCTCCGCTGGCCAGCGTGCAGGCGATCCTGAAAGACCATTTCCATGCCGTGACAAACATTGACGAAAGCCGGTTGAACGAGGTGAGCCGCGTGGTGGAATCTTATTCCGGTGTCGTCATTCCGGCGAACAAACCCATTGTGGGAAACAGTGTGTTTACCCAGGTGGCCGGAGTACATGCCGACGGAGACAACAAGAACAATCTCTATTGTAACGACTTGCTGCCTGAACGTTTCGGCCGTGTCCGCGAGTATGCACTGGGCAAGACTTCGGGAAAGGCAAACATCCGGAAGAATCTGGAACAGCTGGGACTGGAGCTGGATGATGAGTCGATGAAGAAGGTAACCGACCGGATCATTGAGCTGGGTGACCGCAAGGAGCTGGTGACTCAGGAAGATCTTCCTTACATCATTTCGGATGTACTGAAGCACGATGTAACCAATGCCCGTGTACGTCTGCTCAGCTATTTCGTGACGCTGGCGCAGGGACTGAAGCTATGGCGACACTCAGCATTGATATCAACGGAAGAGTCTTTCAGGAAAGTTCAAGCGGTGACGGTCAGTATGACGCCTTTGTCCGGGCGCTCCGCAAGATCTATAAAGGTACGCTGGGACGGACTTTCCCGATGCTGGTCAACTATGCGGTAACGATTCCTCCCGGAGGTCGTACGGACGCTTTCGTGCATACGGTCATTACCTGGAGTTATCAGGGCCGTGAGTTCCGTACGCGCGGACTGGACGCCGACCAGACGGAAGCTGCGATTAAGGCAACCATGAAAATGCTGAACATGATTGAAGAAGGTTATGCAGATCCCGTTCCGGCAGAATGAAGGGAATACAAAATAGAGTACAAACATTTTAAACGATAAAAAAAGATTATGGATTTTAAGATAGCAGTGTTGGCCGGTGACGGTATCGGACCGGAGATTTCGGTACAGGGAGTAGATGTCATGACGGCCGTTTGTGAGAAGTTTGGCCACAAGGTTTCGTATGAATATACCATTTGCGGTGCAGATGCCATTGATAAGGTGGGAGATCCGTTCCCCGAAGAAACTTATCAGGTGTGCAAGCAGGCAGATGCCGTTCTCTTTTCGGCCGTGGGTGATCCGAAGTTTGACAACGATCCGACGGCGAAGGTCCGCCCCGAACAGGGATTGCTGGCCATGCGCAAGAAGTTGGGACTCTTTGCCAATATCCGCCCGGTACAGACGTTCAAATGCCTGGTGCATAAGTCACCGCTGAAGGCTGAACTCGTGGACGGCGCTGATTTTCTCTGCATCCGCGAGCTGACAGGCGGCATGTATTTTGGGGAGAAATATCAGGATAACGACAAAGCATACGATACGAATATGTACACGCGTCCGGAGATTGAACGTATTCTGAAGGTGGGATTCGAATATGCCATGAAGCGCCGCAAGCATCTGACGGTGGTGGATAAAGCAAACGTGCTGGCTTCTTCACGCCTGTGGCGCCAGATTGCGCAGGAGATGGCTCCGCAGTATCCGGAAGTGACTACCGACTATATGTTTGTGGACAATGCTGCCATGAAAATGATTCAGGAACCGAAGTTCTTCGACGTTATGGTGACGGAGAATACTTTTGGTGACATCCTGACCGATGAAGGTTCCGTGATCAGCGGCTCAATGGGACTGCTTCCTTCGGCATCTACGGGCGAAAGCACTCCGGTATTCGAACCGATCCATGGCTCCTGGCCGCAGGCAAAAGGACTGAATATTGCCAATCCGCTGGCTCAGATCCTGTCGGTTGCCATGCTGTTTGAGTATTTTGACTGTAAGGAAGAGGGCGCACTGATCCGCCGGGCTGTAGACGCTTCACTGGACGCTAACGTGCGTACACCTGAAATTCAGGTGGAAGGCGGCGCCAAGTATGGTACGAAGGAAGTGGGTGCCTGGATTGTGGATTACATCCGCAAGGCCTGATCTTTTCAGCCGGTTTCCTGTCTGTGAAAAGTATTGCAGGCATCTGGAGGGAGGAGTCCCTGGCAGATGCCTGCAAAAAAAGTCTGATAACCGGAAGCAGTCCGGTGGGAGATTCAGAATTTTCTGACGCGGATGTGGCAGTAAGGTTCGCCTCCCGTCTTGTCATAATAATGCTGGTGGTAATCTTCGGCGGGCCAGAAAATAGTGGCCGGAGTCAGCCGGGTGTTTACTTCATATCCTTTTTCCCGCAGCAGGGCGATAACGGCTTCAGCCTGTTGCTTCTGTGCTTCATTCAGGTAGAAAATCTCGCTTCGGTATTGCGGACCGATGTCCGGACCTTGTCCGTCGGTCTGTGCCGGATCGTGGATTTCAAAAACAGTTTGCACAAATCGGTGTAGGTGGTCTCTTCAGCATCAAATTCCACGAGGGTAGCTTCGGCATGTCCTGTGGTGTGTGCCTTTACTTCCTGATACGTCGGGTTCTCTTTGTCACCTCCGATGTAGCCTACCTCAGAGCGGATCACTCCTTTAGCCCGCTCAAACTGATGTTGTGCTCCCCAGAAGCATCCGCAGGCGAAAATAGCTTTTTCCAGTTTCATGTTTGTTGTCTTTTTAGTTTGGTTCGGCGGACTGCAGCCGGCCGGAACGGAATGTTCGTACGGACAGTCCTTGGTCTAATGATTGTTCAAACTTACAAAAGTTTTTAATATCCGTGCCCCTTCGCAAATTATTCTGTTATCTTTACCTCCCGAATGAATATTTTCAAACTGATCCGAACATGAAGAAACTCTTTTTTCCGATAATGTTCCTGCTGGCGGCAGGCAGTATGCAGGCACAGACTTATAATGAATTGGTCGAAAAGGCGATGGACTATACGCTGAAGGACAGTCTGGTGCAGGCAGAACAGTTGTTCCGGCAAGCTTGAAGATGGAGCCGGGCAATGCACGCAATGCCTTGCTTTTTTCCAACCTGGGTACGGTACAGAAGCGTATGGGAAAGACTGATGAGGCCATTGAATCGTATACCATGGCCTTGAACATTACACCTTATTCTACAGCCATGCTGCTGAACCGGGCTTCGCTTTATCTGGACAAGGGGCTGACCGACAAGGCTTATCTGGATTATTGCAATGTGATTGATCTGTTGCCCGAGAACCAGGAGGCCCGGATGTTCCGTGCATACATCTACATGCAGCGGCGCCAGTATACGGAAGCCCGTATTGACTATAATGCGGTGCTGGCAAAGGATGTCAGGAATCTGACTGCCGTCTGGGACTGGTGATGCTGGATCAGAAAGAAGGAAAACTGACTCAGGCACTCAGTTCGATGAACCGTCTGGTGGATGATTATCCGAAGGATGTTTCGCTGCTGAAGATGCGGGCCAACCTGGAAGTTGAGATGAATCAGCCGCAGGCAGCCCTGCTTGATCTGGAAGAAGCTCTGAAACTGGATGCCAATGACCGCGAGGCATACGTCCAGATGGGCGATCTTTATCTGCAACTTCGCAAGAAGAAAGATGCACGGGAAGCTTACGAAAAGGCTGTTTCGCTGGGAGTGTCGCGCGGTGAACTCGAGGAACGGCTGAAAGAGTGCCGGTAATCCGGTGCCGGAATGTCCGGTTCCGCGTGCCGTTATCGGTTTTGCAGGAACCGGTTGATTACTTCCACAAAGTCTTTTCCGTAGCGGTCTTTCTTGAAGGCTCCGATACCGCTGACCTCTCCGAAGGCTTCGATGCTCTGGGGTTTCTGTGCAGCCAGCAGATGAAGTGTCTTGTCTGACAGGACGATGTAAGCAGGAATGGCCTGCTGGTCGGCGAGCCGTTTGCGCAGGATCCGGAGTTCTTCAAAGAGCTGCTCGTCTTCGTTTTCGTAGACAGCGGGAGTAAGGATCGGCAGAACCGGAGTTTCTGCTTTCCGCTTTCTTTTCCCGGTTTCACGCGGAGCGGTTTCTTCACGCTTGATGACTACCAGCTGGGCCCGTTCGTGACCGAACAGAACTTTTCGTCCGGCTTCCGTAATTTTCAGATGGTTGTTTTCATTGTATGCAATTTCAAAATATCCCAGGTTCAGCATCTGCAACAGGTAGTCCTGCCAGTCGCGTGACGGGATGTCTCTTCCGACGCCGTAGGTTTTCAGCTTGTCATAACCCCGGTCGATGATTTCCTGTGTGGCAGCTCCCTTCAGAATGTCGGTCAGTGTCCGTGTACCTATCTGCTGGTCGGTACGGGCAATGGCGCTCAAGGCTTTCTGTACGATGATGGTACCATCGAATCTTTCAGGCGGATTCCGGCAGACATCACAGTTCCCGCAGTCATGATCCATGGTTTCCCCGAAGTAGTTCAACAGAATACGCCGGCGGCAAATATCGGTTTCCGCATACTGCTGCATGCGGTTCAGTTTCTCAAGATTGATCTCCTGCTGGTTGCTTTCGGCAGCAAATTTGGACAGAAGAACAATGTCTCCGAAAGAATAGAATAATAAGGTGTCGCTGGGAAGACCGTCACGTCCTGCCCGGCCTATTTCCTGATAGAAGCTTTCGATGCTTTTCGGCAGGTTGTAATGAATTACCCATCTTACGTTCGATTTGTCGATACCCATGCCGAAAGCAATGGTGGCACAGACGATCTGTACCCGGTCATTGATGAAATCATCCTGTGCGGCATCGCGTGCAGCCGTACTCAGTCCGGCATGATAAACCGCAACATGCAGCCCGTGATCCTCAAGCATCTCAGCTACTTTTCCGTCGTGTTCCGGCTCATGCAGTAAATGATTCCGCTTTCTCCCGGATGACGGTCGATAAACTGAAGAATGCTTCTGATCTTTCTTTCTGCTGATAGCCCCGTTTCACCTCCAGACTGAGGTTGGGACGGTCGAAGGAAGAAATAAACACTT
>ENA-OQHA01000048-OQHA01000048.1-human-gut-metagenome-genome-assembly--contig:-NODE-48-length-59264-cov-6.494935_pt1 | contig 59264 bp, 62 predicted proteins | sample MGYA00242558_ERZ504707 | MGnify/ENA primary metagenome ERZ504707 (study PRJEB26092, sample SAMD00036197) | human gut metagenome | host: Homo sapiens | study: EMG produced TPA metagenomics assembly of... | reverse complement strand
CAAATATTTCAAGGATAAACGTTATCTGGAAGCAGCTAAACGTTCTGTGGGTTATTTGGAAAAAGAACTGATTTCGAAGGCAGATTATTTCTCTTCTACTTTGGATGCGAATTGTGAGGACAAAGAAGCGTCTTTATATGCTTCTACAGCTGCATATTATTTGGCTTTGGCAACGAAGGGACAAGAACGTGTACATTATGCGGAGCTTGCTAAGAAAGCGGCTTATTTTGCATTGTCATGGTATTATACCTGGGATGTTCCGTTTGCAAAAGGACAGATGCTGGGTGATATTGGCTTGAAGACTCGTGGCTGGGGAAATGTTTCTGTAGAAAACAACCACATAGATGTGTTTATTTTTGATTTTGCAGATGTGCTTCATTGGCTGTCTAAAGAGTTTAATGAACCTCGTTTTACAGCATTTTCTGAAGTGATAAGTTCTTCCATGCGTCAGCTGCTACCTCATGAAGGTCATTTGTGTGGAATTACTAAGAAAGGATTTTATCCTGAAGTAGTACAGCATACGAATTGGGACTATGGTAAAAATGGAAAAGGATATTATAACGATATTTTTGCTCCAGGCTGGGTGGTCGCTTCGTTGTGGGAACTTCTTTCACCTGGACGAGCTGAAAACTTCTTGAAATAATATTCATCTAAACGGAAATAAAAATCCCCTTATCCCAGTTTTGAGTCAAGGGATAAGGGGATTTTCATATATAAACCAAAGATTATTATCTTACTAGGATTACCAGGTAGCGCGATACGCTCCAGAATTCGTTCGGATTATTGATTTTCAGAGTCAGCTGACCTTTATCATCTTTAACAAGTTCGTATGAACTCTGTGGATGAGTAGTCAGCAATTCTGCTCGTTTAGATACAGTTTGATTTCTTTTTCTTTACGAATATCAATCTGAGTAAAGTAATCTTTGTTAAAGTCATTGTCTTTCAGTACGTCACCCTTCTTCAAAATCTTCTGGTCTTTCAACTCAGATTTAGTGCCGAATACATACCAGGCAGTGTTGAGGGCTTTGTCCTGAGCTTCTACAGTCTTGGTTTTTGCTTCATTTTCTGCGCTCAGCTCGTCTACGTTCTTATTCAAGTCCATAACAGCTTCATCCAACTCTGCAATACGGATATTCTTTGCAGCCAATTCAGCTTGCAGGGTTTCAATCTGCTGCTGTTTGGCAGCCAGTTCAGCAGTGAGGTTCTTTACGGCTTTTTTCAGCTGTGCAGACTGGTATTTGCTGTTTTTCAGTTGCTCTTCCAATTTGGCAATCTGTTCGCGGTTTGATTTCAGCTTTTCACTGATAAAGCGGATATCTTCTTTTATCTTATCGGCAGCCGACTGGCTTTCTAATGTGCCTTCTTTCAAGTCTACACGGTTTTCAGCTTCGTTGATTTCGCGGAATCCTTCTTGAATTTCATTGAAGGCTCCCATGATTTCGTCCAGTTCTGTGTCGCGGTTAGAGAGTTCAAGCATCAGTGAATCGTTCTGGGCTTGTAAAGTGCTTTTGTTCTGGCCTGAGTTATTACATGCTGTCAGCAGAGCGGCAGCACATAAAGCAGATAAAACAACCTTTCTCATAGTTTTTGAATTTAGAATTATAATTTAGTTTTCTTTGCCTCCTAATATAATAACAATTTCTCCTCTGGGTTCAGTTTCTGTGAAGTGTGCAATAACTTCCTGAAGGGTTCCTCTGACGCTTTCTTCATGTATCTTGGAAATTTCCCGACATACGGAAACCGGGCGGTCTGCTCCAAAAATTTCCGCAAACTGGGTTAGCGTTTTTAGCAGACGGTAAGGCGATTCGTAGAAAATCATGGTACGGGTTTCTTCTTTCAGGGCATTCAGTCGTGTCATGCGACCTTTTTTCTGAGGGAGGAAACCTTCAAAACAGAAACGCTCATCCGGAAGTCCTGATGAGACCAGTGCCGGTACAAAGGCCGTAGCTCCAGGCAGGCATTGTACTTCGATGCCGTTTCTTACACATTCTCTTACCACAAGGAAACCGGGGTCGGAAATTCCGGGAGTGCCGGCATCTGAGATTAAGGCTACCGTCTGACCTCCTTTTATGCGGTTGACAATGCTTTCCACCGTCTGGTGCTCATTGAATTTATGGTGTGATTGCATTGCATTTTTGATTTCATAATGTTTCAAGAGGATACCCGATGTACGTGTATCTTCAGCTAAAATCAGGTCCGCTTCTTTCAACACGCGGATAGCCCGAAATGTCATGTCTTCCATGTTACCTACCGGAGTAGGTACGACATATAGTTTTCCCATACTTTGTACTTCATGTTATGATAGCAAAGGTAAAAAGTTTTCGTATTTACGTGTTCGATTTGTCAAACATTTAACAGAAGTTTTCTCTTTACATAGTGTTTTCGTCACTATTAATAAAAATGCGTCGATTTTTCGCGGATTTCGATTCGTCGTTGTAATTTTGCAATTGTTTTTATGTAATGAAATAAATATGGTAGTATATTCAGAAGATCATCGGGAGGAGACCTGCCGTAGAGGAAGGATTGAAGTAATATGTGGCTCTATGTTTCCGGAAAGACGAGGAAGATTGATACGGCGTTTGCGCAGGGCTACTTTTGCCCACCAGCGGGTAGAGATATTCAAGCCGTCTATTGATACCCGTTATTCAGAGGAAGAAGTGGTGTCACATGATAATAACAGTATCAAATCGACCCCGATTGATTCTTCCGCCAGTATCCTTTTGTTTACTTCGGAGATAGATGTGGTAGGCATTGATGAAGCACAGTTTTTGATGATGGATTACCCGAAGTGTGTAATGAACTGGCTAATCGGGGTGTTCGGGTTATTATCGCAGGCCTTGATATGGATTTTAAGGGAGTTCCGTTTGGGCCGATTCCTGCGTTGTGTGCCATTGCCGATGAGGTGACTAAAGTGCATGCCATTTGTGTGAAATGTGGTAACTTGGCTTATGTTTCGCATCGTACCGTACTCAATGACAAGAGGGTATTGTTGGGGGAAAAAGAAGAATATGAGCCTTATGCCGCTGCTGTTATCAGAAAGCGTTAAAAGATGATGTGTCTAAGTAGTTGATAATTAGGCTATGTTTAAATTTATTGAAAAAATATTCCAATAATATTTGGTAGTTGCTGTAAAAACATCTACCTTTGCACTCGCAATCGGGAAATAACCGATGCAACAAAGGATTGATTCGCTAGCTCAGCAGGTAGAGCACAACACTTTTAATGTTGGGGTCCTGGGTTCGAGCCCCAGGCGGATCACTCAGAAAAAAGCGATTATCTTGAAAAAGGTAATCGCTTTTTTCATATTTGCACAAATGGTACCTGATGAGGTGACTGCTTTATGTAGATCATCCTAATGGGAATCAGTATAAAAAAGGCTTTCAGAATTTCTGCAAACCTTTTTGGGTTATCCTCTTTATTTTTTCCGTTCTTTCCACAAACGTGTCATGTCTTCCAGGGTTTTACCTTTTGTTTCCGGTACTAATTTCCATACAAAGATAGCTGCAATGATGCAGATAGCTCCATAGAGTCCGTACACAAACATGTGGCCAAACTTATCGCCATATCACCGGCACTCATGTTGTACATGGGCAGGAAGGTGGATGAGACGATGAAATTGAATATCCATTGGAAAGCGACAGCGATGGCTACGGCTGCACCACGAATGGTGTTAGGGAATATTTCGGCGATGAGTACCCAGCAGATGGGACCCCAGCTGAACATGAACGATGCACTGTAGACCATGATGCTGATGACGGGTACCATAGGGCTGATGCCAGTCACGGCATTGCTGAGGCTACTCCGAGTGCACCGATGGCCATACCAATAGAACCGTAAATGAGTAGAGGCTTGCGTCCCCACTTTTCTACTGTAAAGACAGCTAACAAAGTGAACAGGATGTTGACAATTCCCATGAATACTGTTTGTACCATCGGATTGCCCATGCCCATGCTTTCGAAAATACGCGGTGCAAAATAAAGTACGGCGTTAATACCTACTGCCTGCTGGAATACACTCAGCATGATACCGATAAAAATAACCATCCAGCCGTAAGTGAACAGTTTTTCTGTCTTTTCATGAGCAGTAGCCTTGATTTCCTGTAGAATCTCTTTTCCTTGTGACAGACCGTTGATACGGCTTAATACAAACAGGGCTTTTTCGTCACGACCGGTCATGGCCAGGTAGCGGGGAGTTTCCGGAACGAACAAAACTAAAAGGGTAAACAATCCGGCAGGAACGGCCTCACTGACAAACATCAGTCGCCATCCGGTTTCAATACTCCAGGCAGCAGCTTCCGGATTCATGATGCGGTTGACACCATCCACTATTTCTACTACCGGATTCAGGTGGTCTCCCAAGATGAGGAAGTTGACAAAATAGACTACCAGCTGACCGAAGATGATGGCAAACTGGTTCCAGGAAACTAAGGTACCGCGGATACTGCTCGGAGCGATTTCGGCGATATACATCGGACAGATGGCAGAAGCCAGTCCCACACCTACACCGCCTATGACGCGGTAAAAATTGAACGCTAACAGAAGCGAATAGGAGGGTTCCCCGTACGGAAATATCAAAAATTCCGGATAGTATGAGCCTAATGCAGATAAAAAGAACATGACGCCGGCTATCAGCAAAGAAAGCTTTCTTCCGAAACGGGAAGCAAAAAATCCTGATAAAGCACTACCGATAATACAGCCTAAAAGGGCGCTCGAAGAAGTGATACCGTGCCAGGTATCTGTATAGATGAAATCGTCTGCTCCCATGAAGAAAGCCTGAAGACCCTTTTCCGCTCCTGAAATAACAGCGGTATCGTAGCCGAACAGCAATCCTCCTAAAACGGCTACCAGTACGATGGAAAACAGATAACTTCTGCTTCCTTTTTCTGTGTAATTCATGATAATAGGTTTTTTATGGAAAATAAAAAACCGGCATACCCGGTCGGGAAAGAGACTTTCGCCGACGGGCATGCCGGTCGGATACTGATAAATCAGCGTATTAGCAATACATATTTACAATAGCCTCATACAGTTCTTGTTTTCCACTGGTCTGTTTCGGTTCACCTACAGTCTTAGCGTATGCTACTACATCTTCCAGTGTCAGCTTGCCTTCTTCAAATTCTTTACCTTTTCCGTTGTCGAATGAAGCGTAGCGGTCAGCTAGCATTTTCTTGTAAGGAGATTCTTCCAGCAGGCGTGCTGCATTTTCCAAAGCACGTGCCATGGCATCCATACCAGCGATGTGAGCGATGAAGATGTCTTCCAGGTCAGTAGAGTTACGACGAGTCTTCGCATCGAAGTTTGTACCACCGTTGCCCAGACCACCACCACGGATAATCTGCATCATAGCCTGAATCAGTTCATAGTTGTCGATAGGGAACTGGTCAGTATCCCATCCGTTCTGGTAGTCACCACGGTTAGCGTCGATAGAACCCAGCATGTTGTTGTCTACAGCTACTGCCAGTTCGTGTTCAAATGTGTGACCAGCCAAAGTAGCGTGGTTTACTTCGATATTTACTTTGAAGTCTTTGTCCAGACCGTGTGCTTTCAGGAAGCCGATAACAGTTTCAGTATCTACGTCGTACTGATGCTTGCTTGGTTCCATCGGTTTCGGTTCAATCAGGAAAGTACCCTGGAAACCTTTGCTACGTGCATAGTCACGAGCCATTTTCAACATCTGAGCCAAGTGTTCTTTTTCACGTTTCTGGTCAGTGTTCAGCAGTGACATGTAACCTTCACGGCCGCCCCAGAATACGTAGTTTGTACCGCCCAGTTCGATAGTAGCATCGATGGCGTTCTTAATCTGTACGGCAGCACGAGCTACTACATCAAAGTCAGGGTTAGTAGCTGCACCGTTCATATAACGTGCATGACCGAATACGTTAGCAGTACCCCACAACAGTTTGATACCAGTTTCAGCCTGTTTCTGTTTCAGGTAAGCTACTACTTCTTTCAGGTTAGCTTCGTATTCTTCGATAGTAGCAGCTTCGTCGCACAAGTCTACATCGTGGAAGCAGTAGTATTCGATACCGATTTTCTGCATGAATTCAAAACCTGCATCTACTTTATCTTTTGCAGCCTGTACTTTGTCAGGATTTCCTTTCCATGGGAAGCTCTTTGTTCCGCCACCGAACTGGTCGCCACCTTCAGCGCACAATGTGTGCCGCCATGCCATAGCGAACTTCAACCATTCTTTCATCGGTTTGCCCAGGATGACTTTTTCTGCGTCATAATAACGGAAAGCCATCGGGTTTTTGCTTTCTACACCTTCAAATTTGATTTTTCCAATACCCGGAAAGTACTCTTTTGTTGCCATAATATCTTTGTTTTATAAGTTAATGAATTGTTATATTTAATTGTTTGTTGATTTTTCGAGACATTCTTTCCAACGTGCGTATGCGTCGGCGTATGCCGCTTCGTCGGCAGCCTTCGGTTCAATGACAGCCAGTTTGTCGAGAGTGGCAAAAGCTTCCACATTGTTACGGTAGATGCCTGCACCCATTCCAGCTCCTTTGGCAGCTCCTACCGAACCGTCGGTGTCATAGAGTTCGATGGTAGCACCTGTGACTCCGGCCAGCGTGTCGCGGAATAGCGGACTCAGGAACATGTTGGCATGTCCGGCGTGAATTTTCCGTACATCCATTCCCATACCTTTCATGATGTCGATACCGTAGCGGAAGGAGAATACGATGCCTTCCTGAGCGGCACGAAGCAGGTGACTGCGGTTATGCAAGTTGAAGTTGACACCCTGAACGGAACATCCGGTTTCCTGGTTCTGCAGCATGCGTTCAGCTCCGTTACCAAACGGAAGGATACTGATGCCGGCAGCACCGATAGGAGCCTGAGCGGCAACCTCGTTCATTTCTGCATAGCTTAGGTCGGAAGCTAATGTGCGTTTCATCCACGAATTGAGGATACCCGTACCGTTGATGCAGAGCAATACGCCCAGACGAGTCTGTGAAGCAGTATGGTTGACGTGTGCAAATGTATTGACGCGTGACTTAGGGTCGTAGTTGACACTACCGTTCACTCCGTATACCACTCCGGAAGTGCCAGCTGTAGAAGCAATTTCACCCGGATTGAATACATTCAGCGAAAGAGCGTTGTTCGGTTGGTCACCGGCGCGGTAAGTTACCGGAGTACCGGCTTTCAGTCCTAACTCGGCAGCTACTTTTTCCGTTACTTTACCCTGTTCGGAGAAAGTCGGACGGATGTCAGCCAGCAAGGATGCGTCGATACCGTAATAATCCAGTAAGAAATCAGCTACTTTGTTTTCCTTGAAATCCCAGAACATACCTTCCGACAATCCGGAAACTGTCGTGCAGATTTCTCCTGTCAGTCGCATGGCGATATAGTCACCCGGAAGCATCACCTTATAGATGCGTTCATAAACTTCCGGTTCGTTTTCCTTTACCCAAGCCAGTTTGGAAGCCGTGAAGTTGCCCGGTGAGTTCAACAAGTGTGACAAGCATTGTGCTTCTCCCAATGTCTGAAATGCTTTCTGACCGTAAGGTACAGCTCTGGAGTCACACCATATAATAGAAGGACGTAGCACCTGCTGGTTCTTGTCCACGCAGACCAGACCGTGCATCTGATAAGAAATACCGATGGCCTTGATTTCTTCTGCTTTTGCACCAGAAGCGGTGAGAACGGCTTGTGTAGCCAGTTTCAAATTATCCCACCAGCTCTGCGGGTCCTGTTCAGCCATCCCTGTTTGACAGCGAGGATAGGCGCTTCTGTTTTCGGGAAAAAGGCAGATGCGGCACATTTTCCACTTTCTACATTGACCAGACTCGCCTTTACTGACGAGCTTCCTATGTCATAACCTAATACATACATCGTTATATAGTCTTTTAAAATTATCTTCTTGTTTTGTTGTAGATTTTCCGGTCAAACCGGTAATACCTTGCGGCCCGGTGAGATACTCCCTGTTCGTATTCTTCCGTCGGCACGATGTATTCCATCATGGAAATCTTCTTATGGAAGTTGCGTACATCCAATGCTTTGCCGTAAATCACCTCATACAGCATTCGCAGTTGCAGAGCGGTAAATTTCCGTGGAAGCAGCTCGAAGATGCACGACGGGTTGAATTCGATGTGCTGCCGGATAAACTTCATGGCTTCTGCAATAATCAGATTGTGGTCGAATGCCAGGTCCTTCACTTCTTCCAGTGCCACCCATTCTGCCTTGTATTCATCCAAGTTCTTGTTGAGGGTCTTGTCTATTTTTACCATGGCAAAGTAGGCGATAGTTACGATTCGTTCCACTTTGGCCTTTTCTGCTCTTTCCAGCCAGTGAACATCTTTGGGATTCTTGGTACGGTCCTTTGAACCGAACGCCTTGAACTGCATCAGGTCTACGTTCTTGAGTCCAGTCAAATCACGAAGCACTCGTTTGGCTGCATCATCCAAGTCCTCATCCATATAGATAAGGCTTCCGGGGAGTTTCATATCGTGGAAAACTTCTCCACTTTCTTCCCCCATTCTTTTTACGAGCAACACCTTTAGTTTCTCTCCATCGAATCCGATGACCACGCAGTCTACTGAGATGTGATTATTGGCTAATTGTTCAGTGTATTCCATAAGCATTTTTCTGTCTACATCGCAAAGGACGTTTTTTTTATTGATATATGCAATAGGGGCTTTGTGGGTTGTAAAACCTTATTGTTCAATAGGGTAAATATCTTATTTGATACAATATCGTGATGTGGCGTTTTTGTAGTTCATACAATATGTATAAAAGGTAATTTCCCGTGCAGGCTTATTGGCAAAAGTACAACAACCCGAAAAATCGAATTTTCAATATCTTACGTGATGAATAGGAAAAGTCTCCTGCAAGGGACTTATTGTATTTTATGTTTATGTTGAAATCTCAGTGCCTTATTTTGAGGGAAGAGGGGGATAGTGGTAAGAATCCTTATGTGTTAAAAAATAAAAGCAGGAAATTTGTATCTTTGTGCCGTGTTTAAAAGGATACATTGTATGGAAAATTCGATGAAGCTTATCATGTTAGGTACGGGAAATGCGGCCACCGTAGCCTGCTATAATACCTGTTTTGCCTTGTGCCGGGAGGATAAATACTTTTTAGTGGATGCCGGAGGAGGCAATGGCATTTTGTCGCAGTTGCAGAAAGCGCATATCCCATTGTCGGGCATTCATGAGATATTTGTGACCCATGCACACACCGACCATATACTGGGTGTGATATGGATGATTCGCATGGTGGCTCAGGCTATTCAGAAGGGAGAGTACCAGGGCGAACTACGTATATATGGGCATGACAAGGTGGTACAGGTGCTCGATTGGATTTGCCGGATGACTTTACCCAAGAAGATTGTGGCACGCTTAGGAGAAGATATACTGTTGTGTGAGGTGAAGAGCGGAGAAAAATTTCAGGCCATCGGCCTGGAAGTGGAATGCTTTGACATCGCTTCTACAAAGGAGAAACAGTTTGGTTTCCGTACCTGTCTTCCTGATGGACAATCGCTGGTTTGCCTGGGTGATGAACCCTATAATGCATGCAACCAGATGTATGTGGAAGGAGCCGACTGGCTGCTGTGTGAGGCGTTCTGCTTGTATGAAGATCGGGAGCGGTTCAAACCCTACGAGAAGCACCATAGCACGGCTTTGGATGCCGGACGGTTAGCAGCCCAGCTTGGAGTGAAGAATCTGCTGCTGTATCACACGGAAGACAAGACACTGGCGACCCGTAAAGAGCGCTATACGGCAGAAGCAGCTTCGCAGTTTAACGGCAAGGTCTATGTGCCGGAAGATTTGGAGGAAATTTTACTACGTAGTAATGAATGAATTACTACGTAGTAGTCGGTCTGTTATTACGAGGTAACGGAGGAACTACTACGTAGTAGTTTAAAGGGTATTTGAAGAGGTTTTAAATGAAATAAGAAAGGCGTTCCGATTGTGTTGTCGGAACGCCTTTCTTTATGAAAAGATATATTTTCTCTTACTTCATTACCTTGACAAAATAGGTGAGGGTCGGTAAGTGGTCGCTGAATCCATTCTGGAATGTAGTACCCGAGAATGTACGAAGTGGATACCCTTTGTATTTTCCTTCCTTTTGAAGCAGGAATGGACGGTTGAATACTTCGCTCTTCCAGAATTTCAATGTGCTGCGGTCTTTGCCAATCAGGTTACCCGATATAATCTGCTGGTCGAACAAATTCCATTGGTTCTGGTAGCAGAGGGAACCGATACCCTGATCGTACAATTTCCAGGTAGCATTGTAATATCCGTCAGGTTTTACCTCCTTGATGTTCTTTTTAGCGCCCAGTACCTCGCTGCAGCTCTTGTTGAACGGGTCATCATTCAAGTCACCCACAATGAGCACTTTTGCTTCCGGGTTCTGTGCATGGATAGAATCGCCAATGTGTTTTACGATGCTGGCAGCAAATTCTCTCAGTGGAGAAGAAGCGGAGCCACCGTAGCGTGAAGGCCAGTGATTTACAATCAGGTGAAACGGTTCCCCGGCCAGTATACCACTTACCAGCAGAATGTCGCGGGTTTTATAGTGCGGCATATCCGGCTTGTTGAAAGGATAGGTTCTGGCATCAATCAGCTTGAACAGTTTCGGGTTGTACAAGGCTGCTACGTCGATACCTCTGTGGTCGGGCGATTCGAAATGTACGATTTCATATCCCGTTCCACTGATGGGAGCTGTTTTTGTCAGGTCTTCCAATACTTCCGGTTTTCCACTTCTGAGATACCGATGATAGCAGGGCCTGCCGGACAATAATCTCTTCCCAATTGTGAGATTACCTTGGCAATATTCTGTAACTTTTGTTCATACTTGGTCTGAGTCCATTCATACTTTCCTTCCGGAGTGAATCATCATCCCCTTCGTTGTTAGGGTCGTCCACCGTATCCCAAAGGTTTTCTAAATTATAGAATGCGGCTGCATAAACACCCAGTCTGTCTTGTGCAAACAGACTGGTGGTATATACACAAGTAATGAACAAAGTGAAAATAAGCAATCGTTTATTCATAACTTCATGGTTTGATGTGTGCATTAATTGCTTGGAGTGGGTTCAATGGTTGTACCTCGCCACCACCGGTGCTGCCACCTGTAGTTGCGGTTACTTTAATATTTCTTACTTCCCAAGTTCCTGCGGCTGTAGTGTTGCTTACATATTTGAAAGCAAACTTGATAGATTTTCCTGCATAGGCAGATAAGTCAATCGTTGGAGTTACAAACGTGTAGTCATTGTTTGTACCATATTTGTCAATAGTTAATTGTTTCCAGTTTTCGGCACTTATTTCTGTTACCCAAAGAGTTAGTTCATTTGAAGGCGTTCCTGCAAATTTGTGCGTATGTTCAAATGTTAAAGTTGCATTTGTTGTGCTACTTAAGTCAATTGCAGGAGATATTAGCCATGATTCAGATGCTTTTGGTCCTCCAATAAAAGCACTGGCTTTCATGTAATTATCGTCTTTAAACGTTTCATGTTTCCATACGTAATCACTTCCTTCAGGAAGTACTTCATCTTTGATTGTAAACTCTCCTTTTCCAGTAGCAAATGTTTCTTCAAAAAGTGTTTTAGTTTCACCACTCGGGGTCTCTCCGCCTTCATTTCCACCTTCTTCTTCATTGCTTCCGGTAAAGTCGCTTACGTCATTAGCAGTACGTAGAGTAAGTTGCCAAGTACCATTAAATCTTCCTAAGATACCGGTTATATTACCTTTTCCTTCCGGAAGTTTGTTGCTGGCAAAACTGGCATAGTTGCTGGTACGGACTATGATGGAATTCCCATGGCTGTCGGTGATATTTTCTTCACCGTAGGCATCTTCTGGAGCAAAGATACCTTTTCCTCCGTTTTGAAAAGTAACTCCGGTAAATTGTACTAATTTAAATTTATAGTTATCAGGAGCAGCGTTGATGGTACTGATGTCATCAATTACAACAGGCTTGGCATTTTCTGGATTAGCCCATCCGTCTTTGCTGACATGTTTTTCGAAATCTTCCCACGGTGTGCGGAATAAATATCCTTCTGGATGTCCTAGCTGTTGTTCGTCACCGTATACAGAAATGCTCAATCCGTTCAGGTCTACATATACAGTCTGACCTACCGGATAATAGTTGTACACACTGCTTTGGTCTACTTCCATTTCAATGGCACCCGTTTCATCTTGCAGATAGATTTTCTTGAAGATGTTTCCTGATTCATCGTTACCAGTGATAACGGCTTTAAGCACTTGGTCTTTCGTGATAATGATAGGCGCATCTTCAGCTGCTGCCGCATTTTCTGTGCGCAATTCTGAAATCGTGATATTGGCTGCCGGACCTGTGTATTCAGGTTCTGTCAAGAGAGGAGCATCATAGTCTCGTTCACAAGCAAAGAGAGCGAGTGAGGCAATGAGTGGCAGACTGATATTTCTTAAAAGTTTCATATATTCTGAGTTTTATGTAGGTTAATGATTAAAAACGGTAGCTCACATTCAGGAAGCAGTTGATGCCCTGCATGTAGTAGTATTTTCCTCCAAAGCGTTCCGGATGGTCAAGGTCAAATCGTCCCTGTTCGTATCCTCCGGTACAAATATCTTTCTTGTTCAATACATTGTTCAGAGAAAGATTGAAGTTGATAGATTGTCTTCCAGGCAAGTAGAAAATTTTTCCGATAGACAAGTCTAATGTATAGGCTGCCGGGAAACGTTCTTGTGTGGTCAACTGCTTGAAGGCATCGTAATACTGGTTATACGGAGTTACTTCTGTGTAGCTTGAAGCCAGACGGCGGAGGGGAGCAGCTTCGATGTAGTTGCGTGCAAATCCGTTCAGGTTGGCTCCCAGGAACCAGTATTTGATGAAGTAACGGATTCCGAATGTACCGGCAATCTGTGGAACTCCACCTACGTAAACATCCTTCATGTATACTTGTTCTCTTTCTACTATCTTTCCGTTTTCAGAGTTCTTGATACCGTCAGGGTTGTTGCTGTAATAATATTCACCTACGGTTCCAGCCAGGTCGAAGCTCCAATGGTCATCCAGTTTGTAAGTAGCTCCCAGCTCAATACCTCTGTGAATGCGGTTTACTCCATACAACACGTGGTTGATAAATGTTCCTTCAATGCCGTCATAGTAGCTGCTACGTTCCATCTGGTCATAGAAATTAGTCTGGAATACTCCGATACGTCCGGCCAGGTGAGGAGTAGAGAAGATGTAGTTGATGTCGGCAGAGAGAACCCGTCCACTCTTCATGTCATCAATGGTACGGTCTGTGATACGCGGTGATACGTATGCTTCGTTGGGCAACGGAGCTTCACTACCATACTGATGTTGGCGTTAATCATGTGACGTCCGTTGAACTTGTAGGTCAGTCCTCCCTTTACCATTAAGTCTGTGAACTGATGGCGCGCACCTTTGCCGAAAGAACTGTCCGGATAACGTCCGTTACGCATTTTACCATCACGCTGGAAGCTGGTGTAAGTCAGCTTCATTCCGTAATAGTAATCCCAATAACGTGAATGATACTGATTCACGACCCAGGCATTCAGTGAATAAATGTTCAGGTTATAGTTGTAACCGAAAATTCCTTCTTCGTATACTTTTCTCTGCGGGCGGTTCAAGTCGTTCTGAATTTTGTCCGGATCACCAGAGAAGTCTTGTTCTGCAAATTTATCAATATCCAGCACATATTCTGCTCCCAGCAGGTCGGCTACGGTCTTGAACTGGCGTGACTGGGTGTAGCGTGCACCGACTCCGGCTGTGATGTCGAAATGACGGCTCATGCGTGCGTTTAAAGTAGAGTTGAATGAAGTTTCCAACAAGTCACTGCGACGTTCTTCCAGCATGTAAACAGCTGCTCCGTTACCATTACGAATGTTGTTGCATTAGCCAGGTAGAGGTCATCCCAGTTGATTTGTGTAAAGCTGGTCTGGTTAGTACGCCACAACTCTTTGTATCTTAGTTGTACCATTTCATCTTCAAAATACGAAGGCAGGTAGCGGTAGTAATCCGGGCGAGGGTCAGGAGCATTGTACCAGTCAGGGCCGTATTACCGTAGCGGGCATAATGTGCTCCTACACCTGTAGTCAGCGTTATATTGTCGTTGATTTTCCAGATGTGCGAAATGATGGCAGTCGGGTCGAATGCCGTAACCACCTTTGCATTTCTTTTCTCTCCGTTCTGGTATCCCCAGTTCGGGTTGTAAAGGTAGTTTCCTGTCAGTTCATACACTTCGCGGTAAGAACTACCTTGCTGCCCACGCTGTACCGGTGATACGAAAGCTACCATTGACAGACTATGTTCTCCTCCTTTCCATTGCTTTTCAGCAGAGAAGGCGAAAGAAACGTTCTTGTAGAAAGTTCCGTCGATGTTACCTTCATTCGAATAGCGTCCACCAATAGAGGTGGTGAATGCCCATCCGTTGTCCTTCAGTCCGGTAGAGTAGGTAAACATACCACGGAGATAATAGTTTCGGTTGGTATAGCTTAAGGTTAACTTTCCTCCAGGTGTATAGCTGCTGGCACGCATGTTGATGTTTTCCGTACCTCCCAACTCACCAAAAGTAAAGGACGAAGGAGCTGTGAAGTTGGTGACATCACCGTTACGTGTCATGTCGTTCAGTGCACCTACTGCCGCATAGTTGAATACACCTCTGTTCTGTCGTTGAATTCTACGCCATTGATGTATTTTACTTCCTGTGTGCTATTGTATCCACGTGGAGAGAAGCGTGCGGGTGAAAGTTGATAGGCAGCTTTATTCAGGAAAATATCATTTGACAGAATCACGGTAGAGCTGACATCCTGCCCGGAGGTTTCCACGTCGTCATCCACCATGCCGGCATCGATGATGCCAATCATAGACACGTCTTCGTTTGCGTTAAGTTCAGTTACTCGGATAGGTTTTAGTTCAGTTACGCCTAAGTTTTCTACTTCAATGGAGACACTCTTGGGCGTAATCATTACGGAGTTAAGCTGAATGACGTAAGTTCCCGGCTGAATATTTCGGATGGTGAAGTTTCCGTCCGCGTCGGTTGTGACTTGGCGGTTCAGTTCTGTCACCGTCACAATTACACCTGGAATAGGGTCATTGCTTACTGCTCCGATCACACTTCCTTTCACGCTTACATTTCCTTGTGCAAAGACAAGGCAAGGAAGGAAGAATGCCATGAAGAACAGTAATTTGTGTTTCATAAAAAATAATTGTTAGTTTAGTGTTATTTTATAGGGGTGAAAGAGAACATGAAAAAGTTTTATAGAGCTTTTTCATGTTCTCTTGTGAGGGGAATGGATCAAATTGTTATTGGATTTCAACTAATTCCATGTCATCATAATAAATGTATCCACCACTCTCATTACTATCCATATTGCGGTAGGTTCTTACTTCGTAGCGCATTTTTACAGTACCAGCAGGAGCGGTAAATTCTATTGTAACTTGTTGCCATTCTGTGTTGTCTGTAGAGTAGTCGTTTTGTTGGATTTGTTTGTTTATGTCATTGATTGTTTTTCCGTCACTACCTACCATGGCAAACCAATAACGACTGCTTGCTTTTGTATCATTGTCAAGGAACCAATAAGAGATTTTGTATTTCTTTCCAGCTGTGATAGCAACTTCTTGTTGAATTTTATTTGTTCCACTGGCTGAAGTTTGTCTTAGTGCATTATTCCCACCATGTTTAATGCTGGTTTCTTTTACAATTTCTCCCGTATTATATGTTTTATTGTCCCATGCAGTAGGTAATTCATTTGTCCAGTCTTCAAATCCAGGGTTAGTTAATAAATTAATTCCCGGTTCAGGTTCTGGATCAACAGTTCCTCCTCCTTCTCCATTGGCAACTACTTTTACATTCTTGATTTCCCAAGTTCCGGCAGCAGCAGTTGTACTTATATATTTGAATGCAAATTTGATTGTTTTTCCAGCATAAGCCGATAAATCAATGGTTGCAGTTGTGAAATTAAATTCACTGCCATATTTATCAATTGTCAATTGTTGCCAGTTATCTGCACTTGTTTCAGTAGCCCAAAGAGTAAATTCTTCTTCAGCTGTTCCAGCATAATTATGGGCATGATCGAATGTTAATGTTGCAGTTGCTGCCTGACTTAAATCTACAGGAGGAGAAACTAACCAAGATTCGGATGCATATCTTGTTCCGCCAATATAAGCACTGGCTTTCATGAATTTATCATCATTAAATGAACCAAGGCTCCATACAAAACTGCCTTCTCCATTTGGAAGTTGCTTATTATCAATAGTAAAACTTCCTTGTCCAGTTGCAAATGATTCATCCAATACCACAGTTTCTCCACCTGGTTGAGTTCCACCATCGAAATCAACATTAATATCTCCACCTGGTTTTTCAGTCCAGTTGCTGATTGTTGCATTTCCTACTGTAACAACCGGTTTCCCATTGTTGATGGATAGTTTTGCATTAAAGCTTACATTTGTTCCTTTTTCAAAAATACTTGCGTCACTAATTGTATGGGTGAATGATTGACCGTTGAGGTTAAAAGTCAGGTTGAGTGACGTCTGGTCGGTGCTTGCAGCTGTTGGGAGAATGATGCTGTAGCCGTAGCTGTTGTACCTTGTGCATCTATGTACATCGCTACATCTTTATTGTTGGTTCCTGCTGTAGCAGTCAGTGTTCCGTCAGCCAAGTTAAATTCACCTTCTGTGCTGATACCCTTAATGTTTACACCCAATCCGTTAAGAGTTTCAATTGTTTCATCTTTGGTTACATTCAGGGTGACTTTAGTCAGTTGGTGTGTAAATCCCAGACTAATAGTGGTGGCAGTAGTTGCTGCTACTCCTTTAGTACCGTTAGAATAAATCAAGTCGATAGCAGCCGGATTGCTCTGGTCGGATACATTTACCGCAAGCTTATTGCCGCTTACACTTGTGGTATAAGGATAATATGCAATGAAGTCTACATTCCCGCTTTCAGGGAGATAAATACCATTACCTGGAGCAGCCGTCAATGTGCCGTTGGTCTGTGCAATGTACTTTTTGTTTTGTGCGGTTGCAGCCTCAATTCCACTTCCTGCGTTCATCATGTAAATACCTACCTCGTCGTTTGCATTCCAAGTGTTACCTGAAACTCTTGACTGAATAGCTGTGGTAAATACGATGCCTTCACTTCCGTACCATTCGCTGTTGTCGTCATTGTTTGTACAACTCATTAGAGCTAGGGTTGATAATGCCCCCATGTACAGTAGATTCGAGATTTTCATACTAATTTATTTAGAAAGTTTGTAGATTCTGTATCAGATAGATTTAATTCCATTGCGATGTATTTAGCGTCTTTTTTACCTCAGAAGGTAATGATGGAAAGAAAGTGAACCCTGTCATATTCTCAAGTTCTGATACGCTGATAGCATATTTCATATATTGTGTATCGCTATATGCCTTATGGTCAAGTTTAAAAGCGATTGTCTGATAGTTTCCACCTACTTTACGGCTAATGCTTTGAAGTAATATTTGGGTATTGCTATATTTTTTCCATTATTATCTTTAGCATATTGTATTTGCTTATCAGTTGCCGTAGTAGGCATCGCACCTGTTACTACGTATAGTGTGTCTATCCCACTACTCCAGCCTCTGACAGCGCCTTCTAGTTGAGCCCAAATAGCTCCATTCAATCCATTTTGTAATTGCGGAGTCATATTGGTGTAATAGAAAGTCTGATTATTCATGTCGCAGTCTTTACGCTGTCTATCACCACTCGGAATCTGATGCCCTCTGCTGTAACCGCTGAGAGCTTTTTTGAGATTCGCTTGAAGGTTAGTTGCTATTTTAGGGTCATAACCCCAATCCTCCGTACGGCCTATGTTTCCTTCCAGATACCATCCGCATAATGGATAGGATACCCAGTAAGCAATTTTCAGATTGGTATCGTATAGCATACTATAATTACGGATCTCAATACCGTTGAGTGGAGCTTCGTCATAAGTTATTCCGGTATAATGAGTAACGTATTTTATATTAGATTGATTCAGTTGTGACTCAGTAATTACCGGTGTTTCAAACCATTTCGTATATTTTGCTTCTGGGTCGGTCGTAATCTCTCCCCCCTGATAATTCACATTTACATTATATATATATTTGCTACCTTGCTCAATGTTTCCAGAAATCTCAGTCTCAATTTCTTTGCTCTGTCCGTTCTGTTCCAGTTTGATTTTCAGTTTTCCGCTCAAGTCTTGAGGCAACAGAATGGCTTCTGCTTGTGTGGCTTCCTCATTTATAAATAAGGAAAAGGTTGTAGCTTCACCGGAAGGAGTAATGGTACCGTCAGAAAGATTAGCTGTTCCTTTTACTTGCAGTCCGCTGATAGAAGCTTTGATTCCTTTCAGGGAACTTCCAGAAGTAGATTTCAAATTCAGCACCAATTTAGCCAACAGATGCTTGAATTGCAGATTACCTTGTGGAGACGCCAATTGACGGTTTGTCAGGTTTACTGCAGTCATCAAGTCGATGGCGTTTTGTTTGGTTTGGTTACTTAAATCAATGGGATAGTTTTTATAGTCACTAATAGTTTCACTATAAGGATAATATGCAATGAAGTCGACCGCACTATTGTCTTCCGGATAGTATATGGGACTATTTTTGCTTACGAAATAGCCGTCTCCTTTAGATGTTGCATAAGGAATGTTTGTAGCCAGTACATTTTTATCACTATTGTTGGCTAGCATAAATACACCAATTACGTCATTGGCTTCCCACGACGTATCGTAAGCTCTGGAATTTTGTGCATCATCTATGATAGAAGAGAATGTGATGCCTTTGTTATTCACTTCATTCTGGATGATGTTTGTTTCGTCATTCTGGCAAGATTGCAGAATACTTAGGGAAAGTACAATCCCTAATAGTGATTTCATTTTCATATTAAGAATAGTTTATTTTATGTTTTTAATTCATTCAGAATTATATTTTGCTTATATTTTATTCGGGTTAACAAAATACAAGAAAGTTTGTTTCTTGAATTTTGGCTTTAATTTAAGATATTTTCTTGGAGTAATAAAATATTTATACGATTATTTTTCAAAAAAATATCAAACATGGCTTGGTTGCGTGAAGATTTTACAATCGAGTGAAATTCTTGTGAAAAATTGAAAGAAAAACAAAAAAAGAGGTATCCATGGGAATGGATACTCTTGTGGTAATAAAATTAGTTTGAGTAAGCTGTTTTTATTCTTTTTCTTTCAAGCTTTCATCAATGTCCTTGATTTTCTTCAGCACCAGTTCCATGTCTTTCTTCAGGCGCTCAATCTTGCGGGTGATGTCGGCCACCAGTGTATTTCCCTTCTTGGAAGAAGAATTCAGGAAGCCAAGGTTGTTTTCGTAGGTCTGGATGTCGTTTTTCAGCCCTTCGTAAGTGCGAACCAGGCGTTCACGGTCGCGGTAGAGATTTCCTTCTTTGTTGCCGTTAGTGCGTACACTGCTCAGGCGTTTTTCAGTAGCCGACAGGTGCAGGCGGTCGAACAGCTTGTCTACCAATGCATGGAATTCTTTATACAGACGGTCTTTTTCCTTGAAAGGAACGAAGCCGATGGCATTCCATTCCTTCATCAGGGCACGTACTTGTTCGGCAGTTGCATCGTCTGCAGTTCCGGCAGCTTCCAGGGCAGCCATACGCTTAATGACATCTTCTTTCTTGGCCAGGTTTTCCACTTCTTCCGAGCGTTGTGAAGAAGTCGCTTTGTTTTTCCGTTCAAAGAAATAATCGCAGGCACCTATAAAACGTTTCCATACGGCATCTGAATGTTTCTTGGCAACCGGACCGATGGTCTTCCATTCTTTCTGGAGCTTGGTCAGGATTTCAGCCGTTTCTTTCCAGTCGGTACTTTCTTTCAGGGCTTCAGCCTTTTCGCAGAACGCTTTTTTCTTTTCCAGGTTGGCTGCCATTGTTTCCTTCACAGATTTGAAGAAAGCAGCTTTCCGGCGGAAGAATTCATCGCAGGCAGCGCGGAAACGTTCGAAAATCTTGACGTTCATCTTTTGCGGAGCATAGCCGATGGTTTTCCATTTGCCTGGAGGGCAAGGATTTCATTGGTCTTGTCTTCCCAGTCAGCAAAAGTAGTGAAGGTGTCATATTCCATACCTTCCACGATTTCGCAAATCACCGTCTTCTGGTCCAGGTTATTCTGTTCTTTTTCTTTCAGTTCTTCAAAATGCTGCTGGTGGCGTTTGTTGACAACCGTAGAGGCAGCCTTGAAACGGCTCCAGATTTCTTCGCGCAGGTCTTTGGCTACCGGGCCGATGGCACGGAATTCCTGATGAAGCTTCTGCAGCTGGTGGAAAGCAGAAATTACGTCAGGCTCTTCGGCCAGTTTTTCTGCAGCTTCGCACAAGCGGGTCTTCTGTTCCAGGTTTTTCTTGAAGTCATATTCGCGGAATTCATTGTTCAGCTTCACCATGTCATAGAATTTTTCGGTGTAAAGCTGGTAAGTCTTCCACAGTTCATTTACTTTCGCTACCGGAATCTGGCCTATTTCATTCCATTCCTGCTGCAATTTCTTAAATTCGTCGTATATCTTGTTGGTATCTTCCTGCGATTCGGTCAGGAACTTCATTCTTTCCAGGATACCCAGTTTCTTGGTCAGGTTTTCTTCCTTTTCCTGTTCCTGTGCAGCCGCTAAGGCATTTCTCTTCTCCTTGATGGCGTTCATGACAGCTTTGAATTCTTCTTCTGCCGGTTCTGTTTCCGGAGTGAAGTCTTCTGCCTTTCCCCCTTCGTCGATGAAAGCTTTCCGTGCCGCTTCTGATTTGGCTTTTTGTAGTTTGTAGAACGTTTGTTTAAGTGAATCGATTTCCTGCTTGTCGGTCAGGTCGTTTTTTTCGTTGATTTCCTTGAGGCGTTGCACCACTTCTTCCAGTGTTTGTTTGGGAGCGGATGTTTCCTTTTCGGTGTCTTCAACAGTAGGAACCGGTGCTTCAATGGGTTGTTCCATCGGAGTTTCGGTTAATGGGCGGTTGGTTTCATTTACTTCCATCGTATATAGATTTTAAAGAGTATAATATCCTAGTTTTTCTTTACCCTTAGTAAAGGTTCTTACAAATTAAAGAAAAAAAAATCTGATTTTCATACTTTTTCAGAAAAAACTATAAGGTAAGAATCATTTTTAGAAATAGAAAGACGAGGAATGTGGCTCAGAAGGGCTTGTAGAGGGGGTGAAAAAACGTCTTTGCGTTTGAAAGAAAACGCAAAGACGTTTTGATCAAAACGCAAGTGCGTTTGAAGTAAAATGTACTTGCGTTTTACCTCAAACGCACTTGCGTTTTTCTTTAACAAAAATTTAGGATAATAATACGGTAATTCCCATGTACATGAGCATACCGATAATGTCGTTGGTAATGGAGATAAACGGTCCGGTGGCAATGGCCGGATCGATTTTCAGTTTTTCCAGTGTCATGGGCACCAGTGTGCCGAAAATGGAGGCAAACATGACCACGGCAAACAGACTGATGGATACCGAATAGCTGACTGTAGCCGTAGCTCCGAAACGGATGAAGTTGTAGATATACACCAGCATGGAAATGATGGTGGCGTTGATAAGGGCTACAACGGATTCTTTCAGCACCTGCTTGAAGGTGTTTTCGGCGTTCAGTGAGCTGTTGGCCAGACCTTGCACGACCAATGCGGAGGACTGGGTTCCTACGTTTCCTCCCGTTCCACCGATAAGGGGAATGTAAAGCGCCATTTCCGGATGAGCGGCAAAGGTAGAGTCAAAGTTGCCCAGAATCATGGAGTTACCGATTCCACCGAGCATACCGATGAGCAGCCACGGAAGGCGCGCGGTGGTCTGGCGGAACACATTGTCGTCTGTTTCTACGTCCTGTGACAAACCGGATGCCAACTGGTAGTCGCGTTCGGCCTGTTCACGAACCTCGTCCATTACGTCGTCTACGGTGATGCGTCCTACCAGACGGCCGATGCTGTCGACCACGGGAACGGCCACCAAGTCATACTTTTCAATGGTCTGCACCACCTCTTCAATGGGTGTATCCACATGGACGGAAATAGGGTCCTTCTTCATCACGTGTTTCACCTTGGAAACCGACGGACTGGTAATCATCTTTTTCAGCGGGAATACGCCGCGCAGACGTTCATCGTCGTCTACCACATATACATAATATATCTCGTCCATTTCTTCTGCCTGCAGTCGCATTTCGCGCAGGCATTCGGGCATACTCCAGTTCTCGTTCACAATCACCATTTCCGTACCCATCAAACCACCGGCGGTGTCTTCGTCGTATTTCAGCAAGTCGACGATGTCGCCTGCCTGTTCGATGTCTTCAATGTGTGAAAGCACCTCTTCCTGCTTGTCCTCGTCCATTTCACGGATGATGTCTACGGCATCGTCCGAATCCATGTAGTCGACAAAGCGCTTGGCGATGGTTTCAGGGGGAAGTATTTCGAGGAATTTCTTTCGTGCATCCTCGTCCATTTCAATCAGTACGTCGGCTGCCGTTTCGTTGTCCAGCAGCAGGTAGATGAAGCGGGCATCTTCTGCGTCCAGCTCGTTGCACAGCTCGGCGATGTCGGCCGGATGCAGGTCCTTGATGACTTCTTTTAACTGGTCGGAATCTTTCTTCTCAATCAGTTCGGTGACTAATTTAATATCTTCGCTATTCATCTTGTAAACTCCTGATGAGGGTTGTTATCGTAGTCTGTAAGTCTCGTGTGCAGGGTCACTCAGCCTTTGCGGCTGAGGAATTCAAGGCTTCTTCCACCCGGTTGGTCAGGTCGATGAAGTCTTGTACGGAAAGCTGTTCAGGCCGTTTGTTGAAGATAGGGTCGGCACTGAGCGGATTTCCTTTCTCCAGAATCGGAGATATGGAGTTGCGGAGCGTCTTGCGGCGCTGGTTGAATGTCGTCTTGACAATCTGCTTGAACAACTGCTCGTTGCATCCCAACTCCTTGGTCTCGTTGCGGGTCATGCGGATGACGGCGCTCTTTACCTTGGGAGGAGGATTGAATACATGTTCGTGTACGGTGAACAGGTATTCCACGCTGTACCAGGCTTGAATCAGTACGCTCAGAATGCCGTAGGTCTTGTTGCCCGGACGAGCCGCGATGCGTTCGGCCACTTCCTTCTGAATCATGCCCGTGCAGCAGGGAATCAAGTCCTTGTAGTCGAGCATCTTGAAGAATATCTGGCTGGAAATGTTGTAGGGATAGTTGCCGGTCAGCACAAAAGGCTGTCCGTCGAAAAGTTGCCGGAGGTCCATTTTCAGGAAATCCTGCTCGATGATATGGTCTCCTAATTGCGGAAAATTCTCACGCAGGTAAGCCACCGATTCAAAATCCAGCTCCACCACTTTGAGCGGGCGGTCTTTTTTCAGCAGGTATTGGGTGAGAACTCCCATTCCGGGACCTACCTCGAGAACGGGAAGGGCCGGGCAGGCGTCTACCGTGTCGGCTATGTCTTGTGCCACTTGCAGGTCTTTCAGGAAGTGTTGTCCTAAAAACTTTTTAGGTTTAACTAATTTCATACCTCAGGTTTTAAATGTTCGTATTATCTTTGTGACTTGCAAAGTTAAACATAAATCTTTATATACAGACTGATTTTGGAACGAACAGGTTTAAAAAAAGTACTAAATAAGGTCTTCCAGATAGCGCTTCCGTTGGTACTCGGAGCGGCTATTCTGCTTTGGACATACCACGATTTTGATTTCCGGCGTGTGTGGAGCGTGCTGGATGGCGGCATGAATTATGGCTGGATGGCCTTTTCGCTGGTGTTTGGTGTGCTGGGGCATCTGTTCCGCGGCTGGCGCTGGAATCTGACGTTAGCTCCGTTAGGTGAATACCCCAAGGTGTCGAACAGTGTGTATGCGGTTTTTGTGTCGTACGCGGCCAATCTGGTCGTACCGCGTGTGGGGGAGGTTTCCCGCTGCGGTATCCTGTCGAAGTACGACGGGGTTTCTTTCTCCAAATCGCTGGGTACGGTGGTGACGGAGCGTCTCATCGATACCATCTGTGTGCTGCTGATTACCGTAGTGACGCTGTTGCTCCAGTCGCGTGTGTTTGCGGCATTCTTTGAAAAGACCGGTACGAACATGGGCTTCTTTACGGGCTTGTTTACTTCCACCAACTTTTATATCACTCTCTCTGTCTGTTTGCCTTGGGCGTGCTGGCGTTTTTCCTGATTCGCAATTTGACGGTATTTGCGAAGGTGCGCGGCATATTGAACGATGTGTGGGCCGGATGTTTGTCGCTTCGGCATGTAAAACATCCGTGGCTGTTCGCTTTTTACACCGTGAGCATATGGGCATGCTATTTCCTGCAATTCTATGTGAGTTTCTATTGCTTTGACTTTTCTGCCTCACTGGGCTGGATGCCCGGACTGGTGATGTTTGTGGTGGGCAGTATTGCAGTGGCCGTTCCTACTCCTAACGGAGCAGGTCCGTGGCACTTTGCAGTCATTACCATGATGATGATGTATGGGGTGGGAAAGGAAGATGCCGGAATATTTGCCCTGCTGGTGCACGGTATTCAAACCTTTTTATTAATTTTGCTAGGTGTTTACGGGCTTGTAGCTTACCACTTGTAAATAAGAAACGGACCGGGAAGTGAAATTGCTTTTCCGGAATAAAATCAAAAAATATAATATGAACGAAATTCTTTCTTTGGCTCCGCAGAATGTGTGGAAGCATTTCTATTCGTTGACGCAAATTCCTCGTCCGTCTGGACATTTGGAAAAAATTCAGGCTTTCTTGCTGGAATTCGGCAAGCAGGTAGGTGTGGAATCATTTCAGGATGAGGCTGGAAACATAATCTATCGCAAACCGGCCACTCCGGGTATGGAAGACCGGAAGTCTGTCATCCTTCAGGCTCACATGGACATGGTTCCTCAGAAAGACAAACATACACAGCATGATTTTGAAAAAGATCCTATTCCGGTTTATGTAGACGGCGAATGGGTGAAGGCTAAAGGTACCACATTGGGCTCAGACAACGGTATGGGTGTGGCAGCCATCATGGCCATTATGGAGACAAGACCTTGAAACACGGTCCGCTGACAGCGCTGATTACTGCCGATGAAGAAACCGGTATGTATGGGGCGTTCGGCTTGAAACAGGGCACAGTGGAAGGAGAAATCCTGCTGAACCTGGATTCAGAAGAAGAAGGTGAACTTTATATTGGCTGTGCAGGTGGAGAAGACCTGACAGCTACTTTGGAATACAAGGAAGAAGAAACAGATCCGGAAGACGTGGCGCTGAAGGTAACACTGAAAGGATTGCGTGGTGGTCACTCTGGTATTCAGATTGGCTGGGGACATGCCAATGCCAACAAGTTGATGGCTCGCTTCATGAACCAGGTGATTGCTTACGATGAGGCTTGTCTGGTGTCATGGGAAGGTGGAAACATGCGCAACGCCATTCCGCGTGAATGTGAAGTAGTGATTACCGTACCGGCTTCGGAGGTAGAAGATGTGCTGGCGTTCGTGGGTGAATGCGAACAGGTATGGCGTGATGAATTCGCGACCATTGAAGACAACATCAGCTTTACGGCAGAGCGTGTGGACTTGCCGAAGATGATGGTGCCGGAAGAAATCCGTGACAACCTGGTGGACGCGATTTATGCATGTCCGAATGGAGTAGAACGTTTCATCCCGACTATCCCGGATACAGTGGAAACTTCTTCTAACCTGGCTATCGTAGAAATCGGCAATGGAAAGGCTGCCATTAAGGTTTTGACACGCAGCTCTCGCGAATCAATGAAGGATTATCGCAATACGGCTATCGAGAGCTGTTTCTCTATGGCAGGTATGCATGTAGAACGTTCTGGTAGCTACTCTGGATGGGAACCGGATGTTAACTCTCCGATTCTGCATGCCATGAAGGAATCTTATAAGGCACAGTTTGGTGAAACACCGGAAGTGAAAGTGATTCATGCCGGACTGGAATGTGGTATCATCGGTGCGGTTGTACCTGGACTGGATATGATTTCATTTGGTCCTACTTTGCAGTGCCCGCATACACCGGAAGAACGCTGTCATGTGCCGTCAGTGAAGAAGTTCTATGATTTCTTGCTGGCTACACTGGAGAATACACCGAAAAAGTAATATCCGTTAGTAGATAATAGATTGCGGAGGTTGTCCGATTCCCGTAAAAGGGAAAGGGGCAGCCTCCGTTTTTTTTGTTTCGATTTTCTGTGGTTTTACTTCTTTTAATGAAAATCTGTGCAGTAAATCAGGGTTTTGGTTTTATCTTTATAAAGACAACCTTGTAAAACTTAAAATTGGAAATGATGAACAGACTATTCTTGATATGTGCCACGGGATTGTTGGCTTTTATGTTCCCTTTGGCGGGGATAGCTCAGAGTTACGACCGTCTTTGGAAGGAGGTAGAGGAAACCCGGAAGAAGGATTTGCCGCAGACCTTGATTTCACAGGTGAACCAGATTTATGAAAAGGCAAGGAAGGAGAAGAATGCTCCGCAAATGCTGAAAGCGTATCTTTCGCGGGTGGAATGTCAGGTAGGGCTGACACCGGACAGTTTGCAGCGTGAACTTTGTCGACTGAATGCATGGGCTGCAGAGGAGAATGATCCTTTGCAGAAAGCCGTGTTGTCGTTTTTGTCAGGATACTATAAGTTGGAATCCGCTCCTCAGGAAGTGGACAGCGCATTGTATGAGTTTGACCAGGCAGTAAAGGATAAGGAGGTTTTGCTGGGCGTAGCTACGACCGATTTTCGTCCGATGGCTGAACAGGGCAAATGGAGCCAGCGCTATTTCGGTGACAATATGTACGATTTGCTGTTACGTCAGTCTATCTTTCAGCTTCTATGGAATGGAGGAGGAAGCAAGGCCGTACAGTTGGCAGTGTTCGACAAGTATGAAAAGCTGATTGCACAATACGAGGCGGCAGGAAATCGTGACGCGGAATTATTGACACGTCTGGAGCGATTGATGTACTGGCAGCGTAATGGATGGAGGTATCCGCAACAGCTGTCGGACGAGCAGGTGCTGGAGCAGTTGCAGGCGTGGGCAAAAGCCTATGACGGAGTGGATGCCTGTGCGGCGTTGTATGTGTCATGGGCCGATTCTATCATCAGAAACAAGACTTCGTGTCCGAAATGAAGGTGATAGAAGAAGGAATAAAACGGTATCCTTCTTCAGAATTCACGGCCGATTTGAAGGATAAGCAGCGCATAGTGTGCATGCCGTCGCTCTCGGTGCAGGTAACTCATCCTTATCCGCAGACGGAAGCGGAACTTCGTGTTACCAGCAAGAACCTGAAAGGGGCGACACTGGAATGGTATAGACTGAACCTGAAGGCTTCTTCTTCTGTGTTTGCACAGAATCTGGAGCATGCGGACCTGATAAAGAAGTATGGTACACTGGTGGATAAAGTGCGGTTGGACTTGCCGGATACTCCTACGTACAAGGATACGGTTTCTGTGCTGACCAGCCGGATGCCCGAGGCGGGGATTTATATATTGAAATCAATCCCCGACGGCTATCAGGATAAAACGGGATACGATGTAGTGCATCTGTCTGCACTGCAGGTGGTTTCTTTCCCGATGGAAGGAAGGCAGACGGAGTGTCATGTGGTGGATTGTAAGACCGGAAAGCCGGTCGCAGGGGCAGAATTGGTGTTCTATTCCATTCCTGTGCCAGGCAATTATACCTTATATAAGACGTTTAAAACTGATAAGCAAGGCAAGGTAGTAGTGCCGGACATGAAAGAATCATTGTGGATGCATGCGTGTGCAGGTAAGGATGAGTTTATGCAGGTGGCTTACTGGTCCAGAAGGGTGTTGCCGACGGTCAATGACAGCAAGAAGAAGGTGGATCGCATGGATTTGTTTACCGACCGTGCGCTGTACCGCAAGGGACAGACGGTGTACGTGTCCGGTGTGGCTTATGCGCAGGAAGGTGATAGTGTAGAGGTACGCAAAGATGCGGCCATCTGGCTGGCTTTGCGGGATGCTAATAACCGGGAGATAGCCCGGAAAGAACTGACTACGGATGACTTTGGCGCATTTTCAGCAGAGTTCCAATTACCTTCGGAAACATTGGCCGGCATGTTCCGTATAGAATCGGACAAGGCTTCCTGCTATATCCGAGTGGAAGAATACAAGCGTCCGACGTTTGAAGTCACCTGGAAGGAAGTGCAGGAAGCTTACACGATGGGGGATTCCTTGCAACTGGAAGGTACGGCGAAAAAGTTTTCCAGTGCACCGGTACAGGGCGGTAAGGTGCGTTATACCTTGACTCGTTCAAAGGCCTGGTTCTGGCGAAGCATGGCAGGAGAACAACAGTTGGCAGAAGGTGAACTGATAACTTCAGCCGACGGAACGTTTGCGGTGAAGGTTTGTCTGGAACGTCCGGATGCGGAAGTCTCTTTAGGCTGGGACGGATTCTATCGTTATCAGGTGAAGGTGGAAGTGACAGATGCGGCCGGTGAAACGCAGGAAGGTGTACTGGTGCTTCCGGTGGGTGAACATGCCATCGGATTACAGATAAAGGGATTGGCCGGAAAAGTGGCTCGTGAGAAACTGGATAAGATGCAGGTACAGGCATTGAACATGCAGCAACAGCCTGTGGCATTGGATGTGGTCTGCTCACTTTATACATTGGATGAGGCCGGAAAGAAGCAGCAAACAGTATGGGGGATACGGTGAAATCCGGACAGCCTTTCCTGCCGGAAGCATGGAAGAAGTTGGCTTCCGGAAAATACTTGCTGGAGGTAACCGCCAGTGATGAGCACGGGCGTCCTTGTCGTGCAGAGCAGGAGCTTGTACTCTTTTCGTTAAAAGACCGGGTTCCTCCGGTAAAGACTGTGGAATGGTTCTATCAGGACGGTACACAGTTGGAGGAAACGCAGCCGGTGACCTTGTATGTGGGTAGCAGTGAAAAGAATGTACATTTGTTCTATCATGTGTACAGTGGCAACCGGATGCTGGTGTCTGACTCGTTTGTGCTGAACGAGGAAATCCGTTCGTTTGATTATACGTGGCGGCCGGAATACGGCGATGGAATCACCGTCAGCTTTGGATTTATGAAAGACGGTATCTGGTATTCCAAGCAAGTCGCTTTGAAACGTCGGTACCGGAGAAAAAACTGACATTGAAGTGGGAAGTTTTCCGTGACCGTTTGCGTCCGGGCACAGAAGAAACCTGGACCATGCAGATTCTGGATGCGGCAGGCAAACCGGCGGATGCCCGTTTGCTGGCTACCTTGTATGATGCTTCGCTCGACCGTTTGTGGGATAACCCGTGGAATTTCCAGGTGGGCTTCAGCCGATATACTCCTTCCGTCATGCCGTTTATTCAGTCAGTGAATAGTATCGCGATGGCTTATTCGCCTTTCTATACTTATTCATTGTCTTCTGTATATACTCCTGACAACTGGCAGTTGTATAGCCGGTTGTGGATTCCTTCTTTGCGTCAGTATAGAACCTTCTCTCGAAACGGTCTGATGGTACGCGGGGCAGGAATCATGATGAAGGCTGTGGCTGCAGCACCAGATGCCATGAGGGCGGATGAGGCTTTGAATGCGCAGGCGGGATTCACGCAGGACGATGGAGTGGTAGAAGTAGAACTTCAGTCTGAAACGATTCCTTTGGAAACGGAACAGACGATGACTTTACGCGAGAATTTTGCAGAAACGGCTTTCTTCTATCCTGATTTGCGTACAGATTCAACCGGAACCGTGCGATTGGTATTTACCGTACCGGACGCGTTGACGCAGTGGAAGTTCAGAGGGCTGGCACATACCCGCCACATGGATTACGGACTCCTGCAGGCAGAAACCCGGACCGAAAAACCGTTTATGATTCAGCCTAATTTGCCTCGTTTCCTTCGTAGAGGAGATGAAACTTCACTGGCAGCTTCTTTGATAAATCTGTCAACGGAAGAGGTGAAAGGGGCGGTACGTCTGGAATTGGTGAATCCGATGGATGAAAGTGTGGTGTATCAGGCAGTACAGGATTTTCAGGTGAAGGCAGGAGAAACGGGCAGTGTACGTTTTACTTTCCCGGTAAATATGGATGGCGAGGTTTTGATTTGCCGGATGAAGGCGGAAGCTGGCGAGTTTAGTGATGGAGAACAGCATTATCTTCCTGTGCTTACTGACAAGCAATGGATGACGGAAACCTTGTCCTTGCAGGTGAAAGGCGGGGAGTCTCAGGAAGTGAGCCTGAAGGATTTGTTTAACGGACAGAGCAAGACGGCCCAGAACCGGCAGCTGACCATCGAACTGACTTCTACTCCGATATGGTATGCCGTACAGGCACTTCCGGTAGTAGGAAATCCGCAGCAGGACGATGCGTTCTCCTGGGCTTCGGCTTACTACGCCAATGCGGTGGCACGGAAAATTGTGGAACTGAATCCGCAGATTCAGCCTGTGTTTGAAGCTTGGAAAAAGCAGGGAGTAAAGAAAGAAACGTTGTGGAGTGAACTGGAGAAGAACCAGGAACTGAAAAGCGTGTTGCTGGCCGAAACGCTTGGCTGGCTCAGGCGGCAGATGAACAGGAACAGAGACAACGGATTGGATTGTTGTTCGACCTGAATACGATGAATTATCGCATGGGGCAGACCGTAGAGAAATTGAAGGCCTTGCAAAAAGCGGATGGAAGCTGGAGCTGGTTCAACGGCATGCAGGGAAGCCGGTTGGTTACTACGCAGGTGGTGGAACTGCTGGCCCGACTGAAATCCATGCATATCATGGCGGATGCGCAAGTGGCTGGCATGTACTTGAAAGGTCTGAATTACCTGGAAAAAGCTTTCTGTCAGGAATATGAGAACCTGAAGAAAAACGAGGCTCGTAACAAAAGCCCGCAATGGCCAAGTGAGCTGGCGGTGAGGTATCTGTATATTGCATCACTGGATGCGGTGGCAGGAGGAAAGGTAAACAAGGCAGCAAAGGAATACATGACCTCCAAACTGGAAAACCGTTCTGCTACTTATTCCATTTATGAGAAGGCATTGATTGCCCGGATTCTGCAGGCACAGGGAAAACGTACGCAGGCAGAAATACTGGTACGCTCGATTAAGGAATATACGGTAGTAACACCGGAAATGGGACGTTATTTTGATACGCCGAAAGCCGGATACGCATGGAACGGTTACCGTATTCCGACGCAGGTGGCTGCCATGGAGCTATTCAGCACGTGGAGAAGGATGAAAAGATGCTGGAGGAAATGAAACGCTGGTTGCTGAAACAAAAGCAGGTGCAGTGCTGGAATACACCATTGGCTACGGCGGATGCGGTGTATGCCTTGCTGTCAGATGGCATGGCATCGACGGAGTCCGGACAGATGCAGGCGGTGGCAGGCAATGTTACACTGGAAACTCCGAAAGACGGACTGGGCTGTATCAGTCATACATTAAGTGGAGCGGAGGCAGAGGTGAAGACGCTGACCGTAAGTCATACGGGAAAAGCTGCCGGATGGGGTGCCGTGTATGCACAATATCTGGAAGATATGGACCGTGTGAAGGCATTTGAAGGAAAGGGTCTGCAAGTTTCACGTGAGTATATATATAAAGGTAAGACCTTGTCTGCCAAAGAAAAGTTGCAGGTTGGCGATAAGCTGACGGTGCGCCTGACTCTCCGTGCCGACCGGGATATGGATTTTGTATGTCTGAAAGAGAACGTGCGGCTTGTATGGAACCAGTGCGGCAAATCTCAGGCTACGAATGGTCCGATGGCTTGGGACGGTATCGGGTAAGTGGTGATGCGGCGACGACCTTCTTTATGGATCACTTGCGGAAAGGAACCTACGTCATTGAATATGAAGTGCATGTAGACCGTTCGGGAGTATATCAGGCAGGTACATCGGAAATACGGTCGGTATACGCTCCTGAGTTTGGCAGTCATACGGAAGGATATACATTATATATCGAATAAAATCACGTCCGGGCCGGGATTCCGGTTCGGACATTTTTACAAATTTCTGAGGTTATGGAGAAAATAAATTTTCAGACTTGATTTTGCTTGTTTCCGTTTTCTCCCTATCTTTGTTTCCGTAATTTAGAAAGAATAAAATCAATGAAACGAATATATACCTTCTTTTTTGTGTGTTGTCGCTTGCATGTCCTTATGGGCTCAGCCTAAAATATCCTTTGATATGACTACTAAGGACTTGGGCTACGTGTTGTGGCGCACTCCGGCAACCGTGACTTATCAGTTACCAATACGGGAGACAAGCCGCTGGTTATATCCAATGTGACGACTTCCTGTGGATGTGCCAAGCACAATGGACAGAAGAACCTGTACCTGCCGGAGGAAAAGGAAAGATTACGGTAGTGTTCGATGCAGAAGCTATCGGGCATTTCTATAAAGATGTGGGTGTGTATTGCAATGCAGCTTCTCTGCCTATTTACCTGGACTTTAACGGAGAGGTGACAGCCGATGCCAAGAACTATTCCTTTACGCATCCTTATGCTATCGGTGCCATCCGGTTGACACAGGATGAACTTGATTTTAAATCCGTCAATAAGGGAGACCGCCCGGTCATTGAATTGTTGGTGGCCAATACTTCCAACAAGGCTTATTCACCTGTGCTGATGCATCTTCCTCCTTATCTGGAGGCAAAAGCGGAACCTGAAAAACTGGGACGTGGAAAGACCGGAAAGATTCTGGTAACACTGGATTCTGAGAAATTGCCGAAATTAGGTATTACACGTGCTTCTGTCTATCTGTCCCGCTTCCCAGGTGATAAAGTCGGCAGTGAGAATGAAATACCTGTATCTGTGGCTCTGTTGCCTGACTTCTCCAAGTTGACCGAACAGCAGAAAAACAATCCTCCTCAGATCACGTTGTCGGCTAAGGAACTGGAATTTGTGGATTTGAAACCCAACCAAAAGAAGTCGCAGACGATTGTCATTTCAAATACAGGTCGCTCTGACCTGAATATTCAGGATATGCAGGTATTCAGCATGGCTTTGGCCGTGAAACTGAAAAAGAGAGTGCTGAAACCGGGTGAATCGACTAAGATGAAGATTACTGTGTTGGCACAGAATCTTCACCGTGTGAAAGGTACACCCCGTGTCCTGATGATTACCGATGATCCTAACCAACCGATGATTACCATCCGTGTGAAAGCCCGGCTGAAATCGTCCGAAAAATAAAAACTTTTATGGAACACCCCGAAAACAACGAAGCTTATAAGGGGTTAACTGTGAACCAGGGAGTGGAACAACCCTCCATTGTTAATCCTTATCTGAATCTGAGAAAGAAACCCAAACGTCGTCAGTATTCTGCTGCCGAGTATGTGGAAGGTATTGTGAAAGGCGATGTGACCATGCTGAGCCAGGCGGTCACGCTGGTAGAAAGTGTCAAGCCGGAACATCAGGTGCTGGCACAGGAGGTCATTGAAAAATGCCTTCCTTATTCGGGTAATTCTATCCGTATCGGTATCAGCGGAGTGCCCGGTGCCGGAAAAAGTACGTCGATTGATGTATTCGGACTGCATGTGCTCGAAGAAAAAGGAGGAAAGTTGGCCGTGTTAGCCATAGACCCCAGCAGTGAACGTTCCAAAGGAAGTATTTTGGGTGACAAGACCCGAATGGAAAAATTGTCGGTACATCCTAAATCCTTTATCCGTCCCAGTCCTTCGGCGGGCTCATTGGGCGGTGTGGCCCGTAAGACCCGTGAAACCATCATCTTGTGTGAAGCTGCCGGATTTGATAAAATCTTTGTCGAAACTGTGGGAGTAGGCCAGAGTGAAACTGCCGTGCATTCCATGGTAGACTTCTTCCTGCTGATTCAGCTGGCCGGTACGGGCGATGAGTTGCAGGGCATCAAGCGCGGTATCATGGAGATGGCCGATGGTATCATTATCAACAAGGCCGATGGAAATAATGTAGAGAAGGCACAGTTGGCGGCTACGCATTTCCGTAATGCGCTCCATCTTTTCCCTACTCCCGAATCCGGATGGACTCCTCAGGTGCTGACGTATTCCGGATTTTATAATATCGGTGTCAAGGAAATCTGGGATATGGTGTATGCCTACATCGACTTTGTCCGCAAGAACGGTTATTTTGAACACCGTCGGAACGAGCAGGCCAAATACTGGATGTATGAAACCATCAATGAGCATTTGCGCGACAGCTTCTATCAGAATCCGGAAATTGCTTCCTTGCTTCCCTTGCAGGAAAAGGATGTGCTGGAAGGACGAGCCACGTCTTTCTCGGCAGCCAGAAAACTATTGGAAATGTATTTCTCCGGGTTGAAACAGGAGTGATGAATAAATATTCAAAATGGCTTGTTTCTATTGGAGTAATTAAAAATAAGGAAGAAAAATAAGGGTGATATGCCTTGTGAAATGAATTAATATGTAACTTTGCGAACTAATTTTCAAGAAATGATGCAAAGTGAAATAAAACCTATTATAGAGGTAAAGGGTGTATCAAAGTTTTTGGTGAAAAAACAGCCTTGGATAATATCAATTTATCCATCAAAAAGGGAGGGTTTGTAACCATCTTGGGCCCTTCGGGATGCGGTAAGACGACCTTGCTGCGCCTGATAGCGGGATTTCAGACCGCTTCGGAAGGGGTGATTCGTATTGCAGGGGAGGAGATTACCCAGACTCCTCCTCACAAGCGTCCTGTTAATACAGTTTTCCAGAAATATGCCTTGTTCCCTCATCTGAATGTGTATGACAATATTGCTTTTGGCTTGAAACTGAAAAAGAAGCCAAAGGATACGGTACTTAAAAAAGTAAAGGCTGCCTTGAAAATGGTGGGTATGACCGACTATGAGTACCGCGATGTCAACTCGCTTTCGGGTGGACAGCAGCAGCGTGTGGCCATTGCCCGAGCCATTGTGAACGAGCCGGAAGTGTTGTTGCTGGACGAGCCGCTGGCTGCGCTTGACCTGAAGATGCGTAAGGACATGCAGATGGAGTTGAAGGAAATGCACAAGACGCTGGGCATTACCTTTGTGTACGTGACGCACGACCAGGAAGAAGCCCTGACATTGAGTGATACCATCGTGGTGATGAGTGAGGGACGTATCCAGCAGATTGGTACCCCTACCGACATCTACAATGAGCCGATTAACTCGTTCGTGGCCGACTTTATCGGAGAAGTAATATCCTGAACGGAGTCATGGTGAAGGATAAGTTGGTACATTTCTGTGACCGTGACTTTGAATGTGTGGACGAAGGCTTCGGCGAAAACACACCGGTGGATGTGGTGATTCGTCCGGAGGATTTGTATATATTCCCGGTGTCGGATATGGCACAGCTTCGTGGTACCGTACAGTCCTGTATTTTTAAAGGAGTACACTATGAATGGTGGTGTTGTGCCACGGCTATGAGTTTGTGGTGCAGGATTATCATGCTTTCAAGGCCGGAACCGAAGTGGGTATGCTGGTCAAGCCGTTTGATATTCACATCATGAAGAAAGAGCGTATCTGTAATACCTTTGAAGGCAAGCTTATCGATGAAACTCATGTGGAATTCTTAGGATGTGAGTTTGAGTGTGCACCGGTAGACCTTCAGAAAGTGCCGTTGGGCGATGTGCTGGTAGACGTGGATTTTGGAAAAATCAATTTGCTGGACAACGCAGAAGACGGCATGCTGACCGGAGAAGTCAAGTTTATTTTGTACAAAGGAAACCATTACCACCTGACGGTATGGTCAGACTGGGATGAGAATGTGTTTGTCGATACGAATGATGTGTGGGATGATGGAGACCGTGTGGGCATTTCCATTGCTCCTGAAGATATTCGGGTACGTGTAAAACAGGAGGAACGATGAATAAACTGCGTTTGTTTTTTCTTTCACGCCGAAGCTGGACACTTCCTTATCTCATTTTCTCTATCATTTTTGTGATTGTTCCGCTTCTGCTAATTGTGGTATATGCATTTACCGATGATGCAGGTCGTATGACGCTTGAAAACTTCCGGAAATTCCTGGCCCATCCGGAAGCAGTCAATACCTTTATTTATTCCATCGGTATAGCTATACTGACTACGATAGGTTGTATCGTACTGGGATATCCGGCAGCCTGGATTCTGAGCCGCAGTAATTCAAGCTATTCGCGTACGCTGATTCTGCTGTTTATCCTGCCGATGTGGGTCAACATCCTGATACGTACGCTGGCTACCGTAGCTTTGTTCGACTTTGCCAGTCTGCCTTTAGGAGAAGGAGCGTTGATATTCGGAATGATTTACAACTTTATTCCTTTCATGATATATCCGATTTACAATACCCTTCAGAAGATGGACCCGAGTTATGTGGAAGCAGCACAGGATTTAGGAGCCAACTCTTTCCAGGTGTTCTGGAAGGTGGTGTTCCCTCTGTCCATGCCCGGAGTGGTGAGCGGCATCATGATGGTGTTTATGCCGACCATCTCTACCTTTGCCATTGCAGAATTGCTGACCATGAACAACATTAAGTTGTTTGGTACGACTATTCAGGAGAATATCAACAACAGTATGTGGAACTATGGAGCAGCCCTTTCCTTGATTATGCTGTTCTTGATTGCGGCCACTTCACTCTTTAGTTCTGATGAAAAGAGTGATTCAGAGAAAGGAGGACAGGTATGGTAAAGAAAGTGCTGATGCAGACCTATCTTTGGGTCTTGCTGTTGTTGCTGTATGCTCCGATATTGATTATTGTGATTTATTCCTTTACCGATGCAAAGGTATTGGGCAACTGGACCGGCTTTTCGCTCAATCTGTACCGCTCCTTGTGTAACACCGGAGCACATCATTCCCTGATGAATGCGCTGATAAATACAATAGCCATCGCCTTTATTGCTGCGACGGTATCGACTTTGTTGGGAAGTGTGGCTGCCATCGGAATCTACAATCTGAAGGCCCGCAGCCGGAAAGCCATGGGATTCATCAATACCATTCCTATATTGAACGGAGATATTATTACCGGTATTTCCTTGTTCCTGCTGTTTGTGTCATTAGGCATTACCCAAGGATTTACCACCGTAGTGCTGGCACACATCACCTTCTGTACTCCGTACGTGGTGCTGAGTGTGTTGCCGCGCCTGAAACAGATGAATCCGAACCTGTATGAGGCCGCGCTCGATTTGGGAGCTACTCCGATGCAGGCTTTGTGGAAAGTGATTGTTCCGGAAATCCGTCCGGGAATGGTAAGCGGATTCCTGCTGGCACTGACCATTTCCATCGACGATTTTGCGGTAACGGTGTTTACCATTGGAAATCAGGGATTGGAAACGCTTTCTACCTATATTTATGCCGATGCCCGCAAGGGTGGTCTGACGCCGGAGCTTCGTCCGCTGTCGGCCGTGATTTTTGTGGTGATACTGGTACTGCTGATTATTATTAACCGTAGAGCTGACAAAGCAAAGAATAAATGAAACAGAAGATGAAAAGGTGGAACTGGTGGGTGGCTTTGTGTGTGTGCTGTCTGTTGACAGGATGCTACAACGCTAATGAATCGCGCGAAAACGTGCTCAAGGTGTACAATTGGGCAGACTACATAGGTGAAGGCGTACTGGAAGATTTTCAGGAATATTATAAGGAAAAGACGGGAGAAGATATCCGCATCGTGTATCAGACATTTGACATCAACGAAATCATGCTGACAAAAATTGAGAAAGGGCATGAAGACTTTGATGTGGTGTGTCCTTCCGAGTATATCATCGAACGAATGCTGCACAAAGGCTTGTTGCAGCCTATTGATACGGCTTTTGCTCATTCACCCAATTACATGAACGGAGTGGCGCCCTATATCCGTCAGCAGATAGATAAACTGACGGTGAAGGGCGATCTGCCGGCCAGCCGTTATGCCGTGTGCTATATGTGGGGTACGGCCGGCCTGCTGTATAACAAGCAGTTTGTTTCCGAAAAAGACCTGAAGTCATGGGGGTGCCTGTGGGAGAAACGTTTTTCCGGCAAGATTCTGATGAAGGATGCCTATCGCGATTCGTACGGTATGGCTTTGCTGTATGCGCATCGTGAGGATTTGAAAGACAGTACCGCAGTGTGGCTGACCTGATGAACGACTATTCACCGGCTTCCATGGACTCGGTGGGAAAATATCTGAAACTGTTGAAGCCGAATGTGGCCGGATGGGAAGCAGACTTTGGTAAGGAAATGATGACCAAAGGCAAGGCCTGGATGAACATGACCTGGAGCGGAGACGCACAGTGGGCTATGGAAGAAGCGGCAACGGTAGGAGTGGACCTTGCCTATACCATTCCGGAAGAAGGTAGCAATGTGTGGTACGACGGATGGGTAATTCCTAAGTATGCCAAGAATCCTAAGGCAGCCAGCTATTTTATCAACTTCCTTTGTAGGCCGGACATCGCTTTGCGTAACATGGAAGAGAACGGGTATGTGAGTGCCATTGCTGCCCCGGAAATTCTGGAAGCTTGTATTGATTCTACCCTGGATAAGGAAGTCGATGCCAGCTATTTCTTCGGTCCGGAGGCACAGAAGGTGAAGCTGCGTAACACACAGTATCCCGATAAGTCTGTGATAGCCCGTTGTGCCATGATACGTGACTTTGGAGACAAGACGGTAGATGTATTGGAAATCTGGTCGCGTGTAAAAGGCGACAACCTGAATAGCGGGATTGTGATTCTGATTCTTTTGGTGGTAGTAGGACTGAGCGCCTGGCAGATTCGCCGCCGCTGGATACGTTATAAACGTCATGCACGTACGCACCGCAGAAATCGCCGGAGAAAATAAAAGAAGAAAATACAGTATACAAAAATCCCCCTTCAAAAGACGTTTAAATGCTTTTTGAAGGGGGATTCTTTATATGGAATTGTTTTGTTAGATTGACAATTCGTTCAATACGCTAACCAGTTCGCGGTCGATAGGCTTGTCGTTCTTGATAGCCTTGGCAAACGGAACGTACACAATCTGGTCGTTTTCGATACCAATCATGACGTTGCGCTGACCTTCCATCAGGGCCTGGATGCTGGCTACTCCCATACGGCTGGCAATGATACGGTCGTGTGCGGTCGGGCGTCCACCACGCTGCAAGTGTCCTAAAATAGTCACACGTACGTCGTACTGCGGATATTCGTTCTTTACACGTTCTGCATAGTGCATGGCTCCACCGGTGATTTCACTTTCAGCTACCAGCACGATAGAGCTGCTCTTTGATTTGCGGAAACCGTTGTTGATGAACTCTTCCAACTGGTCTACTTCCGTATTGAATTCCGGAATGATGGCAGCTTCGGCACCCGCAGCAATGGCACCGTTCAATGCCAGGAAGCCGGCGTCGCGTCCCATTACTTCCACAAAGAACAAACGTTCGTGTGAAGTAGCGGTATCACGTATTTTATCTACTGCATCCAAAATTGTGTTCAGGGCAGTGTCATATCCGATGGTTGTGTCCGTACCATACAAGTCGTTGTCGATGGTACCGGGCAATCCGATACAAGGTACATCAAATTCCTGAGCCAGCAGGCGGGCACCGGTCAACGAACCGTCACCACCAATGACTACCAGTGCATCGATACCTTCGCGTTTCATAGTTTCATAAGCTACCTGACGGCCTTCCGGTGTACGGAACTCCTGGCAGCGAGCTGTTTTCAGGATGGTACCTCCTAATTGTATGATATTGCTGACGTTTTCAGTCTTGAATTCCTTGATTTCTCCTGTAATCAATCCTTTATACCCACGGTAGATACCTTTAACTTGTAATCCGTTGTAGATGGCAGAGCGGGTGACTGCACGGATTGCGGCGTTCATGCCGGGAGCATCTCCTCCGGATGTAAGAATACCAATACATTTAATAGTTCCCATAATTGTTAGTTGTTAGTTTGATTTTTATGAAGCAAAAGTACAAATATGAATTTATATTGTAACTGATTTTCTTCTTTATTATTCGTCCATTATAACTTTTTTACACGCTTCCATCAACCATTTAGGGGTAGAGGTGGCTCCACAGATTCCAATGGAATGTGCATGTGATAATAAGGCCTTGTCAATTTCCTCCGGTTTGTCTATCTGGTAAGAGTTGGGATTGACCTTTTTACATTCCTGAAAGAGGATTTTCCCGTTGGAACTTTTATGTCCGCAAACGAAGAAAACCAGGTCGTGACTGGCGGCAAATTCCCGGATATGCGGCATGCGGTTGGCTACCTGACGGCAGATGGTATCGAAGTACTGGAAGGAGCTTCCGGTGAAATGTGGGTCTCGATGTAGGACACTATCTGGCGGAATTCGTCGAGCGACTTGGTTGTCTGCGAATACAGGCGGATGTCTTTGTTCATGTCCAGTTTGCTGACTTCTTCCAGCTTCTCGATGACGATGCTTTGCCTTCGGTCTGGCCCACCAGTCCCAACACTTCGGCATGGCCGTTTTTCCCGTAAATAACAATCTGTCTGTCTTTGTCGTGGGGAGTGGTGTCATACTCCTGCTTGATTCTTTTTTGCAGGCGCAGCACTACCGGACAGGTGGCATCGATGATTTCGATGTGGTTTTTCCGGGCTAGTTCATAAGTCTCAGGAGGCTCTCCATGTGCTCTCAACAAGACTTTTACATTCTTCAGTCGGGCAAAATCTTCGTGGTTGATGGTAATCAATCCCATTTCCTTCAGTCGCTCACACTCCTGCCCGTTGTGTACAATATCCCCCAGGCAATACAGAGGTGCGCCCTTTGCCAGTTCTTCTTCTGCTTTTGAGATGGCGGTCGTCACTCCAAAGCAGAATCCTGAGTCCTTATCTATTTCAATGTGATGCATGTGCAGCTTTTTCAAATTGTTCTTTCAGCCATTGTTTTTGTTCGGCAATGGTCAGGTGACTGTTGTCCAGTAAAATCGCGTCGTCAGCCTTGCGCAGGGGACTTACTGCCCGGTTCTGGTCGATGCGGTCGCGTTCTTCTACGTTGTGAAGAATTTCTTCGAACGAAGCATCCTGACCTTTGGCTTTCAGTTCCTCGTAACGGCGCTGTGCACGGATCTCGGCAGAGGCTGTCACGAAAATCTTCAGTTCCGCATTCGGGAATACGGCTGTTCCGATGTCTCTTCCGTCCATCACGATTCCTTTTTCCTTGCCCATTTCCTGCTGTTGCTGAACTAAGGCCTTGCGCACAAAGTCGAGTGCTGCCACCGGACTGACATGTGAGGAGACTTCCATGGTGCGGATACGTTCTTCCACGTTCTTCCCGTTGAGGAAGGTCATGGGGCGCTGGGTTTCCGGGTTGAGCTGGAAGGAAATCTGGATTTGTCTCATCTGCTGGCGGAGCGCTTCTTCCTGAATGCTTCCGTCGGTATTGAACAATCCGTTTTCCAGACAATACAATGTAACGGCCCGGTACATGGCGCCGCTGTCTATATAGATGTATCCGATTTCTTTGGCTAAGTCTTTAGCATGGTACTTTTCCCGCAGGAAGAGAATCCGTCGATGGCAATAATAATTTTTTTCATGTTTCGGCTTCGATAAAATAGATTTCGCATTGACAAAGATAGTGTAAATCCTTTGTATATCGGATGTTTTGGATAAAGTTTTTGGCGTCTCTTCCTTATAATATAAGGTAGAAATTCGTTTGGGACTTCAGAGATGAAAAAACGTTGTAGCAATGATTCAGATACCTGTTTGTGTTTTTTACGTTTCCTTTCCGGAAAACCTATGTTTCTCATGGCGGAAACGTAGGTTTTCCCTGCGTGAACCCTAGGTTTCCGCACAGGGAAACATAGAACACGCAAGGCGATATGCTGATTATTTCAAGTGCGGAATAAAAAATATGCATTGTTTTACATTATTTTCATGTTGGGGTGTCGGAGTTTCGGGGAATTATGCTACCTTTGCCACGTATAGAGTATTAACCTTTAATAAACACATTTATGGAAGTCAAGAAATCGCCGAAAGCGGACCTCGAGGGCAAAAAGACCACGTGGTTATTGGTAGGTTTCGTACTGATCTTGGCAGCGATGTTTGTAGCGTTCGAATGGACAGAACGTGACAAGCAGGTCACTACCGATACCGGTATCACCGAACCAATCTTTGAAGAGGAAATGATTCCTATCACTGAACAGGAAGAACAGAAGCAGGCACCTCCTCCTCCTGAAGCTCCGAAAGTGGAAGAAGTTCTTCAGATTGCAGAAAATGATGCAAACGTAGAAGAATCTACTATCCAGTCAAGTGAAGAAAACAACCAGGCTGTGGAAATCAAGTATGTACCGGTTGAAGTAGAAGAAGAAGAACCGGAAGAACAGCAGATTTTCCAGGTGGTAGAAGAAATGCCGGAATTCCCGGGTGGTATGGCTGAATGTTTGAAGTTCATCGGTAAGAACATCAAGTATCCGACTATCGCACAGGAAAACGGTGTACAGGGACGTGTAATCATCCAGTTCGTGGTTAACCAGGATGGTTCTATCGTTGACCCGGTGGTTATGCGTAGTGTAGACCCGTACTTGGATAAGGAAGCGCTCCGTGTGATTAAGATGATGCCGAAATGGAAACCAGGTAAGCAGCGTGGTAAAGCTGTACGTGTAAAATATACCGTGCCTGTAACCTTTAAGTTGCAGTAATCTATTGACCGTTATAATAAAGTGAAGGCTGCATTTTTGCAGCCTTTCTTTTTTCTCTTATCTTAAATTACATTTCCATGAAACAACAGACAAGCGAACAATTGTTACAGCAGATTCACGAATATATCGGAAACCTTTCTTATATGCGGGAGCCGATGGGACTTTATGATCCGATTGAGTATGTATTGGGGTTGGGCGGAAAGCGTTTGCGTCCGGTGCTGATGCTATTGGCTTATAATTTATATAAGGAAGATGTGACCCGTATCTTTTCACAGGCAGCAGGCATTGAAACCTACCATAACTTTACTTTGCTGCATGATGACCTGATGGATAAGGCGGATATGCGCCGCAACAAGCCTACGGTACATAAAAAATGGGATGAGAATACGGCTATTCTTTCCGGAGATGCAATGCTGATTCTTGCTTATCAGTCATGATGAAGGAATGTTGCTTGAATGTGTGGAACGCGTGATGGAAGTGTTTGGCCGTACCGCCCTTGAGGTATGCGAAGGACAGCAGTGGGACATGGAGTTCGAGCATCGTCTGGATGTGACGGTCGACGAGTATATCGAAATGATTCGTCTGAAGACTTCCGTGTTGCTTGCGGCAGCCTTGAAAATTGGTGCCATCTTGGGAGGTGCTCCGGAAAAGGATGCGCAGTTGCTCTATGATTTTGGCATTAAGATGGGACTGGCTTTCCAGTTGCAGGATGATTACCTGGATGTGTATGGTGATCCGGCTGTCTTTGGAAAGAAGATTGGAGGAGATATTCTTTGCAATAAGAAGACCTTTATGCTGATTACCGCCTTGAATCTGGCTGAAGGAGAAGATAAGGAAACGTTATTGAACTGGCTTCGTGCTACGGACTACGTGGCTGAAGAAAAAATCCAGTCGGTTACAGCTCTATATAATAAGGTAGGAGTTCCTGAACTTTGTCAGGCTCGCATTGATGCCTATTATAAGGAAGGACTGGAGTTGCTGGATAAAGTAAACGTGGAATCCTCTCTTAAAGAAGAACTGAAGAAGTTTGTTTGTCATTTAATGGACCGTAAATTGTAAAGATATGAACGCCCTGATTGATACTCATACCCATCTTTATACTGAAGAATTTGATGCCGACCGTGAACTGGCGGTGATTCGTGCAGTCGAAGCAGGAGTGACTCGCTTGTTTATGCCTAACATTGATGATACGACGGTCGAGGCTATGCTTAAGCTATGTGAGGCGCACGATTGCTGCTATCCGATGATTGGTTTTCATCCCACATCGGTAGATGCCGGTTGGAAGGAACGTCTGGAAAAAGTGAAAGGGTATCTGACTTCTTCTTCTCATCGCTTTTATGGAATCGGTGAGGTGGGTATTGACTTGTATTGGGACAAGACCTTCCGTGAGGAGCAGATGATTGTCTTTGAAGAACAGGTGAAGTGGGCACTGGAATACGATCTGCCTCTTATTATACATTGCCGGGAAGCTTATCCGGAACTGCTGGAGGTTTTGTCGGGTTACAAGCATACAGCCTTGCGGGGAATCTTCCACAGCTTCACGGGGACTAGTGAAGATGCCGAAAGGCTGTTGGAGTATGAATCTTTTATGTTAGGTATAAACGGAGTAGTTACTTTCAAAAAAAGTACCCTTCCTGAAGTATTGAAAAATGTGCCTTTGAAGCGCGTCGTGCTCGAAACCGACTCACCTTATTTGGCTCCTGTACCTTATCGTGGCAAACGGAATGAAAGTGCAAACCTAGTGAAGGTGGCAGAATGTCTTTCGGTAATCTATGGAGTACCTTTGTCGGAAATCGCCTCCCAGACCACGGAAAATGCCCTTGAAAGTCTTCACAAATGCGGAGAAAAATTTTTAAAGTTTATTAATTTCGAGTTCAAAAGTAAACTTTTGCAGGCTTGATGTTATGTAAGACGAAAAAAAGAATACATTTGTGACTGAAATCAGCGCGGGGTACAAAAATGGCTGAAATGAGGCTCCGGCTGATTAAAAAGGAGAGGTGCTCGAGTGGTTGAAGAGGCACGCCTGGAAAGCGTGTATACGCCAAAAGCGTATCACGGTTCGAATCCCGTTCTCTCCGCGAAAAAAGAGAAAAACAATTAACAAACTATTAATTAATTAATCTTAAAAATTAGACACACAATGAAAAAGTTATTTGCAATTCTTGCAGTGATGGGAGTCCTCTCATTTGGAATGACTCAGACAGCTATGGCTCAGGATTCTACAGCTACAGCAGCTCCGGCTCAGACAGAACAAGTAGCAGCAGCTGATGAAGCAGCAGCACCTGCAGTTGTTGAAGAAGGTGGTTTGCACAAAGAATTAAAGACTAAGTTTATCGAAGGTGACGCAGGCTTCATGTCTTTGGTTGCTATCGCATTGGTACTTGGTTTGGCTTTCTGTATTGAACGTATTATTTACTTGAGCTTGGCTGAAGTTGACGTGAAGAAATTGATGGCTAAAGTTGAAGCAGCTTTGGAAAAAGGTGATGTAGAAGGTGCTAAGACTATCTGCGTAATACTCGTGGTCCTGTTGCTTCTATCTGCTATCAGGGTTGATGAGAATTGACGAAGGTTGGATGTTGTTGAACGTTCAGTTGTTTCTTATGGTGGTGTTCAGGCTGGTTACCTTGAAAAAGGATGCTCTTGGATTACATTGTTCATCGCTATGGCTCCGTCTTTGGGATTCTTGGGTACTGTAATCGGTATGGTTATGGCGTTCGATAAAATCCAGCAGGCTGGTGATATTTCTCCGACAGTTGTAGCAGGTGGTATGAAAGTGGCTTTGATTACTACAATCTTCGGTTTGGTTGTTGCTTTGATTCTTCAGGTATTCTATAACTACATCTTGTCTAAGATTGAAGCTATTACAAGCCAGATGGAAGATTCTTCTATCACATTGCTTGACATGATCATGAAATACAACTTGAAATACAAAAAATAATAAGAACAATGGCTAAATTATCATACAAAGTATCTTACTATGTATTTTATGTCTGCATCGCCCTTATCTTGGTGGTTTTAGGCATGTTCTACTTCGTAGGATACACTAATCCGGTTGGTGAATATAATGAACCTCAAAATACAGAGGCATTAATTTACCTTATGTATGCAATGTTTGGTGTAACTGTAGTAATTACCCTGATTGGTGCTATTGCTCAGTTTGCTGGAGCATTAAAAGATAATCCAAAAGCTGCAATTAAGTCTTTGATTGGCTTAATTCTGTTGATTGTATTATTGATTGTAACATTCAATATCGGTTCTTCTGAAACAGTTGTTTTAGGTGATGGTACAGAATTTACTGATACATTCTTGTTGAAATTATCAGATATGCTGATCTACTCTACTTACGTATTGTTCGGTATCGCAGCTGTTGGTACATTGATTAACTTGTCTGGTATCTTTAAGAAATAATATCATCATTGAAGTTTAATTAAAATATAAGGAGTAAGTCAAATGGCAAAAAAGAAAAGATCAGTGCCCGGAATTAACTCAAGTTCTACGGCCGATATTGCCTTCATGTTGCTTATTTTCTTCCTTATTACAACATCAATGGATACTGACCGTGGTTTGGCGAGACGTTTGCCGCCTCCGCCTGAAAACAAGGAGCAGAAAGATGATATTATTGTAAAGGAAAGAAACGTTCTTCAGGTTCGTTTGAACAAAGACGACCAGTTGATGGTTGGTGGAGAATGGTCTGATATCAGACAGTTGAGACAAAAGGCAAAAGAATTCATTGCCAATCCGAATAACGATGAGAACTTGCCTGAAAAGCATGCAAAACATCTTCCGTTCTTCGGTGACGTAATGATTACAGAAAAGCATGTAATCTCTGTACAGAATGACGTGGGTACTAGCTACGATGCTTATATTCAGGTTCAGAACGAATTGGTAGCAGCTTACAATGAGTTGCGTAACGAATTGGCTCAGTCTCAGTTCGGTAAAACATTCGCTGAATGTTCTGAAGATGAGCAGAAAGCTATCACAGACTATTATCCGCAGAAGATTTCTGAAGCAGAACCTAAAAAATATGGAGGAAAATAATCATGGGAAAATTTAATAAGACTGGTAAGCGTGGCATGCCGGAGTTGAATACCTCTTCTTTGCCTGACCTTATCTTTACCATGTTGTTCTTCTTCATGATTGTAACAACTATGCGTGAAGTTACATTGAAGGTTCAGTTCAAGGTTCCTCAGGCTACAGAGTTGGAAAAATTGGAAAAGAAATCTTTGGTGTCTTTCATCTACATCGGTAAACCGATGCCGGAGTTCCAAAAAAAGATGGGTACTACTGACCGTATTCAGTTGAATGATAAATTCGCTGAATCTTCAGAAGTTCAGGACTACATCTATCAGGAGCGTGAAAACATGAAAGAGGAAGATAAACCGTTTATGACTGTTTCCATGAAGGTGGATGCAAAAACCAAGATGGGTATTGTAACAGAAGTAAAACAGGCTCTTCGTCAGGCATACGCACTGAAGATTAACTATTCAGCTACTCAGCGTCAGTAATAGTTTTATAAATATGAAAAAAGGCTGTCTCTTAGGAGGCGGCCTTTTTTGTTGTATTATGGGATGGAGGGAATGATTTCAAATCAGAAGACCATATTTCTAAATGGGTGATTAACCTTTGAGTATAATGATTTGGAAGGAGTATTTCAATGGAAATAACCTACCAGTTGTAGTGTATAAGAAATTTTTCTATAGAGAGGATTACAGGACTTTTAGCGTGATTTTGTTAGTCCGGTTTGCAGATGATATTTAACGTATCTACAAAATAAAAGGAGACACCCAATGGTGTCTCCTTTTATTTTGTCTTTTTCAGGGAATACTGAATTACACGTTTGCACGTTTTTCCTGAATTCTGGCTTTCTTACCGGTAAGTGCACGCAAGTAGTACAATTTAGCGCGACGAACTTTACCAACTTTGTTGACAGTGATGCTGTCAATAGCCGGAGATTCCAATGGGAAGATACGTTCAACACCCACTGTTCCTGACATTTTACGTACAGTGAAACGTTTCTTTTCACCGTGACCTGAAATTTTGATAACAACACCGCGATACAACTGTACACGTTCCTTGCTACCTTCAACGATACGGTATGCTACTGTGATTGTGTCACCAGCTTTGAATGAAGGATGCTGTTTGCCAGTAGCAAATGCTTCTTCTGCAATTTTAATTAAATCCATGTTTTGTAATAAATTAAATTGTTTGATCGTTACAACGCAACATATCAAGTAACTCTTCTTTGACAGCGATTGCGCGAAAGCGGGGCAAAGTTAGTGTTTTTCTGCGAGCTAGCCAAATGTTTTCTACCTATTTTATTAAAAAATGAGAAGTCTTTTGGATAGCTTTTATCATTCTTTTGAGCATGTTCCTTTTTTCCGTATTTTTGACTGCAAATAAACCTTGTTTTATGAATTATCTCAATGTTAGACTTGTAAAAAGTGCAGTTGCCGGTGTGTTGGCCGGGTGGCTGCTGGCCAGCTGTAGCTCAGGTTATTCGCTGGCAGGTGTGGAAGGCGGAAGGGTGGCCATTACTGATGTGTACGACCGTAAACCGGATGCCGAAGCGTTGAATATCTTGAAACCTTATCAGCAGAAGTAGATAGTATTATGTCGCCGATTATCGGACATTCGGCAAAGAACCTGACTGCATACCGTCCGGAGTCTCCGCTGTCCAATCTGATGGCCGATGTACTTCGTCAGGCAGCAGTGCGGGCGATTGGTAAGCCGGCTGATGTAGCTGTCATGAATATGGGGGGTATCCGGAATGCAATGCCTGAAGGTGAAATTACCTTTGGAACGGTGTATGAGATTGCTCCGTTTGAGAATGCCTTGTGTGTGCTGACAATGGACGGAGCTACATTGAAGGAATTGTTCGGACAAATAGCTTCTGTACATGGAGAGGGCCTTAGCGGTGCCACTTTGAAAATAGATGCAGAGGGAAACCTCTTGGAAGCGAAGGTAAATGGCCGGCAGATTGATGCAAAGAAAACCTATACGGTAGCTACCATTGATTATCTGGCCGAGGGAAATGATAAGATGGAAGCGTTCCGTCGGGCTTCTTCCAAAATATTCCCGAAAGATGCGTTGTTGCGCAACTTGTTGCTTGACTATGTAAAGCAGTGTGAGCAGAAAGGACAATTTGTGACTTCGCAGGTAGAAGGAAGAATAAAAGTGAGTACGTCCAATTGAAAAATAGAAAAGAGATGAAAAAGATATATTGTTTATGTCTGGCGTGCCTGCTGGTGAGTGTGGTGGCCGCACAGTCGGTGAAAGAATTGTATATATTTCATACGAACGACATGCATAGTCGTATCGAACCCTTTGCCTCTTATTTCCCTGATACGGTACTGGCCGGAAAGGCGGGTGTGTTGCGTCGGGCGGCTTTTGTGAAAGAACAGCGTCGTGAGCACAAAGATATGTTGCTGTTCGATTCCGGGGATTTTTCTCAAGGAAGTCCCTATTATAATTTGTTTAAAGGAGAGGTGGAAATCAAGATGATGAATGAGATGGGGTATGATGCAGGTACGATTGGAAATCATGAGTTCGATTTTGGCCTGGACAATATGGCCCGCTTGTTCAAGATGGCCAACTTCCCGATTGTATGTGCCAATTATGACGTGACAGGTACCGTGCTGGAAGGTTTGGTAAAGGAGTATACCGTCATTGAACGCGATGGAATACGTATTGGTGTGTTTGGACTGGGACCGGAACTTGACGGTCTGGTGGCGCATGCCAATTACGGGAATGTAAAATTTGAAGACCCTGTGTCTGAAGGCCAGCGTGTAGCCGACTTGCTGAAGAACCAGGAACATTGTGACTTGGTGATTTGCCTGTCGCATTTGGGATGGAAAGGTGAACCTTATTCGGATATAGAACTGATAGAGAATACCTGTAACATTGACATTGTATTAGGCGGACATTCTCATTCCTTCTTTGAAGGTCCGGAGTTTTATAAGAATCTTGACGGAATAGAGGTACCTGTGCAGCAGATGGGAAAAAGTGCGGCATTTGTCGGGCGTATGGTTGTCAAGATGCAGAAAAATTAAAACAGATAGGGTAGAATGAAAAGACGGATTTTGTGGTGCATATTGTGTGTTTGTCTGGCCTCGACTAGTCTCTTTGCACAAGAGCCTGCGCTCTTGAGCCGGGTACACGACACGGAAGCCTGCCGGAAATGGGTAGACGGGCAGATGGAGAAAATGACGCTGAAACAGAAAGTGGGTCAGTTGTTCATTTATACTCTTCAGCCGGTGACAAACCAATACAGCAAGAATGTTTTGCGAAAGATGGTCGATGACTATGGAGTAGGAGGGCTGTTGTTTACCGGTGGAGAACTTCGGAAGCAGGTGCAGATGACCAACTATGCCCAGGCTCATGCGTCGGTGCCTTTGATGGTGACTTTTGATGGTGAGTGGGGATTGGGAATGCGCTTGAAAGATACCCCTTCTTTTCCCTACAATCGTGTGTTAGGATGTATACAGAATGATTCACTGCTTTATGAATATGGTAAAGAAGTGGCTCGCCAGTGTCGTCTGATAGGTGTGCAGATTAATTTTGCACCGGTAGCCGATGTGGATAACAATCCCAATAATCCGGTAATCAATTTCCGCTCTTTTGGCAGTGACCCGAAGAGGGTGGCCGAAAAGTGGCAGCTTATGTAAAAGGATTGGAGGACAATGGTGTAATGGCGGTGTGTAAGCATTTTCCCGGGCATGGAGATACGGAAATTGATTCACACAATGCGTTGCCTGAATTGAACTTTGACCGCGCTCGTCTGGATAGTATCGAGTTGTATCCGTTTAAGAAAGCCATTGAGGCAGGAATTGGCGGTGTGATGGTAGGTCATTTGCATGCTCCGAGTTTAGGTGACGGACCTGCTTCCATTTCGCAGGAGGTAATTATGCATACACTGATTGATGAATTGCGCTTTCGTGGACTGGTGGTGACGGATGCCCTGGAGATGAAAGGCATTGCCGGGCATGAGGATGTGTGTGCCCGTGCCTTGATAGCAGGAAACGATGTGGTTTTATCTCCCCGTAATTTGAAAAAAGAAATTGACGGTGTGATGTCGGCGCTTAAAAAAGGTCGTCTGTCGGAAGCTGATATTGACCGGAAATGCCGGAAAGTACTGTCATTTAAATATGCGCTGGGACTTTCTTCCTGGAAAAAAGTGGAAGAAGAAGGACTTGCAGAAAAACTGGTAACGCCGGAGCTTCTGTCGCTTCAGCAGGAATTGTCAAAAGCGGCAGTGACGGTACTGAAGGATTCTTCGTCATTGGTTCCGCTTGATTTATCTGTATCGGGTACGGTGCTGTTGAGTGTCTCTCCTTCCTTGTCGGAAGCTTATCCGTTTTATCATCAGTTGAAGCAGACTTTTCCGGTTGGCTGGCTGCATGCGAATGTAGATTCATTGGATGCCGTGGAGGCACGTTTGCGCCCGACACAGCGAGTATTGGTGGCCTTACATACCGATAAGGTGGAACCGTATGCAGCTTTGCTGGAAAAGCTGGCCAAAGACAAGCCTTTGGCTTTGATTTGCTTTGGCGATATGAAGATGCTGGAAAAGATTCCGGAAGTGGTTCGTCATGCTTCTACTGTAATACTGGCACATTCTGATGAGAAGTTTGTGCAGCGTCATGTGGCCGATTTGTTCTTAGACAATGCGTATGCTGACGGACGTTTGTCTATTCCGTTGTCGGGACTGTTTAAGGCTGGGGATGGACTGACTGTCGACCCCGAAACTCCTCGTCAATATAGTCCGGAGGATGTGGGGATGAACGCTTCGATATTGTCGCAGATAGACAGTATTGCAGAAGAAGGTATCCGGCTGAAGGCTTATCCAGGATGTCATGTAATGATCTTGCGGGAAGGTCTTCCGGTCTACAACAAGTGTTTCGGTAGTTATACCTATGAGGGTAAGGAACAGGTCAAGGAAAATAGCTTGTATGACCTGGCCTCTTTGACGAAAGTCACGGCTACGCTGCTGGCAGTGATGAAGCTTTATGATGAGGGAAAATTCGGACTGACCGACTGGGTAGCAGATTATGTGCCTATACTGAAAAAAACGGATAAGGCGCGTATTACGGTCCAGGATTTACTTTTCCATGAATCCGGGTTACCTGCCTACTGGCCTTTCTATGAGGAAGCTGTGGATATGAAGTCCTGCAAAGGAGGGCTGTTCCGTAAGAAGCCCGATAAAAATCACACGTTGAAACTGGCCGAGAATGTGTATGCCTGCAATGATTTCCGTTATAATCCGGAGTGGGTATCGCATGTTCCTTCTGCTGAATATCCGCTTCAGGTAGCAGACAGTTTGTTCTTGAGAAGTGATTTCAGTAAGAATATAGTGGAGCAGATTGTAAAACTTCCTTTGAAGGGGAAGTCCTATCGTTACAGTTGCCTGAACTTTATGCTGCTGAAAGAAATGGTGGAAAAGATAGCGGGTATGCCAATGGATATGTATTTGGATAGCGTATTCTATGCCCCGATGGGACTGCGTCATACAGCCTTTTTGCCCTTACGTAAATTCCCGAAGGAGCAGATTGTACCTTCTGTAGAGACTGATTTCCTCCGTGGGGGCAAATTGCAGGGATTTGTGCAGGATGAGGCGGCCGCTTTCATGGGTGGCGTATCCGGAAATGCCGGTTTGTTTTCTACTACGCAGGATGTGGCAAGAATAGCACAGATGTGGCTGGACAAAGGAATCTGCGGTGACCGGAGATACCTTAGCCGGGCAACTTGTGAGCTTTTCACTACATTGAAGTCGCGTGACAGTCGGCGGGGCTTAGGTTTTGATAAACCCGATACGGAACATACGGACAACAGTCCTTGTAGTCCAGAAGCGCCAGCTTCGGTGTTTGGACATACAGGTTTCACGGGAACTTGCGTGTGGATAGACCCGGATAACGAGTTGATTTTTGTGTTTTTGAGCAACCGAACCTATCCTTCTGTCTATGAACAGAATAACCTGGTTCGTTATAACATACGTACGCGAATGCAGCAGGTGATGTATCAGTCCATTTTGCATTGATACTATTTAGACATGATATAAATTGGGTAGAAAATGCAAAGTGGATGTGACAACTGATTGGAAAAAGATTAACTTTGCACTATCAATTTAGGACTAATAATAACTTAACTTTTTTACTACAATGGCTTACGTAATTAGTGACGATTGTATCGCTTGCGGTACTTGTATCGATGAATGCCCGGTTGGAGCAATCTCAGAAGGTGATAAATATTCAATCAATCCGGACGCTTGCACAGAATGTGGAACTTGTGCTGACGTTTGTCCTTCTGAAGCAATTCACTTGGGATAATCGAATCGTCTGTATGACACACAATAAGGGAATTCTTTTTGGAGAATTCCCTTATTTTTTTGTTCTTGAGGAGGCTTGGAAAAACACACTTGTGTTTGAACTGAAATGCAAGTACGTTTTGATTAAAACGCAAAGGCGTTTGACATGAAATGTACTTGCGTTTAATTGAAAACGTCCTTGCGTTTTGTGGAAAATGCTAAAGTGATTGGAAGGACATAAAAAAGCAGCCTCAGAGTTATCCGAGACTGCTTTGTCTGTATGTAATTTGTAGCTTATTATTTCAAGCGAGCCAATGTTTCCTTGATACGACGCATAGCTTCTACGATGTTTTCGTCAGAAGTAGCATAGCTCATACGGATGCATTCAGGCGCACCGAAAGAAGTTCCGCCTACGCAAGCCACGTGACCTACTTCCAACAAGTACATAGCCAGATCGTCTGCATTATTGATTATGCGGTCGCCGTCTTTCTTGCCGAAGAAAGAATCACATTTCGGGAAGAGGTAGAAAGCTCCTGCGGGAAGTTTACTTCGAATCCCGGAATTTCTTTTGCCAGTTTCACAATCAGGTCGCGGCGGCGTTCGAATGCCTTACGCATTTCTTCTACCGGAGCTTGAGTACCAGTGTAAGCTGCTTCAGCAGCTTTCTGTGATACAGAGCATGGACCTGAAGTATATTGTCCCTGCAGTTTGTTTACACCTTTTACAATCCATTCCGGTCCGGCTATGAAACCAATTCTCCATCCGGTCATGGCGTATGCTTTAGACACACCGTTTACAATCACTACGCGGTCTTTGATTTCTGCAAACTGAGCAATGCTCTGGTGCTTGCCAATGTAGTTGATGTGTTCGTAAATTTCATCAGCGATAACGATTACGCGTTCGTGTTTAGCCAATACTTCAGCCAGTCCCTGTAATTCTTCTTTGGTGTATACTGAACCAGTCGGGTTAGACGGAGAGCAAAGAATTAGGGCACGAGTGTTCGGAGTGATGGCTGCTTTCAGCTGAGCAGGAGTAATCTTGAAATCCTGTTCAATACCGGCACGTACAATGACAGGAGTACCTTCTGCCAGTTTCACCATTTCCGGATAGCTCACCCAGTAAGGAGCCGGAACGATTACTTCGTCACCTTTGTTAATTAAAGCCATGATGGTGTTGCAGACAGACTGCTTGGCACCGTTTGCACAGCTGATTTGAGCGGCTGTATATTCCAGACCGTTTTCATTTTTCAATTTTGCCACGATGGCATTGCGCAAAGCCGGGTATCCGGCAACTGGAGAATAACGAGAGTAGTTTTCGTCAATAGCTTTTTTAGCGGCTTCCTTAATGTGATCCGGTGTATTGAAATCCGGTTCTCCCACGCTCAGATTGATTACGTCAACCCCCTGAGCTTTAAGTTCACTACTTTTCTGTGACATAGCCAATGTAGCTGAAGGCGACAGGCTATTCAAACGATCTGAAAGTTGGTTCATGTTATTGTGTTATTAAAATTGGAATTTTTTTGCAAAAGAAGTTAATTTCTTCCACATATAAAAGAAATTAGCTTCTAAAAAGGTTTATTTTCTGTCTCCAAGTATCCGGAGAAGGTAAATGAACAGGTTGATAAAGTCAAGATACAGTGTCAAGGCTCCCATCAGGGCAATCTTCTGTGTGGTTTCGTTGACTTCAATGTCATCGTGCGACAGGAGTTGCTTGATTTTTTGTGAGTCGTAGGCCGTCAGCCCCACAAAGAGCAGTACGCCGATATAGGAAATAATCATGTCCATCATCGAGTTGTGCAGGAACATATTGACCAGCGAAGCGATAATCAGTCCGATGACTCCCATCAGGCAGAGACTGCCGATACGGGTAAGGTCTTTCTTGGTGATGTACCGTAGAGGGCGGTTACTCCGAATGTACCGGCTGTCACGAAGAAAGTGGTAGCGATGGAACTTAACGTATAAATCAGGAACAATACGGACATGGTAACACCGTTCAATACCGAATAGGCGATGAACAGAAGGGTAGCCGTGGTGAAACTGATTTTGTGTATACGGGCAGAAAGATACATCACAAGTCCTACTTCAGCAATCAGTAATCCCCAGAACATGATGGAGTTCTGCATGATGGTTTCAATCAGGGTGTACGACTTGGCTATGTACATGGCTACAAAGCCCGTGATGACAAGTGCCAGTGTCATCCACAGATATACGCTGCGGAACAAAGCAGTCTGGGCTGCCTTGCTGGCATAGCTTTTTACTAAATTATTTGTTTCCATAATTCTTCTTAATTATTTATTTATTGAAATGTAGGGTATGTCCCATTCTTTCTTTTTTGGTGTGCAGGTAACGCTCGTTGTATGGGTTGGGAGTGACTTCGATAGGTACGTTTTCTACAATCTCCAGTCCGTAAGCTTCCAGTCCCACGCGTTTCACTGGGTTGTTGGTCAACAGGCGCATTTTGTGGATACCGATTTCACGCAGAATCTGAGCACCTACTCCGTAGTCGCGTTCGTCGGCCTGATGGCCCAGGCAGATGTTGGCGTCTACCGTATCCATTCCTTCTTCCTGCAACTTGTAGGCTTTCATTTTTTCCATGAGTCCGATGCCACGTCCTTCCTGGTTCAGGTAAATAATGGCTCCCTTTCCTTCTTTTTCAATCTGTTCCATGGCTTTGTGCAACTGGTCGCCGCAATCACAGCGCATAGAGCCGAAGATGTCGCCGGTAGCACATGAAGAATGTACACGTACCAGTACTGGTTCGTCTTCCGAGAATGTACCTTTAATTAAAGCTACATGTTCCAGACCGTTGCTTTTCTGACGGAACGGAATCAGACGGAAATGACCGTGTTCGGTAGGCATGTCTACTTCCACTCCTTTTTCTACCAGTGATTCCTGTTTTAGACGGTAAGCAATAAGGTCGGCAATGGAAATCAGTTTGAAACCGTATTCGTCGGCCATCTTCTTCAGTTCCGGCAGACGGGCCATGGTGCCGTCTTCATTCATAACCTCCATCAGGGCAGCAGCAGGATATAAACCGGCCAGGCGTGCCATGTCTACGCAGGCTTCTGTATGTCCGGCGCGGCGTAATACACCTTTTTCTTGTGCATACAAGGGGTTGACATGTCCCGGGCGACCGAATGTTTCCGGTTTGGAAGTCGGATCAGCAAGGCACGGATTGTAGCAGCACGGTCGGCAGCCGATACACCTGTAGTACATCCCTCCAGTTTATCGATGGTAACGGTAAACGGAGTTCCTAATACAGACGTATTGTTGGATACCTGATGTGGTAAATCCAGTTCCTCGCAACGTGATATAGTGATAGGGGCGCAAAGTACACCTCTTGCATGTTTCAGCATGAAATTTACTTTTTCCGGGGTAATCAGTCCTGCAGCCACTACCAGGTCGCCTTCATTCTCGCGGTCTTCGTCGTCTACGATGATGACGAATTCTCCTTTGCGGAAATCTTCGATTGCCTCTTCAATTGTATTCAGTTTGATTTTCTCCATAATGATATTGATAGTTTTAGAATGTTGTTTTGATTCTTTCTTGTATGTCGCGGTTATTCTTGACAATGGTTTTCAAATCTTTGTCCAGGCGCACGCGATAGCGCCAGATGTTCAGCCAGATAAGCAGTCCGGCCGGAACAATGATTCCAATCAGTAGATTCAGCCAGCGGTTGTCTGATACGCTCTTGTGAGCTTTTACAGATAAGAACGGATAATTGTTCAATAAATTCAGCAATACTCCGTCCTTCGTATTGGACATTTCTTCTACGAGTCCTTCCATTTGCAGACTGATTTCCTTGATGGCATCATCATGCTTGTTGTTGGTAAACACCTGATAATAATTCGGTGGTCCTAATAACTTATGATTTTCTCCGTAAGTTTCACATTCCAGACAAAGTTTGTCCAAATCCTGACAGATGCGAGTATAGTCTGGTGTGTGGATAATAACTTCTTTCTTGAAAACGTGGCGTGATACTCTTATTCCGAACAGCTTGCGGAAGAAGTTTACATACACGTCGATGTTAAAAACCACAGAGTCTTTGTTTGATTTGTAAGTAAGGAAACCGCCTAACGGAGCCAGTATGATGGTACTCATCCATGTACCTAACACGATGTTCATCTCTCCACTTTTGGCCACACGCGTAGCTCCGGAGTCGATAATGTAGTAAAGCACGAAAATCAACACGGAAATGACGACTGGCATACCCAGTCCTCCTTTACGGATGATGGCTCCCAAGGGGGCTCCGATAAAGAAGAAAATGATACAAGCCAGTGAAAGAGTTATCTTTTTATGCCAGTCCGACTGATGACGACGGATGTTGCTGTCAGCATCTCGGGTCATATAACTCTTCATGTTCCAGTCCGACATGAGCGAAGAAAGTCGCATTTCTGTTGTATTCAGCGTTTTCAGCTTTTGGGCAGAAGTCATACCGTTCAGAATACTGTCTGTATTGATAACGGCAAGATGTTCTTTCTCCATTTTTGTAGAGTCTGTTTTGGAAAGAACAGGCTTCCGGTAAGTCGTTTTCATGGCATCCGAATACATGGCGCGTCCCACACTGTCGGCATACATGTTGAGTGAGTCGATAGCCAGGGAAATTTCGTTCATGTTCTTGATGTCCGAACGCTGGTTCAGGAAGTTACCGTCCACCATTTCAAAGTTCGTATCAAAAGCAATCAGGGTATGCTTTTCCTTGAACGTTTCTCGGCGGTAGGGAACGTTGCGGGAAATGACGGACTGTGATTTCAGATTCTCAAATTGCTCTCCGTTGTACAAGTGCAGATACAAATGTTTTTTGTCTGCTGTCAGTTCCAGCTTACCTTCTTCTGCCCAGATGATATGGGCGTTTTCAAATCCGTCAGAGAAGTTGTAAATTAGAATGTCTTTCAGAATGCCTGTATCACGGTCTTTTTTCTTTACGTAGATGTTGTATCCCTCAATATCACTGTAAAACACCCCTTCCGGAATATCCACTTCCGGCGATTTTTGCTTCATGGATACCAGCAGTGTCCAAAGCTCTTTCTGTGCCTTGGGGCCGATGACATTCTGAAAGAAGAATGACATGACACCTAAAAACATGCAAAACAATACAACCGGACGAATAATGCGAAACAAAGGAATTCCTGCTGCCTTCATGGACAGAAGTTCGTAGCGTTCTCCAAAGTTACCGAAAGTCATCAGAGCGGCCAGCAGAATGGCCAGCGGAAGAGACAACGGAATCAATGTCAGTGCCGATAAAAAGAAAAACTGGGCAAGAACATTGATTTCCAAACCTTTTCCGACCAATTCATCGACATATCTCCATAGAAACTGCATCATGAAAATGAAAAGGCAGATAAAGAATGTCCCGGAAAAGAGCAGCAGAAAACTCTTTAAAACGAATATATCAAGTTTTTTTATGCGTAGCATTCCTGTCTTATATTATCAGTATGCAAAAGTAGCACAAAAAACGGACAGCAAAATAAAGTTTTGTATATTTTATAGATTTATACTCCGAAAACTCTCTTTAAGGTTTCGATTTGTGAATCCCAAAGGTTGCGTACATCCTCTTCTTCTCCCGGTTCTGCAAAATCTGTAACTTCCAGTGTGTGGTCAGTTGTCAATTCATTGTAATGGATTTTCAGTTCAAAATAGCTTTTGGCTTCTTCATCGTCCAGCCAGTGGAAGCGGATAAAAAATTCAGGTCGGCTGTTTACCACAATAGCTTGACGTGTTTCTGTTTTTCCCCAGCGAAAAGTGTAGGTTTTTCCTTCTTTGGTTACGCGGTCGGCAAACCAGCGTTCCAAACCAGCCGTACTGCTGATGGCATTCCATATAATGACGCTTGAAGACGGATTGAGCGGATATTCGATTTGTGTTTTTCTTTTCATGATGTTTCTTGTGTTTTTATTTGTATTTTTTAGCAACGGCGGCAAATTAAAGTATTTTTTTGTTTACTCCATAATGATTGAAGAGTTTTTTTCAGCTTTTTTCTTCGCTTTTAAGAACTTGTGAGGCGGAAAGACTGTTGGCAAAAACTATTTGATATTATTTTTTCAAATAAATAATATGCTTGTATTTCAGGTAGTTATTGTTATGCTGGAGAAGGAATTGTCGGGAATTTCTTAGAAAAAAGAGTAAAAAAGAGAGGATAAATTTGCGTAATTCAAAAACTTGCTCTATCTTTGCACCCGCAATCACGAAATGATGGCGGGATAGCTCAGCTGGTTAGAGCGCATGATTCATAATCATGAGGTCCCCGGTTCAATCCCGGTCCCGCTACAAAGAAGACATTTAAGAGTAACATCTTAGATGTCTTTTTTGTGTTGGGTTCGGAGATAATCTGGCTCAATGCAAAATTTCTTGGGGGTCAACGTAAAAACGGGTCAAACGTAAAACCTGAGGGATTTATTGTTAGGCATAAATTTTAGTCAGTCTGTACAAAAAGAATGCCTTGTCTTTAACTCCCCTGAACTGCGCACGAAGTTCTTATTTTAGCATTAAAGGATTCAGATGCAGCGTTTGTGGAACGCTTTTCAAAGAAGTTTATGATTTCCAGATAATGTGTCTGTATGGATCTTGCCACTCTTCCAAAGGCAAGGAAGCCTGATTTGTC